>Ga0163152_10008796_pt1 | contig 10678 bp, 5 predicted proteins | sample OliLakLV19MP8IB2_FD_148635 | JGI IMG/M metagenome (GOLD analysis project Ga0163152, IMG submission 148635) | Freshwater microbial mat bacterial communities from Lake Vanda, McMurdo Dry Valleys, Antarctica - Oligotrophic Lake LV.19.MP8.IB-2 | ecosystem: Environmental > Aquatic > Freshwater > Lake...
CTAACTCGACTGCCAGGATTGCGTGTTGAACTGAAGTGTCAGATATTGCTGCCTGTGATTGCGCCCGCAGAGCTTTTGGATTGACACTCAGCAGGATTGCTCTGGCTTCGTCGAGTTTGTGCTGTTTGAACAAGCCCAGACATAGCATTCTGCGAGATGCGCAATGCAGGTTTTCAACTAGTCCGAATGGGTTTTTCCCCCGGAGATCCTTGGTGAATGCAACTTCGTTGCGCCATATTTCTTGCATCGGCGGCGCTAATGCGTCTTCGGGATCTCTGTTACTTCGTTCGGCAATTCTGAATGAGGCCGTTAACCTAATAGGTAATCCTTCCGCTTTTGTTTGCTCATCGCAGCCCTCGTAAAGCATACGCAATCGATTCCATTCTTTCACTGCCGGCGCCGCGGCAGGATCATGACAATGAGCCCAGGTCAGAAAGTAGGAGGCTTTTAACAGCGTGAGCTTGGGCACCGCGGGTTGTGTTTCATCTACTTTGCTAATCATGACAGAGACGTCCTGCACCGCATGTGGTATCAGGGCGGTACGATTGTTTAAGTAGCAGGTTTCCAACCAAGTAAGCCATTCCGAAACAACTAGCCCTTTGTTATACCCAACGTTGCTCAGTACGTGCAGCATTGAGGCGGCTTGCTCCAGCTTTTTCTCTTGGGTTCGTTTAGCTGCCTCTTTGCAAAGGAGATCGCATCCTTCGTTGAATCTAACGCGCACCGCTCCATTCTGTTCGAGCAGCTCCCTATCGCGTTCCCAAATGTCCTGGATCAACTCAAGAATTGAGTCAGCATCCTGATTTAGAGACAGGATATGCAGATGTTCTGTCAGTTTTCTCTTGTATTCGTACGTATGGCCCAAGTGCCGGGTGCTAATGGCAAAGGATCGCCTGCTTGCAGCACTAGACTCCATTCTAAGACCAAGTTCCCAATCCAGTTCAGCCTTACGCCCCCAGAATCTGGCCGGCAACAAGGGATCGCCTTTTGTGTGAGCCATTACTTGGGGCGTCATAGAGTTCAAAACGCTCTGGCACTCCTTTAATCTGTGCGCCTTTCTGTAGGTTTCCGCCAGGCACAATTTCAGGTTCAAAGTAACATCTGGCACGTTGCGCTCGGAGGCGGCTAACTCAATGGCTTTCTTGTAACCGACAACAGCAGCGTCGAAGTCATTGTGCGCAGCGCGTTGACGCGCGTAACAGGCCACACGACTCCAAGTAATGACAGCCATGGATTGTGGACAGAAGCCGATTAGCGTCGCGACTGCGAAGCCGGCTGCAAGTAGCGATTGTCCTATAACACTCGATCCTAACTGCATGATATCCATCAACTCGAGTTAACTATACCTTTGAAGTTAACTCAGTTTCGATATACCCAGGATTTCAGTTGCCTTGCCAAGGTTTCGCCACCTTCAAATCCGCTGGCTTAAACCAGCCGCTGTTACTCTTCTGCGATGGAGACGAAAGTATATCCTTGCCTATGCAACGTCCTAATGGGACTGTGCTCAGGACCTGTTTCAAGCTTCTTTCGCAGTCGCGTAATGTGCACTCGAACGGTGTCAGGAGACGCTTCAGAAAACGAGGACCATGCTCGGCTTGCGAGCGCTTCGGCACTGAAAACCTCATCCTTATTCCGCATGAGAAATTCCAGCAAGGCATATTCCTGCTTCGTCAGTGTTATCTGTTGTCCGTTGCGCAACAGCTGGCGGCTGCGTGTGTCTAGCAGGAACTCGCCTATCTCTATCTGCGGACTCTCGCATTTCGGAGGTCGTCGCATGAGCGCTCTGGCACGGCTGAGGAGCTCTTTGGAATTGAAAGGCTTCACAAGGTAATCGTCTGCACCCAAGTCTAGACCGGTCGTTTTATCATCCACTGTATCTCTTCCGGTGAGCATGAGAATTGGAGCATTCTGCCCCTGAGCTCGCAGCTCCTGGAGAAAGTCGATGCCTTTCTTTTCAGGCATCATCCAATCAAGAATGATCAAATCGTATGGTGAGACCAACAGCAAAGATTCCGCATCATAGGCTGAGGCAGCTTTATCAACGATAAAGCCGTGCAAAGTCAGCATCTCTTCTATTGAGTCTGCTAGCTGAACGTCGTCGTCAACAAGGAGAACCTTTGCCATTTATCGCCTGCCGTTGATCATTTATCTGAAGTGCTCTGATGCCTGACACCTCACGCCAGCAATTATCGCAGCTTTTATTACTTGCACTTGGACCTGAGCCCGAGAAACGGCGCCAGAGCGGATTGTCGCCCTTAACGACTTTGTAATAACCGGTTCCTAGAATGCAAATCGTGCCACGACGTACATGCTGACTGCAAAGAATATGACTGGCACTTACTTCTTCTATAAAGAGAGTCTCACTAGGTTTTATCATGGCATTCAAAAAATTCTCACCAGAGCGGGACGATAACCAATCATTGGGATTGAGTTCCGAACTTATCTTAAATTCGGAAGCAATTATGGCGGACGTATGGGTTCTATCGTCTTAGTCGCTTTTGCTGTGCTGCCATGGCTGCTCGACTCTGACGGCACTACAGGTAGTGTCGTTCGCCCAACCTGGCGTAGCGGCTCACATTAAGCCCGGAGGTTGTTGCGCGTAGCGCAAACAGCTTCGTATGGCTCTGCGCTGTTGCCGCATGTGACTGCCAGGCAGCACGGTTGAGGGTCGGTTCTAAGTTCACTGTGGATTTTGACAGTCTTCTAAGAGTACTAAACACGGTACGTTTCGCCAAATTACCCCTTTAATAATGACATTAATCTGACTCTCTCAGGGCAGGTGTCTGCTCAGGAATCGAAATGGATGGTCAACCCGAACCAACGACACCGAGCGTCGAAGATACTGCGTCAGCTGTTAAAGAGAGACTCCTCGCCGAGTGGAAAGACAGCGTACTCAAGATCAAGACAGAAACCGGCAGCGGCTCAGGTTTTTTCGTCGATGATCAGACGATTGCCACTAACTACCACGTAGTAAAGGGATCGCGAACCTTTAAAGCCCAGGATTCTTCAGGGCAGTGGTATACCCTCGGGGCGCAAGTGTATGCGGATCCTGAGCACGACTTAGCTTTGCTTACAATTCACGGCAGGAAACCGACGACGGTCAAACCGATTCCTATCGCATCAGGCGATGCTGATTACTGCGGCGAAAGCCTGTATCACTTGGGTCATCCAAAAGCGCAAGAGCTAAAGCTACTCGAAGGCCGGGGCAAGGGACGTTGTGACGAACTCAAGTTCTATCAGAATACCCAGGCTCAAGTGTCCAACTCCAGACGCCTGGCACTGCAAGCCATGATCGACAACCCTCAGAATGCATCCTTTCTTTGCCAGCCTTTGCTCGTAGTTGAGGCACCGGGAGTAACACACGGAAGCTCCGGCGCACCGTTTCTGGATCGCAATGGTTATGTCGCGGCCATTGTCCGCAAAGGGGTTCGTAATCAAGATGACACTGTCTATTGTGCCCCAAGCAAATACTTGCAAGATTTGATCAAAAGGTCTCAGCAGGGTTCCGGTCAAAACCTACCTGAACACGAGTTCTTTGCGCGCTCAGGAAAGTATGAAACAGGGATGGAACATTACTTTGGCCAGCTACGCGCTAACCCAAAGGGTTTTGTGCAGGATTCAGTCCCTCTAGCCATAGCTACCGCCGGCGCCATTCTCTCGCGGAATACACCTCTGAACGAAGCCATTTCGCAGAAAACGGGACTGCGTATAAACCTTGGTCTGTCGCTAGCAGGGTTATCGCTCGTCCCGCTTGCTATCAACGATCTAAATGCCTATAACGACTCTACCGATCGCCTGACCAGAACGAAATACGAACTGGCCCTGGCATCCGACGCGACAATGGGCAATGGCTTCACGCTCAAGACTATGGCAAACGGCATGCAAGCTCGCCCGTTTTCGATCAAAATGGGGCGAGCCGGTGTCGCCCTGGGACTTGCCGGAATGGTAGGACGCTTGGGGGCGGAGTTCATCCCCAACTGCTTTTCAGTAGACATTCCGTACTTCGATAAATCACGGTATTAGCTTGCTTTGCGAGAATGCCATTTTCGTCGTGCAGTAGTGCTTGAGCAACGCGTTTACCCAGGCGGCAGCGAAGAGGCTGAGGTGGGTCGCTAAGCAGACGATCGATGGTCGTCTTTGCTCCCTTAGGCGCCAGTTGTTTCCGAGTCGTTGAAGATCCTGCTGAATGAGCGACTGTCGGTTCTGCCGTATACGTCGATGTTCATCAAGTAGATTCAATCGAGGAGTGCTTCCCATCGTTTCTTAGCGACTTTGTAATAACTGGCGCTTAGAATCCGCGGTTAGGCACTTGGACCAGGGAGAACGGCAATGTTAGAAATTCAACGACAAGATGACAGCCAGGGCACAGAGGCGTCCAGCACAATCTCCGAAGAGATTTTTGGACAGTCTTCCAGACTAAGTTTTGTCGCCAAAGCCGGTGGTGGTGATTTCAGCGGTGCTATGGCCGTGTCTGTAATGGCGGCAGATGAGATGCTGTCCGAATTTGAGATTTATGGTTTGCCCGAATTGAGTTCTGCGCCTGGTGAAGGATTGACTCCACGCTCGCCGAACGAAACAAACGACTCCATATTAGAGAAGCTCAGTGAATCTTCCGACGAAAAGGAGCGCAATGTTGCCGAGGCCGTCCAGAAGCTGCTGCAAAGTACGGAGCCTGCGGAACAGAAAGAAGGCAAGCAATTGTTGGCTATGCTGAATGATGACAAAAAACGCGTTCTAGCCGTGGCAACGGTCGATCAATTAACCGATCCGGAAGCTCGTCGTACTTTCCTCGATTTGTTGAACAAGTGGAAAATGAGCCCGGCTGCAATAGCCTTGTCAGACATGTTGCAGAAGACAGCCGATTCCAGTGCACCAGCAGCGGTGCAAATTCTGATGCAAATGCTAAAGTCTGACCATAAAGAGACGAAGCCGGACGCGGTTCGCCTGGTCGAGATGCTCAATACTCCAGCAGATGCGGCGACTGCGCGACTGCTGATGGAGAAGTTGGCGGGTCGATTCGGCGGGGTCGCCGATATCCGTCGAATGTTCAAACTAATGAATGATCCACAACAAAAGGATGCAGCAAATGTGATTCTCGAACTTATGAAAAGTGAGAAGTCCGAGGAATCGACAGCGGGACGCAATCTTCTGAACTTTCTGACCAATGCTGAATCGCCCGTAAGCGAAGCGGACAAAATGGATCTACTCACCATGATTGGTGGCAAGCGACGAGAAGATGTATTCAAGATTCTCGACAATCTGAACGATCCGACCGAGATTCAGCAAATGCTTAAACTCGCCGGTGATCTGAGTATGGAGAGGGCGTCGACGAATCTGCTCGGAATGTTGGGCGACGAAAATTCACGGCGGTCTGCGTCTGAGCTATTGCGCGCGCTCGGTTCGAAAATTGAGGTCGACCAGAAAGATGGGCAACGATTGCTGAAAATGCTCAACAGCGAAACTCCCGGCGACAACGAAAACGCCGAGAAGGTTTTGCGTTTCGTTACCGGACTAACAGAATGAACTCGCGTTTTGGACCTGCTCAATAATCCTGAAACCAAGAAGGGCTCGGAGAAACTTCTGGAAATGCTGGCTAGATCCGGCCGCGGAAGTCGTGAACCTGGTGAAAAAATCCTTGCGATGCTGGAAAGCCCCTATAGAGGTCAACTAAACATACCGTATCGTTGGGCTGAAAAACTAATGCAACACTTAGGTGGTGATAAAGACCAGCAAGCTGCAGCTGAAACCATGGCCCGAAAGCTCTCTCAGGAACAGCTTGAATCTATGCTCAAGATTATGGATACGAATAAAGACGCTGCAAAGCTTTTGATGTCGTGGATAGGCAGTGAAGAAATGGAAAAGCGAGTGGCCGCTAAGGCATTGCTCGATGTGAAAGCTTATGAATACTTCAAAGGCGCTTCGGAAAAACTCGAAAAGATGCTCGCTGATCCTGCACAAGTGGAGCGAGCACAGGCGATCCTAAGCCTGGACAATCCGCAGCAGATCGCCAAACTGATCGAATTGCGTGAACAGAAAGTGTCCGAGAAAGGCGCCGAAGAAATCGTAAAAATGCTTGCTTCGAAAACTGATTCGGATAAGCGGGCAGCGCAGCGCTTGTTGCAAATGTTCGATTACGACAACGACTCGCGTGAGCCAATCTTGCGGGCAAGAGATGGGGCTCGCGGCGGTTTCGATAACTCGAAGACCGCGGAGCGCATGTTGAGAATGCTTGGTTCGGGTGAACAAGCTACTATGGCGAAACTGATGCTTGCACACTGTGAAGATTCGCAACAGCGTAAAGGGCTTCTGGAACTCTACGAAAGGGACATCACCACTGGCGCAAGGCTGTTGAATTATATTGCTAAAAAGAGCGTTCCTGACCTGGAAGACCTCCCTTTCGGCAGGCCCGAACGCATAAATAAGTATTTGGATATTCTTGAGACTAGTGGTGCGGCTTCTCGGCTTGGGCACGTGTTGGGGTCCCGAGGTGTCAACGATCTGTTAGCACTTCTTACCAGCGATACGAAAGATGAGAAGGAACTTGGCGACAAGATGTTGAAGGATTTGAGTGAGTCGAAAGCGTTCAATCCACTGACCGCGCAAATTCTCAATGTTCAAATGACCACGCAGGAAAGGCAGCAATTGATGACCTTGATGGCTGATCGTGATCGGCGCATAGCGGGACAGGTGCTATTTCAGGCGATTCAAAATCCGGCTGAACGTGCGGGAGCCGAGGCTTTACTTTCTATGCTGAGATCCAAAGAGCCGGCGTTAAAGCAATCCGGGGATCAACTTTTCAATCGACTCAATGATCTGAAAGAACAGGGCAATGTCCGTGCTGTCATGTCTCTTGGTGGTAACCCGAAGCAGATGAAAATATTGTCTGAGATGCTGGGTGATGAAAGGGCTAAACCATCGGCCGAACTTTTGATCGCCATGATGCGCAGCTCCGACCAGCGTCAAGCCGCTGCGCGCGGACTGTTGGAAATGATTGCAACTAAACCTGAGTTTCGTGAAGGCTTCCAGTTCGGGGAGCAAAGGTCCAGTGCCGATGCCTATGCGTCTTTCAGGAAGGCACACGCAATCATAGAACTGCTGATTAGTAAGGATGCGAAACAGCAGCAACTCGGTAATAACATTGTTGATTATCTCAACGGTCCTGAGCAGTACCAGAAGTTCATGGAACTAACGGGCAAGAGAATTGCGGAAACACCAGAACAAAAGGTAGCTGCCGATAAGTTACTGGCAATGATGAGTTCGGCCGACGTTAGTCAAATTCGTGGAGCTGCCAACCTTATTGCACTGTTAACCGAGCGCGGTGAAGCAAGTGTGCAAAAAATCCTGGAAATGTTGGGCAAAGAAGATCAGCAGGCGGATGCAGAGGCAATTTTGACTCAGCTTGCCAGTTCTGATAATGTTCGGGAATTTGGTAAATTGATGGTCGACACGAAATACGCGACTGTTAGAAAAATGTTGATGGGTATGCTTCGTTCCGGCGATGCCGCTCAGGCGCGCAGCGTGAGCGCCTTAATGGGGTCAATGCGCGACCGAAGCGATAGAATTAGCAGTCCATTTGAGCAAGCTGAACCGGAAAGGTCAATTAGGTCACTGCTCGACAAACTCTCAAAATCTGAAACTGCCGAATTCGCCAAGCAGACCCTGCTGCTGGCTCAAACTCCTGAAGCTCTGGTTGCGCAGGCGCGTATGCTCGAAACACCGGCAGGTCAGAAAACCTTGAAGCGCCTGATGGAAATGGCTAAGAACAAAGATCAAAAGGATATGGCACTGACGATCCTCAGCGCCACGCTGACTCCTGAAAGTGCTGGCGAACTTCTCAAACTATTCGACGATTCTAAACTGAAAGCGGGTGTCCTTTTGGAGATGCTCAGGGATGACGACGGCGGAAAAGCATTTGCTGGCACTGAGATCTTAAGATTGCTGGCCCGTGGCGACCTGGATCAAAAGGCGGGAGCGGAAAAGCTGCTGGATATGCTAGTCGATCCCGTCAAACATGAGATAGCAGAAAAGATGATGCTCAGTTTGTCGCCTTCTCGATGGCCCTTGATGATGCAGGTCCTGACCGAAAAGGCAACTGAAGTGTTGGCAAAGTCTCTGATTGAATTGATGGAATCAGAAAACCAGGAGGATGTCCGGTCCGTGGCAATATTGATGCGTATGTTAGAGACCGAGAGCCAAAAGAAGGAGGGGGTGCGGCTGTTCTCAATGTTGAATACAGAGCGCCACCGCCACGAGGCCATTCGCATTTTGCGTGACCGTTCAGCAGGCTTTTCATTCAATAATTAACACCACGTTGTTCTGTCCGATTGCTGTGTAGAAGCGTGCGACATGCACGGCCCTTGTGCGGCCTGGGAGCGAACAAGTTCGTAGATCAATGCCGGCGGGACGTCGGCGCTCCCGGGGCTCAGCGCAAGGTTGGATCGGCGTCTGCGGCCTGGTGGCGAACGTCCTCAAGAATAGCTTGATCATCATCGACAGGTTCAGCGTCGTCTTCATCATCCAGACCAACCACAAATGTACTTGTTGGAGTTGCCTGCGCATTTTGTGTAGTATCGGGGATGGTGCTCTTGTGTCCGCCACTAAACAAAGCCAGAAATGCTTGGAAGGGTGTGGCTGTCTTCTTCTCTGCCGGGCTTTCGTAGTAGAAGTATGACAAAGGATCTGCAAGATCGTCGGCGGTGTCGTAGCGAACCAACATCCCTCTGTTGGCGACCGATATGGATCCGGTCTCTTCTGATACCACAATGCACAGTCCGTCGTAGATCTCGGATAGACCGATTGCTGCTCGGTGTCTGGTGCCGTACTTTAAGCTGAGCTTCTGGTTGTCGGTGATCGGCAGGATCACGCCCGCTGCGACGATTTTGTCTGTTCTAATAACTACGGCGCCGTCATGTAGAGGCGACTTCTGTTCGAAAATACTCAGCAGAAGGTTGCTGGATACTTCTCCGTTGATGGTCGTTCCGGGACTAAGGTAATCACGTTCCCCTTCTGCCGGTTCGATAACGATCAAGGCGCCTGTGCGAACGCGGGAAAGCTCACGCACAGCTGCGATCACGTGGCGGATAACAGCCAATCGCTTTTGCTTGGGCGTGTCTGTGATGGAGAAATCAACTCGAAATGTAGTGCGCCCAAGGTAGCCGAGACCGCGGCGAATTTCAGGCTGAAAGATAATAACGAAGCTCACTACCGCGACTGGAATCAGCTGTTGAAGCAATGTGGTAATCAAAGTCAGCCCGAGCATCCACGAGAGCAGGCAAACTGCGGCAATCACCGCGATTCCCTTTACCAGACGTTCAGCCTGTGTTCCGCGAATTCGCCCCCAGGTCCAGATAACTGCGTAACCGATGACGATGAGCTCGATGGCGATTCTGGCAGTATTCGCCCATTCGGCTATTCCAGCCTGAGTGTGGTAATTGATGATTCGCAGCCAGAGCTGTTCCAATGTCTACCTCAGCAATCGTTTTGGCACCCTGTCGTGGCGCAGGAGATCGTCGGAACTCTCGCGCTCAATGATGACTTCTGCTTCCCCGTTTGAGACTAATACGCATGCTGGGCGCGCAGTGCGATTATAATTCGACGCCATACTGTAATTGTAGGCGCCGGTGGCAAACACAGCAATAATGTCGCCAGTTTGAGCGGATATATTGGTTTCCTTTATTATTATATCGCCTGATTCGCAGAATTTTCCGACAAGGGTGACTGATTCCGTCGTAGATGGCGCATTCATGCGGCTAGCATTGCAAGCCGTGTATTTTGCATCGTAAGTGATTGGACGAGGATTATCCGCCATCCCGCCGTCGACAGCAACAAAAGCCTTTCCACTCGGTAACTGTTTTAAGTGACCAGTCGTATACAGAGTTACACCGGCCGGTCCGACGATGGAACGACCAGGTTCTACAAACAGTTTTGGAAGTGGCAAGGCGCGAGTTTTGAATGCCAATTGCACCTGAGTCTCGATACTTTTGGCCCAGTCGTAGATAGGGGTTGTTTGGTCTTCGGCCGTATAAGCGATGCCCAGACCCCCGCCGACATCCAGATGTGTGAGTTTCACATTTAGGGACTTACTGATGTCAGCGAAACAATCCGCAAGTATGTCGATGTTCTCGTGATAGGGCTCAAGCTCATGAGCTTGACTGCCGATGTGCGCGTGTAGTCCGAGAACATTTACTGAATCTAGTATCAATGCTTGCGCAATGAAGGCTTTCAGATCCGCCAGGGGCACTCCAAACTTACTGTCGTGGTGCCCGGTGACGATGTGCGCGTGGGTATCAGGCTCAACTCCCGGGATAACCCGAACGAGGATCGAAGCCTTTCGTCCCAGCTGTCGTGCTATCTTTGCCACCATCTGCAGTTCGGAAATTCCGTCGACCACTATCATGACGTCGCCGTATCCAAGTCCAGCTGTCAGTTCTTGCTCTGATTTGTTATTGCCGTGCATAAAGATATCGACAGCGGGAAACTCCGCTTGCATGGCGGTAAACAGCTCCCCATAGGAAACTACGTCCAGACCAAGCCCATTTTGCTTTAGCAAATGCACCATGGCTAAACAAAGGAAAGCCTTGCCGGCGTAGAGAACTTTTGCATCAGCATAGCCGACCAAGCCATTCTTGTAGGCGTTCATGGCATCGGTTATCGTTTTTTCGTCCATGACCCAAAGGGG
>Ga0163152_10008798_pt1 | contig 10676 bp, 1 predicted proteins | sample OliLakLV19MP8IB2_FD_148635 | JGI IMG/M metagenome (GOLD analysis project Ga0163152, IMG submission 148635) | Freshwater microbial mat bacterial communities from Lake Vanda, McMurdo Dry Valleys, Antarctica - Oligotrophic Lake LV.19.MP8.IB-2 | ecosystem: Environmental > Aquatic > Freshwater > Lake...
GTCATTCTATGCCCACTTCGGGCGCGCAGGCTTCACGCGGTGGACAACCCTGCGGAATTTGCGTTAGCGTGCGCGAACCTTCGCGGCCTCCTTGAAAGGGGCTTTCGAAGTCCAGGAGGCGGGATGGCGAGCGGCGAAGACACGCGAAGCGCGCGAGATATCCGGACCCACGTGCTTGGCGAGATCCTTTCCGTTCTCGATGCCGATGCCGCTCTCTACTTCTCGGCCTCCCACATCGACGCGAAGGCTGTCATCTCCGACGTACAGGTGGCCGGCGATTCGGATGCGGAGCGCCTCGTCGATTGCCTCGTCGGCCGAAACGACGTGGCGGTCGAGCGCCTCCAGAATCCAGAGGCCTACGAGTGTCGCGCGTTCGTCGAAGGAGACGCCCTCGCGAACGCTTTCGGAGCGGTGCTGCGCCAGTTCGGCGTGAACGACCGCATCCGCATGTTCGTCTACGACGGCCGCCGCTTTGTAGGATGGATCGGCGCACTGCGCTTCGCCCCGAACCGGACGCGCTTTACGCGGGCCGATCGGCGCCGTCTCGCACCGATCGCGGCGGCGGCATCGGCATCGATTCTCGAAGCCGACGCCATCGCGCGTGGCTCGGTGCCGCTCGGCACCGGTTTCGTCGCGATGCACCGGGGTGGCGACGTCGAGTACGCCTCGCTCGAGGGACATGCGTGGCTCAACCGCCCGGGCTTCTCGCTCGCGCTCCAGCGCCGGATGTCGCTCATGGAGCCGCAGAGCGCCGGCGTCGCGGTCGAACTCGCCGAGTGCCGCGTGGTGCCGATGACGGGCGCCCACTCGCTCCTGCTCGTTCAGCTCTCCGAAGCGAAGTCGATCGAGACGTCCGCGATCCGGCTCTCACCTACGCAGCGGGAAGTGGCCTCCTTCGCCGCCTCCGGCGCCACTGTTGCCGAGATCGCGTCGGCGATGGGCCGACGTCCTGAAACGGTCCGCTCGCATCTCCGGGAGGCGTACACGCGCCTCGGCGTATCGAACCGGGTCGAACTCTCGCGCGCTCTCGCCGCGTAGGTCGTCGCCGAGCGCCATGGGGGTCTTGCTCCTACCCCACTCGTTGGTGACGCGTCGCGTCACTCTCGGCATCCCCCGATCGGGGGATGGGCCGCCCACCCACCGCAAGAGGAGTATGCGCTCCGCACAGAACCTCTGTGCGGGTTGCGCAATTCCGGGAGATTGAATGTTCCGATCGTTTGTTGGTCACGCGTCGCGGTTCGCCCTCGTCTCGATGGTCGCCCTCACGGGCGCCGGGTGCTGGGAGCCTCTGGAAGACGAGGCGGCGAAACCCGAAGACATGTCCTCGGTGGGCAACTTCCTCGCGCCCTCGCACGAACCGATCGTCGCGTTCCCGGCGGGCTTCACGCACGACGAAGGAACGCCGATCACGTTCTCGTCGACTGTGCGCGAGCAGACGGACAGCGGCGTCTCCGTCGCTGAGTGGCTCTACTCGGGATCTCCGATCGTCACGAAGCCGGGCGACCTGCTCTGCCAGGACGGCTCCGGCATTCCGGGCGACTGCGTTCCCGCGGCTGGCCTGAACGGCGCCACCGAGAACTTCGGCGTCGTTTCGCTGCCGCCGATGCCGGTCTGGCGGGACAACGGAAGCTTCACCGTGACGCTGCGCAGCTGCGACGAGACGGTCGTTCCCTTTCCGCTGTGCACGCTCACGCCGGTGGCGCTTACCATCAACAACGTTGCTCCTCAGGGTGTGAGCCCGGGCGCAAACTACACGTCGACGGAAGGCAACACTCGCACCTTCACGGCGTCCTTCAGCGACCCCGGCGCACTCGACACGCACACGTGCAACTGGAACTGGGGCGATACCACCTCGGACAGCGGACCGTGCACCCCCGGCTCGACGATCGGCCACACGTACGCCGACGAGGGAAGCTACGTCGTCACGCTCACCGTGACCGACGACGACGGCGGCGCGAACAACGGAATCCTGATCGCGACGATCACCAACGTCGCCCCGACGGTCAACGCCGGCGCGGACCAGTTCATCAACGAGGGTGATTTCACCTCGCTCGCTCCCGCGACGTTCAACGACCTCGGCTCGCTCGACGCCCACACGGCGACGATCGACTGGGGCGACGGAAGCGCGCTGCAGGCAGGCGTCGTCACCGAAGCGCCGTCCGGCCCCCCGGGCAACCCCGCGGGCACCAACGGCTCGGTCGCGGGCACGCACCAGTATCTCGACAACGGCACGTTCCTCGTGACGGTGACGGTCCTCGACGCCGACGGTGGCTCGTCGTTCGACACCCTGCTCGTGACCGTGGCGAACGTGAGCCCGGTCGTGAACGCGGGTCCCAACCAGATCAACCAGAACGAAGGCGGCGTCGTCTCGTTCACCGGAATCTTCAGCGACGTGTCGCCGAACGACACGCACACCTGCACCTGGGTTTGGGGTGACGGGACGACGGACGGCCCGATTCCCTGCACCTCGCCGACGAACATCACGCACGTCTACGCCGACAACGCGAACTACCTCGTGCAACTCACCGTGACGGACGACGACGGCGGCGCGACGACCGACACCCTCACCGTGGACGTCCTCAACGTCGGTCCCGCCCTGAATCCGGGCCCCAACCAGCTCGTGACGGAAGGGCAGACCGTTTCCCTCGCCTCGACCTTCAACGACCTCGGCACACTCGACACGCACACCGCGACGGTCAACTGGGGTGACGGCACGGGCGTTCAGGCGGCCTCCGTGACGGAGACCCCCTTCGGCCCTCCCGGAAGCACGCTCGGCCTGAACGGCTCCGTTTCCGGCACGCACGTCTACGCCGACAACGGCGTCTTCGTCGTGACCGTGACGGTGACGGATGACGACGGCTCGATCGACACGGAGACCTTCCAGGTCACGGCTAGCAACGTCGCTCCCACGGTGAACGCCGGAATCGATCGGACGGTGGGCGAAGGCGTGCTCGTCGCGCTCGCGCCCTCGACGTTCAACGATCTCGGCACGGCCGACACCCATACGGCGACGGTCAACTGGGGCGATGGCTCCCCCCTCGACGCGGGTCTCGTGACCGAGACCCCCACCGGCCCTCCGGGCAACATCGCGGGCACGAACGGCACGGTGGCTGCCTCGCACGTGTACGCCGACAACGGCCTCTACACCGTCACCGTCACCGTGACCGACGACAACGGCGGCGTCACCGCCGACACGCTGACGGTAACGGTCCAGAACGCCGCGCCGACCGTGAACGCGGGTCCGGACCAGGCCGCGAACGAAGGGGACCTTGTCTCGCTCGCTCCGGCCACGTTCAACGACTTGGGAACGGCCGACACCCATACCGCATTGATCAATTGGGGAGACGGGTCTGGAGTTCTCAACGGTGGCTTCGAAACGGGAACCGCCGCGGGATGGAGCCGCTCTGCCAGCGGCTCGGCGCCGCTTCCGCAAGTCTCCGGCGGCTCTGCCGCGTCGGGCGGCTTCGGGGCGCTGATCGGCAGCACGAGCATCTTCTTCGGCGCCAGCGTCCTCGAGCAGACCGTCGTCATTCCTCCCGGCGGCTCGTTCCTTCAGTTCAACATGCGCGCCACCTGCTTCGACACCGTAACGTTCGACCAGCAGATCATCGAGGTTCACAACACGTCGGGTGGCAACCTCCAGACGTTGTTCTTTGACTGCGCGAACTTCGGGTACACGCCGATGTCGTTCGACCTGACGGCCTATGCAGGTCAAACAGTCGTTCTGCACTTCCGGGATCAGGACGACAATTTCCCCGGCGATCCCACCTGGTTTGAGATCGATGACGTCCAGCTCGTTCCCCCTGGAGCCGTCGCGCTGGGTGTCGTGACCGAGGCTCCGTTCGGGCCCCCGGGATCGACGCTTGGACTGAATGGCACCGTGGCCGGCTCGCACACGTATGCCGACGACGGCGTCTACACCGTGTCGGTGACGGTGATCGACGACGACGGCGCGTCCTCGACGGATACGCTGATCGTGACCATCGGAAACGTGGCGCCCATCGCGGATGCTGGCGCGAATCAAATCGTGAACGAAGGCGACGTGGTGACCTTCACCGCGGGCATCACCGATCCGAGCCCCGTCGACACGTTCACGTGCGCCTGGAACTGGGGTGACGGCACGTCCGACCTCGCGGTCGCCTGCGTCAACGGCACGACCCGCAACCACGTCTACGCGGACAACGCGGTCTACACCGTGACCCTCACCGTGACGGACGACAACGGCGGCGTGGGTACGGACACGATGGACGTGACGGTGAACAACGTCTCGCCCACGGTCAACGCGGGCGCCGATCAGGCCGCCAACGAAGGCGAGCTCGTCTCCCTCGATCCGGCGACGTTCAACGACCTCGGCTCTGCCGACACGCACACGTCCACCATCGATTGGGGCGACGGCAGCGCCATCGGCGCCTACCTCTCCAATCCGCCCCTCGATCTTCCGCAGGGAATTCCGGATGGTGGAACGGTCTGCTCGAACGTGACCGTGACCGGTGCGGGGAACGCCGCCGACGTGCTTCTCAGCTACGCGGGCGACTTCACGTGCTTCTTGTCCGGGACGCTCCAGAATCCTCTTGGCCAGGTCATTTCCGTCCCGATCAACAAGTTCGGGAATGACTGCGGCACCCCGCCGTCCACGTCGTTCGGTTTCGGCGCCACCGACATGCCCGTCCCCGGCTTCGCAGGGTCTGCCACGGGAACGTGGACGATGTGCGTCACCGATCCGGATCCGTTCGGCGACTTCGGCAACTTCGGCACCTGGAGCGTTCAGGCACTTGGAACTGTGGACACCGGCGTCGTGACCGAGTCCCCCACGATCCCGCCTTCCGCGGGCAATCCGCTCGGAACGGACGGAACGGTCTCGGGGTCGCACGTCTATGCCGACAACGGCGTGTACACCGTCACCGTCAGCGTGCTCGATGACAACGGAGGTTTCTCGTCGGACACGCTGATCATCACGGTCGGCAACGTCGCACCCACGGTCGCCGCGGGTCCAGACCTCACGGTCAACGAAGGCTCGTCTGCCTGCCTCTCGGGCGCGGGCTTCAACGACCTCGGCACGCTGGACACGCACACGGCGTCGATCAACTGGGGTGAGGGTCCTCTGGAGGCCGGCGTTGTCACGGAGTCCCCGTTCGGACCGCCCGGAAACGTGGCCGGTGCGAACGGCACCGTGGCCGACTGCCACCTCTATCAGGACGACACGGGAGCTGGCGCGTCGACGCTCTTCCCGTCGACCCTGACGGTTACCGACGACGACTCGGGCGTGGGCAACGACGGGTTCACCGTGACCGTCAACAACGTCGCGCCGACGGCCGATGCGACGAACGCGAGCTCGAACCCGACCACCGGTACGGAAGGCTCGCCAAGCTTCTTCACCGCCGCGTTCAGCGACCCGGGCGTTCTCGACACGCACAGCTGCCGTTTCCAGATCAACAACGGTCCCACGACCGCGTTCTTGCCCGGCCCCACCGCGGCGACCTTCGCTGCCTGCGACCCGTCCGGCTCCTTCACGGCCGGTTACACGTTCCCCGACCAGGGAACCTGGACGGTCACGCTCTTCGTCGTCGACAACGACGGCGGCGCCGACTCGGACTCGTACACGATCAACGTCGCGGACGTCGATCCGATCGTCTCGGCCTGGACCAACATGACGGGCCCGGTTGCCGAGAGCAACACGGGCAGCCCCAACACGGTCACCTTCACGGCGAACATCGTGACGGGCGCCGCGGACAGCACGTCCGAAGTCATCACGAGCTGCGTATTCGATCCGGGAGACGGCAGCGGCGTGCTCACGGTCGCGGCGAACACGGCGGGTGGCGGCACGAACTCGACCGGTAACTGCAACGTAACCGGTGGTGTGGCGACGTTTACCCACCTCTACACGGACGAGAACCGCACGGTCGGCGGCCCGAACTCGCCCTTCCGCGCGACTCTGATCGTCATCGATGAGGACTCGAATCCCGATCCCACCGGTGCGGGAGCCCTGAGCGACCTGACGCCCCCATACAATGAGCTTCGTCCGAACGTCGAAGGCGTGGACGCGGCCGTCACCAACGTGGCGCCGATCCAGTCGCTGCTGAACACGAACTCGCCGCATCCGGAAGGCCAGTTCACGGTCATCCAGCTCGAGTGGCTCGACCCGTCGGTGAACGCCGCCAACCCGCTCCTCGCCGACACCTACACGGTGACGATCGACTGGGGTGACTTGTCGCCGTTCGACGTGATTCCGGTTGTGGCCAACGATCTCAACGAGACCGCGAGCCACCTCTATACGAACCCCGGCTCGTACAGCGCGTCGGTCTCCGTGGCGGATGACGACGGCGGCTCGTTCACGACCCCGGTCAGCATCGTGGTCATCGACGTCCCGCTCGAGGTCGTGTCGGTCAGCACCAACGCCCCGGTCGAGGAGAACTCTTCGGCGACGGCGTGGGTCGTGGCCAACGCCGAGTTTGGTGCGGCGCTCGCCTACAGCTTCGACTGGGACGGCTCGGGCGTCTTCGGTGACTCCCTCGCGGACGTCATCGACATTCCCAACCCGTACAGCAGCTTCACGCGCGCGGACGACACCGAGCAGATCGTGTTCCCGGCCGGCGCCCTTCGCGTCGCGGTGCGGGTCGTGGACACCACGACGTTCGACGAGGCCTTCGGCTTCGTGGACGTGGTGTGGACGAACGCGGCTCCGACCATCTCGTCGGCCGTGCCGAACGTCGTCGCCGAGGGCTCTTCCTCGACGATCACGGTGAACGTCGCCGACGTCTCGACGACCGATGCCGACGTCGGGTTCCTCTACCAGTTTGATTGGAACGCCGATGGGGACTTCGCCGATGCCGGCGAGCAGATCGACGAGCGCACCCCCGTCAACGGCGTGCCGGACACCCAGGGTGTCGGCACGCGCGTCTACGCGGTGTCGGGTTCCTACACCGTCACCGTTCGCGTCACGGACGAGAACGCCGACTTCGCGGAGACTCAGGTCATCGTGAACGTGACCAACGTCAACGCCGCGCCGGTCGCGGTGGATGACTCGGCCAGCACGAACGAGGACACGGTCCTCACGCTCGCGACGGCCGCCCTCACGGCGAACGACACGGACGCGGACCTCCAGACTCTCACCGTCACGGCCGTCGCGAACCCGGTCAACGGCACGGTCACGCTCGCAGGCGGAACGATCGTGTTCACGCCCACGGCGAACTTCTTCGGCACGGCCTCGTTCGACTACACGGTCACCGATGGCTCGGTGTCCGACGTCGGCGCCGTCACGGTGAACGTCGTCTCCGTGAACGACCTGCCGGTTGCGACCGCGCAGAACGTCACGCTCAACGAGGACGCCGCGCCCCTGAACATCACGCTCGCGGGCACGGACGTCGAGACCTCGCCGCTGACGATCTTCACGATCCAGGCGGGCCCGGTCCATGGAACGCTGACGGCGGGTGCGCCCGGCGTCTTCGCCTACGACTCGGACCCCAACTACAACGGTGACGACTTCTTCACGTTCCGCGTGACGGACGCGAACGGTGGCGTCTCCGGTGCGGCAACGGTGTCGATCGAGGTCAACCCCGCGAACGACGCTCCTGTCGCGGTGGACGACACGGTCATCACGAACGAAGACGAAGCGGTCACGGTGCAGGTCCTCGTCAACGACCAGGATGTCGACGGGAACAACCTGACGGTGACGGCGACGGCGAACGTGGTGGGCGGTACGGTCGTGATCCAGAACGGGACCACGGTCCAGTTCACGCCGACGGCCAACCTCTTCGGCGCGGCGGCGGGCTCCTTCGACTACACCCTGTCGGACGGCACGACCACGGACACGGGTGCGGTGGTGGTGAACATCACCTCCGTGAACGACCTCCCCACAGCCAACTCGCAGAACGTCACGCTCGCGGAAGACGCGGCGCCGGTCGCGATCACGCTCACGGGCTCGGATGTCGAGACCACCCCCCTGACGATCTTCACGATCACCTCGGGACCGGTCCACGGCACGCTGACCGCGGGTGCCCCGGGCGTCTTCAACTACGACTCGGACCCGAACTACAACGGTGACGACTTCTTCACGTTCACCGTGACGGACGGCAGCGGCGGTGTCTCGAGCCAGGCCACGGTCTCGATCGAGGTCAACCCTGCGAACGACGCGCCAGTGGCGGTCGACGACACCGTCATCACGAACGAGGACGAAGCGGTCACCGTTCAAGTGCTCGTCAACGACACGGACACCGACGGCAACAACCTGACGGTGACGGCGGTGTCGAACGTGGTGGGCGGCGTCGCGGTAGTGCAGAACGCGACCACGGTCCAGTTCACGCCGACGGCCAACCTCTTCGGCGCGGGTGCAGGCTCGTTCGACTACACCTTGTCGGACGGCAGCGCGACGGACACGGGCTCGGTGGTGGTGAACATCACCTCCGTGAACGATCTCCCGACGGCCAACGCCCAGAACGTGACGCTCGCGGAAGACGCGGCGCCTCTCACGATCACGCTCACGGGTTCGGACGTCGAAACGACGCCGCTCACGATCTTCACCATCACGTCCGGTCCCGCGCACGGAACGCTGACGGCCGGAGCTCCCGGTCAGTTCGCGTACGACTCGGCGGTCGACTACAACGGTGACGACGCCTTCACCTTCACGGTGACGGACGCGAACAGCGGCGTCTCGAGCGAGGCCACGGTCTCGATCACGGTCACTCCGGCGAACGACCTCCCGGTCGCCGTCGCGGATGCCGTGATCACGAACGAGGACCAGGCCATCACGATCCAGGTGCTGGTGAACGACACGGACATCGACAACAACGCGCTGACGGTCACGTCTCTCTCGGCGGTGGCAGACACCGACGGGTTGAACGGTCCCGACGCGACGGTGTCGTCGCCGGACGGCACGGGCGTGCTCTTCACGCCCGATGCGAACTTCAACGGCACGACGTCGTTCACCTACCGTGCGAACGACGGAACGGGTAACTCCGTCCTGACGGCGACGGTGACGGTGACCGTGCGCCGCGTGAACGACCCGCCGGTCGCGTTCGACGACACGGCGGCGACGCTCGAGGACACGCCGGTCGTGATCGTCACGGCGACGGGTCTCCTCGCGAACGACACCGACGTCGACTTCGGCGACGTGCCGTCGACCGAAGCGCACACGGTTTCGGACGTCACGCAGCCGGCGAACGGAAGCGCGGTGCTCAACGGCGCGGCGACGCAGGTGACGTACACCCCGAATCTGAACTCCAACGGGACGGACTCGTTCACCTACACGGTCGTGGATCAGGGCGGACAGTCGTCGACCGCGACGGTGACCATTACGGTCATCCCGCAGAACGATCGGCCCGTCGCGTTCGACGATGACCGCGTCACCGCTGAAGACCAGGCCATCACGGTGTTCGTGCTCGGAAACGACACGGATCCGGACAACGACCCGCTCACGACGACGCGTCGTGGTCCGAGCCCGGACCCCGACGGCGCGGGCCCGCGGCTCGCACTCTCAGGTCCGACGAACGCCCTGACGCCGGTGACGATCAACCCCGACTTCTCGGTCACCTACGTCCCGAACACGAACTTCAACGGCACCGACAGCTTCGAGTACGAAGTCGCTGACGGCAACGGTGGGTTCGACGTCGGTCGCGTGGTCATCCTCGTCGCCGTCATCCCGACCAATGATCCGCCGGTTGCGATCGACGACGGGACCTTTGCGGGAATCGAGGACACGCCGCTCAACATCGCCATCGGGTTCATCGGCTCGGCCGGGACCGGCATCCTCGGGAACGACTTCGACGTCGACATCAACCCGCCGTCCTCGAACGACACGGTCACGCTGACGGACGTCAGCCACGGCGCGCACGGAACGGTGACGATTGCCGGTGCGAACCTCGTCTACACCCCGGACGCGCAGTACAACGGGCCCGACACGTTCACCTACACGATCCGCGACGCCGCCGGCGCCGTGGGTGTGGCGACGGTCTCGGTCAACATCGCGCCGGTGGCCGATGCCCCCATCGCGATCGACGACGCGGCCACCACGGCCGAGGACACGACGATCTCGATCCAGGTGCTCAACAACGACACCGATCCGGACGGCGGAACGCTGGCCGTTGCGACGGTCGGCGCCCCGAGCTCGGGTGCGGCGATCATCGAGGCTGGCTCGAACAACACGGTCATCCGGTACACGCCGGTGGCGAACTTCAACGGCGTTGCGACCTTCACCTACACCAACACGGACGGCGTCAGCACGAGCGCCCCCGCGACGGTCACGGTGACGATCAACGCGGTGAACGACGCGCCGACGTTCAGCACGGGCGGAAACGTCTCGGTGGCGGAAGACTCGGGCGCCTTCTCGGCGGCCTGGGCGGTTGGGGCCTCGGTTGGCCCGGCGAACGAAGCCAGCCAGGCGCTGCTCGGGTACACGGTCACCAACGACAACGGGACGCTCTTCTCGGCGGCTCCGGCGATCTCGGCGGCGGGCGTGCTCACCTTCACCCCGGCGGCGAACGGCAACGGCATCGCGAACGTGACGGCCTACCTGCGTGACAACGGCGGCGTGAACGCGGGCGGCGAGGACACCTCGATCCCCGTGACGTTCACCATCACCGTCACCGCGAACAACGACCTCCCGGTCGCCAACGCGGACGCGGCGACGACGAACGAAGACGAAGCGGTCTCCATCCAGGTCGTGAACAACGACACGGACGTCG
>Ga0163152_10008799_pt1 | contig 10676 bp, 11 predicted proteins | sample OliLakLV19MP8IB2_FD_148635 | JGI IMG/M metagenome (GOLD analysis project Ga0163152, IMG submission 148635) | Freshwater microbial mat bacterial communities from Lake Vanda, McMurdo Dry Valleys, Antarctica - Oligotrophic Lake LV.19.MP8.IB-2 | ecosystem: Environmental > Aquatic > Freshwater >...
GCAAATACAATCACAAACATGCCCACCAGCGTATCATTCGCATACGTGGCAGCATCCGGTACTGAGAATGTGATGGGCGCGAAAGCCAGCCACATACCCACAAACGTGTTCGCCCACGCCGCCCAGACGCGGCCTGTGCGAAACGCAATCACAGCCAGCACAGTGATCAGGATTCCACTAATCACGTCATTCCACATGAGCGGCACACTGAGATATCCATTTATGAACGGACTCACCATGAGCCACAAGCCCAGCACAAGCAGCGGAATCTGTGACCAGCGCGCCATGGCCACCATCTCTCCCATCAATTTGCCGGTCTCAGGCATTTTAGACTGGGCTGTCTTTTGTGCGCTTTGTAATTCCTGATAAACCTGCGCTTCGTGTTGCAGCAGCATCCGTGGAAGTTCGAGCGCCAACTGGCGATGCTCCTGCTCCATCTTCATCATCTCAACGTGTGCGCGCGGATCTTTCTCCATCAACTCGCGCGCCCTGGCATCCTCTTTTTTTTGCGTGGCAACTTCGCGTTCGTATGCTTGTCCTAACTGTGCTTGAAGCTCGCGCATTTCTTCAAGTTGCAGTTTTTTGGCGCGGACTTCATCATTGGCTGGCTCAGAACCCGCCATCTTCGACATGTCATGCTTAGACATCTCAGACATATCCATCACACCAGCAGTATCGGGCTTTGAATCTTCCATACTCGACATATCATGTTTGGGTGGTTTGGACTTTTTCTTTGCACCAGTAGTCTTCGTTTTCGGAGGTCCCATTTTTGACATATCATGTTTGGATGATTTAGGCTTTTTCTTCGCGCCAGCAGCACTCTTTTTCGGAGTGTTCATTTTTGACATATCATGCTTCGCCATGTTGTCCTCCTTTCATAGGTTGTATTGGCGCGGTTGTGGCGTGTATCATGCCTCGCACTTTTTCACCCAGGCGCATCAATTCATGCGGTTCTAATTCTTTCGGCTGATTGGGGACAGGAGCTAATTCGCGCAGCCATAGCGGCGCTTTGAGCTCGTTCTCGCGGTACCACGTCAGGGGATCCGCTTTGAGCGCCGGGATCATTTTCGAAAGTATTTTGCTTACAGAGTGTTTCGGCTCCCAACCCAGGACGGTTCGAGCGCGTGTGATATCCAGTTCGATATTGTCATCGGCGAGGTCCACCATCCAAGGTTTAATGAAAGAGGGACGATTGAGAGGCAGAGTATCTTGCACCTGCGCGCCGAGCTTTGCAAACAGCGGCGGAATTGCCCGCGTCTTCCATTCCGCATCGTGGATCAACCGTCCGAAGGCGCGTTGCAAATCATCATAACTGGGAGAATCGGGCTCACCGATAAGCAGTGTTACTTCGGACGGAAGTTCCTGGCGACGAGCAATGGCGAGCAGGATCGAGTCGATCACATCTTCGTTGTGTACGAATGCCTGACGACCAGCCGAGACGTCGCCAGGAAAAATATAGGCAGTAATATCGCGTTCGTAAATGCGTTGTATCTGTTGCCCCAATGGAATCGAGTGGCACAGGTCATCGTACACGCCCGCGATGCGTAGAATAACCGCAGGAATCTTGCCACGTTCGGCATGGATTACTTTTTCTGTGGCAACTTTCGACTCAGGATAGGCCCACTTGGGTTCCAACTTTGATTTTTCGTTGATACGTTTGCCCGGCTTGGAAGGCGTGTGTACCAGGTCTGTGCTGGAAAAAATAAACTGCTCAACCTCAAAGTCCTGCAGCATTCGCAACAGGCGTTCTGTACCCCGCACGGTGATTTCATCATATAGTGGACTCGGCGCACCGGAGAAATCGTAATAGGCTGCTAAATGAATCACTGATGCGATGCGGTTGCCGTGCATTTCGCGGATGGCCTCCAGTCCGCGGCGGAGGCTTTCTTCGATAGTTAAATCCACATACAAACATTCGGCGCTGGGCGGGGGATGCGATGGCGCACGACGGTCAAAGCCGACGACGTTAAAAGATTCCGCCAAACGCTTTGCCAGGGGATAACCAATCCTGCCGCTGCTGCCTGTGATTAAAATTGTTTCTTCCTGTTTGTTCATCATAAACCTCTTTTGGGGAAATAACCAATCTTTTGCAAGCCTGTTTCTAATATATCAGCGGGCAATACGCCCTTCCGCGCCAAATAAAACAGCGTTTCTTCATTAACTTCTTGGTCTGGTTTTGCAGCATTCGTCGATTTCACCTTCAGATTAATTCATGTCATCACTTAAAACTTCGTACCCTATAAAAACTCCATCCCGAACATTTCACTCAACAAAATCGCCAATATTAGATACTACTCCTACTCTCAAGAGTTGGTAAAATTCGTCTATTTTATATATTGGAGCGTCAAATCCCATGGGCTGGTCTATTCTTAATTAAATTTTCTCAACCATAACTATCTAGCTAGATAGCCGCCATCAACTGGAATATATGCGCCTGTTACAAATGACGCCTCTTCAGAACTCAACCATATTACTAGATTGGCGACTTCCTCAGATTCCCCAAGCCGTCCAATCGGGTGCAGCGAAACGAGCATATCATAGGTCGCTTGATCTTTTTCAAGTTCAGAGATCAGCGGGGTTTTGATGAAGCCTGGCCCAACTGCATTTACTCGAATGCCTTGTTGCCCATATTCAATTGCCGCGGTTTTGGTTAATCCAATAACTCCGTGTTTAGCCGCTACGTATGCGGGGGAGCTAGCAAATGCTACCTTGCCAAGAACGGACGCCATATTAACAATGGACCCACCACCCGATTTGAGCATGGCCGGAATTTGGTACTTCATCCCGTAAAATACACCCGAAAGATTCACACCTAGGAGACTTTGCCAACCTTCTATACTATAGTCAGCGGTCAGATTTTGTTCTCCGCCGATTCCCGCGTTATTGCAAGCAAAATCTAATCTTCCAAAAGTGTCCATTGTTTTTGCAACCATAGCCTCTACTTGATTGGGTTGAGAGACATCTGTTTTCACGAAATGGGCAGCTTGCCCCTTCTCTACCACCATTTTTACGGTTTTGTTGGCACCCTCATCGTCAACATCTGCTACAACCACACTAGCACCTCGTTCGGCAAATGCGAGTGCAGTAGCACGACCAATTCCTGAACCACCACCTGTAACTAAAGCAACTTTCTTTTCAAAATTCGACATGTTTTTTCTCCATTAAAATAGTTTCTGAATAAAAATGCTAACAACCTAATATCCAAGATATTTATCCGTCATTTTTGGTCAAAATCCAATCTGACCGCTTTTGGGTAATAATTTTTATCGAATAAATTGGGATTCCTCTCTTTCTCTTGTAGCCCTTTGAAGGGTTTTAAATATCTCCTTTGTGGAACTTGTCCAAAGTGCGAAAGGAGCGACGGACCATCATTTGGATGCGTCAGGAAGCTCATCATCCAAACTAATGTTTACTCGGTTTCCCATCTCGCTGATGGGCATGCTGTTGGGGTTCTTCCAGTTCACCTTCATGAGATACAGGGGCTTCTTTGTAAATTGCGATATACATCAATTTTTCGTCCACTGCACGTACGGTATGCATCTCTCCCGCGTCAAAGATAATCATCATCCCCTCTGAACATTCATGTTCCGCGCCATCTGCGCCTGCAAACATACCCCGCCCTTGCATAATGATCAGATGTACTGGCGAATGAGGGGCGCTAAACGGTTCAAGGCGTTGACCCGGCAGGAAGGCGAAACGCAGCGCCCGCCCTTCATCATTGCTGTGTAACGATTCGGCGTGGGCATTTGTCTCGTTGAATTCTATGTCTTCATTCAAATCAAAAGTTCTCATAATATCCTCTGTGCTAATTAAATGGCTATGGCTGATTTCTCTTCCGCACCACAGGGCCAGAAATTGGCGGGCGGTAGCGGAAATTGACCATACCTGATGCCAGTCCTCGTCACTCATCAAAACGGTCCGAAGTAAGACCGAACCCCTCACAGATATTCTTCGGGTTGTTATTTCATCGCGGATTCTTCGATAAAGGTGCCATGCCAGGTGTGCAGGAAAATCTCTCCGCTGTAGCCATTGACACTTAACATGCCAACGACCTTGCCATCCTTTTCAAAATCAAGCGTGTAATACCCATAGAACTTGATCGGATCAGCGGCGGCAGTAGCGCCCGCCAGGTTGGCATCCAGATACTTCTGCGCATTTTGAATTGCCTGTTCAGGAGTAATGGTCATATCGGCGGAGACATCCGCAGGCACAGTGGTGTTCCAGCCGTTAACGCCCATCATCCCGCCTTGACCGCCCATCATATTCTGGTGATTAAGACCGCCATACTTCTGGTTCCACATGATGTTGGGACCATGTTCCGGGTAGGCGTACTGCGAACCCGAGTCGATTAGCAGTTCGAACGCGCCCAGACCTGTGTCGGTTTCCTTGACCACGGCATAAGCATTGTTATCAAAGACCATGATCTCAGCCACCATCAGTCCATCGACCCCGAGATTTTTGATGTAGGCTTCGGCAGCAACTTTTGCTTGATCAATCGTGAGGGGAACCAGGTTGACATTGTTGTTGCCGCCCATCATGCCGCCAGGTCCTGCATTACCACCCTGTCCATTCACACCTGCACTTGCGTCAGGTGCAAGTGTCATATCGCCGGGATCATAATTGTTGCCGCGTCCGCCCATCATGTTCCAGAAACCAAAATTAGAAGAGCGAGCCACTGCGCCGCCAGCAAAAAAGACCGCGCCTGCCAGTACAAGTACGGCAAGGATGATTAGTGTATTTCGAAGTGTGTTATTCATTTTTCTCCAGTCTAAATGTTTTGTATAAGTGCGCAAAATATTGCACATCTTTAATCCTATGATAAATATTCACTAACTACATCATGCAGTCAGGGGATCACTTCATCCGCCAGTTGGGGGTGGGATTAATAGGCAATTTTGCCTATATCGAATCAGGCTGAAAACCGCTCACACGACTCGTCAAATAGCTATACACTTTTGATATATCTTAAAAGGTAGGTGATCTATGACTATTCAAGACCCCGTATGTGGAATGGAAATCGAACCCCAAAGCGCTTTCGCAAAACGCGAGCACATGGGGCAGACGTTTTATTTTTGTTCGCAATCCTGTGTGGATCAATTTGACAAAGACCCTCACAGTTATATGATGACATCCGCGACGACAGGCTTCAACCCTGAGCGGACTCTCACGCGCATCGAACTACCCGTCAGCGGGATGCCGCTAAAGGAACATTCGACTCACCTTGAGTCTGCTCTGCGCGCGCTCGAAGGCGTCAGCGAGATAAAGGTCAATGAAACGGCAGGCAGGCTTGAGGTCCAGTATGACGCGCAAAAAGTGGATGTAGCACGACTCGTCAGCGCAGTCAAATCAACAGGCTTTCAAGTCGGTGGGACAAATATCAAAATCGGAATTGAAAATTTACGCTGCGCTTCGTGCGTGAAATTTATCGAAGATGAGTTGAAATCCACAGCGGGCGTTTTGAGCGCAACAGTTAATATTGCAACTCAAGAAGCGACAGTGGATTATCTTCCGCAGAAAACCACGCTCGCACAATTGAATGCCGCGATTGAAGAGTGGGGCTACAAACCCCGTGCCGCGACAAGCGATGCGCCCGTGGACAAACAGGAAGAAGCGCACGCGCACGAATATCGCAAGTTGATGAATAAGTTTTGGTTTGCGGCTGCGGTGTCTGTGATTGTGATGGTCACTGCGTATTATCAATTTATTCCTGTCCTGCGTGATTTGAGCATGGACTCGCTGCGGCTGTTGTGGGGCTTCACCGCTTTGCTTACTTTACCCGTGATGGCTTGGTCTGGCAGTGACTTCTTCACGGGCGCATGGTCGGCGTTCAAGCATCGCTCGGCAAACATGAACACGCTGATTACGTTGGGCACAGGCGCGGCGTGGCTGTATTCAACGTTTGCGATTCTGTTTCCATCTATTTTTCCCGAAGGAACATCGGAACCATTTTATGATGTCGTTTCAGTGGTTATCGCGTTGGTGGTATTGGGGCAGGCGTTGGAACTGCGCGCCAAGGGACAATCCAGTTCGGCGATCAAAAAGTTATTAGGCTTGCAAGCCAAAACTGCGCGTGTCATTCGCGATGGCAAGGATATGGATTTACCGATTGAAGAAGTGTTGGTCGGTGATGTGATCCAAGTGCGCCCTGGCGAAAAAGTGCCAGTGGACGGCGTCATCGTCGAAGGCAGTTCCGCTGTGGATGAGTCCATGCTGACGGGTGAGTCCATGCCTGCTTCTAAAAAAATGGGCGATGAAGTCATCGGCGCGACCATTAACAAGACAGGTGCATTTAAATTTCGCACTACGAAAGTTGGCAAAGATACCGCTCTCGCACAGATCGTAAAAATGGTGCAGGATGCGCAAAACTCCAAGGCGCCGATTGCCCGATTGGCGGATACCGTCTCTGGTTACTTCGTGCCCGTGGTGATGATTCTTGCCGTGTGGACATTCGTGATTTGGTTTGCGATCGGTCCGCAACCGCAATTGATCTACGCGCTGGTGACAAGTGTGACCGTGCTAATCATCGCTTGCCCCTGTGCATTGGGACTCGCCACTCCGATGAGTCTAATGGTGGGTATCGGCAAAGGCGCGGAGCATGGAATCCTCATCCGCTCTGGCGAAGCGTTGCAAACTGCACGTGGCATTCAAATAGTCGTACTGGATAAGACTGGCACAATCACGAAAGGCAAGCCTGAGTTGACTGACGTAGTTATCAGTGAACAGTCATCAGTGGATAGTGATCAGTTATTAAAGTTGGCGGCTTCTGTTGAGAAAGTCAGCGAGCACCCTTTGGCACAGGCGATTGTAGATGGTGCTCAAGCGAAAAAGTTGGAATTCGTGGAAGTCAAAGACTTTAATGCGATTCCTGGTCATGGTGTATCTGCAAAAGTTGAGGGAAAAAGCATCTTGATCGGCAATCTCAAATTGATGAACCGAGAAAATATCGCGCTGGGCTCACTCGAAGAACAATCCAAGTCACTTGCCGATGATGGCAAGACCCCGATGTTCATCGCGTTGGATGGCAAAGCCGCTGGCATCATTGCAGTGGCGGATACGGTCAAGGAAGATTCTGCCGAAGCAATCAAAGTCTTGCAAGATATGGGCATTGAAGTCGTGATGATCACAGGCGATAACCGCCGCACCGCCGAAGCGATAGCTCGCAAAGTTGGCGTCACACGTGTGCTGGCAGAAGTTCTGCCTGAAGACAAAGCAAATAACATTCATTTGTTGCAGGCGGAAGGCAAGAAAGTTGCGATGGTCGGTGACGGTATCAACGATGCGCCCGCGTTGGCGCAGGCGGATGTCGGTCTCGCGATTGGCACAGGCACAGACGTCGCCATCGAAGCCTCGGATATCACACTCATCAAAGGCAGTCTCAAAGGCGTAGTCACCGCCATCGAAGTCAGCCGCGCCACGATGAACAACATCTATCAAAATCTTGTTGGCGCATTTTTCTATAACGCGCTGGGCGTTCCGATTGCAATGGGATTATTGTTCCCCTTCTTTGGAATTCTGCTCAGCCCGATGATCGCAGGCGCGGCGATGGCATTTTCATCTGTTACAGTCGTTGGTAATGCCAATCGTCTGCGCGGCTTCAAACCGAAGTTCAGCGCGAAATAAGGAGCATGCTATGTCTATCCCACAAATCTTTGTGATTCTTTCTGGAATCCTTTTAACAATCTTAATCGCATGGTATTTTTGGTTCGCCCCCAAAGCGCAGACTCGTGCAGCCGTCAGCGAATCAGGAGCGCAGGAAGTTGCCATCACCGTAAAGGGCGGCTACACCCCTGACGTAATTGTTGTGAAAGCGGGGCGACCCGTCCGCTTGACTTTTACACGTCAGGAAAGTTCGGCGTGTTCAGAGAAAGTCTTGTTCCCCGATTTCAATCAAAACGCAAACCTGCCTGAAGGCGAACAAGTGACCCTGGAATTCACACCTGACAAAGCAGGTGAGTATGGCTTCCAATGCCAGATGGGGATGTTGCGCGGCAAGTTGATCGTGGAATAAAGTTTCGATAAGGAATTCTTGAAATGAAAAGCACAAGAATCCATATGTCAAACTTGTCTTATATCGCGGCGTTTGTTATTGGAGTTATTCTATTCGCTACGATTTGGAAGATATTCTTTGGGGCGGCTTCCAGCATGGTTGTGCTTGCAGGCATATCGGGCGTAGTAGTTGCGCTATGTATATTCTGGCTGTGGAACGAATTCAAAAAATAAAAAGATAAAGGCAATTGATCCATGACTCAAGACGAACCTGAACCAATATTCAAAACCGCCTGCGAAGGCACGCTCAAAGATCCCTCCAAGTACCCAAGCGCGATCTATAACGGCGAGCGGATCTATTTCTGCACCTGCGCCTGCTTGCGCGTTTTCAATTTGGATCCCGATGCGTTCATGGCGGGTAAAGTAGAACATCCACTCGAAGAAGATTAATTTCAAACTTCGGAAGTCTCAAAGACTTCCGAAGTTTTTTACTGACATTCGTCATAAGCCATTTGGCTTGTAATTTCTCCCGCCATCCTGCGCTACACCCATTTCAACTGTCAGACTATTATTGGGTCATCCGATACTGGAGGCACAATATGTTTTCAAAAACACGCAAACTCTTATTTCTTTCGCTCATTGTGGTCTTACTCGCCACTTCAATCTCCGCCTGTTCAACAACAAAATCCAGTGATGTGCATCTGTATATGCTTCCCATGGATCAAATGCCCGCGGATGTACAATCCGCGCCCGTTGTCGTGCAAGAGGCATATCAGTTCGCCTCCATCAATCCAGACATCATGAAAAATATCCCCTGCTATTGCGGCTGCGGTGACATTGGACACACATCCAACTACGACTGCTATGTTTCCAAAGTAGATGACAAAGGCACTATTGCTTTCGATAATCATGCTCTCGGCTGTTCCATTTGCGTGGACATTACACAGGATGTCATGCGTATGCTGCGGGATGGAAAAAGTCCGCAGGATGCCAGAGCCTACGTAGATGCGACATACTCCAAATATGGGACATCGAACATTCCGTGAAAACGCGCCGCTTCCTCCTTTGGACTTTGGTCTGCTTCATCTTAGTTGGCTTGATCGCAGCTTGGAGTTTTTCCCGCCAACCCATCACCATTCACGCGCGGATTGCTGAAGATGGCGGCTTCACTCCTGACAGCATCAAAGCACGCGTGGGAGAACCTTTGAAACTGCGCCTCGTCTCAGATGATGTGGAACATACTTTTGCACTCGGGCAATCTCCCGAGCAACCCGTAATCTTTTCACCAGGCAAACCTGTAACACTCACACTCACGTTTGACAAACCAGGCACATACACCTTTTATACCACCACGCCCTCCAGCTTGAATTTCTGGCGTATGCGCGGTGTGATCGAAGTCAGCGGCGATGGAGAGATTCCAGACGCCGAACCTCCTCTCTATGTCCGCCTCGGCTTGGGACTTGATGAAGAACATGAATCAGGGGAGGAACCTGTTGAATTGGCGCACCAGCCATCGGCGGAAATTGACGAAGCGTTAATAGATCAAATTCCCGCCTTGTATCAAACACGTGAGTACTACGTCGCACACGCTCCAATGGAAACATTCGAAGACTTGCGCGCAGAATCTGCTTTGCAATCATTGAGCGACAATGAGGTTTGGGATATGACCGCCTATCTTTGGTGGAGAAATACATCTCCCACATCGCTGGCAGAAGGACAGAGTTTATATCAGGCCAACTGCTCAGCCTGTCACGGCGAAAGCGGTGCGGGCGACGGTCAATTTGCAGACGAGATGCAGGCTATCGCAGAAAAAAACATGGATGAGCATGGCATTCAAGCTCCGACTGATTTTACGAATGCGGAACATCTGCTTGAGGCAAAACCTGTCATCCTGCAAGGGCTTCTTCTGCGCGGCGGCATGGGGACAGGCATGCCGATGTGGGGAACGATCTTTACTGAAGAACAGACTTGGGACTTGGTTGCATATTTGTATTCATTTCAATTTAAATATCCAGGAGTATATCAATGAGCAAGAAACACAATAAGCAAGAGCAAAGAAAATCCTTTCCCTGGCCGCTTGTTCTAGTGGGCGGCATCTTGTTGATCGTGGCTGCATTCTTCTTTGCCAATCAAGGCGGTGGCGATGGGGGTGGAATTCCATCCATCGCTGTAGATCAACAGAAGATCGATTATGGTGATGTGAAATTCGGCGTCAATAAAACCTTTGCCATCAAAATCACCAACACAGGCGATGGCACGCTGCGCTTCAAGGAAGACCCGTACATCGAAATATTGGAGGGCTGCTGACCTCCTGACTTGACCATCGGTTCGATGGTACTCAAGCCCGGCGAAAGCACGATCGTTGAATCCAGCGTCTTCATGATGCACGAAGGCATGGACGGTCCGCACAACTTTGGAGTACATTTGAAAACAAATGATCCTAAAAACCCTGATCTGATAGTGAACGTGTTATCGAATTGGATACCGTAAGTCAAGAGGAATCAAAACAGCGGTGAGCATCATAGGTTCGCGGCTGTTTTGATTCATGCAACTGGTAACGTAAATCTAAATGCACTTCCTTGCCCTTCGCCTACCGACTCCACCCAAACATGTCCCCCTTGTGCTTCGACGAGAGCATGTGCAATTGTCAAGCCAATGCCAGTGGTGATACCCACAAGTCTGTTTGTGTC
>Ga0163152_10008801_pt1 | contig 10675 bp, 8 predicted proteins | sample OliLakLV19MP8IB2_FD_148635 | JGI IMG/M metagenome (GOLD analysis project Ga0163152, IMG submission 148635) | Freshwater microbial mat bacterial communities from Lake Vanda, McMurdo Dry Valleys, Antarctica - Oligotrophic Lake LV.19.MP8.IB-2 | ecosystem: Environmental > Aquatic > Freshwater > Lake...
CTTTCTGCGAAGTCGAGAGGGCCAGTGCAGCCCCGTTTGAACTCACGATGCCGGTTTCGGTGGAGCTTGATGCCGCGCGAGGTTCTTCTTTCGCGGTGGGGCCAGGCGGAGCCGCAAAGGGAGTCGCAGCCGGCGAGTTTGCACGCGCATCCTGGGCCGCCAGAGGCGCGGGCTGTGCCTGCGCGACCCGCGTGTTGGACAAAGGAGCAACGGCACCATCGCCCGCTTGCGCCACCTTGCGCGGACGGCGTGTGGGCAGACCGAGGCGCTCGGCCACTTCCACACGGGTGTAAGTCTTGTTGAGGATCTTCACGTCGACGGAAGCGAACTTGTGCTGCTCGAACGCACCGAGAAGCTTTTGCAGGTAGATGGCTTCAAAGCCACCATCGCCCAGGCGTGCCCCGACCTCTGCGGCCACCGCGTAGGCGCGGGCACGGTAAATGTCGGGCAGCTCGAGCTCGCCCATGCGTTTCACGAGTTCGCGCGCCTGAACGTTCGCATTCTGCAGTGCGTACACCTGCAACAGCGCGTAATGGCACACCGCACCCTGACGACGGGGGAGAGCTCGCAGTGCCACGGATTTTTCGAGAAAGGGACGCGCTTCGGCGTTTCTTCCCTGGATACTGTGAATGACGCCCACGCGGCAGTTTGCGATCGCGAGATCGCGAGGCGGTGCGAAGGTGTTCTTCAGAATCTCCTGGAAGAGTGGAAATGCCTCGGCCTGCTTGCCTTTGGAAAACAGAGCCTCAGCTTTTTCGAGCGGAGACTGCGCGGAGGAATCGGGGGCAGGCGCACTGGCTACGCCTTGGGCAAAGCCCGTGCCGGACGAAACGAGGGCACACACGAGCAAGAAGCCCGCGACCGGATCAGTCGGGAGTCGCCACACGGACCATGGCCGTGCGCAAAACCCTGTCGGCAATTTTGTAGCCCGCGACGAATTCATCGACCACGGTTTCCTGTTTGAGCGATGGATCCACGGTACGCGCGACCGCGTTGTGGAACATCGGATTGAACGACTCACCCTTGGCGGGCACGCGCTCCACGCCGTGCTTGCGCAGTGAGTCCAGGAAGACCTTGCTCACCATGCGCACACCTTCCACGATCGACGCGGTCCGCTTGCCCTCCTCAGTCTCTGCGGTAGGGCCGCCTTGCTCAATGGCATTCATTGCATTGTCGAAGGCATCGATGACAGGCAGGAGATCACGGGCGAATTCGGTGATGGCATAGGCACGGGTTTCCTGGCGCTCTTTTTCCCAGCGCTTGCGCGAGTTGTCGAAGTCGGCAGCCATGCGAAGCATCCGGTCGTGAGTCTCGGCGAGTTTCGCTTCAAGTTCCTTGGTCGCGTCTTTGCCCGGGAGGTCGTCGACCTGCGCGTCGGCCACAGCGTCACTCGATTGGCTGGCACCAGTTTGCTGCGGGTTTCCGGATGCACCCGCGGTTTCGCGTTCGGCGTCGCCCGCGTGTGCATCCTCAGACGAAAGAGGGGCATTGCGGCAAGGGCGGGTGAAAAACATGGAAAATCCTCCGAGAAAGGCCGACAGGGCACTGAAAAACGAATGGAAACCCATGCACACGCAGGCCTGCGCCGTGCCCGGGTCCGCACACCCCGGGCAGTTTATGCGGGAGGGCGCGCGCGTCAACCGTTCACGACGCTTGCCAAGCGCACAATTGCGGGAAAGAATGCCCGCGTTTTGCCCCCGCCGCGTTTCCCGAGAGGAATCCCCCGATGCTTGATCCAAAATTCGTACGCGACAACATAGAGAAAGTGGCAAAGGCGGCTCAGGACAAACGCATGCCGTTTGACTCCGCACGCTTCATGGAAATCTACGACGCGCGCGCGAAAGCCACCCAGGCCGCCGAAGCTCTGCGCCGCGAACGCAATGAAGGCTCCGACGCGGTGAAGAAGGCGAAGGACAAGGCGGAGCGTGAAGACCTGCTCGTGCGTATGCGCAAGGTGGGAGAGGAACTCTCGCGTGCGGAAGAAGAACTGCGCACGGTGGAAACAGAGTTCGACGCGTTGCTCCTGCAGATCCCAAGCGTCCCATCGGAAGACACACCCGTTGGAGCGACCGACGCCGAGAACGTCGAGTGGCGCAAATGGGGTACGCCACGCGCGTTTGACTTCGCAAAGAAGGACCACATCGAACTCGGCACGAAGCTTGGCATCGTCGACTTCCAGCGCGGCACGAGCGTCGCCGGTACGCGCAGTTACTTTCTTGTGGGAGCCGGTGCTGAACTCGAACGTGCGGTCCACAGTCTTGCCTTCGAACTTCTGCTCGCGCGTGGCTTCAGGGCCATGAGCGTGCCCGTGCTTGTTCGTTCGAGCGCCATGCAGGGCACCGGATACCTTCCGGGCGGCGCTGACCAGGCGTACTTCGTGGAAAAGGATGACATGTGGTTGGTGGGGACCTCTGAAGTCGCGCTCGCGAGTTACCATGCGGGCGAGATTGTGGACGCTTCGCAGCTGCCCGTAAAAATCTGCGCGCACTCGAGCTGCTTTCGGCGAGAGGCCGGGGCCCACGGCAAAGACACCAAGGGTCTGTACCGGGTCCACCAGTTCCAGAAGATCGAGCAGGTGGTGCTTTGCGAGCCCAACAAGGAGGCAAGCGACAAGCTCCACAGCGAAATCCTTCAGAATGCCGAAGATCTTCTGCAACTGCTCGAGCTGCCTTACCGCGTGGTGAAGGTGTGTACTGGCGATCTCGGTCAGGGCCAGGTGAAAAAGCATGACATCGAAACATGGATGCCCTCGCGGGAGGGCTACGGAGAAACGCACAGCTGCTCGAGCTTTTACGACTACCAGGCGCGCCGCCTGAAGATCCGCACGCGGGACGCGGCCGGCAAGACGACCTTCGTCTACACGCTCAACAACACCGCCGCGGCGACGCCTCGCCTGCTCATACCGCTTCTTGAGAACCACCAGATGGAAGACGGCCGCGTGCGGATTCCCAAGGCTCTGCAAAAATTTATGGGCGGACGCGAGTTTATTGGCCCATAGTTCTCTGAAATAACCGAAATAAGTACACAAAGCCTCAAGCCAGTCTCCCGTATAGCCGACCACTCTCCTAGAACCAGAACAAGTCTGACATGGGGTGTGGCATGGCGTGGCATCGTCTGTGGGATCCCATTGGCGGATTTACGATGAGGCGTTGCCTGCAACGACGCACCGCCACGGGCTTTATTTTCTTCGCACTTCTCCCAGCGCTCGCCTGTACCAAAAAATCCATTGCGATTGAGGTTGGAGTGCCTGAAAAGACCACCCCTTCGGTGGCGTCCAAGTCCGCGGCGACTTCTCCGACACCCTCCCGTGACTCGAAAACCCCAACGCCCACGCCAACCATTGGTGCGACTCCAGCCATCGAAGCACCAACGCCCACGCCAACCATTGGTACGACTCCGGCCGTCGAAACACCGACGACCACGCCAACCATTGCCGCGACTCCGGACATCGAAGCACCAACGACACAAACCTGGTCCCTAGATACGGTGACTCTCACAACCAACGCATCAGCCCCGTTTTCAGTGGGGAGCGTGTTTTCATGCAGCGCAACGCTCGAGCAAGCCGGCGTGCCTCCGGCGGGCCTTGTCACCTATCGATTCTTTAACGGTAGCAATGGAACGATTGGGACGAACAGCCTGTTCACGGCGACAGTTGGTGAGGCGAACGATTCCATCGGCTGCGAAGCGACACTGAACCCCTCGGCAGACACATCCGCCACGATCGTTTCGACGACCATCGCCGCCGTGGAGCGTTACTTTATTGGATTTCCTCTCTCACTGACCGGGGGATCCACGACGGGGGCGGGTTGCAGCGTGACGCAGCCCATTTCCTCGACAGTCCTTCCGTCCTACACCGCCAGTGCGCCTACACTCACAAAGACTTCGCCCAGCGCTTTCGTCGCCGCTGGCGCCAACGCTTTTGGATTTTCATTCACCGTTGACCCGACCGGACTTTCGGGCGGCGAGACCATCGATTTTACATATGCGCGCAGTGTCACCGCGATGCTTGCTGCGCTCCTTCCTCAAAGCGTTCTCGAGAGCAAAATTTACCGGCTCTTGATCACAAAAGACGCCTCTGACGCAGGCTGGGTTCCCACTATTCCCACACTGTGGAGCACCGACACACTGCAGGGACGTGGGCTTCAGCCTGTGCAAGGATCCGGCTGTTACGTTGACGCGTCGAGCCGAGCCGAAATTTCCACTGGCGGCAACACGATGTGCATGAAGAGCAATAGTGGTTACAAATGCTGGGGTAACGCGGCAAATGAGAGGTTTGCCGGCCATGCAAGCGCCGATCAGCCACTTCCACTTGCCATTACGAGCATAGGCACCGGGCTCACTGCCCCGGTGCAGCTCAGCGTGGGCGATAAATCCTCCTGCGCCGTGAGAAAAGACGGCTCGGTGGCATGCTGGGGATCACGGGATTTCGGTGCGCTCGGCGATGGCTTTGACGATTCAAGCCCCCAACCGACGCCGCAAGTGCTGACTTTGCCAGGCATGGAAAAGGCTGTGCATGTGGAAATAAGCGCCATCACGGGTATCGAACAACGGGCCTGCGCAATTCTTGAAAGCGGCAAACTCGCATGCTGGGGTCACAACGGCAATGGCATTCTTGAGCCGGCCCCAACGGTGCCCATGTCTCCGGCGAATAAGCTCACTCCTGAGTTGCTGGGAACGTTCGGATCCTCGTTGAACGACAAGGTCACAAGCGTTGCGCTGGGGAGCGCGCACATATGCACCACCGATTCAAGCGGGCGCGTGCACTGTTGGGGCGGCAACAACAAACTCCAGGCAGGGCAGGCTGCAGGCGGGCCTGTGGTGAGCGCGGTCACTCAGGTCGGTGTTTTCGGAGCCACCTCTGCCAACAAAGCGGTCATGGTTGTGGCTGGCCGATCTTTTTCTTGCGCGCTCACGCAGGACGGAAAGGTGTGGTGCTGGGGCTTGAACGAAGATGGCGATGGCGACCAGAATGGCGAAAGCGGAATGCTTGGCATGGGCGACACGATGCTGCTGACGTCGGCCGTGCCTCTGCAAGCGGGCGCCGCGATGCTGGGTGATACAAGCGCGCACCGCGTGCAAACCATCACCGCAAGCACCCAAGGGGTCTGCGCCTTGCGCCTTGATGGCACCGTCTGGTGCTGGGGTGAGGGCTACGGGCACTTCGGTGTCGGCAATAACGCCAATCAATTTTCTCCAGTGCAGTTCAACAGTGCGGTCGTAGGAGCAAGCCCGGAAAAAAGAGCGGTGGCTGTGGCTGTGGGCTACCAGACCACCTGTGTCGTTCTTTTGGATCGCACGGTCCTCTGCAGCGGCGACGACGTGTCCGGCATTCTTGGAAATGGTGCCGGAGCTGGCACGTATGGTGGAGACTCCTATGTTCGCATCGACAGCGGCGTGGACACCCCGCGAACCGATGCACAATCCGCCACGTCGGCAGTGCTCACTTTGACGCAACAGTAGCTGGAAAAGGCACACCCGCCGCAGGTTTCTCGTCGAGCAACGACTCCACGCACGCATCGGTTCTGAGCGCGTCTTCCGTTGCGAATTTCTTGAATTTTTGCAGCACGCCAAGCTCTCGGTGAATGGTCTGCGTGTTTGCGCGGAAGATTTCAAACAGGTGCGCGAGTTCGGCGCGGAGCTTTTCTTCATGGATGTGCTCTTCGAAGTGGTCCTCGATTTCCTCACTCGCGAGCGTCATGATTTCGAGCGGTGTGCCGAGCCTGTCGCCCAGGCGCACGGCGATTCCACCCAGATCGGATGACATCCTCTTGAGCCGCGCGAACACGTCGACCACGCGCCGGAGCATGATGACTCCCGAACTGCCCACGAACGCGAACATGCCCCAGTGCCCCACCTCAAACGCTGACGAAAACAAACCCATGGCAAGCAAGAGGTCATGCAGACCCAGTCCGGCTAGGAGAAGGCATCCCACCGCAAGGGTTTGCGATTCACGCTCACCACGCCGCAGGCGCTTGACGAGCTGCCAGGCGAACAGGATCAGGCACCCAAGGAAAAGAAGCTGGAACGGCAGGAGCGTGGAGAGAATAGGGATCACTCCGCACGCAACGAGGACGAGGGCGACAACGGCATAGGCAGTCGTGAGGCGCGTGAAATAAGTGAGTGGGTTGGGGCCGAACACGGCATCGGTGAACTGAGACAGGCCCAAGGGCATGAAATAGAACGACACGAGCTCCAGCACGAACCACATGCGCGGCATGTCCACAAGCACCTGCTTGATGGAGAGCCGGCAGAACGTATAGCTGCCGAGCACGAAGCACATGAGAGCAAAGCCGAGGGAAATGCGGTCCTCGCGGCGGCGCACAAAGAAACACAGCGACGCCATACCCAGGAGGATCATGGCCCCCGATGCAAGGAAACGGTGCAGCTGGTATCGCACAATCCGCGTGATCTGCGCCACACGCGAGCCGATGAAAACGTCGCCATAAGGACCGATATTGTCGTGCGTCGATCGGATGCGCAACGCCACGGTCTGGCCCGCGGACTCGGGCGGAAGAGGCACGAGAAACCACGGATAGCCAAGAAAGTCGTCGCGTGCGGGGCCTTCAATCTCTCCGAAGGCGTAGATGCGTTTGCCGCCCAAATAGATTTCGAAGTGCGAATCCATCGCGAGAAAGAACAGGCTCGCGTCGGGCACGAGCGTGTCGGGAAGGCGGTGCGTCATCCAGAGAATGGACTCACCGGCACGCCCCGGCAGACGGGCGGGCAGTTCTACCGAAGACCACGACGCGGATTTTTCGGGTGAGGCCGCCCAGTCCAGCTCGCCCGTGGGAGTGCGCGAAGAGTCGCCCCAGTGGAATTTCCACGGGCCCGCGAGGCGCACGACCTCGTCGCTGTGCGTCTCAGGCGACGGAGTGTTGTCCTGTGCCCGGCCGTGAAACGCCGGCGTGAAGAAAAGCAGGCAGAAAAACACGGCGGCGAACCGAAACGAGGCTTTTAGGGCGGAAAGGGTGCGGGCGCTTTCCATGGATCTCCTCGCACAGGCGAACGCAGGCCAACAAGCAGGAACGCAAGGACTCGCTGTTTTTCGGCGCCGGAAAACCGGGTCCGCTTCGACGCATCGAGAGGTTGCATCCCGTGCCTGTCGAGAAAATCAGCGAGGGTGGCTTCGCTCCCGAAACGTCCCCAAGGCGGGCCGCGAAATGCGAGATTGCGCAGCGTTTGAGGAACGCTCGCAAGCGTAACATGCCCTCCATCCGGCACTGCCGCCAAACCGGCATCAGCGCTGTAGGAACTTTCCGCATCGCGGAACTGCACCGCGGGAACATCGGAATAACGTAACATAACTGTGGAGCCACCCCGCAGCTCCGGACCGGAGTGGCAAGATATGCAGCCCTTTTCCTGCAGCACGAGGCGTGCACCCTCGCGCTCAAGCGGCGGCAGCTGTGCACAGTCGCCCGCCACGAAACGATCGTAGGGAGCCGGAGGCGTTGAGAGTGTTCCGATGAACGCGGCTAGGGAGCGCGCGACGATCTGCGCTCCGCCGTGGGGCGCGAGCGTTTCATCGGTGGCGCCAAGTTCGGCGGGTGCATAGAGAGGCCAGAAGGCCTGCGCCTGCAGGCTCCCGGCACGGCCGTTCCAGAAAAATGGCCCCGCTGTGCGGCCTGCATCCAGAAGCGAGGGTGTGCGCGGAAGGGCGAGCGCCACTCCCCGCGCGCGCGGCGATGCGCGACCATCGGTGAACCCGCGCGCAGGGTCGTGGCACGATGCGCAGGCCATGCGCCCGTCATGGCTCAGGCCGCGATCGAAGAACAAAGCGCGGCCGCGTGCCACAAGACCGTCTTCCACCGCAGCGCCATTTGGCGCAGCGCCTGGAGCCGCGACACTTTGAGCCGCAACGGGAGGACGCGAGGGCCAGCCCGTGGTGTCGACGCCGCAGGCAAGTCCGCTCACGTCCTTACCACTTCGCCTTGAGTCGCTTGGCTTCGGCCTCCACCATGCGCGCGAGATCGGGATTCGTGGTCTTGAGTTCGGAGTGGAGTGCGCGCGCCGACTTGTACTCCTTCGTGTGGAGGTACGAGATGGCGAGGTACTCCTTGGCCTGTGCGAAGTCGGGCTTGAGTTTGATCGCTTCGCGGTACGAAGCCACGCTCGCCATGTACTTCTTCTGCTTGCGCAGCGAGAAACCGAGCAGGTTGTGCAGCTCTGCGCTGTCTTCATTCTTGGCAAGCGCGGCGCGCGCCTTTTTCTCGGCCTCTGGAAAGCGGCCCGCATCGGCAAGTGCCTGGACTTCGGCAACAGCCGCCGTCGCGCTTGCGGAGGAAGCGGGAGCACCTGCAGGAGCTGCAGCAGCCGCCGGCTCAGAGGGAGTGACGTCACCCGCGGCAGCCAAAGTAACATGCGACCACGCGAGGCCAGCAGAGCAGGAAAGGCCGAAGGCTACGACGCGCACGGGCGACAGACGGAGGGGCGACATGGGGTGCTCCTTGCAAAAATCGGCGGGCGGCTAGAAAACTCTACGAAGAACTTTGGGTGGAGAAGCTCAATGGTAGCAGACGCCCACACGCACCTGAAAGGACCCCCATGACCGAAAATACGCCGCCCCCGAGCCGCATCGTTCCGTGCCCCCAGTGCTCCTCCCTCAACCGTGTTCCCTTGAGCGTTGCAAGCGCACAAGAGGCGAAGTGCGGCAAATGCAAGGGCACCCTCGACACCAAGAGCGCCGTTTTCGAGGTGAGCACAGCGGCACTCAACAAGATCGTGCTCAATGCTCCGGTGCCAGTGGTGGTGGATTTTTGGGCGCCATGGTGTGGGCCGTGCGTTGCATTTGCGCCCACATACAAGCATTACGCACAGAACAATTCTCGCGAAGCTCTCTTCCTGAAACTCGACACCGAGGCCCACCAGGACGCCGGCAGCCAGTTCAACATCCGCGGCATTCCCACGCTCATTTTCTTTCAGGGCGAAAAGGAAAAGGCACGGCAGAGTGGAGCCATGCCCGCTCCGATGCTCTCTCAGTGGATCAAAGGGCTGCTCTGACCATGGACTGACAAGTTTTCTGAAAAGTGTTCAAAAAAACGTCCGCGCCCTCTGTTACGAGCCGGACGCTCACTTTTCAGCCTCTTGTTTCTCTTTCAATTTTTCCGCCGCGGCTGCCGCATCCGCACTCCGTGTCGGAAGGAAGCGATCCAGCAGCTGACCCGTGCCGTGGGTGAGGGCAGGCGTGGCAACCGCCCCAACGATTGTGGAGCACCAGAAGCCGCATCCGGGAATAAGCCCGAGTGTCATGGGAACCACATTGCCCACAAACTGCGCGACGCCCACCTTACGCTGTTTCATTTGCGCTTCCTGTGCGCTCACGCTCGCGACAGGAGCTGCGGCCGCGGGCATGGCCTGTTGCTGCGCCGCGGGTGCGTTCACATCCGAGGAAGGCGGTGGGGCCTGCGGATCGGCAAGCAGCGCGTTGTTGTCACCCGCCACCTCGGCGTCCATCGCCTGAGAGAGCGCATCATGCGACTCTTGGGGATCGCGGGTGCCCGCGGTTCCGTCGGGCGAGCACACTCCGGCAGGAGGTCGGGTCTTGAGTTGCTCGGCGATGTTCGTGGCAAAGCCCAGATCCCAGCGCTCTTTCTGTTGGCACGTGTCTATGCCGCCCTTACAGTAAGCGCAGGCCGTGCGCATTGCCTCGGTGAACTTACCACACGCCTCTTTGGGATTGTCGGAGCACGGTTGCACGACAAAAGTTTCGGAACCAAGACTCAACACGGTGGTGTCAGACGATGAGGAGTGGGATCCACTGCGGACGCGCGCTCCAGTCGGTTTGCCGGCAAGCAGATTTTTGTAATCTTCCAGTGTGAACTGAGGCCTTGAGTGCGGGCGGGGCGGTGCGCCGTCAAGGTAGGCCGTAGGCGCAAACGCCACGGCGATACGCCTGAGCTCGATGCCGCTGGTGCCAAGGATGAGCTTTCCTGCCGGCGTCATGACAAGTGATTCTTTCATGGCTTGTGGAGGCAGCGCGAGCATCACGTCTCCGCAGGCTGTCATCGACACGTTTTTCTCGGCCCCGGCCTGCCAGTACTCGCTGCCGCAGATCTTTTCAGCATTGAGCCGCTGGATCTCCGCTGGAGCCACAGGCTTTGCGACCATCGATCGCGGTTGCATGACGATCTCGATAACGTCTTCGTTCTGGCTCTTCTGGGAACCAGCGTAGGGCGCGGTGCTGCTCACCTGATTGCGAAGCTGCAGGCACTGCGCGTCGAAGAACTCATGCTGCACGTAAAGCATGTCGATCTTGGTGACAGTCAGATTGACCTTGCGCGAGCGGCCCGACGGCAGAACGAGGCAATCCGACTCCCACTTGCCGACAATGCGCTCCGTGATGGGCCGTGCAATCGAGGCCGTACGCGCGGTCGATGTTTTCGGCTTGCATGACAACGTAACAGAGCCGAGCGCGGCGAGCAGCACCATGGCAGCGGTCGATGCCCTCAGGCCGAGGCTTCTCGCAATTTTCACGGTGAACAAAAGAAAGCCCCTCCGACGCGATGCTTATGCATGCCTTCGATGAGGGGCGTATCGGCGAAGAGGGGCCGCAGCTTTAGTTTTTGTGATCCGCGAGCGAAATCGTCCCGCATCCTTCGCAAGCGAAATCGTCCCGTTACCCATAAACTTGCCCATCAAACTTTTGTAACGTTTGGGGGGCGCTTATGACCACGGAAGG
>Ga0163152_10008802_pt1 | contig 10674 bp, 4 predicted proteins | sample OliLakLV19MP8IB2_FD_148635 | JGI IMG/M metagenome (GOLD analysis project Ga0163152, IMG submission 148635) | Freshwater microbial mat bacterial communities from Lake Vanda, McMurdo Dry Valleys, Antarctica - Oligotrophic Lake LV.19.MP8.IB-2 | ecosystem: Environmental > Aquatic > Freshwater > Lake...
CGAAAAAGTACATGAGGTGGTGAAGAAAATTCCGAAAGGGAAAGTTTTGACCTATACAGAGGTGGCGGCGAAAGCGGGGAATCCAAAAGCTGTGCGTGCAGTGGGGACTATTATGAGTAAGAATTTCAATCCTGATATTCCTTGTCATCGAGTTATTCGTACTGACGGAAAGATTGGTAATTATAATAGAGGAGGTCCTGCGGCAAAAGAGCGTATTTTACGGGAAGAAGGCTATATACTATAATAGAGTTATTAATTTTTTAATCAATAAAGACTTGGAGAGCTGAGTAAAGTTCTAGGAAAACAAGAAAAATAATTGTAAACATACTAATGTATGATGGAAATTATTTTTTACAGTTTGACAACGAAATTTACCAGCTATACAGGTCGTAACTTATATGTGGGCAACAATTGTACTATTAGCTCGACCTGCTCTCCTCGGAGGTCTCGCATTATTTTTCTTCGGCTACCTTTGGTATTCAGTCATCTTCAAGAATTATTTCATGAAGCTTCGGGAAGTAGAAGGTAAAAACGGCATTGCTCCGACGCCAAAGCAAATGGCAAAGACACTTGTTATTCAGCTTGCACTCAATATTTTGACAGCGTCCTCCTTTACACTTGTTATATTTAATCCAAATGTGTCATACCAGTTTACTCTCATTTTCACGGCTATTATCTGGGTAGGATTTACATTACCTCAAATCATGTATGCATATCTCTGGGACAATCGTTCTCTCAAATACACTGCATTTGAAGTCGTGTACAGCCTTCTTTCTTTTGTAGTTCTCGCTGGTGCAGTACGTTTGGTTATTAGTCAGTTGATGTAGATACTAAAGGTATGAAATATTGGCTCATTAAAAGTGAACCAGATTGCTACTCCATATAGCTGATTTAAAGCAAGATAAGAAAACTTCGTGGACCGGTGAGAAGTAATTTTATCACTCCCAAGACCTTGCCAGAATTTTTCAAAGCAAAGTTAATGAAAAAGTCAACAAAGTGTACGACTGTTTTCTTGGAAGCGAAGCGAGTTAGAAAACAAGAAGTACCCTTGTGGTACAGTTTCTATAAGTGGGTTCGCTGGCTCACCAGAGCCAGACAGATTGCCATAGGAAACTTATACTGAGTAAAAGATTTTTGTTTCCATCTGTGGATAACTCGCTTGACGCTTCATCTTCATTTTAAACAATTTTTTGGCCGTGAGGTGTTGTAGTTGAGCCGTTTTAGGTCGAAAAAGATATACACAGCACTTTCTTGACTTTTGGGCTCAGATTTGAGAGTTGACAGGGTAGCTCCGCTTAACGTATACTTCATCTTAACTTCGGCAAAAGCGATTGAGTCACGGCCATGTCGCGAAGGGGCATTACAAAACAAAGTCTCTTTACTATTTTGCATACTATACGCAAATAACAGTTAAATGATTTAACAAAAACGAATCTTTGGGGAAAGGTTTGTTTTTGCCGTTTTGTAATTTTTAATAATGTGAGTAAGAGATATTTTATCAATCGAAGAAGGTAATGTTATTTCAAAACAACATTGCACAGCCAATTAGAAAATAACGACTGACAGCTGTACTCAGCTGAGATGGCGTGACCTGAAGCACTGTTTGAGGAGAGGTACTCCTTGACGAGTTTGCGAGAAGGTAGCCGTCAGAAGTCGATTATTTTCTTGATTGGCGAGCATAGTAAAAAGTCAGCAGACTTTTATACGTGTTGTTTTGAAAAAACTCATAACCTTCGAATTCTAGTGCAAAAAACAATGTCGCAACATACAACGCACAAACCAGGAGTACAACGACCAAAGAAATTCTTTGGTCGGTTCAAGAAGGCACTTACAGAGACACCTAACTTTGTAGAGCCTCAGCTTGATTCGTTTAAATGGCTGGTAGAAGAAGGTCTTAAAGAAGTATTTAAAGAATTCTCTTCCATTAAAGATTATTCAGAAAAGAAATTTCAGCTTGATTTTACAGGCTTTGAATTGGCGTTGCCAAAGTATGATGAATATCATGCAAAGAACAATAAGCTTTCATACGAAGCGACTCTTAAAGTAAAGGTAAAGCTCAAGAACCACATTGTAGGTTCTGAAAAGGAGCAGGAAATCTTCATGGCGGACTTTCCACTCATGACTTCTCACGGAACATTTATTATCTCAGGTATTGAGCGTGTTATCGTACCCCAGCTAGCTCGTTCATACGGTGTATTTTTCACTGCAAACGAAGTACGAGGACGAAGACTCTTTGGTGCAAAGGTAATCCCAGGCCGTGGTGCATGGGTTGAAATTGAATCTGATGCTGAAGGTGTGATCTATGTACGTATCGACCGAAAGCGAAAATTTCCCGTTTCAACACTCCTTCGAGTGCTCGGTGCTCACACGGACTCTGATATCAACAAGATATTTGCCGACAATGAATTTGCAAAGACATCGATTGTTAAGACTCTTGCAAAGGACACAGCAAAGACTATTGAAGATGCATATATTGAAATTCACAAACGACTTCGAGATGGAGACCTTGCAACTGCAGAAAATGCAAAGGAATTTGTTGACACTCTGTTCAACGAAGAGCGATATGACCTTTCACCAGTCGGACGTTTCCGTTTCAACCAGCGATTTGACAAGAAGCTTGATGTAAAAGAAAAAGCTCGAAAGACTATCTCAATCGACGATATTGCGACTATTGTCACTCATATTGCTTACCTCAACAACACCCCACATTCACAGCCAGACGACATTGACCACCTCGGCTCACGACGTGTGCGTTTCGTAGGTGAGCTCTTCCAACAGAAGATCCGTGTCGGTATGGCACAGATCAAGCGAAACATTCAGAATAGAATGTCAACGATTGATACCGATGTCACACTGCCTGTGCAGTTCATCTCCCCAAAACCGCTTCAGGCTCGTATCAAAGAATTCTTTACGACAAACCAGCTCTCACAGTTCATGCTTCAGGAAAACCCTTTGGCAGAAGTAGAGCATTTACGAACACTCTCAGCGCTTGGTCCAGGTGGTTTGAACCGCTCTCGAGCAGGCTATGAAGTGCGTGACGTTCACCACTCTCACTACGGACGAATTTGCCCAATCCACACCCCAGAAGGTCCGAACATCGGTTTGGTACTTCGTCTATCTGTCTACGCTCGACTCAACCACTTTGGAATGATTGAGACTCCGTATGCAAAAGTGAAAAATGGTAAAGTGACTTCTGAGATCGTGTACCTAAATGCATCTGAAGAAGAAAACTTCGCCATTGCTCATGCCGCAACGAATACTGAAAAAGACGGAACAATCGTGGATGATGTTGTAGAAGTACGTATCAACGGAGAGCCATCAACCATCGACAAAAACAAAATCGATTATATTGACGTCGCAACAAACCAAGCGTTTTCAATTGCGACAAACATGATTCCGTTTGTAAACCACGACGACGCGACTCGAGCGCTCATGGGATCTAACATGCAGAAACAGGCAACACCATGTGTGGTGCCTGAAGCACCGCTTGTCGGAACTGGTATTGAAGAGTCAGCGATCAAAGACACTGGACGGCTCGTACTTGCGAGCGAGGAAGGGACTGTCTCATTTGTCGACGGAGGAAAAGTGAAAGTAAAGAATGCAAAAGGAAAAGAAACAGAATACAAACTCGTGAAGTTTTCACGAACAAACGGATTTACCGCATTCCACCAGCGACCGTCAGTTAATGTGGGTGACGCAGTGAAGAAAGGAACCGTACTTGCAGATACAAGTGCATCAGAACACGGACAGATGGCTATTGGTCAGAACGTACTCATTGCCTTCATGTCGTGGTCTGGTTCAAACTATGAAGACGCGATTATTCTTTCAGAGCGTCTCGTTAAGAAATCTAAATTTACGTCGATTCATATTGAAGAATTTGTCGTAAACGTGCGAGATACAAAACTCGGACCAGAAGTGACTACCTGCGATATTCCAAACGTGGGAGAATCAAAACTCAAAAATCTTGCGGAAGACGGCATTGTACGTGTTGGTGCTGAGGTACGACCAGGAGACATTTTGGTTGGTAAAGTAACTCCAAAGGGAGAAACACAGCTTACTCCAGAAGAACGCCTCCTTCGATCACTCTTCGGTGAAAAAGCAAAGGATGTAAAAGATACATCAAAGCGAATGGAAGGTGGAAAGCGCGGGCGCATCATCAATGTGCAAGTATTCTCACGAGAGAAAGGGGACAAACTTGAATCAGGAATTATCAAGAGAATCCATATTGAAGTAGCAGAACTTCGAAACGTATCTGTAGGTGACAAGCTTGCGGGACGACATGGAAACAAAGGAGTTATCTCGCGTATCCTTCCAGAAGAAGATATGCCATATATGGCCGACGGTACTCCGATCGACATGATACTTACACCGCTTGGTGTGCCATCACGTATGAATTTGGGACAAATCCTCGAGCTTCACTTGGGCCTTGCTGCTCATACGCTCGACTATCAGGCAATCGTACCTCCATTTGCTGGTGCGACTGATACTGAGATCAAAGACGAACTCGTCAAAGCAGGCTTTGCTTCAAATGGAAAAATGCCTCTCTATGATGGACGAACAGGAGAAAAGTTCGAACAAGACATTGCAGTGGGCTATATGTACATCTTGAAACTGCATCACATGGTGGAAGACAAGATTCACATGCGTTCAATCGGACCATATTCTCTTATCACTCAACAGCCACTCGGGGGTAAAGCTCAGAGCGGAGGACAGCGATTTGGAGAAATGGAAGTGTGGGCACTCTTGGGTCATGGTGCAGCACACACACTGCAGGAAATTCTTACGATTAAATCTGACGACATTATCGGACGCTCAGCTGCCTTTGACGCTATTGTAAAAGGCGAGCCGATTACTCAAATGAATACCCCAGCATCATTTAATGTCCTCCTTAATAACCTTCGTGGTCTCGCACTCGATGTAGATGTGGAGCATGTACAGGATGAAAATAATGAATCTCATACATAGGAATAGGTCGAAATACTAATAAAAAAAACATTATGAAAACACAATCTAAAACATCTGCAAATAACTTTGACATGATCACCCTTCGGCTTGCATCGCCTGAGCGTATCTTGGAATGGTCATTTGGTGAAATCACAAAGCCTGAGACGATCAATTACCGAACACAGCGTTCAGAAAAGAACGGACTCTTCGACGAGAAGATTTTTGGTCCGGACAAGGACTATGAGTGTTACTGTGGAAAATACCGCGGTATCCGATACAAGGGAATTGTTTGTGAAAAATGTGGAGTGGAGATCACTCGCTCTATCGTACGCCGAGAACGTATGGGCCACATCGAACTTGCAACACCTGTCTCTCATATCTGGTTCCTCAAATCAATGCCTTCACGAATTGCGATGATTTTTGGTATCCCAACAATTGAAATTGAAAAAGTGATTTATTTTGCAGGATATATTGTGACTTCAGTCTCTGAAGAAGAGCGGACACGATATCTTAAGGACCTTGATTCTGAATATAAATCAAAAGTGAAGTCGCTTCAGGATGAAAAGACCAAAGAAGTAATCAAAGAAATGTATCTCACTACAAAACGAGATATCGAAAGTATTACTGAAGGAAAAGTACTCGACGAAGTGGAATACCACAACTTTGGGATGAAATACGGCACGATGTTTGAAGCAGGTATCGGAGCAGAAGCGATTTTCAATATTTTCAAAAAGCTCGACCTTTCAAAACTTCTCACATCGCTTCATGCAGAAGCAGAAAAAGCATCTGCACTCGAGATCGGCAAGATCAACAAGCGTATCAGTACGATCTCTGCAATGGTGAATTCTGGTGTCCGACCTGAATGGATGTTCCTCACTCATATTCCCGTGATCCCTCCAGCACTTCGCCCAATGGTCCCGCTTGATGGAGGACGGTACGCAACATCAGATGTAAACGACCTTTACCGACGTGTGATCAACCGAAACAACCGACTGAAGAAACTGAAAGAAATTCACGCTCCGGATGTTATTCTTCGAAACGAAAAGAGAATCCTCCAAGAAGCAGTGGATGCACTCATCGACAACTCGATCCGACACGGCTCTGCGTCTGGTGCAACTTCTCTCGCACAGCGTCGAGCACTCAAGTCAATTGCGGACAACCTCAAAGGTAAGCGTGGTATCTTCCGACAGAACTTGCTCGGAAAGCGTGTGGACTATTCAGGACGTTCAGTGATCGTGGTGGGACCTGAACTCAATATAAATCAGTGTGGTCTTCCAAAGCATATGGCACTTGAGCTCTTTAAGCCATTTGTGATTTCGCACTTACTCAGACAAGAACTCGCATACAACATCAGAGGAGCAAGCAAGCTTATTGAAGATGGAATCCCTGAAGTATGGGCGATCCTGGAAGATGTAACAAAAAATAAATATGTGCTCTTAAACCGTGCACCGACTTTGCACCGACTTGGTATTCAAGCATTCCAGCCAGTACTGATTGAAGGAAATGCGATTCAACTCCACCCACTCGTGTGTTCAGCGTTCAACGCGGACTTCGACGGAGACCAGATGGCGGTTCATGTTCCACTTTCAGATGAAGCACAGGCAGAAGCCCGAGAGATCATGGCTGCGGACAAGAACATCTTGAAGCCAGGATCTGGAGATCCAACTGTGTCAGCAAAAATGCTCGACATTGTGCTTGGTGCATACTGGATGACAAAAGAAATGATTGGAGAAAAAGGAGAAGGGATGATATTCCAAAGTCCGAACAGCGCGATCACTGCATATGACTTTGATGCAGTTTCTTTCCGAGCAAAGATTAAAGTACTTCCGACTGACAAAGAAAAATACGCACAGTTTGAAGGGAAAATATTTGAGACAACTGTTGGAAGACTTCTCTTCAACAGCGTACTTCCAAAAGACTATCCATATGTAAACAGCGAGATGGTCCAGAAGAAGATCACATCCCTTATCGATGACCTGATCGAGAAATACGGCATTGAAAATGTGCCTGCAATTATCGACAAGATAAAGAAATTCGGTTTCAAATACGCAACGCACTCTGGTGTGACATGGGGAATTGACGACGTGGTGATCCCAGCAGGAAAACAACCTATTATTGATGCTGCTCAAGCTGAAATTGACACGATGATGGAGCATTATAATGATGGTCTTATCTCAAAAGAAGAGCGTCTTCGAAAAGCGACAGAAGTATGGCACAAAGCTAAAGACGATGTAGGTAAGCTTATCCCTGCTTCAGTTCCTGTAAACGGATCTGTATCCGACATGGTGCTCTCAGGTGCCCGAGGCTCTTGGGGTAATATCACTCAGATGGCAGGTATGAAAGGTCTTATCACCAACACTTCTGGAGAAACTATCGAATTCCCGATCAAGTCATGTATGAAAGAAGGTCTTACTCCAATCGAATACTTTACGACAACTCACGGATCACGTAAGGGTCTTACAGACACCGCCCTTAACACTGCGAAAGCAGGGTACCTTACTCGTAAGCTCTTCGTCGTAGCACAAGATATTGTCGTGACTGAAGAAGACTGTGGAACGACAGAAGGTATCGTTATGGGCGAAGAATCAGGAGCGATCGACCTCTCTATCGCAAAGCACGTAAAGGGACGCTTCCTTGCAAAGGATGTGGTCGGACCAAAAGGAGAAGTTATCTTCGCCCGAAATACGTTGCTTTCAAAGAAAGATGCGGTCATGCTCGAGCAGATTGGTATAAAGAATGTAACTGTACGTTCACCGCTTGCATGTAATACACATGACGGTGTGTGTGTAAAATGTTACGGAACTGACCTTGGTAAAAATAAAGTTATTGAAATTGGCGAAGCAGTAGGAACTGTCGCAGGACAGGCGATTGGAGAACCTGGAACACAGCTCACCATGCGTACATTCCACTCTGGTGGTACTGCATCAGTTGGTGGAGACATTACGTCTGGTCTTCCTCGCGTTGAAGAAATTTTTGAAAAGCGACAGCCAAAGAACCCGGCAATTGTTTCAGCCGTCGCAGGTATCGTATCTGACGTAAAGGTTTCAAACAAAGAGAAGACAATCCTCATCACTCCTGATCTTGAATACAAAACAAAGATCAAAGGTGAAATTGAGTATTCAGTGAGCCTGAACCGAATGATCTTGGTCAAAGTAGGCGAGAGAGTAGAGAAGGGAGATATTATTACCGACGGTTCTGCAAATATCGACGAACTCTTCAGATACGCTGGTAAAGACAAGACAGTAAACTATATTATTTCTGAAATCAATAAGCCATACGACCTACAGGGTGCAGCGGTGTCTCGAAAGCACATCGAGCTCATTGTTCGACAAATGTTTGCACGAAAGCGAGTGAAAGAAGCAGGGGACACTGTCTTTACACGTGGAGATCTTGTGGACCTTGCCTTCTTGGCTTCAGAAAATGCACGAATGCGTGCAGAAGGTAAGACAGAAGCGAAAGCGGACTCAGTGGTTATGGGTATCTCAGATGTATCACTTTCTCGAAAGAGCTTCCTTGCAGCTGCTTCATTCCAGCATACAACTCGTATTCTTATAACAAGCGCAATCAAAGGTACGACCGACAAGCTCGCTGGTCTTATGGAAAATGTGATTATCGGTAAGCTTATCCCTGCAGGTACTGGTTTCCCCGGAAGCAAGAAAGCACAGATGATAAAAGATGTTCGTGATGCACGAGAAGCTGCGGGTGGAATGGCGATGGAATAACCTTAGTTTTTATAGTTCATAAAGTCAAAAGTCCATAAAGTCGGGGGTTCGTTCTTAACTTTAAGGACTTTATAGACTTTACAGACTTTTAACTTATATGAGTTCATCTGTAGATCAAATAAAATCTAAACTCGATATAGTTTCTGTTCTGGGAACCTATATCAAACTCGAAAAGAGCGGGAGTAATTTCAAGGGACGGTGTCCGTTCCATAACGAAAAAACCCCTTCTTTTTTCGTATCGACTGACCGGGATTCGTATTACTGTTTTGGGTGTCATGCAAAGGGAGATATTTTTACCTTTGTACAAGAGTTTGAAGGTCTCGACTTTGTTGGAGCGCTCAAGGTACTCGCGGATCGTGCAGGGGTGACTCTCGAACAGTATGCGACTGAATCAAAAACAGAGAAAGATGAAATGTATAAAGCCCTCGAGCTCGCCACATTTTATTTCGAAAAAAATCTCTCGGTTGAAAAATTACCGTTTGACTATCTGCTCGCGAGAGGACTTTTAAATGAGACAATTTCAGACTGGAAGCTCGGGTATGCATACCCAGAATGGAGAGGGTTGTATGACTTTCTCCTTTCAAAAGGTGTCACTCCTCTCACAATGGAAATAACTGGACTCGTAAAGAAAAAGGAAGGAACAACGGACAGCTACTACGATACATTCAGGGGGAGAATTATTTTCCCTATTTCCGATTCTTCTGGAAGAGTGGTGGGCTTTTCGGGACGTATCTTGGTAGACGACGGTAAGTCTCCAAAATATTTGAACTCTCCGGAAACCGAGCTTTTCAACAAGTCAGAAGTGCTCTACGGACTTCATAAAGCAAAGCATGTGATACGCGAGAGGGACAATACGATCCTTGTAGAAGGACAGATGGACCTTGTCATGCTTCATCAGGCAGGTTTTACCAATACCGTGGCGTCTTCAGGAACTGCACTTTCAGAAGGACACCTAACACGGCTTGCTCGTCTTTCAAACCGCATAATCATGGCATTTGATGGTGACTCTGCGGGCATTACTGCAGTCTCTCGCGCATCGAAAATTGCCCTCGCTCTTGGCATGGAAGTAAAAGTTGCCACCATGCCTGAAGGGAAAGACCCAGCAGATCTTGCAAAAGACACTCCAGAAGTTTTGACTAATAGTGTAAAACAAGCAGTACATGTAATATTTTTTGTTCTAGGGAAGCTCCTTGACTCCACTCCTGATCGACAGGTCATGTCTCGAAAAGTGGTGTCCGATGTCTTACCTTTTGTTGCATACATAAAGAGCTCTTCAGAACAGGCATATTTTGTGGGAGAAATCGCGAGCCGTACTCGTATCAAAGAAGAAGCGCTCTGGAGTGACTTGCGTCAAGTGACACTTGCGTCATCTGGGGTAGTGAAGCAATATGATGGCGAGAAAGGGGCTAAGGTTCAGACGGACCGACGCTACACAGTAGCACGAAAAGTGATCGGCATTATGCTCTGGCAGAAGAAGGCAAAAGATCCGAGGCTTCTCTATTCTGATATTGAACGTGATCTGGATCGGATACTCGGATCAGACACTGCGTTGTTTCTAGGAAAAGTGGAGGAGAGTCAAGAAGCATTGCTCTTTGAGACAGAAAGCTATTATAATAACCGTGATACGCTCGATTGTGATGTTGCCGAGCTTCTCCTTTCTCTTGAGGAAGAAGACTTGAAAGGAAAGCTCATCCAGACCATGGCTCGCCTCAATACTGCAGAGAGTCTCCATGAGGCGGAAGAGTCAAGAGAACTCCTCCTCGAATGCCAAAGACTTTCAAATCGAATCAATGAATTAAAACAATCGCATGAAAAAAAATAAACCAACAAAAAAATTGACTAAAACAACTTCAAAAGCGCCAAAGAAGGTCCTGAAAACAGGATCTAAAAAAACTGCGCAAAAATCTACGAAAGTTTCATTGCCGAAAAGCAAAACGAAGAAGAAGTCAAAGCCAGTTGCAGCCATGCGATCGTTCAAGGATGATTCCGGCAAGAAAGTGAGCAAGAT
>Ga0163152_10008804_pt1 | contig 10672 bp, 14 predicted proteins | sample OliLakLV19MP8IB2_FD_148635 | JGI IMG/M metagenome (GOLD analysis project Ga0163152, IMG submission 148635) | Freshwater microbial mat bacterial communities from Lake Vanda, McMurdo Dry Valleys, Antarctica - Oligotrophic Lake LV.19.MP8.IB-2 | ecosystem: Environmental > Aquatic > Freshwater >...
GCGAACGCATCGCTGTCGCTGTGAGACTCGCGGCTCCTCTTGACCGGCCTGGGCACACCTCGGTCAAGAACGCAAACACGTCCCCCGCTGTGATCCCAGCAAGATCAAGGTGGTCGCCGTTCCGCCGCGACATCACGAACGGGCCGATCGCGCCCAGATATCCGGCGACAGTTCCGACGCTGAGACCTCGTTCAACCCTGAGGAACCTGTCGAACCGTTCCAACAGCACACCGGCCGCGTCGTCCTCAGCGCTCACCCGTTCGACCTGATTTGCCATAGCTCCGCGGTCCACGAGGAAACCGATCAGCGGAGCGAGCGACCGCCCGGTCAACGTCGGCGTGAGCCCCAACGCGGCGCGATCAGCAACGAACTCGTCAGCCACGAACCCTTCGACACAGCGGCCGCTGTCAGTCAGCCAGCGACTGACCTCGCGCAGCAAGCGACCATGCCAGTCGATAACCCCGCTGCGATACCCAAGCCGGGCGAGTTCCTGTCGGAACTCCTCCTCCAACCCGGCCAGCGGGCCGACCGACCCGATGACTCGTCTGTTTCTCATGGCAAATCTCCTTCTTCCGGAACGAAAGAAAGAGCTTCACCCAACTCGACGAGAGCCCGGTTATGCCGACCTCAACAACGTCGACGACCGACCTGAGCAGCACGAACACGACGACATCGGCATAACCCGCACATCGGCATAATGCACGACACAGGTTTGCACTGTTGCTTGTGGGCCAGGTCGCGCGGATCGATTCCGGCAAACCTCTTCAAGCCGTCGCAGCAAATAATCAACGCGTGGGCCAGGTCGCGGCTGCGTAATTCGTTGAGCATCGTTGCCACGGCCCAACGCTGATCTCGGCACAACACGATCGCGGCCAGGTGCCACGACCGCGACGGCTTCGATTGCGGTCGCAGTAAGCCACATGGTTTGTCGCCGACCGCGGACTTTCAGCATCCATGGCCATCGGCGGCGGCCTGAGGCTAATGGGCGTCGCGCACATCTGCCGCGAACGGCGGGCAGGCCTCCTTGTAATTTGCGGTCGTTGTGGCCAAGAAGAGTTTAGCGAACACGGCGGTGCCGCCGTTCTGGGAGACGAAGTTGCTGCCCGACGGAATCACCACCTTCAACATCGAGTGGACCATCATCGGTACTCCCACGTCATGATGGTGTTCGACCACTTCGATTCAGGACTCGATCGACGTCGACACCGGCGAAATTCTTGGCGACACCGGCAAGCGCGTCTGCCCGGCACAGAAGAGGGTATTGTCGCGTGCTTGTCATCTGCGATCCAGGGAGGTCAGGTTCCATTGTCCACGGCGTTCATCACCGGCATCACTGGGCAAGATGGTTCCTATCTGGCTGAACTCCTGATCGAAAAGGGGTACGAGGTCCACGGTCTCGTCCGTCGAGCGTCGGGTTTCAACACGCAACGCATCGATCATCTCTACAAAGACCCTCATGAGGTCTGTAGCCGGCTGCACCTGCACTACGGCGACGTCACAGACAGCAGCCGTCTGATTGAACTCGTCGGTCAGATCCAGCCCGACGAGATCTACAACCTGGCTGCGCAGTCGCACGTCGCTGTGTCGTACCAGGAGCCGTATGACACGGTTTCGATCGACGGGCTTGGTGTCCTCAACGTCCTCCAGGCGATCCGCATCGCCTGCCCGTCAGCCAAGCTGTACCAAGCCGGCACGTCAGAGATGTTTGGCGCGTCGCCTCCACCGCAGAACGAGGACACGGTGTTCGAACCGCAGTCGCCGTACGCGGCGGCGAAGGTGCTCGCATACCATCTCGTGCGAACCTACCGAAATGGCTACGGGTTGTTCGCAACGACCGGAATCCTGTTCAACCACGAGAGCGAGCGGCGCGGCGGCACCTTCGTCACGCGCAAGGTCACGCGCGGGATCGCATCGATCTTGGCCGGGTCGGCTCGCCGCGTGTTCCTCGGCAATCTTGAGGCCGAACGAGACTGGGGTCATGCTGCGGACTACGTCTCGGCGATGTGGTCGATGCTCCAACAGCCCGAACCGCGCGACTACGTGATCGGCACGGGCGAGGCGCACTCCGTCGCCGACTTCTGCGAGCACGCGTTTCGGATCGTCGGGCTCGACTGGCAGGAATTCGTCGAGATCGACCCGCGGTACTTCCGACCGACGGAGGTCGATCGTCTCCGCGCCGACGCGTCGCGCGCCCGGAACGAACTCGGATGGTCACCGACGATTGGCTTTGCCGAACTGGTGGAGCGGATGGTCATCAGCGATCTACGAGCAATCGGATTGGATCTCGACGAGGCGCGCAGCCGAGGAGCGGTGCTGTGAGATCGACTGGTGCGTGGTCGCTGGAAAATCCGACGACGACAATTGAGCACTGATTCGACGATTCGTTGGCAGACACGTCGATGATGCGTGGAGGATCTCGGCAGTTCGCACTAGTCGGTGGCTCGCTTGCGATCGCCGCCGCATGGGTGTTCGTTGACCATCCTCTGGAGGGTCCGGTGGTCTTGAGGTTCAACGTAAACCACGGTTTGCATCTCACCGACCCGTTGGTACTTGTTCCATTGTGGTGGGCGTGGCGCGCCGTGGCCAGGGTTTAGATGGATTTGGCGCCGAACACGGCGGAGACGATGCGTACGAAGATGCCAAGGTCACTCCTCAATGTGATGCCGACGATGTAGTGCATGTCGCCGTCGAAGCAATGGATCAGCCGGGCGCCAGATGATCGGTGGGTGACGTTCTATCCGCTGGCCAAGCCGGGGCGGTGAGGTGCCCCAAATGGGGTATACGGGCCCTAGTCGTCGACCTTCTCGCTTCGACCGCGCTCGATCAGATCAAATGCTCGGCGCCGCCACTCGGGTGCGAAATCGAAGTGGCAATCAATTGCCCGTTTGACTCAGGAGCATGACCGACTTCCAGCAGGCTGATCGCACAAAAACCGGAGCATGCAACTGAGACAAGCAAATCAGGGACAGTCCCTCCCGTTCTTGGGAAGGGTTATAGTAGTAACTTCACACGATCTCAGGGGGAACTTGCGTGGCGGCTGTGCAGTTCGATGCAAAGATTTTCGTGGCGGGCCATCGGGGGTTAGTCGGGTCTGCTGTCGTACGCCGGCTTAAGGCGGGCGGATGCACCCGCGTGATCACCGCGTCGCGGGATCAGCTTGATCTGCGCGACCAAGCGGCGGTGAACTACTGGTTTAAGGCCAATCGGCCCGAGTACGTATACCTAGTCGCTGGCACCGTGGGCGGAATCCTCGCCAACAGCACGCGTCCGGCGGAGTTCTTGTACGACAACATGATGATCCACGCGACCGTGGTCGAGGCGGCTCACCAGTTTGAGTCGGCCAAACTGCTGTACTTGGGGTCGAGTTGCATCTATCCGCGCGACGCAGCGCAACCGATCACCGAAGATCAGTTGCTCACGGGTCCACTCGAGCCGACAAACGAGGCGTACGCGATCGCAAAGATCGCCGGGATCAAGCTCTGCCAGACTTATCGCACTCAACATGGCTGCAACTTCATCTCGGCCATGCCGACCAACTTGTACGGCCCTGGCGACAACTTCGACCTCACTTCCAGCCACGTGCTGCCAGCGCTCATGCGCAAGTTCCACGACGCCAAGCTCGCTGGCCGCCACGAAGTCGAGATCTGGGGCACCGGCACGGCGAAGCGCGAGTTCTTGCACGTCGACGACTTGGCTGACGCTTGCGTGCATTTGATGGATCACTATGAGGATGCCGGGCACATCAACGTCGGGACCGGACTTGACCTCTCCATCCGCGAGCTAGCCGAGCTGATCGGTTCAATTGTGCACCCGAAGGCGTTGCTGCAATTCGACACCACCAAGCCCGATGGTTCGCCACGCAAACTGCTCGATGTGAGCCGCTTGCATGCGGCAGGGTGGCACCACACCATCGAGCTCGAGGAAGGTATCCGCAGTACTTATGAGTGGTTCTTGCAGTGCGCACCGACGGCTGACCGAGCTTCAGCACTCGCTAACTGAGTAGTCGCATCGGGCGACGAATGCTGGGCAGGGTTCCATCAAGCGACGAAACGCAGCGAGAAGAAGTGGTGGGACCGGCTAGCCGCGACGCGATTGCAGGATGCGGTAGCCGCTTGAGCTGGTAATCCGAGCAGTGGGGTAGCCCTGCGCAGTGAGCCAGGACTGCAATGAGTCGCTACCGAGGTGCTTATGCACGACCATCACGGCTTTGCCATCGGGTGTAAGCCGCGCCAACCAACTTGTCAGCATTTCGTGCAGTGCGGCCTTGCCGATGCGGATCGCGGGGTTGCTCCAGATCGTTGCAAACCGAACTGCGGCAGGCACGTGGTCGGGTGCGCACACATTCACGTTTCCGATGCTGTTCAGTTCGGCGTTTCGGCGACAAAGTTCTCGGGCTCGCTCGTTGACATCGACCGCCCACACGGTTGCGTTGGGCGCGCGGCGTGCCATCGTGAGTGCTATTGCGCCGGTACCGCAGCCGAGATCGAGTAGGTCCCCGGTCGCGCTTGGCGGTGGCGCTCTCAACAGCAGCAGCTTGGTTCCGGCATCGATGCGGTTGTAGCCGAACACGCCTCGGTCGGTACGCAGCGTCAGATTCATATCCGGAAGTAGCAGGTCCACGTCGCGCGGAACCGATTCGGTTGTCGGCTCTTCGTCGAAGTAGTGCGAAGCGGGCGCGGCCATTGCTGGGTAGCCTTGCACCTCGTGGCGTACGAGATCCGAACTTACGGCGACCCGGTGCTGAAGTCGCAAGCAGCACCGGTGACCGACATCAATGGGAAAATCGCGCGCCTTGTCGACGACATGTTCGTCACCCTCCAGGAGAGCGATTCCGGCTTGGCGCTGGCGGCGCCGCAGATCGGTGTGCAGAAGCAGATCGTTGTGTGGGATATCGACGAGGAACGACGCACGATCATCAACCCGCAGATCATCGAGAGTGATGGCGAATGGATCTACAGCGAGGGTTGCCTCAGCATCCCCGAGCTGTACGTCGACATACTGCGCCCCAATCGAGTGCTTGTGCGCGGCCTCGACATCGATGGCAACGAGATCGAGATCGAGGCCGACGAGCTGATGGGTCGCATGTTCCAGCACGAGATCGATCACCTCAACGGTGTGCTGATGTTCGATCGCATGGCGGCCGACCAACGCAAGCTGGCGCTGGCCGAGTGGCGCCAGATGCTGGAAAGCACCGAACCGTTACAGCCGCGTCACGTGCCACTGTCGTAGCGGCCGCACCAGTGAGCACCCGATGAGGCTGGCGTTCCTGGGCACGCCGGCCATGGCGGTGCCGTCGCTGCACGCCTTGGTCGACGCTGGCCATGAAGTGGTGATTGTCATCACCGGCGCCGACAAACGGCGTGGGCGAGGCAGTGAGCTCAGCCCGAGCCCGGTCAAGTCGGCTGCAGTGGAACTCGGGTTGGACGTCGGTCACTCAGTGGAGGACGTCATCGGCCGCGAGGTCGAACTGGGCGTCGTTGTCGCGTTCGGTCGTTTGATTCGCACGAACGTGCTCGACGAGGTGCCGATGGTCAACTCGCACTTCTCGTTACTGCCGCGCTGGCGTGGTGCAGCACCGGTAGAGCGTGCACTCCTTGCAGGCGACAGCGAAACTGGCGTCTGTCTCATGAAACTCGAGGCGGGGCTCGACACTGGGCCGGTGTACGACGTCGTGCGCGTTCCGATCGGGCCGACGACGACCGCGCAGGAACTTCGCGCCACGCTCGTGGTCGCGGGTGTCGAGCAACTGGTGCGCTGTCTGAGTGGTCCGCTCCCAACCCCGTACGAGCAGCAGGGCGAGCCTGTGTACGCAGCGAAGATCCAGGCCAGCGAGCTGCGCATCGACTGGTCACTGCCTGCGGCACAGATCGATCGACTCATCCGTCTTGGGGGCGCCTGGACCACGTTCCGCGGGAAGCGTCTGAAAGTTCTGACAGCGACACTCGACGTATCGGGTCTGCGCGTGCTGACCGTGCAACCGGAAGGCAGGGGAGCGATGACGCTCGTCGACTTTGAGCGCGGTGCGCGAATGCAGCCCGGCGAGCGTTTCGAATGACGGCGCGACTGGTCGCGTTTCGCTGCTTGCAACGGATCGATCATCAGGGTGCGTATGCCAACCTCGTTCTGTCCGCGGAGCTGCAACGCAGCAAGCTGGTCGAGCGTGATCGTCACTTCGCGACCGAGCTGGTCTACGGCACGACACGGATGCGGCGAGCGTGCGACGCGCTGGTCGATCGCTTCGTTTCCAAGGCTCCCTCGCCGGAGGTGCGCACCGTGCTGCGCCTTGGTGCCTACCAGCTGCACTTCGCGCGAGTACCCGCGCACGCTGCTGTCAGCGAAACGGTTGGGCTTGCACCAAAGGCGGCGCGCGGGTTCGTGAACGCCGTCCTGCGCAAGGTTGCCGACACGCCGATGGAGTGGCCGAGCGATGCGGTTCGGTTGAGCTATCCCGACTGGATCGTCGCCAGTCTGGTAGCCGAGCTGGGTGTTGACGACGCAATGGCCACGCTGGCGATGATGAACGAGGCGCCATCAGCGACAGAACGCGACGATGGCTACACACAAGACCTCGGCTCTCAGTGGGTCTCCGCCGCGGTGCCCGCGGTTGCTGGCGACCTGGTACTCGACGCATGCGCGGCACCCGGCGGCAAGGCGACTGCGATCGCGGCTCCTGGTGTGTTCGTTGTCGCCGGCGATCTCCAGCCCCAGCGTGTCGGATTGATCGTGGCGAACGTGAAGCGACTCGACACGAGTCAGGTTGCACCGATCGTGTCCGACGCGACCAACGCACCGTTTCGGTCGGGCTCCTTCGATCATGTGCTGATCGACGCTCCGTGTAGCGGCCTTGGCTCATTGCGTCGACGGGCCGACGCTCGCTGGCGCATCATCGCGACGGACGTTGGTGCGTTGGCGATCTTGCAGCAACGGATGATCGACGAGTGCGGTTCGCTGGTGAAAGTTGGGGGAGTGCTCGTGTACAGCGTGTGCACGCTGCTTGCGGCCGAGTCGATCGATCACACGATGCCGAGTGGTTTCGAACCGATTGTCGAACCGCCAATGGGGCAGTGGCGGCCCTTCGGCGACGGATGGCGATTGCTGCCCCACGACGCAGGTACCGACGGCATGATCGTGCTTCGGTACCGTAGGACGCAATGAACGAGCCAGCACTGTTCTCGGCGAAGGTTCTGACGGTCAGTGATGGCGTGATCGCCGGTACCCGCGTCGACGCCAGCGGCGCTGCGCTACGCGAGTTGCTGGAGGGCAAGGGCTTCGCAGTGATTGAGCAGACGGTCGTCGCCGATGGCAGCGACAACGTTGCGGCCGAACTGACTCGGCTGGCGGATGGGTTCAGCGGCCTGATCGTCACCACCGGTGGCACCGGTTTCGCGCCGCGTGACCAAACGCCCGAAGGGACGCGTTCGGTGATCGAGCGCGAAGCACCGGGTCTCGCGGAAGCGATGCGGCTGGTGAACCCGCTGGGGCGTCTGTCGCGCGGCATCGTCGGCGTGCGCGGCCAAGCGATCATCTGCAACACACCCGGCTCGCCGAAGGGGTGCGTAGAACAACTCACCGCAATCCTCGATGTCCTGCCGCACGCGCTGCGCCTGCTCGCCGACCTACCGACCGCACACTGACGTCGCGACGGGAAGCCCCCGGTAGTGGGTCAGTTTGACGGGCGAGCGGATTGGGGTCTTGCCACCGATGGGCGTTGAACTGACGCATTACCCCGCACACCCTTGCTGTACCATCATCGGCATGGCCCAGGCTGTACACGACGTGGCGGCAGCCGTCATCACGCTCTGCAATCCAATCGATCCACTCAAGCTGCAAAAGCTCGTCTTCTTCGCTGCCGCCGAGTATGCAGCTTTAACCGACGAACCCATGTTCCCTGAGCCAGTAGAGGCATGGGACTACGGCCCCGTCGTATACGACCTGTGGAAGACCTATCGAGACTACGAAGGGCGCGCCGACATAACTGAACCGGAGCGCGGCGATGTCAACCGCCTCAACGATCTTGAGATGGGCTGTGTCGAGTCGGCGGTCCAGCAGTTCGGGCATCTCACAAGCGCCTACCTAATCGAAGTCTCACACAGAGAACCCGCGTGGAAGTTCCACTACGTGGCGGGCCAACATCGGACGCCAATCCCTCATGAAGCCCTGCGCGAAACGTTCCGGGCAAAGGCCAGCGAGAAGTACCAAATCGATCCCGAACTTCTCGGTTTCGTCTTCGCGTAGGGGAGGGCAAGGATGCCTCCGATCGGAAAGCATCGCTCGAACTATCGCGTGAAGGCGGACGGCACATGCCGAGCGAAAGGTTACGGCGGGATCTGCTATGACGTGGTGCGCATTGAGTGGGACAGCGACGATGCGAGCGACGCGTCTGGCGCGACCGTGGAGTTCAATGTTGCACCAGTCAGCCACGAGGGACTGCAAGCACTGATCGCGGGCCTGAATTCCGGGCGCATCCCGGATCGTTGGGATTCATCGACTTAGCCGCGCGATTCAAACTGACCCACTACCAACGCTCGGGCGCTTGGGCACCATTAGGTAGACTGTCCGTATGTTGCGTCGGATCGCCCGTGTCGCGACGAAACTGGATCTGCATTCTCCGAACTCCGATCTGGCGTACTGGCTGAGCCGACCGGTTGAAGAGCGAATCGGTGCCGTTACGGAACTACGAAGGGTCTTCTTCGAGGTGACTGATGAGGCTGGACCGGGAATTCAGAAAGTAGTTCGAATTCTTGAACGCTCCTGACTTTGTTGGTCGCGTCGTTGCATTCGACGATCCGGCGGGGCTCGGAGAAGTTGAACGCGACGACGGCGTTCGGTTTCCGTTCCACTGCATCGAGATCGCTGACGGAACGCGCTCAATTGCGGTCGGCGCGGCAGTGAGATTCGGCCTGCTGTGCAAGCTCGGTCGCTACGAAGCAGCAAACATCGCGCCAGCATGAAGGATCGCGACGAGCACATCATCGACGTCATACGCGCGCTGCGTGAAGGCGAGATCGTGACATACGGCGACATCGCCGCCGACGCTGGCTATCCGAAGCTCAGTCGGCTCGTCGGTCGCATCTTGGCAACCACCGATGAGGAACTGTCGTGGTGGCGTGTCGTCAACTCGGTCGGTCGACTGGTGCCCGGTCACGAACGCGAACAAGCGGAGTTACTCAAGGCGGAGGGAGTGACGGTCAGCGACGACCGGGTACGCGGCGCACCGATCGGCCGCTTCCGTCGGGGGACTCTCAGCGCCGGCTCTACAGCCAATGCGTACGATCGGTGAAAGCCGCCTCGCTGAGGTTGGCGCCCAGCAACTTGTCGAGGGCATCTACATAGCTGCCAATGGAGCGGCGGCCCCTCGGCATGCTCGCGTCGGAGGTGAAGATGAGCCCGTAGTGCTGGCGACCCTCGATCACCCAGCGCCCGGCAATGACCGCAAAGTCACCAACGTTGTTGGTGAGGAGAGTGCGCTGTTCGCTTGCGCAGATTTCCAGCAGAGTTTCGTCGCCCTCGGTCTGCCAACCGCGCTCGATCGCTGCGCTGACGTCATGACCGCGTTCGCGTAGTCGCACCGCGATTGCTGGCGAGTAGTGATGGTCCAGCGCAAGTTTCACGCAAGCGCGCGCTGTCGGCGATCCCATCGCGCTCGCTCATCGGCGGCAACACGCTGTGCTACTGCCGCATCCTGATCGACGTCGTCAGCGAACTCCGCGTAGTAATCGAGTGCGGCCCCCACTTGTCTCGGCATGACCCCGAGGTATTCGGCCGTGGTGTCGATGTTGTTGTCGCAGGCGCGCAGTGTGGACATCACTTGGTGGACGTACAGGCGGGTACCCACTACGAGTGCTTGCCGACGACCTGCAGCGCCGTGATGGAAGCGGACAAGGGGGTGGCGCTGCAATCGGACCGCTTCGCCCAGTAAACGTTCGGCGAGGGCGTTGCGGGACTCGCCGCCAACCGCCGCCGCCTCGTCGAGCAACTCGAGGGTGCGTTGGGACAAACGAAACGACCGCTGCACCGACGGTGGACTCTTCGACATGTGACCCAATGTATCACACCTGCTAACTCACGCTCAGCGATCCGCTTCAGTCGGCCGACGCGTTCTTGATCTGCACGAACGCCAGCCGAATGTTGGAGAGCGCGGCGACCAGCGTGTCGGAGTCGGGTCCCAGGCGGGGGCCGAGACCCTCGACAAGGCAGCCAACCGCGTCGATTGCCAATGCCGCCTCGGTCAGCGAAGGCGGCTGGGCGCCGAGGTGAATCGCCGCCAGCTCGTAGAGACCCATCACGTGGTTCGAGACGACCAACTCGGCCGGGATGCCCATCAGCCGCTCGCGGGCCTCGTTGATCGCCTGTTGCGCCTCGTCGAGGGCGTCGGTGGTGTCGCGGGCGTCGTCGAGGGCTTCAGTGGCCGTGTCGTTGGTGGGGTCGATGGCTTCGGTGGAGGGAGTGTCGCTCACCCTTGATAGCGTAACGGCCTTACAACTGAGGCGAAGTGGGGTTGCCGCTAGCGGCAGTTCCCACCCGGCCACGATCATCGCAAGATGAATAGTGCGTCCGGGTCACAAAGCATTGCGTAGCATGCCGCTTGATGCGGTGTGCCCCGTGGAGTTCGGTGACTTCGCATCACCAACACAGGAGGGGCAACACCCATTCACAGGAGTAAGAAGTCATA
>Ga0163152_10008807_pt1 | contig 10670 bp, 11 predicted proteins | sample OliLakLV19MP8IB2_FD_148635 | JGI IMG/M metagenome (GOLD analysis project Ga0163152, IMG submission 148635) | Freshwater microbial mat bacterial communities from Lake Vanda, McMurdo Dry Valleys, Antarctica - Oligotrophic Lake LV.19.MP8.IB-2 | ecosystem: Environmental > Aquatic > Freshwater >...
CTCCTGGTCTGATCAAGCCCCCCAGGACCCAGCGCTTGCCGGACGTCGTCACCGTCGAGGAGGCCAGGCGGATATTCGCCGCCACGCGCGTCCTCAGTTATCAGGTGTTAACGGGGATCGGAATCCGCGGGAATTTGGGGATTGCCACCTAGCGCCCCCAGAATCGTTCGCCGTGCGGTTCGTGCTCGTCAGTGGTGTTGGCGGCGCGGGTAGGGGTCGGCAATGCTTGCTCGCAACGAGGCAAGCGTCCGCGAATCACCGGGGTGGCTTAGAGGCGGCGATAGCGTAGCTCGCGATTGACGCAGTTGAAGTCGAAACCCTCGGGGTCGAAGGCGCCGCCGACCCACACGAGCATGCTGTCGTGTTCTTCGTGGCCGGGGTCGGCGATGGTTTCGAGAAAGTCCTGATAGCCACCGGTGCCACCGACATCTTCTGGTGGGCAGGCCCGTGCACCGGCCACGCAAAGCGGATACGACCAGCCGGGTTGGGCCGCGGTGATCGATTCGACGACGATGCGATGGTTCCAACTGTCGCCGAAGTCATAGAGATAGTTGAATTCGCCCGTCGACTTGCCGAGCAACGCGTCGAGCTTGCGCCCTTTCTCGGCGAGCATCTCCAGTTCGTCCAGTTCATCTTCGGCATTGGTGTATTCGCGCTCGCCGATCTTGAAGCTGTGCAGATGCGAGTCGGTCCAGCCCATGGCCACCTGCAGCACATCGTGCAGTCGGGTCAACGCGATAGCGGTGGGTACCTGCAGGCGCCGCCAGATCAGCGGCTCAATGTCTTGGAGTTCGACGTGCAAGGTGTAGATCTTGGCCGTCGTACTGCGGCGAGTCGTCATGGGTCGTCCGATTCGAGCGCTGAGAACGGGATCGTAGCGCAGTGGGGTGGGGTCGCGCCGCTGGCGTGACGCCCAAACCGCATTCGGATGCAGCGCAGGGCTTAGCCTTTCTCCCGCCGTCGGCTGCGCTATGCTGGGGTTCCGGACGCCGGATAAGCGAAGGCCCGGGCAAATTCCTGGAAAGAACCCCGGGCCTTCTACATGCTCGCGCGCATAAGGGCACGTTCGCCTTGCCTTTATGCCCGCAATGCGCGGCGTTGTCCAGCGCTGCGCGTGGGGAGCATGAAGGCAGGCGAGGAGACGTATCGGCTCTACAACTGTCGGCGCTGCGCGCGGCAGGTGCAGATCTGCCGGGACTGCGACCGCGGCCACCAGTACTGCGCCGGGGAGTGTGCGCGAATTCGCCGGCAGGAGTCGCGGCGGCGCGCTGGGCGCCGCTATCAAGGCAGCTATCGTGGCGCGTGTCGCCACGCCGCCCGCCAGCGCGTCTGGCGGGCGCGTCATGCAAAAGTGACGCATCAGGGTTCCTTCGCCCCCGGCGACGCGGTGATAGTGGTGGCGAGCGCAATCACCGCGACCGAGGAGCCCCATGCCGTCATGGCTTGCATTGCCGCGCCGCCGTCCGCCACGGCGTGCGCACCTGTTGCATCCGGCACCCAGCGGTGCTGGCCGGTTGAGCGCCGCGCCGTGGCACGCGCGCGCTGCTGTTTCTGCGGGCGGGTGCTGTCGCGCTTCGCCCGCCTCGGTCCCTTGCGCGGCGGACCGTGACGCAGGGTGCCGGCGATGATCTCGCGCGCGCTCGAGGCCGAGATCCTGCGCCTGCATCACGCCGAGCAGTGGCCGATCGGCACCATCGCGACCCAGCTGCGCGTGCATCACAGCACCGTGCGCCGCGTGCTGGCCCAGGCCGGCGTGCCGCTGGCGGTGAAGACCGTGCGCGCGTCGCTGGTCGACCCGTATTTGGCGTTCATCGGCGAGACCCTGGCCAAGTACCCCACGCTGCGTGCCTCCCGGCTGTACACGATGGTGCGCGAGCGCGGGTATCTCGGCGCCCCCGATCACTTCCGCGCCATCATCGCCCGGCTGCGCCCACGCCCAGCCGGCGAAGCGTATCTGCGTCTGCGCACCTTGCCGGGATCCGAGGCTCAATGCGACTGGGCGCACTTCGGCAAGCTCACCATCGGCCGCGCCGAGCGGCCGCTGATGGCCTTCGTGATGGTGCTGTCCTATTCGCGCCATCTGTTCCTGCGCTTCTATCTCGGCGCGGCGATGAGCTACTTCCTGCGCGGCCATGTGGAAGCGTTTACCCGATTCAATGCCGTGCCGCGGGTCGTGCTCTACGACAACCTCAAGAGCGCGGTGATCGAGCGCGTGGACGATGCGATTCGCTTTCATCCGACGCTGCTCGAGTTGGCCGCCCATTACCGCTTCCAGCCCCGGCCTGTCGCGGTGGCACGCGGAAATGAAAAAGGTAGGGTTGAGCGAGCCATCCGTTTCGCCCGCGACGCCTTCTTCGCCGCCCGCAGTTTCCGCGATCTCGACGATCTGAATGCCCAGGCCGCCGCCTGGTGCGAGGGTGCGGCCGCCGAGCGGCTGTGTCCGCCGGAGCGCAGCCGCAGTGTGCGCGCCGCCTTTGCCGAGGAGTGGGCGCATCTGCTGGCGCTGCCCGCCAACCCCTTTCCGTGTGACGAGCGCATCGTGGTCAGCGCGCACAAGACGCCCTACGTGCGCTTCGACCTCAACGACTACAGCATCCCGCACACCTATGTGAACCGCAGCTTGACCGTGCTCGCCAGCCTCGACGCGGTGCGCATCCTTGATGGCCAGGACGTGATCGCGAACCACCCGCGCAGTTTCGACCGCGGCGCGCAGGTGGAAGACCCCGCCCATATCGAGGCCCTGGTCGCCGACAAGCGCGCCGGCCGGGCGCATCGCGCGCAAGATCGCCTGCAGCACGCCGCCCCGAGCGCCAAGCCGCTGTTCTTGCGCGCCGCCGAACGGGGGGCCCATCTCGGGGTGCTCACCCGCGGACTGCTGCAGCTGCTCGCCAGCCACGGCGCCAGCGCGCTCGAAGCGGCCATCACCGCCGCCCTGGCCGAAGACGCCGCGCATCTCTCTGCCGTGCGTCACTTCATCGACGCCCACGCCCACGCCCGCGGCCAACGGCCGCCGATCGCGGTGTCTCTGCCCAACGACCCGCGGCTGCAAAACTTAAGCGTGCGGGCGCAGCCGCTAACCGATTACGACCGACTGACCAAGGATGGCACCGATGACGACGCTGGCAAACCGCAACCTTGAGACGGCCCGCAGCCATCTGCGCCGGCTCGGCTTCTACGGCTTGCTGGCGCAGGTCGAGACCCTGCTCAATGAACCGTGGCTGGCCCGGGTCATCGACATCGAAGACAGCGAGCGCGCCCGCCGCTCGCTCAAACGCCGTCTCGATCACAGCCGCCTGGGGGCGTTCAAGCCGATCGCCGACTTCGACTGGGCGTGGCCCGACAAGTGCGACCGCAGCGCCATCGAGGAACTGTTCTCGCTCGGCTTCATTGAAGAAGCGGCCAACGTGGTCTTCATCGGCAACAAGGGCCTGGGGAAAACGATGATCCTCAAAAACCTCACCTATCAGGCCATCCTGCACGGCCACACCGCGCGCTTTACCCTGGCCTCCGATATGCTGCACGATCTGGCCGCCCAGGACTCCACCATCGCGCTCGCACGCCGCCTGCGCCGTTACACCAGCCCGCGACTGCTGGCAATTGACGAGGTCGGCTACCTCTCGTATGACTCGCGCTACGCCGATCTGCTGTTTGAGGTGGTGACCCGCCGGTATGAGCAGCGCCGTTCCATTCTCTTGACCACCAACAAAGTATTTGGCGAATGGAATCAGGTGTTCCTCAACGCAGGTTGCGTCGGTACCCTCATCGATCGGCTGCTGCACCGGGCCGAGATCATCGCCCTCGAAGGCCAAAGCTATCGTCTCAAAGAAGCCGAGGAACGCGCTGCCCAAAAAGCGAAGCTGCGCGGCGCCGCCGCACGCAAACCGCGCTAAACGCTATGCTCAAGCCGAACGACTTGCCACTCCTCTGTCTGCCTGTCGATCTCTCCGACGAGGCAGCGGCCACACTGATTGAGTTCCTCTACGAGCTCACCGAAGGCCTCGAAAGCCACTATTACGCGCAGCTCAAGCGCTACTACGCCAACCCCGACATCACTCAGCGCGATGTCGATCCCACCGATCCACCGTTTTAATCGCTTGCCTGCACGACTCGTCGTGAGCACGGTTCGCTCACGGTGTCCTCATGTTTGCTTGCGACCAGTTCGCGCTCACTACCAAAATGACGCGCTTCTATAACCCCGCCAACACATGTACCCATGAGGCTACCGTTACAGACCAGTAGCGGAACTATACGGATCGCTCCGCTTGCCCTGATTGACCTTCAGACTGACGAAGGCGTGACCGGCCGAACGTATTTGTTTTGCTACACGCCGCTCGTTTTGAAGCCTGTGTGCGAACTTCTCGGGAACCTTGAGCCAGTTCTCCGGGGAGTGTCTGTTGCACCGCTTGAGATCAGCCGCCTACTTCACTCCCGGTTCAGGCTCCTCGGCGCCAAAGGAATTGTCGGCATGGCCTTGGCCGGCATCGACATGGCCGCCTGGGACGCACTTGCGCGAGTTCAGCGCCAACCACTGGCACGAGCCCTGGGTGCTGATCTGATCGATGTTCCTGCTTACAACAGCTGCGGCCTTGGGCTGATCGGCGCTGAAGCCGCCCCAGCCGAGGCCGAAGCGCTGGCCACATCAGGCTTCTTGGCGATCAAGGTCCGCCTTGGCTACCCAGATGTCGCCACCGACATCAAGGTAGTGAGGGCCGTTAAGTCCGCTATCGGCAACGACGTTCACCTCATGTCGGACTACAACCAGGCGCTATCGGTGCCTGAGGCTGAGTACCGTGTTCAAGCACTTGCCGACGAGGGTCTTTACTGGATAGAGGAGCCTTGCCTTGCGCATGACTACCACGGGTATGCCCGAGTCCGAGCCAAATCGAAATGCCCGATCCAGATGGGCGAGAACTGGTGGGGCACAAGTGAGATGGCGGCGAGTCTTGGATGCGGTGCGTCGGACCTTGGAATGCCCGACGCGATGAAGATTGGTGGAGTCAGTGGCTGGATGCAGGCAGTGGCGCTCGCGGAGGCAGCGGGAATGCCAGTTTCTTCCCACCTGTTTCCAGAAGTCAGCGTGCACCTGATGGCCGCTACGCCGACCCGACACTGGCTTGAGTTTGTAGATTGGGCCTCACCAGTTCTCACGCAGCCGATTGAGATCAAGAACGGGATGGCCTCCGTTCCGGACACGCCTGGAACAGGAATCGAATGGGACGAGGCTGCGATCAGTCGCTACCTCGTGCAATGATGCGTAATCCGGCGGCCAACCCGGACGTGTCGGTAAACGGCTTCGTTCTCAGCGAGCCGAAGGGTATGTCGCCACGATCGTTTCAGGCGAAATCGTCCGCTCGAACGGCAAGGATATGGGCGCGCTTCCTTGGCGGCTCGTGCGCGGTGCTCAGACGTCGCCGCAGCGCGATCTCCATACCGGACCCGGGCGACGCACAACCCTGCGCTCAACCGGACGGGCCTGTACGTGGCTCCAACTTGGCGCGCGTCTGCGCGGCCCGCCGGTAAGCTAGCGCGTTGGGCTTCACGGAACCCGTCGCCGTGGCATCGGATCTACGATGCATGTTTGTGCGGGCACCAGTGGGAGGGTAAGGCTATGCGCATTGCGATCATGGGTTCCGGCGGGCTGGGCGGCTACTTCGGTGCGCGCCTGAGCGACGGAGGCGCCGACGTGCACTTCATTGCCAGAGGTGCGCACCTTCAGGCCATGCGCATCCAAGGCCTGCGTGTCGAAGGGCCAACCACGCTTCATATTCCTCGCGTCAACGCTACCGACGATCCAAGCGAGATCGGTGCCGTCGATGTCGTGATGCTATGCGTCAAGCTCTGGGATACCGACACTGCGCTTCAGCAGATACGCCCTTTGATCGGCCCCGGCACGACCATCATTTCGTTTCAGAACGGCGTACTGAAGGATCAGTATCTTAGAGCTGCCTATGACGAATCACAGATCATGGGCGGTGTAGGCTACGTTGCGACGACTATCGACAGGCCGGGGGTCATACGCCAGACAGGGCCGATGCAGCGGATGATCTTCGGAGAGTTCGATGGCTCACGGTCACTTCGTGGGGAGTCGCTACTTGCGGCCTGTCTCGCGGGTGGCATCAAGGCAGAACTCTCTGACAGCATCCTGCGGGAGATCTGGCAGAAGTATGTTTTCTTGGTGGGCCTGTCAGGGACTACGACGACCATCCGCAAACCCATCGGTCCGATCCGCGAAAACCCACAGACTCGAGCCTTCTTGCTCGATGTGATGCGGGAGGTGGTTGCAGTTGGTCGCGCACACGGCGTCGACTTGGCCGAAGACTACGCGGAGGTACGCCTCCAACTTGCGGACGATGTGGCCTATGACATGACGTCGTCCATGCATCACGACCTCGAGCGAGGCAATCCACTGGAGGTGCGCTGGCTTGCTGGCGGCGTGGTGGAACTGGGTCTGCGCAAAGGCGTGCCGACACCGTTGAACCGCGCGATCGCCGCCATCCTGGCCCTGCACTCGGCCGGAAACGGGGCATGAGTCCCACATGTCCCTCGCTGCGCCGGACACTCTACATCCGGGTTGCTTCAGCTCTTCGGGAACAGGAAGCCTTAGTTTCGAATGTTCGCGCCGCTCAACCATGCGCACAACCGGACGGGCGGGCACGTGTTTTCGCCTTCGGTCGTCGTTAGCGCGGCCCGCCGGTTAGCTTGAACGTTAGGCCTCGCAATGAGACCCGTCGAAGCGCCGCCGCCGCAATACCGAGAAGTCGCAGCGGCGGACATACCGGCCATCTTCCATGTTCGCACTCGCACGCGCGAGAACACGCACACGCTGGAGCAGTTGCAACGCCTCGGCATCACCCGGAGTGCCAACGTTGGGGGCCACGGCTCGGGCTCCGGTGCTATCGCTTCGGCCTGGGCTTGGACGCGCATCTCACGCGCGCGGGTTGGGCTGCGTGTGAATCTCGGAGCGCAACGCGCTGGTGACACGTCTCCGATGCGCGAGCTTCTCGATGTTGTGGACCAAGCAGAAGGGCTTCCACTGTGCATTGAATTTCCTTTCCCGCACAAGGTAAAGCGATCAAGTCCCTTGTTGTAGCGGAGGTTGCCGAAGACGCCGCGCGAATAAGCAAACAGCACCACCTTCCACAGCATCGCCGGCGGATACGCCGTGGCACCGGTTTCGTCGTTGCAAAACCGGGCATCGAAGCCGGACAGATCGATCTCGTGCTCGAGCAGGTGATTCAAGGCGTGCTCGAAGGTCTCCGGCAACAACTGTTGCGCCAGATCGACCGGCAGCAATCGCGGACCCGTATCGATGTACTTTCTAGCGGGCCACGTCCGTTCTCCATCTGTCGACACTCCTACTTCGGCCTTGATGCGCGCAATCGTTCCGCGTAGGCTAGCGTTTTTCAACAGCCTCGGTCAGGCGCCTCGGTCAATGAGCAACCTTCCCTCCGTCGCCGCCATCATGGCAAAGCTTGCTGGGCTTGGCGTCGCGCTTCCCGCTGGGCCGGTCCGCATTGACGGCTACGGCGATTCCGCAGCGCTCTCCGAATCGCTGCTTGCACTCATTCGCCAAGGGCGCAAGCGCGCGGGCACGAGTCTGTTCTGGGCAATGGAAGCCGAAAACCAGCCCGTCGCTCAGCCTGGCGACATCGAGGTCGTCATAGACCACTACAACGAGCCGGCGCTCGTCACACGCATTGTCCGAGTCGAGGTGGTGCCGTATTGCGAGGTCACGGCAGAGTACGCGGCCATCGAGGGAGAAGGAGATGGCTCGCTCGAATACTGGCGCACAGCTCACTGGGCCTTCTTTTCTCGAGAGTGCCAGCGCATCGGCCGAGAGCCAGCGCAAAGCATGCCCGTCGTCTGTAACGTATTCGAGGTTCTGAATGTCTTGCCTTCGTCCACAGTGGCCAACTTGGCGATCAAGCTGACGCCGTCTGGCTACGCCGGCCGCCGCCGCTTACCCTACGTTAGACCTCTCAAAGGGATGAAGCTTCGTCCATACCGCGGCGACTAGTGGAAGGTCATTCAGGAAATCTGCGATGATCGATGTCTCAATAGTCAATGACGGAATCCTGCAGCCGTTGACTGAGTTAAACTCTTTGACAGATTTTTCGAGGCACAGGTCTCGCAACTATAAGAGTCAACTGCGGAGTCCGGCACCAATGCAACCCACCAAAGAAGCATCGATCGAGGTTTGCAAAATTCTCGACTCGCTGTCCGTGCTTGGAGCGGATCTCAAATGCTCGGATGATATTCCCGATGAAATGCTGGTGCTGCCTGCGCATAAAACTCGAAGCGCCTGTTCAGCACTCGCTGAAGCTGTGTCGGCATTGAAGCAAATTCTGCAAATTTCGGTCGAGGCTGGGGGTGGCCCTGTTCCGGTGATCGTCCAGGATCGCCTGGACGACGCCGATGAGCAGGTTTGCGATGCGAAGTGAGCCGGACACACTGCTCGGCATTCGATACATGCTTCGCCACGATGACGCTGATTGAAGGTGTCGGTCACAACGACCTCGTAAAAGCAAGAAATACTGACCTACGGTCACCGTGATGCACCTCCCGTCACGCGACGGGGCTGCGCCATCGAGAACGCGCTACATCGTCCCGCGCAGGCTGACGAGTTCCTGGTCGAACTCGTCGAGGTTGATGCTGCCAATGCGCGGATATTCCATGTTCATGGTAAGGAAGACGGTCCCCGCCATGAGCGACGCGAAAACGATGATGACCAGCCAGTCGCGTTCCTGCGTGAGTCCCATCTTGTGACCCGCCATGAACGAGCCGACGAGGGCCATCAGGAACAGGGCGAACCACACCACCCGGGGAGGATGGAATTTCATGGCGAGCCGCTGGACATCGATCGCATCGAACATCTTCGCGACATCGGTCAGCAGCTGCCGCGCCATCGCGCGAGTGAACGCATCCTTCTCGCCCATGACCGCTTGCAGCGATGCCTGCCACAGCGCCTTCTTGAGCGCAGCCTGCTCCTGCGTCTTCTTGTCGACCGACGTCGGATGCATCACGTCGTCGTAGAACGCGATCCGGTGGTCGAGCAAGTCCTTGAACAGTTGCCGTATCCTGGGCTGCTCGGGCGCGGCCAGGAAATCGATTGCCACGTACGCGGTGTGAATCGCAATGACCTCCTCGATGATGAGATGTCGCCGCTGGTCGAAGCGATTTGATGCGCCGGAGAACGTGAAGGCAATGAGCAGGGCAAGCAGCCCGAAGATCGCACCGATCAATGCCGTGTCGGCCGACGCCTTGATGCCCGGACGGCGCGCCTGCATTGCCCATCCCACGCGCCAACCCAGCTCCACCGATACGAGCATCAGCAGCAGAATGGCGAGCGGCAGCAGCCCGGTTTCGAGCAACTGAATACGCAGTGCGTCATCCATTGGCATAACCCCTGTCGACGATTCGCAGGACCGGGCCGGACTGCCATCCGCGAAGGCGCAATGATGCCCGATTCAGTAGGCCGAAGCCGGGGTCGCGTCAGGATTCACCATGGTTCCACCGCCACGGTGCTTGCCGAGGTGCTTCGGGTTCGACATCGGGTCCCGATGGAAGCTGAAGCGGCGCAGCTTTCGGCGAGCCACGCCAGCCGATGGGTTCACCCAGAGGTAGTCGAACACGCTCTGTTCCGGAGCCGTTGCTCTGTTCGACAACGCACAGACGGCACCGTGACACTTCGCGCATGGTTGGAATGGAATTCTCCACCGGAGACGACCCCAAATGCCGAGCGCAGTGTCGCTCCCGAGCACCCGCACCAGGCGCAATGCCGCCTGTGCGATGTTGTTCATGTGGCTGTTCGCCATGGCGTCAGGGGTGGCCAACGCATGTTTGCTGGAGCCACACGGGGTTCACGACCGCGGTTCACCACCGTCGCACCTGTCGAATGCAGGCACAACGTCGGGCATGGCCGGGGAGCGTACCGAAGGCCTCACGCACGAAGATGGCGACACAGAGCCAACCAAGGCGTCATGCCTGAAGGCATGCGATGACGGCTCTCAGTCCTTGTTGAAGGACTCATCCAACTTCGAATTGGCTGATCCCGTGGTGGCACCCTTTGTGGCGGCCGCGTGGGCTGTTGAAGCCCACATCGCGCCAGTGTCCGGTCGAGCGCAGACCTGATCCTGTTCAAGTGCTCGGTCGGTTTCATGGCACGGGCAAAGAACTCTGCACATCAGCCGGCGAAGGAAACAAGATGAAGACCAGCGTTATCGAAGTACACGCCATGCTGTCGGTGCTGAGCGTGGATGAGGTGGAGAAGCGGATCGGCGACGTGCCGGGCGTCGAAAGCGTGACGGTGAATTTCGCCGCCGAAACTGCCACCGTGCGCTACGACGAGACCCGACTTGAGGTCGCCGATATCAAGTCGGCCGTGCGCCAACGCGGGCACGTTTCCGCCAAGACCGCCGTCGCTTCGACGGACGAGGACTATGAAGGCGACATGGCACCGGGCGAGCCACCTGCAAGCGCCGCGCCCACTGCGCCGAAGTCGCCACAGGACGCCGCTTCCGTCACGCCCACCGCACCTTCAGGACACGATCATCAAGACAGGGCGCCGCCGTCTACAACGGATCCTTCCCCGGACGCGCCGGCCACCGCACCCGCGCGCACGTCCACCGCGCCAGAATCAGCGCCAGGCGCGCAGCCCCACAATCCTCGAG
>Ga0163152_10008808_pt1 | contig 10670 bp, 7 predicted proteins | sample OliLakLV19MP8IB2_FD_148635 | JGI IMG/M metagenome (GOLD analysis project Ga0163152, IMG submission 148635) | Freshwater microbial mat bacterial communities from Lake Vanda, McMurdo Dry Valleys, Antarctica - Oligotrophic Lake LV.19.MP8.IB-2 | ecosystem: Environmental > Aquatic > Freshwater > Lake...
CCGTTTAGAACGTCGTTGCCTTCGGTAACGTCATTATCGTCACCATTGAGGGTATCGTCGCCGTCTTCGCCGTTGAGGGTGTCATCACCGAACTGGCCGAAAATGGTGTCATCATCGTCGCCACCATCGAGGCTGTCGTTGCCACCATTAGCTTCATAATCAGCGAAGTCTTCGCCGCTAGGTATTAGGTCGTCGGGGTTTATTTCACCATAGATGATGTCGTCACCTTCGCCGCCTTCAACGGTGTCATCACCGCCGCCGCCACGAATAGTGTCTTCGCCGTCACCGCCGCTGATAGTGTCATTGCCATCTAGGTCAGCGCCATTGAAGCCGGGGCCGAAGGGATGATCGTCACCAAAAACGTTGTCATCGCCGCCGCCACCATTGACGGTGTCGTTACCTTCGCCACCATTGACGGTGTCTTCGCCAGCGCCACCATTAACTTGGTCTTCGCCTTCACTGCCGCCAATCAAGTCATCGCCGGCACCGCCACCGAGGGTGTCGTTGCCGTCGAAGCCGCGAATGGTGTCGTTACCTTGACCACCTTGGCCTGCGTCGTCACCATTGGTGCAGTTGAGGTTGTCATCGCCAGCAGTGCCGGGGGGGCACTGCGCCGCAGCGGTTGTCGTCCCAAGCACCAGCGTAAGGGAACTAATGGCTGTTGTCAGAGACCCAAAGCTAAGCTGAATGGGCCCTACAGCAGAAAGAGATAAAGACAGCACAACCACTGCTGCTAGCAGTGACCGTAGCTTTCGGAAAGAAACTTTTCTATTCATCTGCACGTCTCCAATGCCAAAGTAGGCAGCACAATCGTCTTCAAGAGAGACTTATAGCAAACATCCGGCTCCAAATAATCGTTGCTGGTCGCCGAACCGATGAGTTGTGATAAATACGAAAATCTAGAATTGAGTATAAAGTTGACATTTCTATATGGCAAGTCAGGCGAAATAGTTTTTTACATGTTTGGGGATCGAAGACACTTAAAAATTTAAATTTCGGTGGAATTTTTTTATGGGACAAACATGCTTTTTCTTAGCGAAAAGATGCATAAAAACAATTATCGTAAAATCTAAAGGTTACAGTTTACAAACAAAACCAAAAAGGGTCGTCCTTTTGACAAAATTGGTGACTTTATAACCTTTTATAGTGTTTATAGAGGTTAGCTAGGCGACACTATTGCTTGTCAACAGAAGAAATACAACCGTCGCAGTGACAGCAACAGCGATCAAAATGACGACAACCATCACTCTAAGCCAGTATTCGAAGGGTTTGCGCTCACTTTCAATGATCGCCAGTTTACCTTCCGCACGCCCTAGCTCGGCATGAAGTTGGGCAATTTTCTGATTCAACTCTGCGACATCCCTATCGCGGTGGATGAGCGCTAAATCACGCTCTTCAGTAAGGCGCTCGATTTCTAGCTGCAAGAACTGTATTTGATCGAGAGCGCGGTGAAGCTCATCAACAGTTACCAACCCAACCGTCTGTCGCGGCTGTATTTCGTCCTGTTTGGGAGCGCTCGGTACGTTATTTACCAGATGCCCCTGATCGAGCGCGCTGACGATCTGCTCGTGGGTTTCGCCTTTATCCCGCATTTGAGCTATGGTGGCTAGCACCAGAGCATCCTGCTCGTTGAAGACGCGGGTAGCGCCCTTGTTCATGTTTAACCCTGTTGCGCCATCACTGAGATAGATGGCGTACTCGCTGGCCCAGAATCTGACGGTACTGGGCGAGACGCTCAGATGCTTTGCTATTTGGCCCGTTTTCATAATTCGGCGCTTTTTAACTCCGGTTCCAGACGCTGAGACGTAGCAGCTATGATAGTCAATAAGGGCAGCTTAGAGTATTCCGCTTAAATGTCACTGCTGTTTTTACGGCGCGCAATTGTGCACTGTGCGTAACTGCGTACAATGGCGCAAAACCTTCATTATTATACAACTGCGCGAGCTGCGCGCAGTTGTGCACAATTAGGCGCAGCTGTGCACAGTAAGCGCAGTTACGCAGTTAAACCACTGGTCTCTTCATTATATAGGTGTTTTGGAGGTGATCTCGATTTGCTGCATATGGCAGACCAGTTTGAAAAGTCGAAATGTTGGAGAGCCTAAAAGTATTTATATTACTACTTCAATACTGCCTTTTTTCTGTCCTATTATATTGTTCTCTATGGCACAATAATACTGCGCTTATTCCTGTTCTAATTTAAGTTCATTTTAGAACACCTGTATTGTTCTGCTGCTCTTACTGCCTTTTTTCTGTCCTATTATATTGTTCTCTATGGCACAATAATACTGCGCTTGTGACAGAGATTTACGCACTATTTTCGTAGCACATATTTTCTGCTGCGCTTACTGCCTTTTTTCTGTCCTGTTACTGCTATTTTTCTGTCCTATTATTTACCCAATGTCTAAAGATTCGCGCACTGCCCTATTCGCAATTTGGGCAATCGAATCATGATTTTGGACGTGTTATTTGGTTAGCTGAAGGCGACTGGAGAGCAATAGAAAGTGAGCTGACTGGCAACTGGAGACGTAATCACCAGCCAGATCGTTATCAGTCCGACCATGATAATCGGCTGTGTCATCGCTTTGTTTTAGAGGGCGACGCTTTTCAACGCCTGTTACACGGCTGCATTCGACAACCACGCTTTCGCAGCAGCATCATAGCTGTAGCCTCGAGCCGTTAGATATGCGGTGATCTTTTTCATTCCGCCAAAATCGATGGCATCAGTGGCTTTGGCCTCGGAAATCCCCATATCAACAGCTACAGCGACGATTGCGGCGCTGCGGCGTAACCGCCACGCAGCGGTTTTGCAGGATGGCTTGCAGTGTTTCTGCCCTGCCAGTCCAAAAAATGACTTCCCGCAGCCTGCACAGACAATGAGTTGCAACGCTGGTTGTATCGGCTCAACAGATCGGCGCTTCTTGCCCTGCTCGCGCTTCCATGTGACTTTGCGACAGTTATCCGAGCAGAAACGCCCATGCTTACTTTTAGGGGTGAAATCGTGTCCGCAGTTCTTGCAGCGCCGAGCACGGGGCTTATAAGATCGATGCGTCGTCTTCTCTGGCGTTACATGCGTCGTCTGTGTGACGGCAACATCCGTCGCCTTTTTGGGCGTCTCACCCGTCGTCTTTCGCTTCGTCAACCCTTGCGACGATTTTGCGCTTGTTTGTGGTATATAGAGCGCCATTTCCCCTCCCCTACCCTGCTTTTTTGTGAAGCGTCGTACATCAATTATATTCGTGATATGACGATATGAAAAGAGGGCAGCCCATCTTCCATAATATTGAATTGATCCGCAGTGAAATTTTTCGACTGAATCGCTGTGGACGTTCAACATAAAAGCGCTATCTGTTCAGCTAAGTCTGATATTATTTATTATCGGACATTATTTTAGTGATTTTGTTGCACAGCGTTTTATAGCGATTATAATCGTGTTACAACGCTACATATAAAGTATAGCCCATCTTTCATAGCATTGAATTGATCGTTCACGAAATTTTTCTAAGGGAATTGCCATGAAGCCACATGACGTAGCAGTACGACTGAAAATCGCCACCTCGACGGTGCGGCAGTGGGCAGCAGAATATCGGGAGTTTATGTCACCTCATGCGGCTGGTGGCGGAGGGCGACATCGCAGCTTTACAGAATTCGACATACGTGTTCTGTACTTTATCAGAGAGGCTAAGTACAGAAGTCAACGCTATGAGGAGATTGAGCCTGTTCTGAGGCAGCTCCGAGAAAATTCGTGGGCTGATCTGCCTTACATCGCGGAAGAACCGAATATGGCATCGGTACCGATGGTGCCGGAAGCGGCTGCCCAAGGCGCTCTGGATGCGGAGCGGCGTTCGCTGCTGCGAGAAATCGCTTTCTTGCACGACCAGCTTAAAGAGCGGGAGCAAGCTTACCGGGAACAGACGCAGAGCAAGGATGTACAGATCAAAGAGCAGCACGAGCGGATTGCGACGCTGATGCGTGAGCTTGGGGAAGTGGATGTCGAACTGAGGTTGTATCGGGCGGGGAGACTAAAACCAGAAGAGTAGTTGCAAGTATGCGAAAAATTTGAATAATTAATTGCTATAGAAACAAAAAGCGCTCTTGTGAGAGCGCGCAAACAATCGTTCGCTAGGCTGATCTGACAGCCCAAAAATAGAAAAAAGGATGTTTCAAGAATACCATGTTGTTCCCAAATCTTCAAGCAAGGTGTGATGCTATAGGCGAGACACCGGGCTTAAACCTCAACCGTTCTGTTCATTTTCTCAGCATTCCAGATAGACAAATCGCTACGAAAGCGCTTTATCTTCGCGCTCAAGTTCATCGCTGCGTGTCTAAAGTGCATCAAATCGCCAGCGCCCGGCACATAGACAACCATCACCACAGCCAAGCAGCACAAACCGCGCAGACTCTTATTCTTTCCGCAGGGGTGGAACGATGAACATCGCTGAATATCTCGACTATGTTGGCGACGATTGGTCAAAAGGCTGGTTGCTGCGGGGTGACGCAGAGCATAACGGTATTTTTCTACCGCACGCTTACATGTGGATTTGTAACGGCAACGCTTATGAGGCGCAGCTTCTTGCTCAAATTATGTATTGGTCAGACATTAACGTCGGTGAAGGCACACTTCGCTTATCGCATATGCGCGATGGGCATCTGTGGATCGTCAAGACCTATGAGGATTGGGCCGAAGAAATGTATTTCAACAGTTGGACGACTGTTCGTGATGCGATGAAACGGCTATCGGATAAAGGGATTGTCATCAAAGAAACCCATAAATCGATGTTTCATGACGGCAATACGGCACTATTTATACGCCTTAATTGGGAAGTTTTCGGTCAGAAAATTCGAGAGTGGGGCAATAAGCCTAGAAATACGTCTCCCGTACTTCCAGAAATACCCCCCAGTATTTCTAGAAATACGTCTCCCGTACTTCCAGAAATACCCCCCAGTATTTCTAGAAATACGTCTCCCGTACTTCCGGGAAATACGTCTCCCGTACTTCCTATATATACAGAGAGTACTCCAGAGAATACTCCAGAGGAAAACGTCAAAATTGAGAAAGCAATTCCTCGCAAGCTCGGAAATCCTTTCTCAATTTCTCCTGAGACGGGAGCGGCAGAAAAAGCACCCAACCCGAATGAAAAGCGGGTGAAAGAAATACTGGCAGCGCTGGCGCTCGCCAAAATACGCTTTCCGGGGCCGCAGTTTCAGAAACGCGAGGTGCTGGTCGAGGATGCGATCATCGAGTACGGACTTAGGGAAGTTAAAAAGGCAATTCAAGAATCGGAGAAGGAAAACGCGAGATGGTGGTCATACGTTGACATAAGACTGAGGGCAAAAAGAAAGATCACAGATGTGCTAACGGGAGAGGATTACATCAGCGGAGAATTCGCGGATTACATCGACCATTAGGAGAGGGAGAGAAAGGAGAGAGGGAGAGATGGGATTTTTCCCTTCAAAGGTATTCAGGGAAATTGTGCTAGAAGTTACGCGAGAAAATAACGTGCGGTAATGCGAAGCTATCTATAACCTTCGTTTTCTGACTATGCGAAAGATAATTGCTGTATGATTAACGATGGTAAAGACATCTCGCTGCTTGGTCACGTTGCAAGGGATGAAAGTGGCAGCATATTCCTGTCCAGTCACATGGCTTCGAATCAGATTTTGTCGCATGAGGAAGCCCAACAAATCATCAATGAGCTGATCGGTTTCTATGCGTCCTATACGCTGGAGCAAGTGGATTCACACAATATAAGCGCTGAGAAAAACTGGCTTTCAGAAACCTATAGCAAGCGTTCGGAGGCGCAGCAGGGGAGTGCAGAAGGTTTTCGTAAGGCGATAGGGCAATAACGGGCAAAACAAACACTAGGGCTTGCTACTGCGAATTAGGTTTGATATTATTTGCGACCCGCGCACAATGTAACTCCAAGTGCGTTTGCACCTTAACAACAGAACAGTGAGACAGACAGAAACTGTCAGCAAAGTAAGAAAAGTCAACGTTCAATTCGTTCTTGACCTACGGGTTAGGGACACATACGGAGAGTTTGATCCTGGCTCAGGATGAACGCTGGCGGCGTGCTTAACACATGCAAGTCGAACGGAGGGTAGATTTCGGTTTACCTTCAGTGGCGCACGGGTGAGTAACACGTAGCTGACCTGCCCTCGAGAGTGGGATAACGGATCGAAAGATTTGCTAATACCGCATAAGCTCACATGCTTTAGAGGCATGAGAGAAAAGGCGAAAGCCGCTTGAGGAGGGGGCTGCGGTCCATCAGCTAGTTGGTGGGGTAACGGCCTACCAAGGCGACGACGGATAGGGGGCCTGAGAGGGTGGTCCCCCACACTGGGACTGAGACACGGCCCAGACTCCTACGGGAGGCAGCAGTGAGGAATATTGCGCAATGGGCGAAAGCCTGACGCAGCGACGCCGCGTGGGTGAGGAAGGCCTTCGGGTCGTAAAGCCCTTTTCTGCGTGACGAGAGAGGACGGTAGCGCAGGAACAAGTCTCGGCTAACTACGTGCCAGCAGCCGCGGTAAAACGTAGGAGGCGAGCGTTATCCGGAGTTACTGGGCGTAAAGAGCGTGTAGGCGGGTATGCAAGTTTGGCGTGAAAGCTCCCGGCTAAACTGGGAGAGTGCGTTGAAGACTGCGTATCTAGAGGCAAGTAGAGGGACGTGGAATTCCGGGTGTAGTGGTGAAATGCGTAGAGATCCGGAGGAACACCAGTGGCGAAGGCGACGTCCTGGGCTTGACCTGACGCTGAGACGCGACAGCACGGGGAGCGAACGGGATTAGAAACCCCGGTAGTCCGTGCCGTAAACGATGCACACTAGGTGTTCGGGCGACTACGGTCGTTTGAGTGCCGCAGCTAACGCGATAAGTGTGCCGCCTGGGGAGTACGGTCGCAAGGCTAAAACTCAAAGGAATTGACGGGGGCCCGCACAAGCAGCGGAGCGTGTGGTTTAATTCGAGGCTACGCGAAGAACCTTACCTAGGTTTGACATGCAAGTGGTAGGGAACCGAAAGGGGACCGACCTTCGGGAGCTTGCACAGGTGCTGCATGGCTGTCGTCAGCTCGTGTCGTGAGATGTTCGGTTAAGTCCGAAAACGAGCGCAACCCCCGGGTCTAGTTACAAGTGTCTAGACCGACTGCCGGCGACAAGCCGGAGGAAGGTGGGGATGACGTCAAGTCAGCATGGCCTTTATGCCTAGGGCGACACACACGCTACAATGGCTGGTACAATGGGTCGCGAAGCCGCGAGGTGGAGCCAATCTAACAAAGCCAGTCGTAGTTCGGATTGCAGGCTGCAACCCGCCTGCATGAAGTCGGAGTTGCTAGTAAACGCCGGTCAGCCACACGGCGTTGAATACGTTCCCGGGCCTTGTACACACCGCCCGTCACGTCATGGGAGCTGGTCACGCCTGAAGTCGGGAAGCGAACCTAACGGGCGCTACCGCCGAGGGCAGGGCCGGTGACTGGGACGAAGTCGTAACAAGGTAGCTGTAGCGGAAGCTGCGGCTGGATCACCTCCTTTCTAAGGACAAAAGCGCCACGTAGACGTGTACACACGGCGCACAAGCAGTACCAAAAAAGCGAATGTTGACGGAAGCTACTTTGTCTGAGAGTGACTGTGGGTCTCACTGTTCTGGGGTTAAGATGGGGTTTGACAAGGGCGGAGCAGGTCGGGTAATATAACGCTCCACTGTCGAAATGGCAGTGAAGCGAAACAAACAGGACACACGCGATTTGATGTCAAACGAGGTCGGGCAGACAACAGAATAAACCGAAACAAGGGATATTCGAGTTGACGTCTGCTGCGACCTGGTAAAGAACCGGGTCGTTTTTATGTGTGGGGGTTGGGAGATCGGTCAGCCGGTGGGCAGCAGTGAAAGTTGCTGAACAGCGGCAGGGCGAAGTCCCACCGGAAATAGGCCGCTCTAACGAGCGGTGGCACCTTAACAGCCAAATAGAAACGACAACAAACACACCAAAGGACGTGCGGTATTGGTCACAATATCTGCACGGGTAAGATGAGAGAATCTGCCTCTCCGTAATACCGGCAGCACGATGGGCGCAAAAGGCAGCATGGTGCGGTTGGGGACGAGGCAAGAAGTGAACAAGAGCATACGGGGGATGCCTAGGCGTCAAGTGCCGATGAAGGACGTGGTACACTGCGAAAAGCGCTGGTAAGCCGTGTGCAGGCGCAATAACCAGCGATATCCGAATGGGGAAACCCAGTTGAGGTTGTACTCAACTAGCTCGAAAGAGCGGGGAACCGGGTGAACTGAAACATCTAAGTAGCCCGAGGAAAAGAAAGGATTCTGCGAGTAGTGGCGAGCGAAAGCGGAACAGTCCAAACCCAGTTCTACGGAATTGGGGGTTGTAGGGTATGCATAGGCGAAGCGAGTTGGACAGTGAAGGGTCTGGGAAGACCCACCGCAGAGGGTGAGAGTCCCGTAGCGGTCTGGCGAGCAGAGCAGCATAACCCTGAGTACCGCAGGGCACGCTAACCCGGCGGGAAGCAGGGCGGTCCACCGTCCAAGGCTAAATACACTTGATGACCGATAGCGCACCAGTACCGTGAGGGAAAGGTGAAAAGAACCCCGGCGAGGGGAGTGAAATAGACTCTGAAACCGTATGCTTACAAGCGGTCAGAGGGTGGGGCAACCTGCCTGATGGCGTGCCTTTTGGAGAATGAGCCAGCGAGTTCATGGTTGTGGCGTTAGCTTAAGGGAGAGACACCCGGAGGCGCAGCGAAAGCGAGTCTGAATAGGGCGCACACAGTCGCAGTCATGAGACACGAAACCAGGTGAGCTATCCATGGTCAGGGTGAAAGCACGGTAACACGTGCGGGAGGCCCGAACTCACCACTGTTGCAAAAGTGGGGGATGAACTGTGGATAGGGGTGAAATGCCAAACGAACTTGGAGATAGCTTGTTCTCCCCGAAATAGCTTGAGGGCTAGCGTCGCGCGATGGGTGCCGGAGGTAGGGCACTGGATGGGCTAAGGGCCTTTTTGGTTACTGAACCCAACCAAACCACGAATGCCGGACACGGGCAGCGCGGCAGTCGGACTCCGGGAGATGAGTTTCGGGGTCGAGAGGGAAACAGCCCAGATCCACGGCTAAGGTCCTAAAGTGTGTGCTAAGTGGGAAACGATGTGGTCGTGTCGAGACAGCCAGGAGGTTGGCTTAGAAGCAGCCACCCTTGAAAGAGTGCGTAACAGCTCACTGGTCGAACGCGACTGCGCGGATAATGGAACGGGGCTAAGCACACCACCGAAGCCGGGAATTTAGCCTTAGGGTTAAGTAGTAGGGGAGCGTTCTGACAGCGGTGAAGGCGTGTCGGCAAGGCACGTTGGAGCGGTCAGAAGTGAGAATGCTGGCATGAGTAGCGTAAACCCAGTGCGAACCTGGGTCGCCTAAAGTCTAAGGTTTCCGACGCAAGGTCAGTCCGCGTCGGGTTAGTCGGGCCTAAGCCGAGGCTGGAAAGCGTAGGCGATGGACAACCGGTCAATATTCCGGTACCAGAGGTGGGAGCTGCGACGAATGGCCTTGGGAACGGTCAGCCGCTGAGTGGATGGCGGTGGCAAGCGGTTAATGACCGTGATGCTGGGCGGTAACGCCAGAAGTGACTTGCACCTGGGGACGAGAAAAGTCGGCGTGGCGTTGAAAACCTCTGCCCGTACCACAAACCGACACAGGTAGACATGTAGAGAATACAACGGCGAACGGGAGAACCTTCGTTAAGGAACTAGGCAAAAAGGTCCCGTAACTTCGGGAGAAGGGACGCCCCCGCGAGGGGGTCGCAGCAAAGAGGCTCTACCGACTGTTTACCAAAAACACAGGTCTCTGCGAACGCGTAAGCGGACGTATAGGGGCTGACGCCTGCCCAGTGCCGGAAGGTTAAGGGGAGAGGTTAGCGGGTAACCGCGAAGCTTTGAGCCGAAGCCCCGGTGAACGGCGGCCGTAACTATAACGGTCCTAAGGTAGCGAAATTCCTTGTCGGGTAAGTTCCGACCCGCACGAAAGGCGTAACGAGTGGAGCACTGTCTCAACGAGGGACCCGGCGAAATTGAAGTACGTGTGAAGATGCGCGTGACCCGCAGCTGGACAAAAAGACCCCATGGAGCTTTACTGTAGCTTGCCATTGCGTTAGGGGGCAACCTGTGTAGGATAGCTGGGAGACGGTGAAGCCTGGGCGCTAGCCTGGGTGGAGTCAACGGTGAAATACCAGCCTGGTTGGCTTTTGACCCTAACCCGATCGTTTTAAGCAACGAGGGGGACAGTGGCAGGTGGGCAGTTTGACTGGGGCGGTCGCCTCCTAAAGAGTAACGGAGGCGTTCAAAGGTTGGCTCAGGCGGAATGGAAACCCGCCGCAGAGTGTAAAGGCACAAGCCAGCTTGACTGCGAGGGGTACAGCCCGAGCAGAGACGAAAGTCGGACTTAGTGATCCTACGGTGCTGAGTGGAAAGGCCGTAGCTTACCGGATAAAAGCTACCCTGGGGATAACAGGCTAGTCTGGTCCAAGAGTTCACATCGACGACCAGGCTCGGCACCTCGATGTCGGCTCATCGCATCCTGGGGCTGGATAAGGTCCCAAGGGTTGGGCTGTTCGCCCATTAAAGCGGTACGTGAGCTGGGTTCAGACCGTCGTGAGACAGGTCGGTCTCTATC
>Ga0163152_10008811_pt1 | contig 10669 bp, 9 predicted proteins | sample OliLakLV19MP8IB2_FD_148635 | JGI IMG/M metagenome (GOLD analysis project Ga0163152, IMG submission 148635) | Freshwater microbial mat bacterial communities from Lake Vanda, McMurdo Dry Valleys, Antarctica - Oligotrophic Lake LV.19.MP8.IB-2 | ecosystem: Environmental > Aquatic > Freshwater > Lake...
GTGGCATTCTCAGGCGGCCCTCGCCCGGATCTCCGGCCCGCCTGAGAATGCCACGGTCACGGTACAGGCCTGGGCCGTGTCCCGGTTCTCGGCCAACACGTGGGCCTTTGTGATCGGACACGAGTTCGCCCACCGGACCGACCCGCGCGCCACGCGTGCACCGGGCCGGACGCATGAGGATGTCGAGATCGCGGCGGAGATCATCGGTGCGAGATACGCGATTCGGGCCGGATTCGATCTCGACGCCCATCTGAATCAGCTCTTTCATGGCCCCGATGGACGGGGTCGGGCCCAAGGATTCACCCTCCAGAAGGCCATTGCCTTACGCAAGGCTTTCGGCCGATGACCGGGGCGGTCAGAGCTTCTCAATCTCGACTCAGCGCCACTAACGAAAGGAAACCCAGACATGCCCTATGTGAAATGCCCGAAGTGCGCCGGAAAAGGCGATGAAGAATGCTGGTGCGTGAAACGCGGCAAGCCCGACCCGCTCTGCGACAACTGCCGGGGAAAGGGGAAGGTTCGATGCCACAGTTGCGATGGTAAACGCACCGTCTGGCTTGGCAACAAGCCGTAGCTGCGAAGACGGTCACGCCCCTTCCGCTCAATCGCTTCCTCAAAGAATTGCACCCCGATTGCGCCTACCCGAAACCCGTGCTCGCGCAATCACGATACTTCTTGATCATCAATATGACGCTTTTTATCGAAGGGGGTAGATGTATCAACCTGGTGGAAGCTCGAACACCGCGATCACCACGAGGCTGGTTCAGGATGCGGTTCGAGGCGATCGGATTGCACTGGAGGAACTTGCGTATCTCATTTTGCAGTGGCTCAGGACCAGGATTCCTCACAGGCTGGGACGCAGCGGCCCCTCGGCAGCGATCGATCCTGATCGATACCCTTCACCACTACTTCACCGAGGAACCTCAAGCTGCCCTGCCCGCTGGACCGGAGACCATCGAGCCGAGGCTGGAGGCCGGGATCCGGCGGATTCTCGAGCCTGGCAACGTGGGGCTCAACAACTTCATCCTCGGTCGCCTTGCCGAGATCGCGCTGGCCGACGGCTCGTTGCTCGGCAAGGAAGGGGCGGTGATCCTCGAAATTGGGGAGCGCCTTGGGTTCGATTCCGCGCCGACCTACCGCATTATGGTCGCCGCGGCAGACCAGGCAGGGGTCCAGGCGAACACCCGTTTCAACCGCGCCGCGCTCGCCCTTCGCCGGTCACTGGGGATGGATCCATGTGGATAAATCGTCGATTTCCGGGAAAGAAATCTCGTGCTTTGCCGCCCCATCGACGATGAACCTGAAAGAACCGCGATGACCGTGAGCCGATCCGAGACCGAACCGCTGGCCTGCCAAAGCAGGTTCCCTGCGGAGGCGGATCGCGGTTCGGTGGCCTGCCTCGGAGTTCAGCCCGACACTGCACGCCCCGGCCCGCGGCCAGCACCCCGGCCTGCGGGGCAGGTCGGGGAACGCCGATGCTCGCCTGACCCGATTCTCAGACTGCTGCGAACCCTCGGTGCGCTTCTGATCGCGCTCTGCGCGGCGTTGTCGACAGCCTTCGGTGCGCCCGACTCGGGCGAGCTACTCCAGAAAGATCTCCCGAATTTGTACGCGGCGTTCGGGGACCAAGCCCGCCGCCTGCCGGCGGATTATGTCATCGCGATCGATGTTTCCAAGACGATCGCGCCCTACAAAGATTTGATGGTGAATGCTCTCGGATCATTCATCGAGTCCGTCCCGGAGGGCGACTACGTCTCCATCATGCAGTTCGGCACCACCGCCCGACCGCTCGGAGTTCCATCCACCATCTCGGAGGCCACCCGCCGGTCCATCCGCTCAAACCTTGCCGCCTTGACATTCCAGGACATGGACACCGATCTGGAGCTGGCCGCCCGAGCCACTCTGGACGAGCTGAACCGGCCGGGCGGACACGATCTGAAATTTGTTTTCGTTTTTACCGACTTTCTCCACGATCCTTCTGCTCCTCGCCGGGGAACCGAGAAGTGGGCCTCGCTCGAGGATCGCTTCCGACGCGAGCAGGAGGGCCGGAACGTTGATTTCTATGCGTTGAAGCTGCCTCTCGACCGGCGGGCCGGACGAGATATCCCGCTCCTCCAGAAAGTATTCCCGAACCTCCAGGTGATCACTGTCGAGCGGGAAACCCTGCAGGAGTGGTTCCAGCGCCGCAAGGCGGAGATTCTCCGCGACCGACTCAAGGTGGTGGTGTCGAGAGATCTGTTTCGAGCCGGTGCGCAGGTGAACGGCGAGACCCGCGGCGACCGGCTCATGATCGAAGCAAAGCCGGGCGGCAGCACCCTCATCGAGAGTCTGGCCCTGACGAAGCTTGTCCCCGCGACGAACGCCGAACTGCTCCGGATGTCGCCGCTGCCTGTGGAGATTGCTGGGGCCAACGGGCGCGCGACCGTTGCAGAGACCGTGCCGGGCCCGCTGGAGAAGATGTCGTTCACCGTCGATTCCCTGACAGCCGCCGGCTCGATCCATTTCAAGCACATGGAGGAGCTTTCCCGACTCGGATTGCCCACCGAAACCCCCTGGACGCAGGACATCGGGGTCGAGGGTGAGCTTTCCACGGGGCGCTTCAGATCGAGCACACTTCTGGCGGCGAAGATCGCCGCGGGCGTCGTCGCGCTGATCCTCCTCATTCTAGTCACCAAGATGGTAGGCAGCCTGATGCCGAAGACCCTTTACGGCAGCCTCGAATGGAGAATCGGCTCAACCTCGGGCAAACGCGACATCGCAGGCACTTCGCTGAAGTTGGCCAGTCTCGGAATCCCCGGTTGGAGTCCGAAGAAGTCTTACCTGCTTCGAAATATCGACGGCGAGGTCACCCTCACTGTTCCGGGAGAACCCCCGCGCCCGCTCAAGAAGCATCAATCTTTCTCCCTGGACGGAGCCACATTCGTTTTTCGTTCCCAGTTCTAACCAACACCCACAATGCTAACCGACCACCAGATCCGGAAGTTCGTAGCCGAACGCCTCATGGCGCAGTCCGCCGTCACCGGCGACGACATTTATACCCCGACCCTAGTCGTAGGAGTGGGGGGAACCGGCATTAAAGTCCTCCGCGGACTGAAGAAGCATCTCAAACGCAACGAGTCGCATCAGATCCGACTGCTTGGCATCGATACCGATCGGAGTGAGAACGACAAGTTCCAGGAGCTACCAAACCTGACCGACACGGAACTGCTGCTCTTGGATGGCGACCTGGCGGGGCGATTCCTAGCCCAGGTCGCCGCCAATCCGGGTGGCTTCCCGCACATCCTCGAGTATCTGCCCGCGGAGCATGCCGGTTTTCCGAATTTGCATGCCACCGTCTCGGCTCAGATCCGACGCAACATCGGTGCCGGTCAGTTCCGGAGAACGGGACGGCTGGCGTTTCACTCCAACGTGATTGCGGGTGGCAACATCATGTCCCGGCTGCGACAGGTTCATGCCGACCTCACCGCCATACCCATGCAACAGGCGCAGCGGGCCGCCGGCCGGGATCTGGACCAAGGTGCCCGTGTTTACGTCGTGGGCTCGTTCGCGGGGGGCACCGGAGCCGGCCTGCTCCTCGACCTGCTCGCAACTCTCAGGAGTGTCTTCACGCAACCCCTGGACACCATCACGCTGTTCGGAGTGCTTCCGGGTGCCCTGCTCGACAAGGCTCTGAAAGACCCGAAACGGGAGAAAGCCCAAACCCGGGCCAATGCCCTCGGGGTCCTTGCCGACCTGCAGGCCGCATTGCTGGGTGAGCTGAATGACCTTCCGTTCCACCTCGGCGAGGGCGCACCCTTCCGTCCGGGGATCCGTGGCCTGCTCGACACCTGCTATCTGGTGGACGAGCGGCTCTACAACGGCAGTTCCCCACGGGATTTCATGGACCTGTGCAGCGGCGTCGCCCTATTCCTCTATGCCTTGGTGGGCAGCGGAATGGGAAGCGATCAGGACAGCGGCAAGATTAACGTCGCATTCTCCCGCAACGATGGCGGGGGCACCGGGCCTGTGTGCTGTTTTAACGCCCTCGGCGTCGCGTCAGTCGCCTATCCGATCGATGATCTCGAAGAGTATGCGGTCCGGTTCATCTTCGATCTATGGGTGGATCGCTGGCGGTCCGCAGAGTCGGAAGCCGAGGCAACCGAAACCGTTCTGTCGGAGATCCGTTCGAAAATCTGCCTCAACTCGGCCGATGACTTCGCCGCGCAAGTTCGAATCGAGATCCCCGACTGCGAATACTTCCCCTCGACAGGCGATCGAAAGCAACTCCTCCAGCTGAGCGACCAGGAGTTTGTGGGCGAGCGACACCGGCGATACGGCGAGCTGGAAAACGCCCTGCGCCGCGCCTCCAGACAAATCGAGGCGCGTTCCGTGGTCTTCGTGGAGCAGCACGCCACCTACCTGAGCGAGTTGATGGCCCGCCTGATCGGCCGGGGTCAGAATCACACCTTGGCCGTGCTCGACGCGCTCGCAGCGGACGTGGAACGGCTCCAAGGCGAATGGGTGAACAGCAAAGCAGCCCGCACCGAGCGGATCGCGGTGATCGAACGCATGTTGCCGCGAAAAGAATCGTGGATTCATTTCAACGACTGGTACGATGGCCCGCCCCGCAGAAAGTATGTCGCGCTGATCCAGGAGCTGTTCCGCCTGAAGTATGAGGCGGCGTTTGATGCGGAGGTGGACGAGGTTATCCGGGAGCTTGCGACCAGAACCAGCGAATGGAGACTATGGTCGGCGAACTTGGCTTCCGGCCTCGAACAGGACCGACAACACAACCGCCAGCAAATTCAGACTTTTGACGAGGCCAGGTCCGGGCTGGATGGAGAAGACTTTGGAGTGGTCCACTCGGCCATGCCCCGATCGCAGTTTCGTGAGTGGGCAGAGTCGATCCCGCTGAAATGGCCGACGGAGCTCGTGCCCACCCGGCCGGACAAGTCGGAACTCATCGAGTGTGTTTGGCTGACGATGATCGAACCATTCCGGAACGCTCTCAGGCAGTTCGATCTTCTGGCCGCCGCACGACTTGAGAAAGACGCAGCGGACCGAACAGCGGACACGCCCACCCCGACCCTTAACCGCCTACGCGCGCTGGACACTACCGCGATTCCGGCCATCCAGCTCGTCGATGCGGCCCCGCTCTCCCACGAGATGGCCCCGGAGAAATTCGTCGCGGGGCGCGAGATCCGGCAATCCAACAAATGGGTCATCGGCCTTTTTGAGCCGGTGGCGGGTGGAGGACAACCAACCGGACTCGAGATCGCCCCCCCCCACTTTGTGATCTCCGCGCAGGTTTACAAGGGATTCGGAGCGGTCCACTGGCGCGGATTCTCGGAGGCGGAAGTCTATTATCTGCAGGACCCGTGGCGGGCCGGGGTGCTTCCCGACACGGTGAAAATCTCGCCATTGGTCGCGTTGAGTTCCGCCGAAGCGGTAATCTATAAGGCTCTCGGCTTGGGTCTCTTGTGCGACGCGATCTTACTCCACGGCAACGCGTATCACCGAAATATCACTTCCGACGGAGCGGGGTCTTCCTTTAGCACCTATCAGATAGCGCCTCGCAAGGCCGCCCAAAAGCTAATCTCCGAAGGCCTTGTCGGCCAGGCGGAGAATGATCTCCTTGACCCCCCGAGGGAGAGTCGGTTGGGCGCGGCACTTTCAGAGACGCTCTCCTCTCTCCACCACGTAAATGGGAGAGAGTTTGTCGGAAACATCGAGATCATCTTCGACCGCGCGAAGAACCGACTGGGCTCGAAGTGGGTCAAGGATGTCATCCGGGATTTCCTCGCCGACGATCCCGAACGACGGTTCCCGACCCCCGACGAAGTGTGGAGAAAAATCCGGGAGGCATTGGCCTCTTATGTCGCCAGACTCTGAGATTCGCCCGCCCGTCCTACCCGGTGTGCTGGCTGCTCTCTGCGTTCCCGGCCAGTTGGTCGGGGACGGTGGTCGGTTCGCGCAACGGGTGGCGCAGACGCTGGAGGGCCTTCTCGGCAAGGATCTCGCTTCGGCCTGGACGCTGTCGTCGTCGCTCGATGCGCCTCCGGTCATCCTCCCCGCCGACCACCGCTATCCCGCTGCCATCCACATCCAACAGCACCACCCGCGGTGGATGGTGTGTGCCGCCTCGCTCACGGATTCGTCGAAGGGAACTTCCATCGCGGAAGCGCTCAATCGCTTCCCCGGCCACACGACGCTCGTTCTCCTGGAAGATGAGAGATCGGAAGGCAACCTCGCCACTCCACTGCCACGAGGAGACCATGGCGCGACCGTCGTCCTGTTCCGATCGAGGGCGGATGGCTTCAAGCGTCGCCCGGAGAATCTTTCGCTTGCCGCCTCGTTGTATCTTTACTGCGTGTGGCGAAGCTACTGCGACGCGAACGACGGAAACCTGCGAACCGCCCTCGGACTGCCCGAGGGATACCCGGAGCACGGACTCTACACGATCGGTTACGGCTCGGCCACCGTGGATCTCGACTACCAAACCGACCGACTCGCACACCGTATCACGGGGGAGATCTCGCGGGATTGGCTGCGCCCCCATTGGTCGGGTGACTTGCAGCCCCTGCCCGACCCGCGCGATCTGATCGAGTTCCATCTGGCCCGGCCCGATTTCGTCCTCACCAACGGCGAAGCACGCCCCCGGACCAATGAGATCGTCGCAGGCGACCAGGTGGTTTCCGTCGGGTTTTTTAAGAAGCTCCCCAAGTTGCCGCGGCGACGGGTTGTCGGCGGGCGGGCCGCGCTGGCCCGCTTGGTTATGGCGGTACAGCGGCACCTCGCACTGCTTCAGTTCGGGGCGATGCCGCAGGTGGCCCGGGTCTTGGCGCTCCGCAGTGAGCGATTTGCCGGGTTCGTAGAAGGTGAGGTCAGCCGCCGAACCACGCTGCCCCAACAAAGCCCCGGCCTTTTCGCGTTTCTGGAAGCCTCGGTGGGAGCCGTGCGCGACTGGTCCGCTGCTCTGGCCCGGTCCGAATGGCAAACGCCCGAGCATTCACCCCCGCAGCGGCTGATCGCCAAAGCCCGACTCGGTGTGGATCGGCTGCCCAACGCCTCGGGCGGTCTCCTGCGGTGGGCGTTGCTGACCAGCGCTCTTGTCTGGCTGGCGTGGGGCTCCCAGATCCTCGGGGCGTTCGGCGTGACGCCTCCCGGACCCACAACCCCACTTCCAGCCGACCCTCGCTACGTTGCGGCTCTTGACTCCACCGGTGGCATCCTCCTCGTCGCGGTCCTGGCCTGCTGGCTCTTTGCGGCGTTTCGCGTCAGTCGCCTCTCCACGCTCGCGAACCGATACATGCTGCGCAGGTTCATCCTCTCCGCCACTGAGAAGACGGTGGCATCCCTTCAGAGGGTTGGACGCGATGTGGAGGGGCGTGCCGAGCAATCACTCCGGGCGCTGGATCGCCTGAAAGCGGACTTCGCCTCCTCCCCCGAAGGCCAGCGGACCCTGCCCTCAGTTGGCGACAACGCGGAACCGCTCTGCACCGGCGAGGCTTTCGAGAGTCTCATTCATCTCCGACTTGCCCAGGCGCTGGCGCACTGTCACTCTACCGCAGTCGGCAAGATTGCTCCGGAGGGGGCCTTCCCGAACCTTGAGACGGACACTTGGACGCGTTGCCTCGCCGATGCGGCGGCAGATACAGCTCGAGGCCTGGTACTCGGCACCACCTTGGAGCAGGTCGCATCGGTCATCCAGCCGACCCCAGCAGATCGCACCACCGCCTTCCGGAAGGCGGTCGAGACAGCCAGAAAGCCCTGCTATTCGGGAGCCAATCCGGCCGCAGCGCGGGAGTTCTCGAATGCGGGCCGCGGTTGGGCCGACGCTCGCGGCCGCGCCGACCGGGTTGAGTTGCGCAACATCCCTCTGCCGCAGCTTGCCGTATTCGCTGTGTTTCCTCTCCCATCGCTCTCCGCCCCAGGCGCAGCCAAGCCGGGACTCGTCCCATGAGCAGGGCCAGATTCCCCATCCTGTTGCTGGCGGGGTCATTCTACAGCCTGCTGGTGTTCCTCATCCCGGGGTTTTGGGTAGTGCGGCGCGCCGCGGAGTTGTGCGGCTCCTGGGGATGGGGAGATCCGATCCGGTGTCTTCACATCCTGCATGCCCTGCTCTATGTCGCGATTGCCGCCGGACTGTGTGGGTATGCGCGCATCCACAGCAGGGCGTTGGAAGACTCGGCTGCGAATCCCCGCTGGGTGGATGTTTTGCTCGGTTGGCTCACTCTCCGGGGCTACCGCTGGTTGGCCGCGCTGGGTCTCGTCATCCTGCCGACCGCGCTCGGAACCGGTCTGTATTACGGGACGCTGGTGCCCGAGTCGTTCCCCCTGGCCGCCGCCGTGTTTCTGGCACTGGCCGACCTAAGTACCCACCCCGTGCCAGTTTCCTGGGAGGACGGTCTGCCGCCGGCCCGGTCCGCGCTCGACACGCTCCCCGACCCCGGGGGCGAGGAGGGCTATCGGGATCTTGAGATTTCGTGGAACCCGCTCCAGTGGAACGAGGAAGGCCATCCCCCGCGCACCGAGATCTTCCCGATCTCGGACAAGGAAAATGCGGAGGCCATCGCCAGGACTCGCTCCGGCGACCTCAGCCTCTACGTCCGCGAAGGCCTCGTGTCGTCCGTCCTTCGGACTGCCCGTCGGGTCCGGGAAATCAGCGAGGAAAGCCGGTTCAACGCGATGCAGGAACTGGCCTCGGTGGTCGCCCTGACGCGGGCGCTGCCCTACGCCACCGACGAGGAAACCCACGACATGACGGAGTATCACGACTACCCCGTAGAGTTTCTGCACGACGGACGGGGGGACTGCGAAGACCATGCGATCCTGGCTGGCGCGCTGCTCCACGCACTGGGCCATCCGGTTGGCCTGTTCCTGATCGATCTGAAAACCGGCTCACACGTTGCCCTCGCCTATCGCACGATGAACACGCAGGGGGTGCTCTCCACCACGGGTCCGGACGGACATGAATACTTCTACGTCGAAACCGTCCCCACCGCGAATCACCATGCCGTTGGCGACATCCCCGACCAGTTTTTCGTGGAGCTGAAGGGGATGCGAATCCTCGCCCTGTAGAGCCGGTGCAACTCCTCCTGATCCTGGCCGGTCTGATCCTCCTGCTCCGGGGTCCGGGAGTGGCCCGCCTCGCCGGTGCCGCGCTCGTCGCGCTCGCCGCCTTCTGGCTGGCCTCCTCTGCGCGCAGTCTCGCCCCCGAGAATGTGCGCCGGATTGCCCAACTTCGAAGAGAGAACATGTCGCCCGGGCTCCGTGAACTCCTCGACAAGGGTCGCGTCAGACAGGATCCAACCGAGGACAAACTCGAGAGACGGGATCGTGACAAGCCGAAGCGCACGGAAGATGACGCTGCTCGACGCCCAGTTGGTGAGGACTCCTTCTCGATCCACTGCAACCACTGCGGCCAAGCCCTGCAGCTGCGTTACCATCCCGAGTCCATGGGACAGTTGCGGTGCGTCAGATGCGCGCGGATCGCATTCTGGATGCAACTGGATGAGCGTGGAACCTGGCGGACCATGCCGGAATATTTCGAACTCACTCCGTCGCCGGTGGGTGGGGAAGTTGGAATCGCATGGGCCTATTTCATCGAACGATTTTCATACGACCACGCGAAAGCCCGATCAAAAGACCCCGTCTGGCAGACCACACCCTACACGACCCGGACCATGACGGGGGTTTGCCGCGACAGCGCAACTGCGGTGGCGGATTGGCTGGTTGCCTCTGGACACCAAGCCGCGGTTGCGACCGGCGAGGTGACCTTTGCGAGCCCCTACGGTTCGCGCCATGCCTGGACGGTGGTCAGCGCGAACGGGGTCGATTACATCCTCGAAACGACCGGCCCGTCGAGATTCAGCCGGGCCAAGACGCCGCCCCGGGCGGACCTGATGACCGAATATTTCCCGAACGCCAAGTTCAGTCGTGAAGGCGTTTGGGGGGAGACTGGCAAGGGGCGGATTGTTGATTACGATTCCCCGGATCTTTGGTATCAAGTGGTCCACTGAGATGCACCCGACCCTCGCCTCCCTCGACTGGAACTTCGCCGGCGCCACCGCGCTGATGCTCATCGTCCGGCTCGCCTACGCGCTGGTCTCCCTGGCTCTGGCCCTGGCGGTTCTGAAATGGATCGACCACCGGCTCCTCCAGAAGCTGGACCTTGAGGAGGAGATCCGAAAGGGCAACGTGGCCGCCGCCATCGTGGCCAGCGCGGCCCTCCTGTTCGTCGCCCTCCTGATCGGGATGGCACTGCAGTGATTGCGAGTCATGTCTGACAATCAATCGGCGGATCCACCGGACCCTTCAGAATCGTGTGCCGGGGGGTGCAACCATTGGGGTTGGCCTCCGGCGAGTTCCCGCGAATTCCTGGGCGTTCATTCTTGGACATGAATTCGCGCATCGGGACCGACCCTCGCGCCATGAGGGCTGCCGGGAAGACGCATGAGGAGATGGAGATTGCCGCAGAGATCGTGGGCGCGCCCTACGCGATCCGGGCCGGGTATGATCTGGAGGCCCAGCTTCACCAGCTCTTTCATGGTCCCGATGGACGGCGCAGGGCCATGGGGCTCACACTCCAGAAGGCACTCGCGCTGCAGGATGCCTTCGGCCGATAGTTGGTACCAGTCACGACCATAAACCCGACCCAATTTCGGAAAAGTGACCAAGATCTGCGGCG
>Ga0163152_10008812_pt1 | contig 10667 bp, 13 predicted proteins | sample OliLakLV19MP8IB2_FD_148635 | JGI IMG/M metagenome (GOLD analysis project Ga0163152, IMG submission 148635) | Freshwater microbial mat bacterial communities from Lake Vanda, McMurdo Dry Valleys, Antarctica - Oligotrophic Lake LV.19.MP8.IB-2 | ecosystem: Environmental > Aquatic > Freshwater >...
TCGCGACCGAGGGCGCTGCCAACGTACCGAGGCCCCCGACCTCCATGAGGTGCTTGTTGCGCTCGTCCATGTCGTGGCCTGCCAAGTGGGCGACCGACGGAACTGCCAAGGCGCCAAGGCCCGCGAGCTCGGTGGTGTGTTTCCCCGCGTCGCTCATAAGCCACTTACTGGCTTTGCCGGTGGCCCCTGTAGCCGCAGCGGTTTTGAAAAACCGGGCCATGCCGATTTTCACTAGGTCGTCTTTCAATTCGTCGTTCATCGCATCCTCGTTCAAATAGAGCCCCAGCCCGTGCCGTCTCCCGAGTTACCGAAGAAGGGCATCAACGGAGAGAAGACTTCGCCCCAAGCGCTGTCGTTGTTGAGCTGGTTTTTTACACCGCGTGTGATCTGGTCAAATTCCTGGAGATGCTGGTTGCCAATGGCGACGTAGAGCTGGTGCTTGTCGGTGAGGCCGACGTGGATGTTGCCGTCGGTGTAGGTCAGCTGGTTTCTCAGCTGCTCGATCGAGGTCGAACGCAAGAGGTGGCCGGCACCACCGAGGAAGAGCAGGTAGACTGCTTGGCTCGGAAAGTTGTCGACCTTGTAGTCGGTCAACACCGTGTGGGTGTTAAACCGCATCATCGAGAGCTCAAGCGCGAATTCATACTGCTGCTGTGTGTATTCGAGCTTATCGAGCAGCTCGTTCTTATGGAAAAAGTCCTGCATGTAGAGCTTGAGCTTCTCAACGAGAGGGATGCCTGTGGAGACAGTCCCGTCGTTGATGATGACAAATTCTTCTTGGAAGACTTTTTCAGGTGTGTCGAAGAGGCGCTTGTAGGACCAGGCGATTACGTAGTTTCCGAACTCGGCAGTCGTGGGTGCCGTGAACGGAGCGTAGTAGTGGCCCGTCGAAAGCTTGTGGCCGGGCACCGCGTCAGTCGTGAGGTTGACGACGTCGCAGGTGAAATACTGGCCGGGGGTAGTCGGAAAGGCCTGAACCAGGTCGGGGTTGCCCGAGTAGTATTCAGCGCGCTTCACGTCGGTCGAGATGTCGAAGATTTTGAACTTGAGGGAGTAGACATCCGTCATCGTGCTGTTGAACGACGTGTAGACGTCTAGGACGGGGCTAGTGGCTGAACTCGCTTGTCCTCGGCTGAGGTATGCCATAAAGCCTCATATCGTCAAATCGTGGAACGCGGGGGCTGTGACGACGCGACGATATCCTCATCAATAGTGAAGCCGTCTTGGTAGATCACAAGGAGAGCCGTGGTGTCGGGGGCGGGAGTAAACGTGAGCTTAAATCCGAAGGGAGGAATCTCGAGGGCGATATTCTCTCCTTTTGGATAAAGCTGGCCGTTATACCCCAACGACAGACTGCCTGGCTGATAGGCAAACTGCGTCGTAAAGGTGTCGCCCCCACTGATCTGCGCAGTAATGTTCTCGAAGCGAACCATTACTTCTTGTGCTTGTCATGACCGTGCGAGTCACCCTTGTGGTCACCCTTGTGGTCGGCCTTGTGCGTGTCAGCCTTAGGGGCTTCCACTTTCGGCTCTTCGACCTTAGGGGCTTCCACTTTCGGTGCTTCGGCTTTCGGCGCCTCGACCTTGAGGTCTTCCGCACGCTTCACTTCTTTGCCGTGGGAACCCGTCGCAGGGACCAGAACCTTCTCGTCGAGAAGACCTTTAACGCCGGGGAGTGCCACTTCCGCGTCCGACAGTTCGATCACGTCGGTCGGCTCGCCAACAAGCATCGTTCCCGTGGGATCGACAGCGCGCTTGGCGGTGACGTGAATGCGGGTTGCACTGGTGTTTCTGTAGAGAGCCATATTCTTCTCCAACGAGTGATAACTAAAATAGCACCGTGGGAGAGTCGCCCACTCCACACGGTGCCATCTGGATTAATCAGAGCGAACCGTCGTCCGGATCAGTTGTCCTTGATGACCAGGCGGATACAGGCGTCGGTCTGACCGATGCCGATACCGGGGGCCGAGTAGGACCAGAACTGGATGATGTCGGCTTCTTGCTTGATGAAGAGCGTGGCATCTTGCAGCAAGAAGAAGTTGCCGAGCCAGTTTTCCGGCGCGAACAAGAGGACTTCGTTGCGGTAGAGGATGTTCTCGCCCGTCAGGCCAGTGCCTGCCAGGTCGTAGTTCGCCGTGGCGCCCGCGCCTGCGGTGTTGATCGAGGCGTCTTCCGCTTTGATCGTCGTGATGACAGGGACACCCCAGAGGTTGTCCTTGCCTTCCACGCCTTGATCGTACTGACGCGTCAGCGCGTCAAAACCGATCTCGGTATCAGGAAGCGAGAGAGCTTCGTAGAAGAGGTGCTTAGACATCACCATTTTGCCGATCGGCTTCTTGGCGGCGATCAAACGCTGGAACAGCGCCTTGAACGCATCCACGCCGAAACCAGCGGTGTGGTAGATGTTCTGGACCGAGGGGGCCAGAGCGATCGAGGAACGGACGGTGGAGAAGAACTTCTTGTCTTCTTCCGTCGCCATGTCCTTGACCGAGTTGTCCGAGAGGATCTTCCGGATGTCGTTCCGGTAGGTCATCAACTCGAACTTCGACTTGGTGAACTTCTGGCTCTCGACCTTGCCGAAACGCACAGCGTAACGGGGGCCTTCGAACCAGGTCAGCTCGCCCGATCCCTTGAAGGGAACGAACGTCGCTTTCGAGTCCGGCTCCTTCTCGATGATCTTCTGCGGCTGGTCGCTGTCGAGCGCACGGTCGATCTCGTCTTCGGTCAGAGTGACCGGAGTGAGGACCTTACGAACAACGGCGTCTTCACGCATTTTCTTCCGGAGAAAAGTCGTACCGGCAGCTTCCGCTTCCTTCGTACGTCCTTCCTCAAGTTTGCGCACAAAGTTGCTATTCAGGTATTGCGCAGACACCTGAGTCGTCTCAATCGCTTCGCTCATGGGTTTATCCTTCCTGATTAATCCAAAAGGTTACGTTGACGATTACAGGCTGAATGCCACCGTCAGAAGTTTAGAAGCCGCGTCGTATGCCAGAACGGTTCCCATCGCAGGTTCCGTCGTCGCGACTTTCGTCACTAGGCCGGCCAGGAAGTAGACCTTATCGTTCGGGGCGTAGGAACCAGCGGTGAACAAAGTCTCCGAGAGGAGAACTTCGTACGTGCCACGGATCGCCACGACCTTGTCGACGAAATCGCCCGAGTAGCTGTCGGCGGGATCGTTGCCTTCGACGATGCACCAAACGGTGTAGTCGTCTTTGGCCGTTCCCGTGGTGTTTGTGACGAGCGTGCATCCACCGCTGGCGTGGAGCGTAACGAAGTAGCCGCGCTTCAGCTTGGCGGGAGCGCCAGCGCCGTCGACGACTTTGTCAAAGGTACGGTCGTGCGCGCTTCCACCGAAGGTGCCGCCCGCCCAACCGCGAATGACGTCAAATTTAGGACGGATCACTTCAGCCATTACATAACTCCTTAGGTTACTCTTCGGTTGAGTCGCCTCGAACCTTTGTTACTAGATCGATTACGCGCTGAGAAAATTTCTCGCGAAACTTCTCGTTCTGCATCCAGGTCTGGTACGAAGCTTCTTTTTCGAGAGTACCGACGGCGTCGATGACTCCCTGCTTGTAGCTATCGCTAAGATTTTTCTCTTGATATTTCATATTAGTCATCGCCCATCATAAACGCAAGGAGAGGATCATTGTAATCTTCTCTCGCATTCTTCTCGAGGTCGGGGCCACCAAGCGATTGGTAACCGCCACTAATATTTTGACGCTCTTTAGCCATCGACCTGATAAAGCCGAGGACCTCAGGGTCAGCACTCGCAAGCTTTTCTTCGAGAGAAGCTGGGAGATTCGAGACCTCTCTGATCGGCTCGATAAAGTCTTTCTTTAGAGTCTCAACTCTCTGGCGTTGCTCCTCGCGCTCGTCGTGTTCGAAGAGCTGGGCAACTTTTTCCAGGACCTGGACGGTCTCGAGAATCTTTGCAGTCGATGCAAACATTATTTAGTTCTCCTCGAGGAGGTCTTTTCTAGACGGTTTTTCAGCAATTTAAGACCACTCGCGGCAACTAAAATCTGGGCGCATTTCTGCATGGTGTTCGCCTCGTTCTCTTCAGCGAGCTTCACGAGCTCGGCTTGGAGGGCGATGATCTCGGCTTTAAGCACGGGAGACTCCCTCAATACCAAGGCTTGTGTTCAGGCTGGGCACGGACGACACGCTTGTCGGTCTTGTCGCCTTTGGTCGCGCCCTTCTTCATCTTCTCAAGCTTGTCCATCGTGTCGAAGCTTTTGAACTTCTGGGGCTTCGAACCGTGGTTCTTGAAGAGGTTGTTGATCGGCGACTTTCCAGCGTGCTTTTCCATGAAAAGCTCGAGGTCGTCGTAGGTGACCTCAGATGTTCCCGCTGCAATGGAGCGTAGATCCGAAGCCAACTTCATCAGCCCTTGGGCCAGGGGAGTCGTCGCTTCAAACTCGGGCGTTGCCGAGGCCGTCTTCTCAAGCTCAGCGTCTTCGACTTCCTTGAGGATGTCGTCGGTCAGAGCTGCGATTGCTGATTTACGCTCGTTGGTCATGGATCACCTTAGGCGACGGAGTCCAAAAGGTTCTGCATGTCTTGGAAGCCTTGCTCGTAGGCAGCCGAGGCGATCTTCTCCATCGCGTCTTCGTAGCCACAGTCAAAGGCGACTTTGGTCAGCTCTTCGACGACGGCTTCTTCACCGGCTTCGTGAAGCGCTTCGGCGCACTTCTCGAGGGTCTCTTCGAAGGCGTTGTTGTAGACCTGCTCAGCAGCTTTCTGCATGTTGTCTTCGTCGCCCGTCTCTTGGAGTTGGGCAGCGGCCTTCGCCATGACGCCTTCAAAGCCCATCTCGTACATGGCTTCCGCCGCTTTCTCCATGACGAAGCCGTAGCCACCGTCGTAGTAGTGCTGCGCAACTTTCTCGAGGGCTTCCTGACCGTCGAGCTCTTCGCCCTCGTCGGCAGCTTCCTTGATCAGTTGGTTGGCCATGTGAATGGCTTCGGGCTCGATGTTGTCGTAGAGGTTCGAGACTTCTTCGTCGTCGGTCTCTTCGTCTTCTTCTGCGGTCTTCTCCGCAGGCTGTTGCTGCTGGATGTAACCAGCAGCTTCTTCGTACTGGGAGAGACGAGCCATGAAGCCGTCGCACACGGCAGCGCCGTAGAACTGTGCTTCTTTGACCATTGCTTCTTGCTCGGCTTCTGCCAAGTCGGAAGCAATTTTTTCGAGGTCTTGGGTGGGACCAGTCGAGGCGACTTTCTCAGTGCCGGCTGCAGAGCCTTTGCCCCTCAGAAGAATCTCGACCAGCTCGTTCCGGACGTCGCTCTTTGAAGACGCATCCGAAGCTGTCTTCTCGGTCGCGACGTCATCGGACTCGTCGAGAGACTTGAGCACGTCGGTAATCTTCATGATCTGAGCAGCCATGTGTAAACTCCAATATACGGCTAAGTGATAGAGATCACATGCGAGTGTGGCTTGGCTTTAATACGGTAATTTTAGGTTCAATGGTTCCAATTCACAAGTATTTTTATCAGCCTAGAGCTTTCCGACGCAGGCTACTAAGGGCGTTTAAGCCCATGTGAGCTCCGACCGTCCCCCCGGCTGCCATCAAGATGGGGTGGGTGTAAGCCCACCTCCCAGCGGTATCGACACCCTGCTCGAGGTCGGTTGCTGCCAAGCCAGCCCTCCCCGTCTGCAGTCGGTTCTCGTAGTTGTTCTGGAGGAGCTTAGTGACCCCCATGGGAGCAAAAGTCGCCATCATGCGGGAAGAGTCCCCGTAAGACTTTAGCTTCTTGTTGATCTTCTCCTTAGTCGTAGGCGGCTTCTTTTTCTTGAAGAAGCTCACCTTCTCGCGCATGACGGTCTCCCGAGGGATCTTCTGTCCCTGGTCGGTCACAAGATGCGAGGACGGATCGTCTTTAGGGAGGACCAAATCCTTAAGCTGCTTGGCCCCCATCGCTAAGGCTGCCACCCCTGCAATAGGGGCAAGCTTGCTCTTTTGGGACTCGAGGTAAACGTAGACCCCTCCCAGGAGAGCAGCCGTCATCACGGCTTTGATCGCCTCGGACGACGTACGCCAGAACTGGGCGTCTGCCACTGCCGTTTGGCTTACGTGGTAGGCCTTGCCAGATTTAGGATCGGTGTACGTCTCTCCATGTAACATTCCTTTGCCATCACCGCCAGGAAACTGGGCATCGTTGATGTCCAGCACCGAGCGAAACATGTCGGTGTTGGCCTTCTTGATGATCCCACCTTCCGTAAGGTCGCGGCTATCTCGGATACCCGAGACGATCTCTTCGATGTCGGAATCCGGGTCGACCTCTTCGAACATCGAGTAGGCCTCGAGCTCCGCCATCTTCTCGGGGTCGTCGGCTAGGGCGTCGAACGCCTCACTCTGGCGCTCGATGACTTCCTTGAGAAGGCGGTTGGGAAGCTGCTTCCCCGTGAGCTTGCGCACGACCAAGTTGACGAACTCGGGCGTCGTCAAAAGGATCCCGCAGTGGGAGAGGGTCGAGAGGATCTTGTTCATCGGATAGGAGCTGAGACTCTCCACGGAGTCGTGATCCAAGGGCTTCATCTTATTGACAATTTTGTCGATAGTTTGCTTATGTCCCCGGATAGCGCGCACATCCCCGTTGTCGTCTTTGACGGCGATGGGAATGCCTTTGACCGTCTTGTCGATGGTCGACATCTTGCGCAGGAAGGCGACCTTCGCCTCCTCACCGGCTTCGTGGTCATAGAGCTCGGCTGAGCCTACGACTTCACCCTCCTCGTCATCGTCAAAACTGGCGACCTTCTTCAGCATGTAGCCGGTCTGGTCAGCGGGTCTGAACACACACGAGATGTCGAAAAAGTTGAGAGCCTTCGGGTGGACGTTGTAGTCGTACTGCCCGTTGATGGCGCAGACCATGCGTCCGTCTTTGAGGATCTGGCGGAGCTGGTTGGTCAGGTGGGAGCAGTACTCTTCACGCTTCTTGGCTTTGTGGGCACAGATGGAGCAGTTGTGAGTCACGAAGCCGTCAGCTACGTAGGACTCGTCTTCTTCGACGGTGAGGTTGTAGACGTCTTTGCAAGGAGATTCGATTTCTTCTTTCTCACGGATTTTCATAGCCCAGTAGTTGACGCCGTCGTGCTGGAAGAAAAAGTTATCAGGGCCTTGGCCCTCGAACTCCGTAGTCGTGGTGATCTTGCGCGAATAGTCGCGGAGTTTCTCCGCGTGGGACTTGGCGATATTGACGACGTAGCCAACCGTGGCGCTAGAGAAGGTGTTGTTACTCTTCCCTATATGATCTTCACGAATAGACGCCGACATCCCAACCATGTGGAAGAGCGTCTGCATTCCACGACTAAGAACTTCGAGCACACTAGTGCTGGTTAGGGTTCCGCCAGACCCTGGGGCATCTTTTTGATGCTTCCGAAAGCAACCGTCGGCATCGACATAACCACCGAGGAAGTTCTTAATCGACTCTTGGTCCCACTCAAAGACGGCGTCGGGGACGTGCTTGTCTTTCTTAGTTCCGCAGATGTCGTTACAGAATTTAGCGAACTCCCGGTTACGAATGGTCGTTGAGATGGCGCGGACAGTCTTTCCGTCAGGCCGGACAGTCTTGTTAGTCCGAAGAGATACATCCCACCCAAGATCCAGGGCGTAGTCAGCCAAGCGTCTAACAATGGTCTGACGATCATCCAGGTGAGTCGTATAGGTGACCGACATTGGTTTGGTTGGGTCTTTGCCTTTGGTATCAAAAGTCAGGTGCCCGTCACCCAGGTAGTGCCCGACCAGGTAGGCGAATTTGGGGTCAACGCGAATATCCCCGCAGGTAGGTATGGCCCGGAGCAGGTAGTCTTTTTCTCCGACCTCCCCCGCGTCGACCCACTTGGGCTCAAGATTAAGACCCTGAAAGCCGGGCTTACGGCGCCCACCAGACGGAAAAAAGATCTCGTCTCTCTTAAGCACGTACATGGGGTGATTGGCAGTTACGATCGCTCTGTGGAAGTCTCCAGTCGCTCGAAAGCTGACCATGGTCTTTGGCGCTGGGTTCTTGAAAAGTCTCGTAACTTTACGAAATCGGTTCTTGTGGGTCAGCACCTGGTCGCCAAGTTTGATTTCGCAAATTGGCTGTAACCCTTGGGGCGTAACGACTTCAGCCTTTTCATGGACGCAGACGTCGTACGGTATGCGGACACCCATGCTGACCGCTAAGGTTTCCCCTTTGTCGACTCGGTCGATAATGTCCTGACCCTTGTCACCGTGGATCTCCAGGAGGAGTTCAACGCGGTGCATTTTCTTGTTGTAGAAGGCCTTCTGGACAACACCAAACCAAGGGTGACCTTCTTTGAGCTTATTGCGATGGTGCTTATAGATTAAAGCTCCACCGTTAATTTTACCTTCACTGTCGAAAGTTGTTTCAAAATTCTTGTAGCAATGAAGCAGGTCGGCTTCAGGGAAATAATCAGCATTTTTGTTAGCACCCCAGTACTCACCCGCACCCATGGCGATAACGAGGATGTAGCGTTTCCCGGCTTGGGCTTTGACATTCTTGATGTACTCCCAAGCTTCAGACGCGACCTTCGTGTGGGAGTCTTGACGCGAGGTATCGAGCACCTGAACTGAGGGCTCAAATGTGCCTTCGAAGTACTCGGGGATGTTGATGCGTTTTTTCATTTCTTCCTCTTCGGCGCTTTTTTGAGTCTCGCCAGAAGAGACGAGAGGCCCATCAGACCAAGGCCCGTTCCCCCCGCGCCAGCACCTGCTCCCGCTACACCACCTCCCACAGCACCTGCATGGGCGTTGCGGTAATAGTTCATCGAGGCATCTTCGACTTCAGAATCGACTTTGTAGGAGCGCCGTGCGCGGTCCCAGGCGTCCTGCTCGATGCCCTTCTGCTTGCCAGTCAGAATAGAGAAGAAGCTGTTGTCGGAGGCGGGGTTTAGGTTGGACTGCGACCCGTGACCAATAGCCTCGTGAGCTAGTACTGAGGGGTCAGCCTTGCGGCTGGAAGCGACACCAAAGTTCTTGATGAAGCCTGCGTTGGTACCCGCCTTGTAGTCGCGGAAGTCGGGAGTCTTCAGAAGCTCATTTGCCAGATCTGAAGTCCGGATTCCCTTAAGATCGGGGTTCTTCGTCTTGGCGTCACGAGCCACAAAGTCTGCAAAGTCTTCGATAGACTGGCGCTTTATTTTTGGGGCGAACTTCGCTAAGAAGGCGTCAGCGTCTACAAATTTCCCAGCGTCACGACGATGTTCCAAAAGCTCGGCTGCAGCAGTTGCTGCTTTGCCACTCATAGCTTTAGAGGCCCAACCTCCCACTGCGCGCCCACCACCTGCAGCTCCACCAATGAGAGCGCTAGTGATAGCGAACTTTTGGGCAAAACTCTTCAGGTCGGCTTCCTTGAGGAACACTGCTAGAAGAGCCTGGTCATAGCCTGAGGCATAGACGGTTTTAAGGTCTAGTGGCACCAGTCGCGCCTTTCATGCCACTAGCGACGTCGCTAGTTGAGATACCGCCGACGGCTTTCGCAGCAGTTGCTTTGTCCCCGATGTTTGCACCGAGTGACTTGCCACTACCGCTGAAGAAATCCTTCACGCGAGACATAAAGCCTCCACCAGAGGAAGGCTTACCCTTAAACGAGTTGGCTACCGACCCGGCTGCTGCTTTGGTGGAGCCCATAGCCCCACCAATCAAGTCACCACCGGTCTTCAGTAGGTCTTTTTTTTTAGAAGCCAGCTTCTTCAGCGTAGCTATGCAGTGGCGATGATTTTCCTGACCGAGTTTGATGGCCTCTTGCTTGAGGTCATCACGAGTAGATTCATCCGCCAGCAGCAAGTTAATTTTAGCATTGAGTTCACCGATCGCTGCGATCTTGTCGAGACTGGCGGCGTAGTCTTGCTCGCGAGCCCAAGGGTTCATGGCCCTAAGAAACTGACGGCCACCTTCACGAAGGACCGCGCCCGTCTTGATGACGACGTTGTTGGGCTGTCGGTCACGGCCGAGGGCGTAGCCCGCTGCACCGGCAGCTGCGCCACCAGCAAGGCCTGTGGCGAGAGGATTCTGCTTTGCCGTACGAGCGACGCGGTCACCGGCAATGCCGAGACGACCACCTAGGGTGTCAGACGCCCGTGCAGCTGCTTCGTTGGTCGCTCCCTTGTTCAGGGCCTTGTAGTTCTTAGCAGCCGACTTGGGGTCAAACACCGCACCGACGGCTTTCTTCATACCGCCGAAAAAGCCAGGTGGCGGGATCTTCGCCGAGATCTTATAGAACTCCGCAATGATCTCGTTCTCGCGCTCGACCAGGCGCGTCCCGACTTCAGCGGTCTTCTCGAGGCCGACCAAGATGTCATGCTTGCGCAGCATGGTACCAAGCTTGATCAGATCAAGGTCGGGGAGAGAGTCGACTGTCTCAAGCAAAAATCGTGAACGAGTCACAGGAGTCTCCCTTATTTATGACGACGAGCTAGGTTGTGGGCTCCGTAGCCTGGAATAAAAATGTTGGACGCGCCGTCCTCGTCGGCTTCTTTTTGCTCTTTCTTGGAGCGCTTGCCTTTGCCTGTGCCGACACCGAAGCCGACCGCCGAGGGGACTGGTGCCCAAAGGACAGAGCCGGCAATCTCGGAGGCCTGCCCCGCGACCTTCTCGCCCCGCAGCTCTCGGTAGGCTGCGATACCCTTGGAGATCTGGCGGAAAGCGGCCCGCTTCTCGTAGAT
>Ga0163152_10008815_pt1 | contig 10665 bp, 6 predicted proteins | sample OliLakLV19MP8IB2_FD_148635 | JGI IMG/M metagenome (GOLD analysis project Ga0163152, IMG submission 148635) | Freshwater microbial mat bacterial communities from Lake Vanda, McMurdo Dry Valleys, Antarctica - Oligotrophic Lake LV.19.MP8.IB-2 | ecosystem: Environmental > Aquatic > Freshwater > Lake...
GTCCCCAAGCCGCTCCATCTCGGAGCACAAGCCGCTCTCACCGGATCATGTATCACGTCCCACCCGCGCCATCACCTGCGCAAACGGCACCTTGGCCGCGGCGCCGAATTGTGGGTGGCGAGTCAGCTTGGCAGTCGTGAGCGCAGGCGAACTGATCCCACAAAGAAACCGCGCCACCTGACGCGCTCCCCCGAGAGCCCGCGGATGCTGGGCTTGTAGCGCCGCCAACTCTTCCTCGGGGATGATAAACTCCTCCGACTCCCGCTCCAGCCGCACCGGCGGATCGCTCGCACACCGGCCGCAGTGTCCACAATCACGTCCCAACTCTTCGCCGAAGTAACCAATCAACCCGCGCACCAGGCACCCCTCCGCCGCCAACAGCTCCACGACTCCGCGGCCGCGCGCGAGATCGCTGCTCTCCCGCGCCGCAAACCGGCGGCGCAATTCCTGCCACACGGCCTTGAGATCATCCGGCGCCCGTATTACCCGATAACCCTGACGGACGCCCGCTACCTGCAACTCGAGATCACCCTTCTCTTCGAGGTACGTCAGCGCTTTCACCACCCGCTCCCGGTTTTCGCCCAGCGCCTCGACGGCGTCAGAGAGAACGACCGAGTTCCAGGTGCGTCCCACTTTCGCCAACCCGAATAGCCGCTCGAGAAACGAGCGCCGCTCCGCCTCGAACCGAGCGAGAATCTCCTCCGGCGGTCGCTGGAACTTCCATTGGTAGGTCGTATAAAAGGGCGCCGTCGCCTCGATGAAGCCGTCCAGTTCCAGATAGGTCAGCGCCGTCGAAACCACCAGCTGCCGGATGTCGTGCTTCGCCGATAATTCAAAAGTGGATACATCAAACATGTCGCCTGCCGATCGTTCCGCGAGCAGCTCTTTCAACAAATCGCGCAGTGCCTCGGGTGTGGGCGTGTCGCCGTACGTGAAATTTTCGAGCACGGTAATATCCTCGCCCGTAGCCAGAATCTCACAATGGGACGGCGTCCCATCCCGACCGGCCCGTCCGATTTCCTGGGCATAGTTTTCCAGACTTTTCGGCAGGTTGAAGTGATAGACCGCCCGGATGTTGGCTTTATCGATTCCCATCCCAAAGGCGATCGTCGCCACCACGACGCGATCGTCCGCCGCCATGAAACGGTTCTGCACCGCTTCACGCACATCCGCATTCATGCCTGCGTGATAGGCCTCCGCAAAAAGCCCCGCTTCAGCGAGGGCCGTAGCCACCATCTCGGCGGTTTTCTGCAGCGTCACGTAGACGATCGTCGGGCCCACGGGCCGCGAGGTGAGCGCAGCGATTAGATTATCGAGGCGTTGCCGCGGAGTACACGTGACGGCCCGCAGGTAGAGATTAGGGCGATAAAAACCAGTGTGCACGTGGGCCTCCGGTTTGATGGCGAACTCACGACAAATGTCCTTCGCGACCGCCGGTGTCGCGGTGGCCGTCAACGCGAGCACGCGGATCACCTTCAACTCTCGCGCGTAGCGGGCGAGCTTGAGATAATCCGGCCGAAAATTGTGCCCCCACTCCGAGATGCAATGCGCCTCGTCGATCACCAGGAGATCGATCGTGAGCGATTTCAACCGCGCGAGAAACCGCTCGTTGGAGAAACGCTCCGGAGCCACGTAGAGCAGCTTCAAACGACCCGCACTCAATGCTCTCTGAATCTCTTCGAACGACTCCCGGCTCACACTCGAATCCAAGCGGGCAGCCTGAATCCCGCGCGCCTGCAAAAAGTCGACCTGGTCTTTCATCAGCGCGATCAGCGGCGAAACCACCACCGTCAGTCCGGGCAGCAACAACGCCGGGAGCTGGTAGCAAAGACTCTTTCCGCTTCCGGTCGGGAATACCGCGAGCGCCGAATTTCCGGCGAGCAGTTGACCAATTACCATCTCCTGCCCGTCCCGGAATTTCGCGAATCCAAAACGATCCCGCAAAAGCGTATAGGCGGTTTCAGGCAAAGCGTTCATTCAGCCGTGGGTGGTAGGGCCCGAGCTCGCTCGTGGCCTTGCTGTTTCGATGACGGTCTGACGTAAGACCCAAGTTCGCGCGTGGCCCTTGCTGGTTCAAAAACGGAGTTCATTCAGTTCAAATTCCTGGACGTTGGGCAGCACGCGAGTCGCGTCAACGTTCGCTTCCACCATTTTGCGGGTGCGAAAATCAGCCATGTCATTGCGATCTAAGGAATGACGCGTGGCAATCCATGCCTGGGACCAACGTCCCTTGATATTTGGACTGTCATTGCGAGAAGCGGAGCGACGAAGCAATCGAGCTGGATCACCACGGCGCGCTTCGCGCACCTCGTGATGAAAATCGTCTACATTATACGGGCGTTTGGTACGAGACGTCCCCCCGGAGGGGCCCTGCATCGGCAAGCCTGCCCCACGTTTCGAGCGGGCGTCACCGAAATACTTCTCGCTCCGGTATCGCAGCCAGCCGCGCAGCACCGGCGGCACCTGCTCGCGCTCCGATTCCGTCATGCTCTCGTAGAGCGCCAGCGCCTTCGCCCGCTCGCCCCGACATGCCCCATTATTGTGCGCATCCCAGTAGCTGCGGGCGGCGCGGATCCGGCGGCACGTCTCCTTGACCAAGGCAGCGCCTGCCAGCGGCAGCCCGGTGCTTTTTTTCTTCGCGGGCATGACAGCTACCCTGTCAGATCCAACCCGCGCCGCAAACCGAACCACGGATAAGCTCCGGGCCGACTCGGGACCCGTCGGGACCACCGTTGAATAAATCGCTCAGCGCGGCCGCACGGTCCGCCCTTCGACCCAGGTGCCTTCGACAAACTCAATCTTGGGCACATCAGGCAGACCGAACGCCCGTTGCTGCATTCGCCCTACCAGCAGCTCCAAACCACAAATTCCGATTCGTTCGTGATTCTGCGCCATGCCCGCGTAATCGTCGCTGTGAGGATCGACACCGAGAAACACCGTGCCCAAATCCCGCGGGACACTCAGGCCCGCCGCCGCCGCCATCGCTTCGAACGCGCGAAAAAACGCGGGGGGCTGGTGAATGATCACCACATCCGGTTCATAGCGCTTCAACCACTGGGTGACGACCGCTCCGTCAAATTCCGGCAATCGCAACACGGGAAACCGAGCGCCGCCCAACACCCTGTCCTGAAATAGCAAATACGCGGAGGTGTAACCGTGATCGGAACGCATCTCCCACTCCGGCTGCGTGATCAAGCCGGGGCGCACGTACCCCCGCTCGCGCAGGATCTGCAGCAGAGTGTAGGCATCGCGATGATGCGAACTCACCACCCGGTGAACCCGCGTGCGAATGGACATCCCCAATGCGACCACCGCAAAGGAATGCAGCTCATTCGGCAGCGGGATATCGAATTCATACGCTCCAAGGCAAAGCAACCCCCGGATATCCCGCGTCTCGAGGATCTGCCGAAAGCGACGCGGGTTCATCCCGGGCGCTCCCAACCAGAAATCGTCAATCCGATAACCCAATTGCTCCGCCCGCACCCGGGCTCCGCGCACAGAGAGCGCCAGATGCGGCGTGTAGTGCGTCGCGTCGGATCGTGGATACAGTGAGATCAGGCCAATCGCCGCATGCAATTCCGGCCGCCGCCCCCGCCGCACCTCGTTCATCAACTCCCCCAGTCGAGGATTGGGCACATGACCCAGCCGCGCCGCGAGCGCCCGGATCTTCTCCCGCATGGCCAACGAAATCCGCGGATGATCCCGCAGCGCCAACGAAACCGTCATCGGTGAAACTTCGGCCTCGCGGGCAAGCGAACGCACACTCATCTTGTTTACGTATAGCAACGCTGCTTTTGCAGGATGCGCAAGGCTGCACTTGATGGGAACGTCACCTCACACCTATGCCCCTAAAATTTCTCCATCTGCGCGGCGCCTGCATTGCCGCTCTTGCCGGTCCCGCCCTGTGCGCCGCCCAGCCTGCACCCTCCGCCAAGTCCGAAACGCCCATCCAACTCTCCGAGTTCCGGGTGGATACGTCCAAGGACAAGGGCTATCTCGCCACCAACACCATCTCTGGTACGCGACTCAACACCGCCATCAAAGATCTGCCCATGCCGATCGAGGTGGTGACCAGCGAATTCATCCGGGACATCGGCGCCGTCGACCTGAAAGAAGCGCTCGCCTACAGCGCGGGAATCTACGGCGCCGACAACTTCACCACTGAGAGCGGCGGCCCCGGGCTCTTCGATTTCTCTCCCTCACGGCCGACCAACAAGGCGCTCGGTGATCTTCCAACGGCGGTGAATATTCGAGGTTTCTATACCGGCACGCAACTGCGCCTGGGCTTCCGCAACGGCACTCAATATGATGCTACCGTCGTCGGCGCTCCATCCGACGCTGTCGACATTGACCGCGCCGAAGTCGTCCGCGGTCCGGCAGCACTCCTCTACGGCGTCAGCACGCTTGGTGGCGTCGTCAATGTACTTCCTAAACTCCCCCAGTCCAAGCCACGCTATGAAGTCACTGCCGCCGTCGGCAGCTTCGATTTCAGACGCGCTTCCGTCGATGCCACCGGACCCATTGCCGACTCCAAACTGAATTATCGGGTTCTCGCTTCGCATCAACAGACCGGATCCTTCTTCGATCACTACGAACAAGAGATCGATTTTCTGGCCGCCAAACTGGAATGGCGTCCGTTCGCCAAAACCAACGTGTACGCGGAATATCTCTGGCAGGACACCCTGACCGAGGGTCTCGGTTTCAATGCCGGCACCGCGGCGCGCGACATCAATGACAACGCCGATACCACCCTCGGTCGAAATCGCTATAACGAACCCTACAACTGGACCCGCGACGGCGGCGGACTCTCCCGCCGAACCTTCAATCTCGCGGGACCGGATACGTTCGAGCGCAACAAAACCTGGAGCACGATTCTGCAGATCGAGCAGCGCCTGCTCGATGGCCTCACGCTCGTCGCCGGCTACCAGTTCTCGCGCACCGCCCTGACGCAGCGCCGGATCATCAGTGCGCAAACCGTCAGCCTGACCCCCGCCACCTACGCCCAGGCTCCCGATCAGCGACTCTTGACGATCTACCCGAACGGGGCAGCAAAAGTCATCCGCTACGATTGGGATAATGATCCCCTCGACGTCGATTCCGAGCAGTACCGACTCGAACTCACGTACAAGTTTTCCCTTGGCCGGACGAATCACAATTTACTCGTCGGTCGCCAAAGCACGCGCGACGAAGTTTTCCGTCCCAACAATAATCCGACGGTTCAGAACACCTCACCCAACGCTGGGTTCCAACGTACGAAGTTCCGCAGTGTGACCGACTATGCGCCCATTCGTTACGATGGCACGACCTACGAGCGCGCCCGTGACACTTCTCAATGGAACTGGTTCGACGGCGATTACGCGGTCTACAACGGCAAGCTCTTCAACGATCGCCTCAATGTCATCCTGGGTGCCCGCCGCGATCGCTTTGCCTCGCGCGTGCTCGATTTCGATTACGTCGGAGGCGTGCGCAACGCCAATCCCACCAATGCCGACAACGGCCCGGGCACGCCCCGGCCCGCCAATGCTCCGCAACGCGCCGGTTACCGCTTCGGCGGCAACGCGCAGACCGAAACCACCGGCACCGTCGGCCTCAGCTATAAAGTCAGCGAGGCTCTTTCGATCTACGGCCTCACCGCCCAAGGCCTCTTCCCGAATCCAGGCCAGCGGGACGGACGTGCCGCAAATTTCGACGCGGAAAAAACGCTCAGCCAGGAACTCGGGGTGAAGGTTGACCTGCTGCAGGGCCGGATCTCCGGGACCATCTCGTACTTCAAAATTGGCCGCGAGAACGCAACCTACTTCTACGGCAACGCGCCCGCACCCCGAGCCAACTTCGCCCGCGCCATCGATCCGGTTTCAAACATCAACAACTTCGACCCCTCCCGCGCCCGCACCTATGCCGTTCGCACACAGTATTTCCCAGCCGGATACGTCGGGACGCCGGCGACGACTGCCGGCTACTTTGCGGTCAACTACGACAACCTCGCCGCGAGCGGCCCGGAACGTACCGCCATCGAGGCGGCATTCCGCGACACCCTGACGACCACGCCCATCAACTATGGTGACACCGCGACCAACAACCCGAGCAAGGGCGGCTCGCGCGGCTCCGACGTTTCGTACGAGGAAGACTCCTCGGGCATTGATGCCCAGCTCATCTTTTCGCCGCTACCCAATTGGCAGATTGTCACCAGCTACGCCTATATCAACAAAGAGGTTTCCGATGGCTTCAAGCTGGTCGACCATCAGGATCTGAACGACGGCCGCAACTATGGGACCGAATACGATGCCTGGCTCTACGAGCTTGGCCGCGAAAACTTCAGCGATCCTAAACGGTCTTCAACCTATAGCCGGCAAAGCCTGATCGGCCGTTCCCTCGACCTCGGACCGAAACAAACGGCGTCATTGTTTTCCAACTACCGAATCACCGAGGGCACGCTGAAGGATCTCTCCTTCCGGGTGGGCGTGATCTTCACCGGCGCCCGTCCCACAACGGTGGACTTCGGCGGCGCCAATGCCAACGTGAACACCCTGCCCACGCCCGACGTCGATCGCCGCTATGAAATCAGCACGGGACTGGGTTACCGTCATCGCATTGCCGGACGCAGCTGGCGCTATAACCTGGCGGTGAACAATCTGCTCGACGATCGGAAGAACGAAACGTTTGTCAGCCACGCGCTGCCCAACGGCACGACGACGGACCGCCGGCAGGTGACGTACTTCCGGCCACGCTCGATCAGGTTGTCGGCCTCGGTCGAATTCTGATCCGTCAAACCCAGGCGGCGCTGGAATGCCATTGGCTTCCCGCGCCGCTTTGCCACCCTCCCGTGGCTTCTTTTCACCGCGTGCCATGCTGTACCTCCGTTTCCTTCGCTCTGTCCGGCTGCTGTGGCTGCCCACCCTCGTAATTTCCGCCCTCGCCGCCTCCGATCCGTATTTAATCTCCAAATACGATGCGCTGCACGACAGCCCGATGCAACAGCGGTTGCGTGCACTGCGGCCCTGGCCGGTTGGGGTGGTCTTCATCCAGCAACCCGGCATGGGCCTGCCGGAAATGCGGGGGCATTTTCGAAAAATGCGCGAACTCGGCTTCACCTGCCTCAAGCAGGTCGTGCTCGTCGAGGGCGAGGACTGGCGGGCGGTTTATCATGCCGCTTTGGACGAGGGCATCATTCCCTGGTGGTACGACGATGCGAGCAGTGAACTGCCCACGCCGGAACGGTTGCGTTCGCTCGGTCTGCCGCCCGATCTGGATGCGGCTGCGCTCCGCGTCCATCCCGTCTGGCGCCAGCGGCAGCTCGAACGGCTCCGCGCCCGCATTGATCGCCAGGACCCGCCGCCCGAACACATCGCCGCTCACGAAACCGATGGCCTGCCCGGCACCCTCAAACGCGATCAATACGGGATCACGCCCGAATCGGTTCCCCTCTTTGTCGACTGGCTGCGGCAGCGTTACGGCTCGGTGCCAGCCCTGACTGACGCCTGGAACTTTCGTTACCCGCTCTCTCGCGCCCGGAAGTGGGCCGACTGGGAAGCCCTCCGCGGTGACATCCTCGATTTCATCAATGCCGAGCGCCAGGATTACCGGCGCATCATCGACGTGTATCGTTTCCGCGCCGACCTTCACCTGGCGAAGCTCCGCCAGTCGCGGGACGAATTTTCGGCCTATGATCCCCTCGCGCCCCAGCGTTCGGGCGGCGAAATGAGCCTTTTTCTTCCCTTTGCAGCCCGGTCCACCGACATGGAAGGGATTGCCGGACTGATGCGGGAAGGCGGCTCGTTTTATCCTTCCATGCATCCAGGATGGCATTACGAGGAGGCCGATTTCGAATTTGCGCGCCCGACTTATATGCAGGCCTCGCTCGCGGTCGATTGGTTTAAGGGCGGCTGGGCTGCCACGTGGGAATCCACCGGTGGCCCGCAGCAATTGAGCGGAGGCAAGGCGCCCTTCGTCCCGGAAGTCCGCGATCAAGTGGCGGGGTTCACGATCGACGAAAACACCATTCAGCAACTGATGTTGTCGTGGGTCGCGGCGGGATTTCGCGGCTTCGGCCAGTGGACGTGGAACGCCCGGGGCTTCGGCTGGGAAGGGGGCGAGTACGCGCTGCTGGATCGCAACCAGCAGCCGAATGCCCGCACCCTTGCAGCCGGCAGAATCGGACAGGCGACGCAGCGCTTGCGCGACGAACTCTGGTCCGCCCGCAAGGAGCCGCTCGTCGGAGTATTTCAAGATTGGGAGAGCGATGCGTTCTGGGCCGCCGTGGCGGTCGGTGGACGCGATATGTATAAAAGCTTCCCCGTGCGCGCCCGCATCGGAGTCACCCGGTCACTGATCGACGCGAACGTCCCATGGGAACACGTTACCGCGCAGAATCTCCGTGCGGGTCTCGCCGACCGTTATCGCGTCATCTACCTGCCGGCGCAACTCGCGCTCGATGTCAGCCTGCTGGAACTGCTGCACGGATACGTCGAGCGCGGGGGTCGGTTGGTATTGGACGCGCCCGGCGGATGGTACGGTTACGATGGTCGGGTACTGCCGACGGCGGACGGCTCGATCTTTGAGCGGATCTTCGGCTGCCGCATTGGCGACTTCCAGTTTTCCCGCGCCAACCAGGTTCAGTGGGCGATTGCGGGTCAACCAGTCGACGGTTTTGTGCTGGACCTCCAGCCAACCCGGGCACAGGTCACTGCGACGTTCACCAACGGCAAAGCGGCGGCAACGGAGCATACTCTCGGAAAAGGAACGGCGGTGATCCTGGCTCACGCCGCATCGCTGGGCACCTGGAAAGCCGGCCACCCCGAACTCCAGCGCACCCTGGTGCGAGCCGCCCTTGGCCTTCGAACGTCACCCATTATCTGCGACGGTGCGATCGTGTATCGTCTCGTGGCCCCGCAGGCGGATCACTACTTCATGATCAACGATTCGTCGCTCCCGGTGACAGTGGCGCTGCGCGTATCGGATCGGACCCACCGCACCACGGAAGACGCCGTCTGGGGCGGCGACGTGGATCGCACTCGAATCCTGATTCCAGCTAACGGAGCCCGCTGGATCCGCGCGCCGAAATAGGTCCGGTTGACCAGCGGGACCGGGGCTCGACTCTCGCGGGTGCATGCTGGTTAGGGTCGGTTGGCGTTGGACGCCACCGCAGCGGCGAAGGGACTCGCCGCTCTACCCCATCGTGACCGTTGAGAAAGGCGGCGAAGGGACTCGCCGCCCTACCTATCGTGACGTTTGAAAAGGTAGGGCGCGGACTCCGCTCCGCGCCTGAGCCGGAACCGCCAACCGGCAGATGCGCCCCTTTCCTGCGCCAGGATTGAATCGGCTCAAACCCGGCACAGAAGCGCGCAGAGAACACAGAGGTCGAGCGCAAAGTCCCGATAGAAGGCGTCATGGCTTGACTCTTAACAAAGCTCGCCTGAATCCCGTTTTCTTTCCTGCTCCGCGCAGATGAAAGCGGCGGACGAACTGGCTCACGCTGGCTGGCTGACCCATTTCCAGACGTTCTGCCAGCCAGCCGTTGGACACGGACGTGACCGACTTGAGCAAGGCGGCCAGCTGCACCTTTTCCGGCGCCGACTTTTGCGGGCCCAGCCTCTTCAGCGATATTCCCAGCACGGCCGCAGACCGCTGCAACGTTTCCTCCCAGCTCGTCGCTCGCAGTTCCCGGCACGCGGCGCCGTTGGCACCGAGCAATCCGAATCGGCTTTCGGTCCCAGCCTCCGCGGCGAGCGCCTCCTTTAATTCTGTCTTGAACTCCACGGTGCCGATCGCCCAACCGCGGCTGAGCTTCCCGAATTTCTCCTCGCGCTGCTTCGGACTCTCCTCCGCCACCACGGCCAGATACTTCACGTAGCGCCTCCAACCCGCCGCCGTGTCCGCCAATCCGCCGCTTTCGGCAAGCACCGTGGCGGCGACGAGACTTTTCGGCCGTTGTTTGCCTGCAAACTTCGGCAGACTACTCCGGCGATAGTCGAGGATGTGCCCGATTGAAACCACCCGCGACGCCACCGGGTTGAGGTGAATGTAATGCGCCACGGCAGCGAGGGCCTGCCCCGGCTGGACATGCATTGCCTTGTAACGCCCCTGAAACGGTCGGCCCGTTTCGTGACGAAACCGGTTCAACCGGGTCGTCCACGTGCTTTGCAGCCACTGCATCCCGTTGCTCAGGTTCGGTTCCGGGGTCTCCAGTGCCACATGATAGTGGTTTCGCATCAGCACATACGCGTGCAGGAGCCAGCCGAACCGATCCGCGGCTTCAAACAGACATTGCTCGAATGACTCCGCCGCCCCTTCCGCCACAAACAGGTTCCGCCGATAGTTGCCTCGATTGATGACGTGATAGCACGCCCCTGCATACTCCAACCTCAGTTTTCTAGCCATTGACCAATCAATCCGGCTCCGGCAATGCTTGTCAAGAGTCAACGCCTGACCCCCATGTCACCTACCCTCCCGACCCAACCCCCGGACGATCCAGTTTCCTTTCAGCAAACCGAAAAACGCGGATGCCGGGCTTGCGCTGCTGCCTCGTCCGCCTAGAACCGCTCCATCCGCCGTCCCTGCAATCCGCGATCCGCCCCGGCCTCCCGGCGCCCCCGCCGCGCGGATCGCGCTTTGAACTTCCCCATGCACCTCGCCCACTCGCTCCTCCTCCTCCTCCTCGCGTTTTCT
>Ga0163152_10008822_pt1 | contig 10662 bp, 7 predicted proteins | sample OliLakLV19MP8IB2_FD_148635 | JGI IMG/M metagenome (GOLD analysis project Ga0163152, IMG submission 148635) | Freshwater microbial mat bacterial communities from Lake Vanda, McMurdo Dry Valleys, Antarctica - Oligotrophic Lake LV.19.MP8.IB-2 | ecosystem: Environmental > Aquatic > Freshwater > Lake...
CTGCAAAACCTCACCCTGGCGCACGGGCCGGGCCAGAGCCGCTTCCTGTTCGATGAGAAGTTCCGGCTGGCCAAGGCCGTGCCGCTGGGCGACCTGATCTACCTCGACCGCGAGCGCTGCATTCAGTGCGGCCGCTGCGTGCGCTTTCAAGACGATGTGGCCGATGACCACGTCCTCGGCTTCTACGAGCGCGGCCGGCATCTGGAGATCGTCACCTTCTCTGAGCCGGGGTTTGACTCTAAGTTCTCCGGCAACACCACCGACATCTGCCCGGTCGGCGCGCTTACCACGACGGACTTCCGCTTCGAGGCCCGCCCGTGGGAGATGAACAGCGCCGCCTCCATCTGCACCGCCTGCCCGGTGGGCTGCAACACCACCCTCAACACCCGGCGCGAGGCCCGCTCCGGCGGCCAGACCGTTATCAAGCGCGTCATGCCGCGCCAGAACGAGCAGGTCAACGAAATCTGGTTGTGCGACAAGGGCCGCTTCGGCCACCACTACTCGGCCAGCGCCGACCGGCTGACCACCCCGCTGGTGCGCGGCCAGGACGGTTTACTCCAAGAAACCACCTGGGACACGGCCCTCAAGCTAGTGGGCGAGAAGCTCAAGGCGGCCGGCGCGGGCCTGCTGGGCCTGGCCGGCGATCACCTCTCCAACGAAGACCTGTTCAGCTTCCGCCAGGTCGTCACCGGGCTGGGCGGGCGCGCCGCGCTCAACAGCCGCATGGGCGGCGGCGCTCAGGTGCAGGAAGTGGGCGTCGGCGTCGGCACCAATTTCAGCAATATGGGCAAAGGCACGGCCATCCTGGTCATCGCCTCCGACCTGGAAGAAGAAGCGCCGATCTGGTGGCTGCGCATCAAGCAAGCCGCCGAGCGCGGCGCGACGCTCATCGTCGCCAACGGCCGCGCCACCAAGACCGACCGCCACGCCGCGTACCAGAGCCGCTACACCTACGGCCACGAAGTCGCCACGGTGCTGGGGATGCTGGTCACTGGCTCCAGCGAGGCGGCCGACGCCTTCGCCCGCGCCGAGAACGCCGTCATCCTGTTCGGGCATGAGGGCTTAGACTTCGCCGGCTCGTCCGCCCTGGCGCAAGCCTGCGCCAATTTGCTGATCGCCACCAACCACTACGGCCGCCCCAACAACGGCCTGATCGGCGTCTGGCCGCACAACAACACCCTGGGCGCGTGGGATATGGGCGTGCAGCCGGCGGCGAACGGGCTGCCGCGCGACGGCGTCAAGGCCCACTGGATTGCGGGCGCTGACCCGGTGGGCGATGGGTTACTCAGCGCCGCCGACCTGCGCGCCGCCGGCTTCGTGGTGGTGCAGGAGCTGTTCCTGACCGCCACGGCCGAGGCCGCCGATGTGGTGCTGCCGGCCTCGAGTTGGGCCGAGCGCGAAGGCACCTACACCAACGGTTTACGCCGCGTGCAGCGCTTCTACCCGGCCGTCACTGTCAAGGGCAAGCCAGACTTCCAGATCGTGTCTGAGATCGGCGCGCGCGTGGGCGTGGCGGTGCCGATGTACGCCGCCCAGATCATGCGCGCCATCGCCGAGGCTGTGCCGGCCTACGCCGCCATCAGCTACCAGGCGCTGGCTGAGGTCACGCCGCAGTGGCCCGACGTGGGCGGGCGCGACCTGTACTATGGCGGCACTTCCTACGAGAACAAGCAGGGTCTGGGGGTGCAGGTGCCCTCCACCGCCGAGCGCGGCGGCAGCGTGGTGGCCGGCAAGCTGGCCGCCACCCCGGCCGCCGTGGATGGCACCGGGCTGACCCTGGTGCCGACCACCGTGCTGTACGACCGGGGCACCACCTTCCGGCGCTCGCTGCTGATGCACCCGCATGTGCCGCTGCCCTATGTGGAACTCAACACCGCCGACGCGGTGCGCTTGAAGATTCAAGACGGCGACTCGGTCGTGGTGGCCGTCAACGGCACGCAGGCCACCGTGGCCGCGCGCGTCAGTGGGCGCGCCCCGGAGGGCGTGGCCCTGATGCCCGCCGACCTGGGGTCGGCCACGCCCGCCGCCGCCGTGTCCGCGACGATCCAGAAAGGCTAGCCGCGATGGTCATTTCTCCCTTCTGGGCAATCGTCATCGAAGCCGCCATCAAGTCGCTCGTCATCGTCTTTGTGCTGCTGACCGGCTTTGCCTATATGACCTTTGCCGAGCGCAAAGTGGCGGCGCTGTTCCAGACCCGCATTGGGCCGAACCGGGCCGGGCCGTTTGGCATCTTGCAGCCCGCCGCCGACGGCCTCAAGCTGATCTTCAAAGAAGAGCTGATCCCGGCCGGGGCCGACCGGGTGATGTTCGTCCTGGCCCCCATCATCACCGTCATCCCGGCCCTGATCATCCTGGCCGTGGTGCCGTGGGGGCCGGCCGTGTCCATGGACTGCTGCCAGATCACGCTGCCCATCGTTAACCTCACCCTGGGCGGGCACTACTTCACCATCGCCACCGGCCTGGGCTTCACCGACCTGAACGTGGGGATGCTCTACATCTTGGCAGTCGCCTCCATCGCCGTCTACGGCGTGATGCTGGCCGGCTGGGCGTCAGACAACAAGTACGCCATGCTGGGCGGCATCCGCGCGTCGGCCCAAATGGTCAGCTACGAGTTGGCACTGGGCCTGTCGGTCGTCGGCGTGCTGATGCTGGCGCAGTCCATGAGCATGAACGACATCATCGCCGCCCAGCAAGAGTCGGTCTGGTTTATCTTCGTGCAGCCGGTGGCGGCCGTCATCTTCTACATCGCCGTGCTGGCCGAGGTCAACCGCGCGCCGTTCGACATGCCCGAAGCCGAGCAGGAGTTGACCGCCGGCTACCACACCGAATATTCCGGCATGAAGTTCTCGCTGTTCTTCATGGCCGAATACATCAAGATGATCGGCGTCAGCGCCATCTTTGCCACCCTGTTCTTGGGCGGCTGGGACGGCTGGGGCGCCAAAGAGTTCCCGCTGCTGGGCCTGGGCTACTTCTGGGGCAAGGTCGTGCTGTCGCTGTTCTTTATGATCTGGCTGCGCTCCACCCACCCGCGCCTGCGCTACGACCGCCTGATGGCGCTGGGCTGGAAGGTGCTGCTGCCGTTGTCGCTGGCGAACGTGCTGGTGACCGCCGCCGCGCTGATTGACCCGGTGCTGCTGATCGTCGTGGTCAGCGTGCTGGCCGTCATCGGGGTGATCGTGATTGTGGCCTACCTGCGCCAGCGCGCCCAAAAGGCCAGCGCGCTCAAGGCCCGCGCCGCCGCCGCGCGGCAGGCCATTCCGAATTTGGGCTGAGGGTAATCCACCATGCTAGTTGAACTCATCCGGGGCTTCGCCACCACCTTTCGGCAGATGTTCGAGGAGCCGGTCACCGTCGCCTATCCCGACGAGAAGAATCCGGTGTCGGCCCGCTTTAAGGGGCGGCACGAGCTGAAGCGCTACGATAACGGGCTGGAAAAGTGCATCGGCTGCTCGCTGTGCGCCGCCGCCTGCCCGGCCGACGCCATCTTTGTGGAGGCGGCCGAGAACACCGACGCCAGCCGCTTCTCACCCGGCGAGCGCTACGCCAGCACCTACGAGATCAACATGCTGCGCTGCATCTTCTGCGGCTACTGCGAAGATGCCTGCCCGACCGAAGCGATTGTGCTCGAAAGCCAGTACGAGTTGTCCTTCACCGACCGCGACTCGTCCATCTACACCAAAGACATGCTGATCGTGGCGGTGCCGGACGGCGGCCAGCCCACGCCCCAAAAGGTGGCCGTCGGGGCGTTCGACCGGGCCATCCCGGATATGAAGGACCCTGTTTAGGGGCTGTGCGTGCCGGGCCTGCCGCCCGCGCCGGCGAAATAACCCATGACCATCACTCCCGAGCTCGTCATTTTCTTCCTGTTGGCCGCCGTCTCCATCGGCGCGGCGCTCGGCATGTTGTTCAGCCGCAACGCCATCCACTCGGCCCTGTTCCTGGTGCTGAACTTTGCGGTGGTGTCGGTCTTCTTCATAATGCTGGCCGCGCCCTTCATCGCCATGGTGCAGGTCACGGTCTACGCCGGGGCCATCATGGTGCTGTTCCTGTTCGTCATCATGCTGCTGGGGGCCGAGATGCTGCGGCGCGGCGGCTCGCCCCTGCGCTGGCAGACCGGGCTGGCCCTGCTGCTGGCCGTGCTGTTCATCGGCGCGCTGGGCTATGTGGTCTTCCTGCGCGCCGGCCCGCTGGCCGCCATCGCCCCGGTCGGCGTGGATTACGGCGGCCCGGTGGACATCGGCACCAAGCTGTTTCAGGATTACCTGCTGCCGTTCGAGTTGACGTCGTTCTTGCTGCTGGTCGCCATGATCGGCGCGGTGGTGCTGACCCGCGACAGCCGCGGCCGGGGGATTGGCAATCGGCTGTCTAACCCCGGCGCTACGTCGGCCACCCTAAAAGAGCTAGGGCAGGTTGGCGCGCCGGCTAGCCCACCCGGCCAGCCCCGCCCCTAGCGCCTGCCCAGGAGTCATCTGATGCAGCCTGTGCCTACCCTTTACTATGTGGCCCTCTCGGCCCTCCTGTTCACGCTGGGGGTGATCGGGGTGCTGACGCGCCGCAATGCCATCATCATCTTCATGTCGGTGGAGTTGATGCTCAACGCCGCCAACCTGGCCTTTGTGGCCTTTGCGCGCGAGTTCGCCAAGCTGGACGGGCAGATTTTTGTCTTTTTCGTCATGGCCGTGGCCGCCGCCGAGGTGGCCGTGGGCCTGGCGCTGATCGTGACTATTTTCCGCACCAAGAACAGCATCAACGTGGACGACATTAACCAGCTTAAGGGTTAGCCCGGCCGCTGTGATGAAAACCAAGGGATTCGAGTGATGCCTGATCGCCTCCGCCGACTTCGGCCATTGCTGCCTGGCCTGCTGTTTGCCGCTTTACTCCTGGCCGTCCCCGCTGTCAGTTGGGCGGCGCCCGTGCTTCAGGAAGGCGAGGGCGGCGGGGGCGGCACGTTCTTCGCCCTGATCCCGCTCATCCTCGTCTTCCCGGTGGTCGGGCTGTTCCTCAACCTGCTGTTCGGCAAGGCGCTGGGCGAGCGCTGGTCGGGGGCCATTGCCTCGGCCGCCGCCGCGTTGGCGTTCGTGATCGCCGTGCTGCAACTGGTGAGCCTGCGCGCCGTGGACTACGTGGCCCAGGTGGTGCCGCTGGCGGACTGGCTCGACATCGGCACGCTGCATGTGCCGTGGGCGTTCCAGATTGACACGCTCTCGGTCACCATGATGCTGGTCGTCACCGGCGTCGGCACGCTGATCCACATCTACGCCATCGGCTACATGCACGAGGACGTGCGCGTCAATGGCGACCCCAGCCGCTTCACGCGCTTTTTCGTCTACCTCAACCTGTTCCTGGCCGCCATGCTGATCCTGGTGACCGGCAACAGCTACCTGACCATGTTCGTCGGCTGGGAAGGCGTGGGGCTGTGCTCGTACCTGCTGATCGGCTTCTGGTACGAGAAGGGCGCGGGCGGCGTCGGCAATGCCCGCGCCGGGCGCAAGGCCTTCGTGGTCAACCGCGTTGGCGACTGGGCCATGCTGCTGGCGATGTTCCTGATCTTTTGGATGTTTGGCTCGCTGACCTTCACCGACGTCTTTAAGACCCTGGCCGGCATCCGGCTCGACGCCACCGGCCAAATGACCGTCACCGCCATCACGCTGCTGCTGCTGATAGGCGCGGCCGGCAAGTCGGCCCAAATTCCGCTCTACATTTGGCTGCCGGACGCGATGGCCGGCCCCACGCCGGTCTCGGCCCTGATCCACGCCGCCACGATGGTCACGGCCGGCGTCTACATGATCACGCGCTCGAACGCGCTCTACGCCCTCGCGCCCTTCTCGATGTCGGTGGTGGCGATTGTCGGCGCGGCCACGGCCATCTTTGCGGCCACCATGGCGATTGCGCAGTTCGACATCAAGAAGGTGCTGGCCTACTCCACCATCTCGCAGCTGGGCTTTATGATCGCGGCCGTCGGGCTGGGCGGCTACGTGGCGGGCATGTTCCACCTGGTGACGCACGCCTTCTTCAAGGCCCTGCTGTTCCTCTCGGCCGGGTCGGTCATTCACGCCATCGAGCACGGCCACCATCACAGCGCCGCCGCGCACGCAGTCGGGGGTGGAGGGCACGACGATCACGACCAGGCCGCGCCGGACGCGGGTGGTCACGCCGCCGCCGCGCACGCCGAGCACAGCTTCGACCCGCAGGACATGCGCAACATGGGCGGCCTGTGGAAAACCCTGCCGATCACCAAGTGGGTCTACCTGATCGGCGCGCTGGCCCTGGCCGGCATCGTGCCGCTCTCCGGCTTCTGGTCGAAGGACGAAATCCTGCTCGACGCCTGGAGCCACCAGAATTGGCTGGTCTTTGGCCTGCTGATCGTAGCGGCCTTCTTCACCGCCTTCTACGTCGGCCGGCAGTTGATGCTGGTGTTTGCCGGGCCGCCGCGCACCGACGCCGCCAAGCACTCGGCCGAAAGCCCGGCGCTGATGACCGTTCCGCTGATCGTGCTGGCGGTGCTGGCGGCCTTTGGCGGCCTGCTCAACCTGCCCTCCATCGGCGGCTGGACACCCCCCGGCGCGCACGCCCTGACCGAATGGCTGGATCACACCCTGGGCGCGCTGCCCACCGGCGAGCACGCCGTCATCGGCGAGGGCGGGGCCGAGGCCGGCGCCGAAGGCGCGCTGAACTTCGTCGTCGCGGGCCTGTCCACCGTCGTGGCCCTGGTGGGCCTGGGTGCGGGCGCGGCCCTGTATCGCGGCCGACCGGCCACCAGCACCGCCGCCGACCCGCTGGCGCGCACCGGCTTCGTGTTCACGGTGCTCAACCGCAAGTGGTACGTAGACGAGCTTTACGACCTGATTATCCTCCGGCCCTATAACTGGCTGGCCGGTTTCATCGCCAACGTCATAGACTGGCGCTTCTGGCACGACTGGGTGCACGACACGCTGATCGGCGGCACCTACAACAATCTCTCGCGCTTCGCGGCCGATTTCCTCGACCGCGGCGTGGTGGATGTCGCCATCAGCGAGATGCCCGCCGCCCTGGCGCGCGGCGTGGCCGGCGGCCTACGCCGCTTCCAGACCGGCTATGTGCGCTACTACGCCCTGATGGTGTTTGTGGGTGTGGTGCTCGTGCTCGGCTATTTGCTGTTCGTCGCCCGTTAAGCCCGGCCTGGCCCGGCCGCGCCGCTGACCTGACCATCCGTTAGGGACATACCATGCAATATCTCTTTAGCACTCTGACCGTTGTCACCTTCGCTCCGCTGCTGGGCGTGCTGGTGCTGCTCTTCATGCGGCCCGAGCAGAAGAACGCCATCCGCTGGGTGGCGCTCATCACCTCGCTGGTGACGTTCGGCCTGTCACTGGTGATGCTCACCCAGTTCAACGCCCGCGAGCCGGGCGCGCAGTTGGTCGTCAGCGCGCCGTGGATCGCCATCGGCCAGACCTGGCAGATCAACTTTCACCTGGCGGTGGATGGCCTGAGTGTGCTGCTCATCCTGCTGACCACCTTCCTGACCCCGCTCGCCATCGCCTCCAGCTGGGAAGCGGTCGAGGAGCGCGTCAAGGAATTCATGATCTTCTTCCTGCTGCTGGAAGTGGGCATGACCGGCGTGTTCGTGGCGCAAGACCTGTTCCTGTTCTACATCTTCTGGGAATTTACCTTGGTGCCGATGTACTTCCTGATCGGCATCTGGGGCGGGCCGAGGAAGATTTATGCGGCCGTCAAGTTCTTCCTGTACACCATGGCCGGCTCGATCTTGATGCTGCTGGCGATCTTGTACCTGGGCGTCACCCTGGGCACCTTCTCGGTGCCGGACATCATCGCGCGCGCCGGCAGCATCCCGCTGGGGGTGCAGTCACTCTTGTTCTGGGGCTTCGCCGCCGCCTTCGCCATCAAGGTGCCGATCTGGCCGCTGCACTCCTGGCTGCCCGACGCGCACGTCGAAGCGCCCACGGCCGGCTCGGTCATCCTGGCGGGCGTCATGCTCAAGCTGGGCACCTACGGCTTTGTGCGCTTCAACCTGGGCATGTTCCCCGACGCGGCCGTGCGCTTTGCGCCGGTGCTGGGCGTGCTGGCCGTCATCGGCATCATCTACGGCGCGGTGGTGTCCTACGCGCAGACCGACGCCAAGAAGCTGGTGGCCTACTCCTCGGTCAGCCACCTGGGCTTCGTGATCCTGGGCCTGTTCGCCCTCAACTCGCAGGGCATCCAGGGCGCGATCCTGCAAATGGTCAACCACGGCCTCTCGACCGGGGCGCTGTTCCTGCTGGTGGGCGTGATCTACGAGCGCCGCCACACCCGCGAGTTGGCGCAGTTCGGCGGCTTGTGGAAGGTCATGCCGATCTACGGCACGCTGACGCTGATCGTGGTGCTGTCCTCGATGGGCCTGCCCGGCCTGAACGGCTTCGTGGGTGAATTCGCCATCCTGCTCGGGGCGTGGGGCGCGGGCCAGCCGGGCCAGCCGCTCGGCTCATACTGGTACGCCGCCATCGCCGCCATCGGCGTCATCCTGGCGGCGGTCTACATGCTCTGGATGTTCCAGCGCATGTTCCTGGGCGAGGTTACCAACGAGAAGAACCGCGGCCTGGCCGACCTGAACAAGCGCGAGATCGCCATCATGGTGCCGCTGCTCATCTTGATCTTCTGGATCGGCCTGTACCCCAAGCCGTTCCTAGACCTGCTCTCGCCGTCGGTCGAGCAGCTTGCCAACACGCTGCAGGCCGCGGCCGTCGCGCTGCGCTAACGCCTGGGCCTACTGGACCGCGCCATGACGCCTACTGATTTCAACGCGATTCTCCCGATCCTGGTCTTAACCGGCTACGGCTGTCTGCTGCTGTTGGTGGATCTGCTCATCCCCGACGACCGCAAGCGCGTGACCGCCTGGCTGACGCTGCTGGGGCTGGCCGGCGCGGCGGCGGCCCACGCGGCCTGGCCGGTCACCGGCCAGTTGGTGGCCTTCAAGGGCATGTTGATCGCCGACGGCTTTGGCCTGTTCTTGAACATGCTCTTCCTGGGCACGGCGGCGCTGACGGTGCTGCTGGCCCTCAACTACCTGCCGCGCACCGGCATCGAGCGCGGCGAGTTTTATGTGCTGCTGCTGTTCACCGTCAGCGGCATGATGCTGATGGGGCAAGCCGGCGATCTGGTGATCGTCTTCCTGGCGCTGGAGCTGCTCTCGATCCCGCTCTACATCATGGCCGGCCTGGCGCGGCCCAAGCCCTCGTCGGAAGAGTCGGCGCTCAAGTACTTCCTGCTCGGCTCGTTTGCCTCGGCCTTCCTGGTCTACGGCATCGCCCTGGTCTACGGCGCGACCGGCACGACCAACCTGGGGCTGATCCTGGCGGCCACCGGCGCGGCCAACCCGCGCCTGGGGCTGCTGCTAGCCGGCGTGGGGCTGGTGCTGGTCGGCCTGGGCTTCAAGATCGCGGCCGTGCCCTTCCACATGTGGACGCCCGACGTGTACGACGGCGCGCCGTCGGTGGTAACGGCCTTCATGTCGGTCGGCGCGAAGGCCGGCGGGTTTGCCGCCTTGCTGCGCGTGTTTGTGACCGCCTTCCCAGCCCTGGCCCCGCAGTGGGCGATGGTGGCGGCGGTGATGAGCGCCGCCACGATGCTGCTGGGCAACTTTGCCGCCATCGTGCAGAGCAACGTCAAGCGCATGTTGGCCTATTCCAGCATCGCCCACGCCGGCTACATCCTCATGGGCCTGGTGGCGGCCGGTTCGGCCAGCTTGGCCGTGCAGAACACCGCCATCGGCGCGTCGCTGGTCTACCTGCTGGCCTACGCCGTCACCAACCTCGGCGCGTGGGCCGTGGTCATCGCGGTGGAGCGGGCCGACGGCGGCGGGCAGAGCACGGGCCTGAACATCAGCGACTACGCCGGGCTGGGCAAGCGCCGCCCCGGCCTGGCGCTGGCAATGGCCGTGTTTATGTTCTCGCTCACCGGCGTGCCGCCCACCATCGGCTTCATCGGCAAGGCCTATATCTTTGGGGCCACGCTCCAGGCCGGGTTCGCCTGGCTGGCCGTCATCGGCGTGGTCACCTCGCTGGTGTCGGCTTACTACTACCTGCGGGTGATCGTGGTCATGTACATGCAGGACGGCCAGCCCGTCACCACCTCGCGCCGCTCGCTGAACTTCACCGTGGCGCTGACTGCTATCGCCACCGTGGTTTTCGGCCTGCTGCCCTACCCGCTGCTGACCATCGCCACCAACGCGATTCAGAACATGGCGCGCTGACCTGCGCCCGCGCTCAAAACCAAAAGCGACCGGCTCCACCAGGGGCCGGTCGCTTTTTTATTCCTGCTGGGTGGCGCGCTACTTCTTGAAGTAGTAGTCCGGCCCGCCGGCGGCCTCGACCGCGGCGTAGGACACAAACCCAATCTGCCCGGCCGAGAGGTCTTCCATCGGGTAGCCGTAGTCGCGCAGGGCCGTGAGCGTCAGTTGGCCGATGGCCGTGGTCTGCCCCTGCTCGGTGGCGAGCTTGAGCGCGGCGTCGTCGGCGTAGGCATACCAGATCGTCAGGTGCTCAATCGAGCCGTAGGCGATGTGCTCGACGAGCTTGGGGGTCCAGGCGGCCGTCTCGCGCCGCACGCGGGTGAGCGCCCGCTGCACCATGTCTTCGTCGTCGGCTTGCAGCGCGGCCTGCTCGGCCTCGCTCATGGCGCTAGTTGTGG
>Ga0163152_10008825_pt1 | contig 10659 bp, 7 predicted proteins | sample OliLakLV19MP8IB2_FD_148635 | JGI IMG/M metagenome (GOLD analysis project Ga0163152, IMG submission 148635) | Freshwater microbial mat bacterial communities from Lake Vanda, McMurdo Dry Valleys, Antarctica - Oligotrophic Lake LV.19.MP8.IB-2 | ecosystem: Environmental > Aquatic > Freshwater > Lake...
CGCCGCCGACTCCGCCGCTCCACCCTCCGAGACGCCCGCCAAACTGAGAGGTGTCAGAGCCTCTCACCCCATTCGCGGCTGCGCGTAGAATGGACAGCTACGGTCAGCACCGGCACCGGTTCAGGAAAGACGGAGTGCTTTCTATACCCCATCATCAGCAAATGCCTGGAACTGAAAGACGCCCATGCTCCGGCCGGCATTTCAGCCGTCATTGTCTATCCGATGAACGCACTGGCCGAAGATCAGCTTGACCGTCTGCGCGGGTTGCTTGCCGGCAGCGGAATCTCGTTCGGCATGTATGTTGGCAAGACACCGGAAAACGAGCGGGATGTGGCCGGTCATCGGATGCCCGCTGGCAGCAGCAAAGCCGACTACGAAGCGGTGCTGGCGACCTATCGAGAGGCGGGCCGGCCTGACGCTGTGCATCCGTTGGAAGAAGCCTGCTCACGAGAGCGGATGCGCAAGCTTGGCAGTCAGCCGCGGATCTTGCTGACGAACGTGAAGCAGCTCGAACTATTGCTCACACGGCAGGTCGACGTTGATTTGTTTGCCGACGCCCGGCTTGACTACCTGGTGTTCGATGAAGCCCACACCTTTACTGGCACCAATGGTGCTGAGACGGCTTGCCTGATTCGCCGCTTGCGGCGCTTCTGCGGCAAGGACGCGGCCCAGACCACGTGCATTGCGACTTCGGCAACCATCGTGGACGACAAAGACCCAGACGCAGCTCGCAGTTTTGCCTCGCGGTTCTTCGGTGTACCAGCCAAATCGGTGGTGACCGTCCATGAGCAGTACCAAGACGACACTTGGGCCCCAAGCTTCACTCCACCCACGCCTGCCGTCGAACCTCGCGAATTGCTCGATAAGACTCTGGCGGCAGTGGATTCGGAAGACGCCGACGGGCCAGTTCGCGATCTCTATCAACACCTGGTTGGCAAGCCCCTGCCGGCTGGCGATTGGAAGGAATCGCTTTTTGACGCCCTGCGGGAGAACCAGGTCGCTGCGCAGATTCGGGCCTCGCTGATTCGCCCGAGAGAGTTGCACCTGCTGTTGAGCGAAGTAGAAAAAACCGTGGGGCGGAGTGTTTCTGAAGAAGAGCTATTAGCCTATCTGACCTTGGGCGCCGCGTCGCTCAACGGCGGCAGACCGCTATTGCGACCTGTAGTGCACGCATTCTTGCGCGGGATCAGCGGCGCCGTGGTGACGTTTCCAACGGACAACGAGCCACAACTTTGGCTCAGCAGCGAGGATGAACTGAAGCGAGGTCCCGAACCCCAGGCAATAAATGCATGGCTTGGCAATGCGATGGAGGCTTGGATTTCATTGGCGAAGATCCCGACAACTACAATTTGCAGTTACTGGATGAACGCTACGAGATGTTGCGACCAGAGGAACACACCGCGATGGTGCCGCAAGAGCACCGCGAGCGCATCGAAAACTGGTTCAAGGGAAGCGGCGACGCGGTAAATACCCTTGTCTGCACGCAAACGCTAGAGCTCGGCGTCGACATCGGCGCTCTGGACGCTGTGCTATTGCGAAATGTGCCGCCGCTGCCAGCCAATTACTGGCAACGCGCCGGGCGCGCCGGGCGCCGGCATCGGATGGCAGTTAACTTGACCTACTGCCGGCCGACGTCGCACGATCGTGCTTACTTCAATGAGCCGCCAAAAATGTTGGGCGGACGAGTTGATCCACCCGCGTTCAACCTCAGAAACGATGTGATGGTAGCCAAGCATGTTCATGCAACGATCATTACGCGACTCAATCAGTTAGCTCGTGATGCAAGCTTTTCGCAGGAAGTGCGCGACGATATCCGCAGTACCTTGGCGACGATGTTTCCAGGACGTGTATCGTCGTATCTGTTTGAGACCACCGGACATTTAAGGAATACTTCGTTCAGCGTGGAGCCGCTAGCGAAACTGATCATTCGCCACTGCTCGGATCTTTTGGCGTATGTCAAGGAGATATTCCAACAGGGGTGGCCAGCCAACGATGCCGAAGTCGCAACAGAGCAGGCGCTTGCAAAGCATATTGACCGGATGGCCGTGGAGCTGGACGGCGTGCTAAGGCGCCTACGAAAGCGACTGATGTGGGCTTTTCGCGAAGTCCAACGGTTAAACAAGGTTCGCGAGGAGCAAGCCACGCTCGAACAAGAAGACGAGGCTCATTTCCGGCGTTGCGATCGACTAATCAAGAAACTCAAGGGGGTCCAGTCGAGCAGACGTCGGGAAGCCGAAGGGGTAGATGACATCATTACTTACGGGGTTCTAGCCGCTGAGGGGTATTTGCCCGGATACGGTCTGGATACAGGCTCTGTGGTGGCCATGGCGGAGGTTCCTTACTGGCACCTGGGGAGCATGGATTTCGACCTGCCGCGTCCGACCAGCGTTGCGCTGCGGGAATATGTGCCGGGAAATCTGATCTACGCCAATGGACATCGGTTTGTGGCACGCCGCTTCCATCGAGACGTGGAGGGGGAGGAAAGCGAGATGCCGCTTTTCGAGGTCAATATAGACAGAGAGGCCGTCTGCGAAACAAACGCGGGCCAAAATGCTGGAGCCCTGACATCGTGCACCTTACCGGCGATTCCCGTTTGCGATGTAGACCTGATGCACCAATCTCAAATTTCGGACGAAGAGGAAACACGCTTCCAGATGTCGGTCGCGACCTATGGCCGCGAGCAAGGCCGGCACAATGGTGGCGTCATGCACGGATGGGGAGAGCGACGATTGTCACAGCGACGAGGAGTTCATCTTCGCCTCGTCAATGTCGGCGCCACATCCCTTGTCGAACAAGATACGCCAGAACTCGGGTATCCGGTCTGCGCCGTATGTGGACAAAGTGTGTCACCACTAGCATCCGATGCCCAGCTTGTGCACTTTGGAGAAGATCATGAAAAGCGATGCGGTCGCAAGCCCGTCTCACTTGGGTTCTTTGCAGATATAGTTGCAGATTGCCTGACGCTGCCAGCTTGTCCGGATGCGAGCACCGCATACAGCATTCTTGAATCGCTTCGCATTGCCACCGCACAAGTGCTCGACATGCACCTGGAAGATTTACAGATTCTGGTGATTGGGCACGTTGACCGTGATGAAGTAGACGGTGTTCTGTGGGATCCGATGCCGGGTGGGTCGGGGCTGTTACAGCAACTGCTCGCCAGTTTCCGTCGCATCGTACAAGTTGCCCGCGACGTTGTATCGGGGTGCCCGTCGGCATGCGAAAGCTCGTGCATCGATTGCCTGCAGACTTTCCGCAACGGGTTCTATCACAAGTACCTGGATCGTCATCTCGCACTAGAATTACTTAACGCGTGGGGCGACGCTCTCGTCGAAGAACATGCGATTCCCGCCACGCAGCCTACTCCTCATTCGGGCGATCAAAACGCACAGCCTGTAAACGATGGGGAAACCAAGCTCAAGCACTTGCTTGCCGCCGCCGGTTTTACGTCGGGGAGTTTTCAGAATCAGATTCGTTTCAAGCAGCCGATTATGCTTGACCACCTCATTGGAAGCACGACACCCGACGTCCACTTTGAAGGTGATACGGACGACGCAGACGACAAAGGCATCTGTATCTATTTAGACGGCATGAGTGAGTCCCTGCACGGAAATCCGGCGACAGCAGCTCGAGATCGTGAGATTAGAAGCTGGCTACGAAACAACGGCTATCAGGTAATCGAGATTACGTATGTCGAGCTTGATGACCGGAATGCAATGATCAGGCACTTCAAAAAGCTAGCGAGGCATCTTGAAGGAAAGGAGTTGGCCAAGCGGATTGAAGAAGACCCCTCATGGTTTTCCGGCGAATGAACATTCGTGTAGAGTTGGCAGAAGCTTCGGCTCCGGCAATTCGCCGAGCCGACGATCCTGTCCGTGCTTGTTTACTCGCCCTCTATTCTCACTCGGGCAAATTCTCGAACCACAAGGCTTGTTCGGCCACCCGGTCATCAACTTCACACCGCGATGCCTTATAAAGCGCCACGGTCATGTTCTTGCGGGCGCGCTCGTTCCATTCTTGGCCGGCAGTCCGCCGCGTGTGCTCAAGCTGTGTAACCAAGGCAGCCCCTTCGGGCAGGCCCTCGCAGTACCGTGTGAAGAAGCCGAGTTCTTGGCTGAGGTACGCCTCAGCCGCCTGGTAATCGCCCGCACGGTTGAGTTGCACGGTGGTCCGCACGACGTGAGCTTGCCATAGCTTGGCGACTGCGACACTGCGTTCGATATCACGTGGCTGTGTCGAGTTGCGATGTCCCTCGACAAACTTGAGCTCGACTGTGGGACCGCTGATCGCGACATCAACGGCTGCTCCTTGCGGACGGAAAGTCGCACGAGTGCTAAACAGCAGCTTTTGGCTCACAGCCCCCGCCGGAAGCTGGAGCTTGAAGGCCACGCGCCGCGTGGCTGCTGACCCCAGCGAGCCCACAGCGCAGGTCGCTCGACCAGAACCAACCTCGAACGGGTAGGTCCCCAAAACATCGATCTCAACGCCCGACGGCAACTCTAGCTGTATGAGCACGTTGTTGGCCACCGTCTGGGTTAAGTCCCGGATTTCGGCCAACACAACCTCAGCGATTTCTTCGGGACGCGCTGCATCGTGCATGCGGCCGCCACCCGCCTCGGCAATCGCCAGAATCTGGTCGCTCGAGTAGTTGTCGCCAATTCCGACGGTCGACGAATAGACGCCCCGGGTCCGCAGGTCCGTGGCAATCCGGGCGAGTTCCCGAGGGTCTTGGATGCCGCGATTGGCATGCCCGTCTGAGAGCAATACGACGCGATTGCGACAGTTCGAACGCTCCTCCATGTCGCGGGCAACGCTCTCGGCGCCGGCGAGCCAGCCCCCCGCCAGGTCCGTACAGCCGCGCGTTGTGAGCTGCCGTAGATTCTGCTGCACGACGGCTTTGCGATCCGGCGCCATGGCCACCGAGGTGGCATGCTGCTGCACGTCGTCGGCAAACGAGACGACCGAGAGGCGATCTATCTCGGATAAGCCCTCCACGACCCGGCACGCCGCTTCACAGGCTGCCGTGAGCGGTGGACCAGCCATCGACCCAGACGCATCGATGACGAGCGCCAGGTTGAGGGGCAGTTGCTGTTGTCGCTCCGGGATGCTGACTCGTGCGGTTGCAACATCGACGACGAGGTAGCGCACCGAATCACCGCGTTGCCAGATCAACTGACGATCGAAGGCCGCATTCAGAGAAACGTTGTTGTGGTTGTCTGTCATTGGTTCTTCTCCTTGATATAGTTCTGCGACCACCCCGGCCAGGCGAGCCGCAGTTCGCTGTGCGCGCACCGCGAGCGCAAGGTTCGGCGTATGCCGAAAATCGATCGGTTTACGAAGTGCCCCGCGTCAGGAGGTGACGCAACAAGTCTCCGAGACGCTGAAACTGAGCCAGCTGCTCTGGCTGAAAGCCGGCACGAACCGAAAGTTCAATGTCCGGCGTGATTTCGATGCGGTGCCAAGTCCGTTCTTGTACAGTGCGTGGGACCGTCTGCGGCCCGGTGATTCGCTCCAGGAGTTGCACGGCTTGTTCAACGGTGGTTTGTTGATCGCTCTCCGGCTGCTCCAGAAAGCTAAGCGCCAGTTCGTCGATCTCGCTGAGAGCCGATTCTGCCTTCCCTGCCTCCAGGAAGTCTTGTAGTTCCGGCGCCCTCGCGCAGTCATCTATGGTGTCGCCACAGCTATCGTTCCGCCGAAGTAAACGCAAGTATTCCAACGCCGACTGTGGCGCCTGCTGTTCCATCATCGCGAAACTTACTGCTTCATCTCCCGCCAACTGACGAATCTGCGCCGGCGACATCTGTTGAAGCTGCCGGCGAATGTCGTCCAGCGTCAGGTCGCGACGGAGGTCGCGGATTCGTTGAATCGCCTTGAGGCGAGCCAAGTGTTCAGCGGAATAGGCCGCCTTGGGCCCGCGTCCTTCGGCCCCCGCCAGGAGCCCTCGCTCGATGTAGCTGCGGATCGTTCGTGGCTCCAGGCCCGATTGCTCCGCCAGATCGCTCAAACTCAACGACTTTTGACTCACGCCCGTGATCATATACACGACATGGCGATATGGCAATTAAAAAATAGGGAAATTATTAGCACCTAAACTGCAACGGGTTACGATCGCGACTTCACGAAAATCAAGATGGCGAGACTGCGCCATACCGAACAGGCCGTTCGCACGAGCTTTGCTGTGATCGCCCCCGCTTGTCATGGCTTGCCGCGAGGCGGGGATGCAGGGCCGCGGATTCAACTGACCGGTTAGCCAGGGTACGATCGTGGCGAAATTCAACCATTTGACCGAGCGTACGGCGCGGCTGAGTCCTTCCCGGGACGACGCCTCGGAACACGAACGATGGGAGGTAACTGTGTCTCGATTCGATTCTTGGAGTTTACGTGTGCTGATGGTCACACTTGTGGCCGTCGCGTTCGCCAGCGCTGCTGAAACCGCCTCGGCCGAGTCGCCTGCGACTCTTGTGGTCGAGGGGACCGAAGGCCCTGGTCACGGGCAACACGTCGTGCTCGTCAGCGGCGACGAAGAATACCGCTCCGAGGAGACCTTGCCGCAATTGGCAAAGATCCTGGCCAGGCATCACGGCTTCAAATGCACGGTGCTATTCGCGATCGATCCCGACGATGGCACGATCGACCCGAACCAGAGCGACAACATCCCGGGGCTCGAGGCCTTGCGTGACGCCGATCTACTAGTGCTCTTTACGCGCTTTCGCCACCTGCCTGAGGAACAGATGAAGGAGCTGGTCGACTACATCGAGTCAGGCCGCCCGATCGTTGGCCTGCGCACCGCCACACATGCGTTCGATAACAAGCCCGACGATCCCTACGCCCGATACGGATGGAATAGCAAGGAATGGGATGGCGGCTTCGGTCGACAAGTGTTGGGCGAAACCTGGATCAACCATCACGGCGGTCATGGCTCGCAAAGCACACGCGGTATCGTCGCCCAGGGACAGGAAAGCCATCCGATCCTGCGCGGCATCGCTGACGGTGACATCTGGGGACCGACCGATGTCTACGGTGTGCGGTTACCTCTTCCTGGCGACAGCGTGCCGCTCGTATTCGGTCAGGTGCTCAGCGGAATGAAACCGGACGATCCACCGGTTGAGGGAAAGCAGAACGCGCCGATGATGCCGATCGCTTGGACGAAAACGTTCAGCGGCAAGTCGGGCAAGACTGCGCGAGTGTTCACGACCACGATGGGCGCCTCGCAGGATTTTTCCAGCGAAGGGTTGCGCCGCTTGCTGGTGAATGCTTGTTATTGGGCCGTGGGTCTCGAGGAGCAGATTCCCGAAGCAAGCAATGTCGCCATCGTGGGCACATTCGAGCCGAGTGCGTTTCGGAGTAATGGTATTCGGCGCGGAGTGCGTCCGGCCGACCTCATCAAAGACAAGTAAGCGCACTGAATCTCCGGCCTGCGAGCGAAACCGCCTCGAACCTTGAGGCGCCGTCAACGAATGAGGCAAGGTGCTTGCCCCAAACTCAGCACGCTCCCATGCCCCAGTACGGACGAGGACGATAGACCGGCGGGGCGTAGGGCTGGTAGCCGCCGTAGTTGTATCCGCCGTAGCCGGAATTGTACCCGTAGCCACCTTGGTTGTAGCCGTAGTTATAGCTCGGTGTCGGCAATGGCTGGACAAATGCTGGCGCGCGGCCGGCCCCGTAGTGGTACTGATTGAATCCGCCGTAGCCGTTCGGCAGCGTCGTCGTGATGCTCGTGCCACGGGGACCAAATTGGTACAGGTGACTCCCGTACGCGTTCGGACGGTACATCGTGATTTGGGCGGATGCGCCGGCGGGCAGCAGAAGCGCGATGACGAGAACGATAGTTCGCATGGCGGTGTCCTTTCGTGGCCAAGGTTCGCACAGGGTCATGAAAATATCGCGATGATCACGGGCTACGACCAAAATCTCGGGCGCCAAATTCACCGCGGCCGATTGGGCAGCTTCCTCGATCGGTTGCTCTGACCGTTTGTCGTGGTTCGAGCTCGCCGAGCTCTTCGTTTGGCAACGGGTGCCTGGCCATCGCCATCAGCTTCTTCGCCATTGAGCTCGAGCGCCGCTCGCAGCTGCTCCTGCACCATCCGCCGCAACTTGAGCGGCTTCACGACCCTTGCGCGTCCCGCCCAGGCCAGGAACCACCACAAGATTTCGTCGAGGCCGTCGACCTGAAACGACAGCGTCACGCTGCCGTCGGCATGCTTCTTGGCCTGCTGCGTGGCGTGCCAACGCGTTTCGACAACCAACGGCGCGGCCTCGGGCGTGACCAGAATCTCAACCTCGTAGGTCTCGCCGCCGCGAAAAACGCCCCAGGCGTTGCCGAGGTACGCTTGCAGATCGAAACCTTCGACCGGCTCAGCAGGCGCGTCCAACTCTTCAAGCGACGCAAACCTGGCAACACGATAAATGTGCGGAGAGTCCAACCCCTGCTCGCGGGCAATCAGGTACCAGGCCTGCTGCGCCAAGCACAGCCGGTACGGGTGCAAGGTCAGCTCAATCGGCTTGGCCTTGTACGGACTGACGTACTGCCCACTCAGTTGCTTGCGCTGCAGCAGCGCCCACTGGATGGCACGAATGACATCCTGTTGCCGGCTGTGATCGGCCAGCTTCAAATCGAGCACCGTCAGCAACTGCTCGGCGTCGTCGATCAAGCGCCCGACGTCGGCCGACGAGGTGGCGGCGAGTTTGCGCGTCACCGGTTTGCCACCGGCGTTGATCTGGAGCCCGGGCGCCGCCGAGATCAACGCCGCGGTAACCTGCCCGATGACTTCCTCAGCGGTCGGGTTCAGCACCGGGAACTGCCAACCGGGCCGCACACGGTAGCTTTCTTCCTGGTCATCGAAGTACCAAGGAATGCCGGCCACCTCGAGCACTTGCAGGTCGCGATAGACCGTGCGCTCCGAGCAGGCCAACTCTACTGCCAGGTCACGAGCTGTCCAGCGTCCGCGTCCCTGCACTAATTGCAAAACGCGCAGCACCCGAGCCAGTCGTTCGTTCTGCCGGGCTCGGCGATCGGCATCGGCCCGTTGGCCGTTCTGAGGCCGGGTTTTGCCTGGCTGCGACTTCGCGGAGTGCAACTCGCCGACTGCTTCGACTTCGATCGCCATCGAGATTGCCCCTTCAACTCGGCGACGGCACGTTTCCTTCGACCGTCACCGAGCCCGACAGGTTCCTGCTCCGCCGGCACCAGGGTACCTGCCGGTTCTGACAACTGTGGGTCAGTGATATGCCAACGGGCGATGGCCGCGGGCACCCAGCCAAAATACTCGCCGGGCGGCAGAGTGTCACGCGGATGGCTTGCGGTTTTCCTTAGATGGTTGAGCGCCGGCTTCCTGACCGTCACTCATGGAAGTTCCGTCGGACTCATCGCCGCTAGTCGCCAGCTTCTGCGGACCCGATAGCAACGATCCCGCTCGTCGAAGTAGACCGGCACCCCGGCGGCGATCAGCACCTGCAAGTCGCGATAGACCGTTCGCTCGGAACAGCCCAGCTCGGCAGCGATCTCTCGGGCATCCCGGCGCCGCGGGCTTTGGATGAGCAGCAGCAGCCGCAAGACGCGGGCCAGCCGCTGGGTCTGGCGAGTCCGGCGGTGCGCATCGGCGCGCTGTTGGCCGTTGGCCGACGGTTTCTGTGGCCGCATCTTCTGCCCCTGCTGTTCCCGACTTCGAGGTAAGCGGCGGGAGTCTAACGCGCGTCACTGACAGCGCTGGGTCAGTCACCAACTGATTTCGCGTGAAGTTCGCCGGCGCTGCGTCTCGCGACGTGTTGGCACTTTCTTGGTCTCCATTTTCGGCGCGGCTGACCCACTGCTGTCGCGACCTCTTCGTAGCGTTGACTTCACATCCGCGGCGGTCATAAGCCGCCGCCACGACGGCTAGGGGCATTCGTGCACCTCACAGGTGCGCTGTGCGCGTGCCGGGGCAGACCCTCACGCGGCCGTCGTTCACATCAGACCATAGGGGTACAGAGATGATGCGCGCACATTGCGCTTTGTGCGGCTGTTTGGCGATCGCCAACGCCGCTTACGCCGGCAGCCTCAACATCGTGGCGACCGGCGACTCGAACACCACGGGCTATGCGCCGGTTCGTTTGACCTTGGCCATGCAGGCCCAAGGCATTTCGGGCACCGGCTACTCGATTGCTTCTGGCGGTGCCACGGCGCCGCTCTACTTCGGGGATCAGTTTGATACAAATCACAAGCCGGAGCCGGCCTTCCACAACCAGGCCGAGGAGGCGATCAATGGCCCAGTCTACGGCTTCGGGGCGCCCTGGACCTACGGCTCGGTGATCGAAGACAATCCTGAGCCCGACGCCGTGATCGTGATGCTGGGGACCAACGACGCGATTCAGGCCGCGGCTGGGAACTATCTGGCTTGGCCGAACTATCAAAGCAAGATGGCCGGCGTGTTTGAATACCTCGCGACCGCCGAGACGCCGGGCGGCAAGCGCCCCGACGTGTTCATCGCCACGCCGATACCGCTCTTGGCACCGCAGTACGCCGCCGCGGATGCCTTTATCGAATCGACGATGGCGCCGTGGCTTCGCGAGCAAGCCGCTTATTGGCAAGGCACCGGCGCACCAGTTCACTTGCTCGACATTCGCGCATTGATCCAGCAGCAGCCCGGCTGGCAAGCTTGGTACGCCGACGGCATTCACCTCTAC
>Ga0163152_10008826_pt1 | contig 10659 bp, 5 predicted proteins | sample OliLakLV19MP8IB2_FD_148635 | JGI IMG/M metagenome (GOLD analysis project Ga0163152, IMG submission 148635) | Freshwater microbial mat bacterial communities from Lake Vanda, McMurdo Dry Valleys, Antarctica - Oligotrophic Lake LV.19.MP8.IB-2 | ecosystem: Environmental > Aquatic > Freshwater > Lake...
TGGGCCAAGGCCAGACACACTTTTTTACACGCTACCAATTATGGTGTTGCGGGGACGCAGGTTGCCGGTGTGTATTCGCCTGATTTTCCTGACGCTGCGAATGTCCGCACAACCGACACCGTGGGTGGTGCGGCCGGAACGCTGGTGACATGCACGAGCCAGAGTCAAACAGGCTGCGCAGTCGATTCCCCGTATATCGCACGGATACCCTCAGGGGATTTTCTGGTGGAAACGTTCAGCGCTTCGCCTGCGGGGTCTCAGTACCTTTCCAAAACGGCGTGGGGCGGCGCTTGGACTCCTGTTGACTTCGCGACGAATTGCCCCACCAGCGGTGGAAAGTGGACACTTGTCCTGAGTGCATCCGTAACCATGTGCGGATTCAAAATGGTCACTTTCGATCTCTGGAATGGGTATCTGGCAGCCGAACTCACGAACGTGACACAGGTGGGAGATATAGGATTTGACCTTGGTATCGGACATCGGACAACCAGCCTGACCACCAGCCAACGCCACTCGTATGAGTTCATTATTTCCGGCGGCAACATACAAGCCCAACACAAGTCTTTTGATGCAAGCAATGTGAGCACGGTCCTCTCCGGACTCGGGGCAACGCCCTATGACACAGTCAATCACAAGCACCTTCGTATCACTCACAAAGAGTCCACGGACACTATCGTGTTCGACAGTTCCAGCGACGGCATCTTGTGGACGCAATTTGCGAGCATGCCGAGAAACGCGGCTTTCAACCCGAGACTCGCCACGCCTGAGTTCACTCTCTGGAAGTCTGGGGCCGATGGGGCAACCATGGATGTGGACAACTTCCGGGTGGGTTCGAATCGTTGACTCGTTAACTTAAATTGGAAATCACCGAAAAGTTTCCACTTTAGCAAATACAGAAAACGACCGAGACAACGTCATACGAGGATTCTTTGCCTCGACGAACGAATTCTGTGGACCTGACTTCGGGGAGCCTAAAGATGACGACACATTTTCTCTTCGCCGCGCTGATCGTGCCGTTTTTGGCTCTGACAGCCTGTGAGGGATCGAAAAAAACCGTCATCCTCCCGACCGGACCCGAGGCTCCAAAGAGCCACAGTCTTCTGAACAAGGAAGAGAACTTTTCCGCGTGCCCCGCACCCGAGAAGGTCGTCGCGGGCGTCGAGTACACCTGTAGCAACGGTATGAAACGTATGGGCATCTTCAGGGCCAGCAGCCTGCCGGCCTGCAAAGAAGATGGAGAAGCCGGTTGCATTGCGACGGCCCAGTTCAAGGCCATGGATGGAGAACTCGCCGTTCCTGGCGCGATCAAGGCCGGCTTTACGCTGGCGGGCGTCATTGGAACACTCGCCTCCCAAGGGCCAGTCGAATGCTCTCAGGAGAAAGATGTCGGATGCGTCTCAACGGCCCTTTTTCCGGCTGTCGAAAAACCTCGTCTGACTCCTGGTGTGCTCAAATCGGGGGTGATCCTCGCGGGCGTGACAGGGGATTATCCAAGCGCGGCGTTTCCACTGACGGGAGCGTCGGGCACTGCCGACCTCAAGAGCCTATCCGCGAGCACGGCGGCGGGGTCGTACGAGTTCTTCAACTCTGAAGGAGCGCGCTACACGGGCTCCATTGCGGACGCCGGCACTGTGACTGCAGGAACGAGTTCGCAGACGTTTTCCACTTCGCTCTACCGGCAATTCACCGTTGCGGGCGACGCGAATCTGATCGCCGGGAAAATCCTCTCGGGAGAAAATATCTTCGGTGTCACCGGCAACGTAACACTGCCAAACTCCACGACGGTTCTCTTCGGCACGAACTATGGTGTTGCGGGGACGCAGATTTCTGGTGGGTACTCGCCTGATTTTCCTGCCGCCGCCAACGTCCGCACAAGCGACACCGTGGGTGGCTCAGCGGGAACGCTGCCGACATGCACGAGCCAGAATCAAACAGGGTGCTCTGCCGATGCTCCTTACATCGCACGGACTCCCTCAGGTGATGTTCTGGTAGAAACGTTTGCGACTCTACCTCAAGGGCCTCACATCTTTTCACGCTACGCATCGGACGCTGCTTGGGTGTCGACGGACTTTGCAACAACCTGCCCGGTCAGCAACGGCAAATGGACGCTGGCCGTGAATGCCTCCATAGGCATGTGTGGATTCAGTGTCGTTCCTTTCGATCAGTGGAACGGGTATGTGGCAGCCGAGGTGTCGAACGTCACACAGGTCGCGGATATTGGCTTTGCTCTCGCTTTTTCGCATCGAACTTCCACGATAGACACCCACCCGCGTCTCGCTTACGAATTCGTAATCTTTGGGGGCACCCTCAGAGCTCAGTACAAGTCGTTCAATGCGAGCAATGCGACCACGGTGCTCGCAAATCTCGGGGCCACGCCCTTCGACGCAGTCCTTCACAAGCACCTGAGGATCACCCACAAAGAATCAACGGACACGATGGAGTTCGACATTTCGAGCGACGGCCTCACGTGGACACAATTTGCGACCATGCCGAGAAATGCTGGATTCAACCCAAGACTGGCCATGTCCTCAGCCACTTTCTGGTTAGCCGCAGGCGCTGGGGGAACCCTTGATGTGGACAACTTCCGTGTGGGGTCGAATCGCTGAATCAACGTCACATGAGAATCCATTGCCTCACGAAAACGACTTCAGTGGACCTGACTTCGGGGAGCCCTAAGATGACGACACACTCTCTCTTCGCAGCACTGTGCATGCCATTTTTGGTTTTGACGGCCTGTGGAGATGCCCAAAAACTTATCATCACCCGCTCCGATCCGGGAATTGTGAAGAAGGGTAGTCTCCTGGAAAAGGAGCAGGACTCATCGCGGTGTCCCTCACCCGAGAAAGTCCTTGCGGGCATTGAGTACTCGTGTGCCGATGGTACGAAGCGCACAGGTTCGTTCCTCTCCGAAAGCCTCACGGACTGCAAGGCCGATGGCGAAACCGGCTGCCTCACGACGAGCCGTTTCCGGGCAGCAGATGGCGAACTCGCCGTTCCTGGAGTCATCAAGGCTGGACTGACTCTGGCAGGCGTCACCGGCACTCTCACATTCCAGGGGCCCGGCGAATGCACGAAAGACGGTGAAGTCGGATGCGTCTCGACGTCGCTTTTTGCTGCTGTCGAAAAATCTCGCCTGACTCCCGGCGTGCTCAAATCGGGAGTGAATCTCGCGGGAGTGACAGGTGAGTATCCAAGCGCATCATTTCCGCTGGCGGGAGCAACGAGCACTGCCGACCTCACGAGTCTTGCTGCGAGCACGGCGGCGGGGTCTTACGAATTCTTCGACTCTGAGGGAGTGCGCCACACGGGCTCCATTGCGGATGCCGGAACTGTGACTCCTGGCACGAGTTCACGGACGTTCTCCAGTTCGCTTTACCGGCAGTTCACAGTTGCGGGCGACGCGGATCTGATCGCAGGAAAGATCCTCTTGGGAGAAAACATCTTTGGTGTCACGGGCAACGTAACGCTGCCAAGCTCCACTGCGGTTGTCTTCGGCACGAATTATGGCGCTGCGGGCACGCAGGTTTCCGGTGGGTATTCACCTGATTTTCCTGACGCCGCCAATGTCCGCACCACCGACACCGTGGGCGGCGTGGCTGGAACGCTGGCGACATGCACGAGCCAGAGTCAAACTGGGTGCGCTGTCGATTCTCCTTACATCGCACGGATACCCTCAGGGGATATTCTGCTGGAAACGTTCAGTGCTTCGCCTGTGGGGCCACAATACTTCACCCAAAAGGCTTGGGACGGCTCTTGGGCTGCCGTTGACTTCGCGACGAACTGCCCCAGCAGCGGCGGCAAGTGGTCGGTCGTCCTGAGTGCGTCCGTAAACATGTGCCAGTTTTACATGACCACGTTCGATCTCTGGAACGGGTATGTGGCAACCGATGTCACTAACGTAACACAGGTGGCGGATATTGGCTTTGCTCTGGGCCTTGCGCATCGGACATCCAGCATAAGCACCAACCCACGCCACTCCTATGAGTTCATAATTTACGGGGGCAATCTACAGGCTCAATACAAGACCTTCGATGCAAGCAATGCGAATACGGTCCACTCCGCTCTCGGGGCGACGCCCTACAATGCGGTCAATCACAAGCACCTTCGAATCACTCACAAAGAGTCCACGGACACGATGGTGTTCGACATTTCCAGCGATGGGCTGACGTGGACGCAATTTGCGAGTATGCCGAGAAATGCGGCCTTCAACCCGAGATTCGCCATGCCTGAGACGACGCTCTGGAAGACCGGGGCCAATGGGGGCACCCTCAATATGGACAACCTCCGCGTGGGTTCGAATCGTTGACTCATTAACTTAATTTGGAAATCACCGAACAGTTTCCACTTTAGCAAAAACATAAAACGACCGAGACAATGACATACGAGGATTCTTTGCCTCGCCGAACGGATTCTGTGGACCTGAACTTCGGGGAGCCTTCAGATGACGACACACTCTCTTTTCGCCGTACTGTTCGTGCCATTCTTGGCTCTGACAGGCTGTGGGGATGCGGAGAAATTCGTCATCGTCCGCTCCGGGCCGGAGGCTCTGACGAACCGCGGTCTTCTGGAAAAAGAGCAGAGTTCATCTCATTGTCCAGCGCCCGAGAAAGTCCTCGCGGGCGTGGATTACTTTTGTCCCGACGGCACGAGACACAAAGGCGTCTATCTCTCCGGAAGCATGGCGGACTGCAAGGCTGACGGGGACACCGGCTGCATCGCGACGAGCCGTTTTCGGGCAACGGATGTTGAACTCGCCGTTCCCGGAGTGATCAAAGCCGGAATCACACTGGCAGGCGTCGCCGGAACCCTCACCTCCCAGGGGCCTGGTGAGTGCGCCAAAGATGGAGAGGTCGGATGCGCCTCGACGGCCCTTTTTCCGGCTGTCGAAAAACACCGTCTCGCTCCCGGTGTGCTCAAATCGGGGGTGAGCCTCGCGGGCGTGAAAGGAGAATATCCAAGCGCATCGTTTCCGCTGGCGGGAGCTTCGAGCACCGCCGACCTCACAAGCCTTGCCGCGAGCACGGCGGCGGGAACTTACGAATTCTTCGACTCCGAGGGAGCGCGCCACACCGGCTCCATCGCAGATGCTGGCACAGTGACTCCAGGCACGAGCTCGCAGACGTTTTCCACTTCGCTTTACCGGCAGTTCACTGTTGCGGGCGATGCGAATCTGATCGCTGGAAAAATCCTCTCGGGAGAAAACATCTTCGGTGTCACAGGCAACGTAACACTGCCAAACTCCTCGGCGGTCCTCTTCGGCACGAATTACGGCGCAGCAGGGACTCAGTTTGCCGGTGGATACTCGCCCGACTTTCCTGACGCCGCCAATGTCCGCACGACCGACACCGTGGGTGGCGCGGCCGGAACGCTCGCGACATGCACGAGCCAGAATCAAACTGGGTGTGCTGTCGAAGGCCCTTACCTGTCCCGGATTCCTTCGGGAGACATCCTGGTGGAAACCTTTGATGCTTCACCTGTCGGCTCTCACTATCTCAGCAGGAAGGGCAGAGACACTGTCTGGAGCGAGATAGACTTCGTTACAAATTGCCCGACAAGCGGCGGAAAATGGCGGCCCGCCGTGAATGCCTCGGTGGGCATGTGCGAGTTTCAAATGGTGCCCGTCGATCAGTGGAACGGCTACGTCATGACTGAAGTTACGAACGTCACCCAGTTGGCGGAGATAGGTTTCACGCTCAATATGTGGCACCGGACGGTCGCATTGGATGCCAATGAACGACTCGGCTATGAGTTTGTCATCTTCGGAGGCACCCTGAGGGCTCAGTACAAGTCATACAATTCAGCTGGCGCGGCCGTGGCCCTCGCAAACCTTGGGGCAACGCCCTACGACGCGGTCCTTCACAAGCACCTGAGAATCACTCACAAAGAGTCAACGGACACCATGGTGTACGACGTCTCCAGCGACGGGACCACGTGGACTCAATTCATGACCATCCCGAGAAATGCGGCCTTCAATCCGAGACTGGCCACGCCTGGGGTCACCCTGTGGAAAGTCGGGGCCACGGGCGGAAGCCTCGATCTCGACAACTTCCGGGTCGGGTCGAACCGCTGAATCGAAGATCGTCGAGATCAGATGAGCCATGCCTCACTTGATCTTATTGCCTCGGCATCTTGAATTCCGGAACCAGATCGCACTGGTCCTGCGTGGGAACAGGTTTGCCCTTGGCGACTTCATCACGCAGGTAGGCGTACAGAAGATAACCGATGGTCTGAGCGACGCGGGTCTCGTAGGCGACTCCCGCGGGTGAAGGAATGGTGTTTCCGAGCACATCGAAGGTTGGAGCAAGCATCGGGTCCAAAGGGTCGATGTTACGGTACCCGCAGATGGCATCCATGACGGCGCTTTTGACCTTCACGTTGCTGCCACCTTGCAGTGTTTCGTAAGCGGGAATCTTTTTGAGGCAGTTGACGATAAGCGGTCTCATCATGTTGCCCGCGACTTTTGGATCACCTCCCATCAGATCCCGAACGCTGCGCGGAAACTTCGCGCGGGTTCCGCCGGTCGACATCCAGACGAGGTAATTCGGGGCAAAGTTTTTCTGAGGCGGGAGAGACACGTTCGTCGTGGCACTGCCAAGAAACGTATCGAGATTCCGCCCGTCCATCCCGAACATGCCTTCACGGAGGTTCGCCACGCGGGTGGTGCCGTCGGCATTGAGAATCTTCTGTGCGATTCCTGTTTTTCCATCGGCGTTCGAGCCATGACAGAACACGCACTGATAATTGAAGAGCATGGCGCCTGGCGTCGAGAAATACATCTCGCCCCATTTGCTGCGTCCGAAGTTCGGGCGACCGCGCACGATCATCCACGCTTCCTGTTTCTCAAGAGGAAGAGCATTTCCTTCTGGAAATTCGCACACGCCTGGCTTGGGAGCCCAGTATCCCATCGGGAAAACCGTTTTTGCGAGAGCGTCGAGAGTGTCATCCGGCGTAAAGTCGAGGGCGAGGAGACGCGCATCCATCGCCGAGCTCCAGTCACCACGACGAGGGCCGTAATAGGGCCCGACAAGATCCGTGGCGTCCAAATCGATCCAGCGGAACGACGATGGATTCTCTTCACACGGAGGAACATAGGTGTCCGCCAGGGCCACCATGGCGGGATCGACGGCCTTCGACAGAATCCAGCGAGCGGCAAGCGTCTTGAGTCGACAATCCGTGCCACCAGGAGTGTGCAATGGCATCTGTGAGTCGCCACGATCCTCGCGGTACGAGCTGATACGCTTGTAGAGAATGCCCATGTCGCCGGCAGGATCGGGGTTCTGCAGGAGAAGGGTTTTTAGATTGCCTTCGGGTGCAATGGTTTCAAACTTCGACACGTCAACGCCAAAAATACGCCCGGGCGACAAGTCCAGCTTTACGCCGCTGTCGCGCATCGCGAAACCTTCGGGATTGTGGCAGTGCGCGCAGTTTCCATAGGCATACGCCGCGAAATTGAGTTCGTGCGGATTCGTGGATTCCAACTGTTCGGCAAAAAAACGAGTCTTGCCGAGAACGGGCAATTCGGATGCCTTCGTGCTTGCGTCAAGAACCCCGTACCGCGCGAGCCTGTCGACCTGGGCAAGAGCTTCGGGGGCTACCGCATGCGCCTCACCCGAAGGAACGTCCCCATGAGGACTGGCAATCTCACTCTGGATCTCCAGTCTCCGGTTGATCTGCAGGGGCGAAAAACCCAGCACGAAATCCCGTGACGCGCTTCCCTTGTGGCACTCGACACAGCGCTGCGAACCAGGAATCGCATACGTGCGTGTGGTGCCATGGGCCTCGTCCACCACGACGGGAAACAGGACATCCTTGAAGCCCGTGCCATCACGGTAGGGAACCCGGACGAGCGTCGCGCTCTGCTCTGCTTCGTCCCACCGATAAGTTCCGAACAGCGGCTGGACACCCGGGCCGCGCGTCACGATGATGCGCGTCTCCACCTTTCGATCGATACGCAGCCCGTTTGCGAGCACGATGGTCTTGTAGAACGTTTTGTAGAAGCGCGTGTTCGCAGGAATGCGTGCGACGTTGGAGTCTTTTCCGAACACGATGGGAACAGGAAGCGTGCGTCCGGCGGAATCCGTGAGCGCAGGAACGTGAACGTAACGTCCCTTCACGGCGTTGTCGGCCCACAATGGAAACTGCACGTCGTAGACGAACGTGCCTTTTTTTGCGAGTTCGAGTGCGTCAAGGGTGGCAAGATCCGTATCCGCCAGGTCCTCCGGAAGCTCTTTCGCACTTGCGAAAAATGCATCCATTTTCGTGTCCACCCCAGCGAGAGCTGCGTCTGGAACGCAGTCACCCGCATCGGTTCCAGGAACACCAGGAATGCCGCCGGCGCCTGCCCGCAGCGGCAGAAACGGACGAGACACGGCACTCGATTCGACAGAAAAACGGCCATCAGGCATGCCGGCGTCGCGCCAACTCAAAACGCGCTTCGCCAAAGCTTCGTAATGCGCGTGATTGCGTTCGCGCAGAAACGCGGGAGGCATCGTTCCGTTGGAAAGAGATCTGACGAGGCGGCGTCCGGCACCTTCACTGAGGCCCTGGACGTAATCGCCAGGAATTACTTCGCGGCCTTTGTGTTCAAAGACGATGCGAAAAGCGGAAGTCTTGGGAGTCACCGCATCGTGGCACTCAGCACAAGCCGCAGACAATTCAGATTTGAGGTCATCGAAATGGACCTGGCGCACTTTTGGAGTGTCGTCGCCAGGCGCGATGGGGCTTGCGTCCGAGCGTTGAGGACACAGGCGCACGCGCTCAGTGGCACCCGATGCATCCAACACGCCGCTTCCGCCCACGGCAGGAAAAAGACCCTGCCCCCCGGAAGGATCTGTGGACGGAGGGAGCTGACCACCTGCAGGAGGGCGCCGATTGGATTTGGAATCGACCACACGACCGGGCACCACAGCGCCGTCTTTGAGGGGTTCTGGGCCGTCTGCGGAATTGCGATGGCAACCGGAGGCAGACAGAACAAGAGCAACAAACGAAGCCGTGGTCACCAGTCGAAGTGTCATGGATTACTTCTTCACCGGCACGAAGAGCTGATTTTCGATGATGGGCTTGACGATGGCATCATAGGCATCAGCATCGACAATCGCGTCAAGGAAGTCTTTTTCGGCCTGAGTCGCGATGGCTTCGGATCCTTGAGCCTGAACGACGTAGAGGGTGCGAATCATCGGGTACGTGCCGTTCTGCAGCGTGTTGTAGGAAGGCTGCACCGCGGCGCCTGCCGTGCCGATGGCCACAGTCCGATTGCCGTCGAGCTTGCCATTGAGGCCGCCGTAAGTGATGGCGTCCTCGTCTTTTTCCGTGACCTGGTCGATGGCAGGAAAATTGAGATAGGTGGCGCAGGCACCGAGTGCCGCCAGGCCGGTCGTGTTCTTGAAGCTGTCAGTCGTTCCCGACGTGTCTTCGCGTTTGTAAACTTTGATGGCGCCGGTGCGGCCCGAACCTTCCACCTTGTCCCACGTCGTGATCTCACATGCAAAAATCTTTTTGATGGAGTCGATGGTCAGAGAGGGCAAAGCGTTTTTCGCGTTGACGTAAATGGCGACACCGTCAATGGCGACAGGAACGTGCACAAGCTTGACGCCCATGGCGGACGCGGCTTTTTCGGCGGCTGGACTCGCCTTGCGGGACATGGGTGCGATGTACTGCTTCTTTTCCAGAAGGGCTTTTTCACCGTCGCCCGAGGTGGCCGCGACGTAGGTGAGATCGCTCTGAAGACGGAGTTCCTTGATGAGATCCTGGACGACGGTGTTGAGCACGCCCGAGCCAGTGAACGACTTCGCCTCAGCGAATGCGACCGAAGAAGCGCCGAGGGCGAGGACCAATGCGATTTTGAAAGACGTCATGAATAGGCACCCGTTGATGATGGAATGTGCCCGGCCGCCGACACACGACGAAAAGGCAACTGCACCGGCGGTGTACGCAGCTCGTCGTGTCAAAGTCAATGCTTGGGGAGAATTCCAATGGGCATTCACTCAAGTGTCACACAAATTCACGCAGGCCGTGGAAATATGCCTCTTCGTGCATCCTATCCCTGCGCGATCGCACTCAGCCCTCTCGCTCCGTTCCCACTCCACTTTCGCGCGAGGCTCCTCGGCGCTTCAACTTCGCTCGCCTCTCGGCCTCGCTTCTTTCGACGTCGCAGGCGCGGCCACCGGGCTCGCCCGATTTCGCCTCGTCCTCGCCGTCCGCAAGTTTCTTTATGGCACGTTCAAGATCGCCGATGCTAAGCGGCTTTGGAATGAAGTCATCAAAGCCGAGCGCTCGCAACTCGCCCCGGTTCACCGCGTACTTCGCGCTGCATGCCACCACCTTCAAACGCACGCCAGCGTGTTTGGCTTCCACTTCACGCAGCTTCTGCACGAGCCAGAATCCATCTTCGCGCGGCAGTTCCAGGTCGCAAAGCAAAAGGTTGTAGTCTTTCGCGAGCACCTTCGAAAGCCCCTCACGCGCGGTGCTCGCTGTGTCAACCTCGCACCCGAGCAGGTGCAGCATCGAGGAAAACAGATCGCAGATCTCCGGCGAATCCTCCACCAGGAGGACGCGCGTGGGAGTCCCTGCGTCCGGGTTCACCATCGGCGGCAGCGTCGTCCCATGCGGCACATGCGGAATGTGAACCGCGCCTGCGTCCTCGTATGCGCTCGCTGTCAC
>Ga0163152_10008828_pt1 | contig 10657 bp, 9 predicted proteins | sample OliLakLV19MP8IB2_FD_148635 | JGI IMG/M metagenome (GOLD analysis project Ga0163152, IMG submission 148635) | Freshwater microbial mat bacterial communities from Lake Vanda, McMurdo Dry Valleys, Antarctica - Oligotrophic Lake LV.19.MP8.IB-2 | ecosystem: Environmental > Aquatic > Freshwater > Lake...
CCATAATGTTTGTCCAACCAGACACCGAGCGCGGCGCCGAGCAGCGTCGGAATCACGACTGACCAGCCGATAAGCCCCATCATCCCCAAGCCGAACCAGACACCCTGCGCGGAGTTACGCCTTGCTTTGAGTTTGCGCGAAGCTTTATCGCCGACTTGCCGCGCCAGGGTTGGTGTCGTCTTCCGCGTTACCTTTGGAGGATCGTTATTCATTTTGAAGCGTCACGAACCGGCGTAAAAAACCGGTTTCCAATCTCGCCATGGAGAGACGTATACTTTGCTCGTTCTCGTTCAAGGTAAGAAATTCCCGCTCGATCGAATCGCGCAGTACGGTGAGGTCCGTTCCGGCCATCGCCCGGCGTACAGAGACGTGCACCTCCTGACCGGTCTTAACTAGCACTCCTTCATCGATGGCGATGTAGATCTCGCCTCCCGCTTCGGCCTCGTAGATCAAAATCCCCGGCGAAAGGGTCGCGACGCAATCGAGCCGGTGGGGAAGGATTCCAAACGAGCCCGCCGGTGTCTCCGCAACGATGCGCGAAACGCCTGCCGCTTCAACGAAAATACGAGACGGCAGGAGCACTCGTAGAGCCATGAGTGCCGGTATGATCGTCATTCGGTTCCGTCTCCCAACCCGGGTTTTGGCGGTACTTTCGCTTCGTCAATCGCCCCGATCATATAGAGCGCGCTTTCAGGAAAGTCTTTGAATTCATCACGCAGGATTCGCTCACAGCCGTCCAGCGTGTCCTTGAGGCTGACAAGCTTTCCTTTGAGGCTGGTGAACTGCTCGGTGGTGAAAAAGGGCTGGGTAAGGAAACGCTCCAACCTGCGAGCTCGGGCGACCACGTTGCGATCTTCCGGCGAAAGTTGCTCAATGCCTAGCATCGCAATGATGTCCTTGAGTTCCGCGTATTGCGCGAGTGTCCGCCGGATTTCCCGCGCTAAGTCGTAATGCCGTTTCCCGACAATGCCCGGTGTTGCCATCTTGGAACTGGATTGGAGCGGATCGATCGCCGGATAAAGGCCTTCGCTTGCCCGTTTCCTCGAGAGCACGATGGAGGCGGACAGATGCGAGAAAGCATGCACAGCAGCCGGATCGGTGAAATCGTCCGCCGGCACATACACTGCCTGTATTGAGGTGATGGCGCCGGTATGGGTATTAGCGATGCGTTCCTCCAAGGCCGATAGCTCGGTTCCCATCGTGGGCTGATAGCCCAGACGCGAAGGCATTTGACCCATCAAGCCGGATACTTCCGAGCCGGCCTGGATGAACCGGAAAATATTATCGATGAGCAGCAGCACGTCGCTGTGCTCGTCGTCGCGGAAGTATTCAGCCATCGTCAGGGCAGCATGACCCACTCGAAAACGGGCCCCAGGAGGCTCGTTCATCTGTCCGAAGAGCATCACCATATTGGGCAAGACACCGGCTTCCTTCATCTCGCGGTAGAGCTCCTCGCCTTCGCGGCAGCGTTCCCCAATGCCGCAAAAGATACTGACGCCCTCGTGGTGCTCGACCATGTTATGAATCATTTCCGTGAGCAACACTGTCTTGCCCACACCCGCCCCGCCGAAAAGGCCAGCCTTGCCGCCGCTCTCGAGCGGCACAAGGACATCGATGACCTTGATGCCCGTTTCAAAGACTTCCGACTTGGTGGAACGCCGGGCCAGCGGCGGCGGAGCGCGATGAATGGAACGCCTTTGCATATCAGGCAATCCCCCTTCGCGATCAATCGCGTTCCCAAATACATCGAACATCCTTGAGAGAATCTCTCTGCCGACCGGTACGCTGAGAGGCCCGCCCGAATCTTCGACCGCCGTGCCGCGTGCGAGTCCCTGAGTGGGAGTCAAGGCGATCCCACGCACGTGGCGCGCATCCCGCTGAGCCAGCACTTCGATAACGATTCTTCCCTCATCTCCGGCGCGGAGCACCGAATAGACAGGTGGCAACTTCTCATCGAACCGGACATCCACGACACTGCCACGTACGGAAACTACAACACCGGTATTCGGAGGCTCTAAATTGTTTGTCATTTTCGCGGCCGGCTCTCGCAAGCGAAGTTTATCCGTCTGATGAACGTGAAGTGTTCCCGTGCGGGACCCTCAGACTCGTCCAGATGCTCGCGTCTTCTTCGCTCGTGGTTCTCCTTTCTGCCTTTCACCTCCACGCCACTTCCAGTTCCGAATCTCAGGCAAGTCTTCGCCGTTTTTGGCTATGTATTGTTTGTGGTGTAGAAGCTTGTCGCGGATAAATTGTTTCGCGTAGGCGGCGGTCGATCCCAGTTGCGGCAGACGGTCAATCACGTCGGAAAACAGGTGAAACCTGTCCAGGTCGTTCAACACTACCATGTCGAATGGTGTCGTGGTCGTCCCCTCTTCTTTGTAACCGCGCACATGCAGGTTCTTGTGATTGGTACGGCGATAGGTTAGCCGATGAATCAGTGTCGGATAGCCATGAAACGCGAAGATAATCGGCTTGTCGGCGGTGAACATCGAGTCAAAATCTTTGTCGCTCAACCCGTGCGGATGCTCGCTGGGAGGCTGCAGCTTCATCAAATTGACGACGTTGATCACCCGGACTTTAACGTCGGGGAATTGTTCCCGCAGCAACTCGACGGCGGCCAGCGTTTCAATCGTCGGCACATCCCCACAACAAGCCATTACGACATCCGGCTCGCTGCCACGGTCGTTACTCGCCCATTCCCATATTCCAAGGCCTGCGGTGGTGTGTTTGATAGCGTCGTCCATGTTCAGCCACTGCGGCGATGGCTGTTTCCCGGCAACGACGACGTTGACGTAATTACGGCTGCTGAGGCAATGCTGGGTCACGGAGAGAAGGCAGTTGGCATCGGGCGGCAAATAGACGCGCACGATATCGGCCTTCTTATTCACTACGTGATCAATGAAGCCTGGGTCCTGGTGGCTGAACCCGTTGTGATCCTGCCGCCAGACGTGCGATGTGAGCAGGTAGTTAAGCGACGCGATCGGACGCCGCCACGGAATGTGATTGCACACTTTCAGCCACTTTGCGTGCTGGTTGAACATCGAGTCGATGATGTGAATGAAAGCCTCGTAACAGGAGAAGAACCCGTGCCGGCCCGTGAGCAGATAGCCTTCGAGCCAGCCCTGACACTGGTGCTCACTTAGTATTTCCATCACGCGGCCATCAGGTGCCAACTTATCGTCATCGTCGAACCGTTCCGCCATCCACGTGCGACCGGTGACCTCAAGGACGTCCTGCCAGCGGTTCGAGTTGTTCTCATCAGGACTGAACAGCCGGAAATTCCGGCTTCCGAGGTTCTGCTTCATCACGTCGCGCAGAAACTGCCCCATAACACGCGTGGCTTCGGCATTGGACGCCCCAGGCTGACTGACGGGAACCGCGTACTTCTGGAAATCCGGCATACGCAATTCGCGCAGCAGTACTCCGCCATTCGTGTGGGGATTGGCGCTCATACGGCGCTGGCCCTTTGGCGCCAGTTCGGCAAGTTCACTACGAAGAGCGCCGCCCTTATCGAATAGCTCCTCCGGCCGGTAGCTCTTGAGCCATTTTTCAAGAATCTTGACGTGACCTGGCTTGTCCATGTCGCCCATTGGAACTTGATGGGATCGCCATGTACCCTCTGTGCGCTTGCCGTCCACCGATTCAGGGCCGGTCCATCCTTTCGGCGAGCGCAAAATGATCATCGGCCAACGCGGCCGCTCGCTCACGCCATCGTGGCGGGCGGCTGCTTGGATGCGCTGAATCTCGGTGACCGCCTGATCGAGTGCCTGCGCCATGATCGCATGCATCTTCATAGGATCATCGCCTTCTACAAAAATAGGGTCGTAACCGTATCCACGAAAAAGTTGGTCGAGTTCCTCATGGCTGATGCGCGCCAGCACGCATGGGCTGGCGATCTTGTAGCCGTTCAAATGCAGGATCGGAAGAACAGCGCCGTCGTGAACCGGGTTAAGAAACTTGTTTGAGTGCCAGCTAGTGGCCATGGGACCGGTCTCCGCTTCACCATCGCCAACGACGCATGCCACCAGCAGGTCCGGATTATCGAACGCCGCCCCAAAAGCATGGGAGAGCGCATAACCCAACTCGCCACCCTCATGGATTGATCCGGGAATCTCTGGCGCGACGTGGCTCGGAATCCCGCCAGGGAAGGAGAACTGTTTGAACAACCGTTGCATTCCCTCTTCGTCCTGCGAGATGTCTGGGTAGACCTCGCTGTATGTGCCTTCCAAATACGTATTGGCCACAAGTCCCGGACCGCCGTGCCCCGGTCCGGTGATGTAGATCACGTTCAAGTCGTGTTCCTTGATGACCCGGTTCAGATGCACGTAGATGAAGTTCAGCCCCGGCGTGGTTCCCCAGTGACCAAGCAGGCGGGGTTTGATATGGGACTTCGTGAGCGGCTGCTTCAAGAGAGGATTGTCGTACAGATAAATTTGTCCGACGGAAAGGTAGTTCGCCGCGCGCCAATAGGCATCCATTTGCCGCAATAGCGCGGGAGCCACGGTCTTTGCTTTCGATCTCATTTTTCAGATTCCTTCATCCGGAAATTCTTGATGCCTACGCCGTCTATGTCCACTTCACGAACGACCGTGGTCCGTTTGCTAACTGGGTTTGCATCGGATTCGGCTCTCGAGCGCCGCGCACGACAGCGAGGTCCGATGGGCTCTTGGGAAGGACTTCATGGCAGAAACCGGGAAGGAAGATTCGCATACAGATTAGATACCGCCAGACATCCGCAGCGCAACCGGGCCGACGCGCGCTCCCCCGCTCGGCCATCGTCAACGGCAGCCTTAAGCTGGAACCGTGCGGGAACTCCGGGCGAATCTGTAGCGGTTCGCCTAAAAACGGAAGGTCCCCGCTATTCCAGTAGATGTCGGCATTTCCAGGGCCGGAGCCACGACCACGTGTCCGCCTTTGCTCAACACCGACTCCGCCAAGTCATCCAGTAGGTCATCAACCTGAGGATCATCCAGTCCGCCAAAAGTAACTTGGCCCGTTTCCTTGTCTATACGACCGGGAATCCGACGCTCGGCCTCCACCAAAAGCGATCCCACCCGCGCATCAGCGGCGGCCCGTGCGACAGTCTCCAGATCATCCGACCCTAGTCCCTTTGATCGGGCTTCATTGAATTTGTCAGCGAGCCCGCTCAGTCGTGCGCGGAATTCTGGCTCCGCGAGACTCCATGCCTTCTCCCGCAATTGATCGGTGGTCAAGGAACTGGCATCGATCTCAACACCGACAAGCATCAGGAAGGGGTTGTGGCTGATCCGTCGGAAGGGAGTATGGTATTGGCTGAGGGCCGCCAGCATCAGCGGCATGCCGGACGGTCGCGAATGATGCTCCAGAATCGCGCGATCGATCGCACGGAAGAATCGCTCTTCGTCGATCTCTACTTCGTCTTTCTTCGATCCGTGGCCGTGCCGCATATCCGAGCCCAATCCGACTCCCCCGTGAGAAGTGACGGTCTGGTGGGGCTCGGTCAGTTCGTCGCCGAGGGCTTCAGTAATATTCGGTGGAACGCCCGGAGCCAAATCAATCTCGTCCAAAGCGTCCCGGTTCCCCTCGAACAGACGAATCTCTTTCCGATTCACGCTCAGGACTTGGAACCGGTCTGCGGACTGTTGGATACGTAGCAGCGGTCTGATATGGAAGCTGTTGGCCGCAACAGCCAACTCCGGCACCGGCCGTTGGAGTTTGATGACACGAAACAGGTCTGGGGCGCTGAGAACCACGAGGCCATCCCAAGTGTGATTCCAAAAATTACTGTCGCTGGCCAATGCCCGGAACGGATCAAGCTGCGCTTCAGCCTCCACTTTGGAGTACTGAAGGAGGAGGGATTCTTCCAGAGTCTTAAGCAGATTCTTAAACCGTATGGGGTCTTGCTGGTTCTCGGGATGGTGCCTGTGCGTCCGCTGATAGAGCGAAAGGCACGGAGGCGTTTGTTCTGACAGGAAGACCGAGAGGTCCTCCTGACCTGTAAACTGGTGCATTACTTTCTTTCTCCTAGCCGGCCGAAAAGGCTTTCTAGCATTCTCTTGAGTTTTTGTGCAGCGCCCCGCACAGCGTCTTCTACGTTGTCCGCCTGATTGGTGACTGCTACCGGATCGCGGCCGGCTGGCCTGGCTTCCATCAGACAGCGCTTGTCCTGGTCACTCGACCTGAGGCCGTTCACGTCGCTTAGGTGAACCTCAACGCGAGTAATCTGAGCGTCAAACCGCTCCAAAGTAATACTCACGTTGGTTTGCAGAAGCTCTAATAGCTCACTGTCCACCATTACGCTCTTATCGCTATTGATCTGAATTTGCATGCATATTTCCTTTTAATCTCTGAATTTCAGCGGTTCCAGCCCTCGACAAGGCTCAAGGATCGTCATCATCACAATGGCGCTACGCATGCCAGCGGGATTGCGGAGGTGGGCGAACGGCCTATGTCGTGTGGGCCCACGACCCGCCGCGTTGAGGGAATCCCGCCCGGAGCCGTTTCCGGCCGGAAGGCGGAAATTCGCACCCACCTCATTCGTTGATGACTGGCTCGTTATTCCCTGCCGGTGTCGGGCTGGCGCAGGCGGCGGGAGGGGCAAGGATGCAGGCGCCTTCGTGCCCGGTCCCCCCGCGCGCGGCTCACGCTTAAACCCGGTGCGCAAGAGCTGAATCAAGGGCAGCAAAATGAGAGCGGCGATCAGTAGCAGTTGTTCGAAAGACATAGTTCAGCGCTCTCTACCGGCTCGACGGGTTTCCGCTGCCGCCTTTGTCGCTCTCGGAGATAGATTCTCTCATCGACGAGTCCGCCTGGATGTTCTTCATGCGGTAGTAGTCCATGATCCCGAGATTCCCTTGCCGGAACGCCTCGGCCATGGCACGCGGAACTTCCGCTTCCGCCTCCACCACGCGCGCTCGCATTTCCTGTTCAAGGGCTACGGCCATGGCGCGCCGCTCCTCGGCCTTCGCCTGCGCGATCTGCTTGTCGGCATTCGCCTGGTCGATCTGCAACTTCGCCCCGATGTTCTCGCCAACGTCAATGTCCGCGATGTCGATCGACAGGATTTCGTAGGCTGTGCCCGCGTCCAGGCCTCGACTGAGGATGTTCTTGGAAATATGATCCGGGTTTTCGAGCACGTCCTTGTGCGTCGTCGCCGAGCCGATGGTGCTCACCATACCTTCGCCGACGCGTGCAATGATGGTCTCCTCACCGGCACCGCCCACCAGGCGGTCGATGTTCGTCCGCACCGTCACGCGCGAGACGGCAATCAACTGAATCCCGTCCTTCGCCACCGCCGCAATCCGCGCGGTTTCGATGACTTTCGGGATCACGGACATTTTTACGGCCTCCAGGACGTCACGGCCCGCCAAGTCGATGGCGGCTGCGCGCTTGAAAGACATTACGATATTGGCTTTGTCGGCTGAGATGAGAGCATTGACTACACGCACAACGTTCCCCCCAGCCAGATAATGCGCTTCTAAATCGTCGATCGACACCGGCAGCCCAGCCTTGGCCGCGCTGATGCGGGCGGTGACCACGGTTGCCGGAGGCACCCGCCTGAGCCGCATACCAACAAGCGTCGGCAGCCCCACGTATGCGCCGGACGACCAAGCCGCGATCCAAAGAGGAATCGGGACCAGGTACAGGAATACAATCAGTAACGCGATGGTCCCGATAAGCAGACCGGACGCGCCGATCGCGGTGGGATCTAGACTATTCATTTCTATTCTCCTGATGGGCCGCTAAAGGCCTGATAACGATTCGATTACCCTCAACTCGAGTCACCTCGATCATAGCGCCTGCGTCGATGAATCCGCCTTCCGATACGACGTCGACGCGAGTTCCGTCAATCTCCGCAATTCCTGACGGCCGCATCGGCGAAAGCGCCGTCCCGGTCCGTCCCAACCACTGACGGTCGCTTTCCGGAGCTGAGACGTATCCAAGATCGGCATCCATGCCGGTGGCGAGTACCAGGCGCTTCCCAAAGGGTAATCGGGGCAGAAATTGCATCATCGCGAAAGCGCCGGCCATTGCCAGCAAAAGCGAAAGCGAAACGCGCCCGAGCGCAATAACAATAGCGGACACCGTTGCACCGGCGCCAACTAGCGCCATGCCGAGCCCCGCCACCATGGCGACGACACCGGCAATGCCAACCAGGGTTGTGCCCGGGATCACAAATACTTCTAGCGCGAGCAACAACAACCCAGTGGATACAAGAAGCAATTCCTCCCATCCGGCGAGTTGAACGATCCAGTGGCCCCAGAAAAACAGGCTGACGAAAAACAGCCCGAGCGTGCCTGGTACGCCGAAGCCAGGTGTTCGGATCTCCACCAGCAACCCCAGCATTCCCAACGTCAGCAATAGAGAGCTGAGCACGGGATTGGTCAGAAAACGGACCAGGGTCTCGGCCCAAGTTTCAGTGACGCGTCGAAGCTGCGAATTGGCCAGGCCAGCAGCCACAAGCGCCGCTTGGATGGTGGGAGCGGACAGATCCGCTACTTTATACTTGAGCGCCTCCGAGGTCGTGAGAGTAAGTAATTTGCCCTTGGCAATCACCCCTGGGATCTCTACGTCGGAATCCACCATCGCTTCGGCATACTCTGGCGGACGCTTACGTACCTCCGCCGTCGCGCGAAACTCCTTCCGTACATAGGAGACCGATTTTTCATCGGCGGGCTTGGTCTCGCCACTCCCGGTAACCACCGGGGCAGCGGCGCCTATCGTGCCGCCCTCCGTCATCACCAGCGTGTCGCAGGCAATCGCGATCAAAGCGCCCGCCGAAATTGCACGCTGGTTGACGAATGCGATGGTTCGAACGGGAGAGTTGAGAAGTGCATCTCGCATCGCCACCGCCGCATCCACCCGGCCGCCGAACGTATTGATGTCGAGCAGTACGGCGGCGGCGCCAGCCTCTTTCGCCTCGCGGATCGTCCGTGACAGGAACGGAGCCAGGCCCAGGTCGATCATCCCGTTAATTGGAATGACGTATACGACCGGAGCGGAGGTCTGTGCCGTGACCGTCTGCGGGGTCCAGGCACCCGCCAATGCCAGCAGAACTATAAGTGTCTTAGTAAACATAAACACGAGCGGATCACGGAACTGCTCGAGCGCAACGGCAACCGGCTGGCCGTCAAATCGCTCCGCCAGTGCTGAGGCCCAAGCCTCAACTGCTTCTAGCGTATGCGCGAACGATCCCTTCCATGGTTTGGCGTGTCCGGAAGATTCCTTCGCCCACACATGGTTCTGATCGGCGCAATCGATTGCGGCCAGCGCGGCAGATTGTGTTTCCATCGGATTGATTGGAAAATTATAAGGCTAACGGGCTGGGCGGAGTGTAAACACTTGGATCACGGGGAACGTATGCGCGGAGGCAAGCGTATTCAAGTCGCTGCGCAGACTGCTCCAAATAGGTTCGACACTGCCAAACTCTGAGCGCAGCATGAAGCGGTTTACGCTTTCCGCGGTTTCGAGGGCATTGCGCAATTGCTCGTGAGCGGACTTGAAATCATCCTGCTTATACTGTTTCTCCAGTTGGTCCAGCGCGTCTTCGAGGCGGCCGGCCATCCGTTTTAATTCGTCTCTGTCTCCTATGCGAACCGTACTTGACATGAGCGCTTTGTTGAATTCCTTCTTGAAAGCGTCGCCGTGGTCCTCAATTCGTGCCATTACGGACTGGATCTCAGATTTGCGCTGGCCGATATTGCCAGGCAATAGAATTCCACCCGTCACTACATAGGTCTGTCTTTCAGTATTGGCCGAATGCGGCGCGGTGTGGGGGTGGTTTTGTGAAACCCCATTTTGCTGAAACTGTCCATATCTCCGGTAGGTCTGCTGCTGATCGCGCCAGGCCTGCTGTCGATCCATCTTGGAATGTTCCGTCCAGGCGCTTTCCGTAGTCCCCTCCACGCCGGTGGGTGTCCAGACATAGATGCGGGCGTTGCGATCGAATTCGGGTGCCTCATCGCGGTCTTCGCGTAGGCGCAGGGTTTTCGCAAAATCATCATCCATCGATGGCACATAGCGGCCAGCGCTTTTAGAGATCATTTGTGCTTCGGACTTGGGATACACAAATTCGCGCCCCATCGTGTCGCCAGGATAAATCCAAGCCCGGAGGGCGGGCGGAGCATTCCCTCTGGCTTCGTAGAATACAAGTTGTGTCTTGCCCGATACTTCGTCGTTCATGAGCTGATTGGGTATCGTCATCGTTGTCGTATAGATCTTCGATTGCGCCTCGTTGAAGAACTGCACGATGTGGCGGTTGGAACTGGAATCGGCCAGCTTCACAACATAGTTGCCGGGAGGCAGGACCGCGCCGGGAACTTGAATCGTCTCCTTTATTTCCAGTCTTGTGAGTTTGTTCCAAGGGGCTGCCAGCGCCAGAACGGAGCTGAAAAGCAGGGTCATAATGGTTGCGGAGTGTCGCATGTAAAGTCTCCTGTAATTGTGAGGCTTCCGCCCCGGCATTCGTTTCACGGACGGGAAGAACCGCGGCCAGCTTGCGCATTTCATCGGCCGCCTCCCGGCAATGCGAGTTGGAACGAATTCCCCGTCCCGGAAAGCCCGTGGCCCGATCATCGCGCCGATCGTGCCCTTGCGAACCACACACCCCTCGCCAGCGGCTATGCAATAATCGCGGCAACTCGACGGCACGCCGGAAGCCCACACCCTTCGTCCTCAT
>Ga0163152_10008830_pt1 | contig 10656 bp, 10 predicted proteins | sample OliLakLV19MP8IB2_FD_148635 | JGI IMG/M metagenome (GOLD analysis project Ga0163152, IMG submission 148635) | Freshwater microbial mat bacterial communities from Lake Vanda, McMurdo Dry Valleys, Antarctica - Oligotrophic Lake LV.19.MP8.IB-2 | ecosystem: Environmental > Aquatic > Freshwater >...
CCGCACCCCGCCACCAACCCGCTCGCCGCGCCCGCGCCCGCGCAAAAACGACCCCTGCGCTGGTTGCAACGGTCACGAACGGCTGCAATAGAACCATGAGCCGCAATAAGGACGTCAACGGTTTGGCCCAAGCTGGCTAGCGCCAAGTACTGGACGGACGGCCGGGGCGGAACGTGTCAATGACTTTGAGACACTGGCTTGGTGAATTTAGTGTAGCGCGGGTAGTGGATTTTCTGGAGATTGGTAAGGTGCGGCAGGAGGGTTGATCCAGACAGCATTGGCTACGCGCATGGGCTGCGGCGCTCGATGGACGAAGCGTTCGGGCGTAGCCGCGTAGGCTGCCGACAAGGTTTCCTGCCGTGCCTGTCCCTCCCAAAGGTAGTGCATCATTCCGTCTGTAAAAGCGCGGCTGCTGTCATTGCTGGCAGCGGTCGCGGAAAGTGATCTTGGAAAGGGCGGGCCAGAGGCGGTTTTCTTGGGAATGTTCAACCCCCCAAGGAGACAGTCCCATGACCCACCGCGAGCATCGTAATGGATTTGAATTTGAGGCCCCAGCCGATTCTTCGTCGGTCGAGGGGTTCCAAGAGATCTTGGAGCTGTTGGTGGACCGCGGCTTCGAGGGACTGGCCCAAGCCATGCAGACGCTCGTCAACGAAGCGATGAAGCTCGAACGCAGCCAGGTGCTCGATGCCTGGCCGTACGAGCGCACGCCCCAGCGCCGCGGCTACGCCAACGGCTACAAGCCCAAGACCCTGCACGCCCGCGTGGGCACGTTGGAGTTGGCCGTGCCCAAGGCGCGCGGCGTCGAGTTCTATCCGTCGGCCCTGGAGCGTGGCACGCGTAGCGAACGCGCCTTAGCCCTGGCCGTCGCCGAGATGTATCTGCAAGGCGTCTCCACACGCAAGGTGACGGCCGTCATGGAACAGTTCTGCGGCCGCGAGGTGACCAGCATGCAGGTCAGCCGCGCCGTGCAGGCCCTCGACGACGAGCTGACCAAGTGGCGCGAGCGACCGCTGGGCGAAATCCACTACTTGCTGTTGGACGCGCGTTACGAAAAGGTCCGCCTCGGCGGCACCGTGGTCTCGTGCGCGCTGCTGGTGGCCGTGGGCATCGCAGCCGACGGGCATCGCACGATCCTGGGAGTGAGCGTGTCGCTCTCCGAGGCGGAAGTGCACTGGCGCGAATTTCTGGCCGGGCTGCAAGCCCGCGGCCTGCATGGCGTGCAACTGATTACCAGCGACGATCACTCGGGGCTACGGGCTGCGCTCGCCGCGCGCTTCTCGGGGGTCAAGTGGCAGCGCTGTCAGTTTCACCTGGCCAAGAACTTGTTCGATCACCTGCCGCCGAACGTCTCGCAGGCAGAAGCCAGCGCCGATCTGCGGGCCGTGTTCAATGCACCGAATCGTGTCGAGGCGGAGCGGCTATTGGGCTTGATGGTGTCGAAGCATGCGCCGACGGCGAAGAAGCTGGCCGCCTGGCTGGAACAGAACGTGCCGGAGGGGCTGACGGTGTTCGACTTCCCGGCCGATCATCGCCGCCGGCTGCGGACTAACAATGGGCTCGAACGATTGAACCGCGAAATCAAACGCCGCACCCGCGTGGCAAGCATCTTCCCCAACGAGGCATCCTTGCTCCGCCTGGCCACCGCGGTGCTGATGGAAACCGACGACGAGTGGCAAACTGAGAAACGTTACCTCCCAAAGGCAACCGCATAACCCGACCTGACCCAGGAGCTATTTACAGACCAACGGTTGCACTATCCTTGTTTCCTGCGTACCTCGTCATCACTCTCCGTTCGTTCCCCGCGTTCAGCACGTTTCTTAGACCATCGCATTAAGTCGATGGGATCAATTCGCCGGTTTTTACCAGCCTTTCCATTGCTACGCAGCCGACGCGTCGTGACATCCCGACTCAATATCCCAGCATTCACGCCCAGGATTTTCGCGGCGTCTGAAACCGTAGGCCAATCCTCGTCACCGGACGTTAATGCTAGCTGGGGCGCCTCTTGAAGCAGGTCGATGAATCGCCCAATTTGTTCGAAAGCGTCGTTGGCGTGTCTTCTTGTGCAAGGCTCGAGTGGCGAAATGTGGCATTTGTCGCCGGACAACTGCGTCCCATATAACGTCACCGCTCGACCCAACTTCTCTGTAACCACTTCCAAGTCGGCTTCAAGCAATGGATGCCTTGCCTCCGCAGAATGAAGAACTCTTGCTTGTCGTTCGGCCTCTTTCGTGAACCCTTCGAACAGGTTCTGGAAATCTTGCATTGGTACGACGAGCCTACTAACATCCTCTTCATCCGAGGGCTGAATGTCGTTGAGAAGTAGGAAACGTCGACAAGATTCTAGAACCTGAGGTAATTCAGGATCGTTGTCCCGCTTCCGTTCCTGCAAACCGTAATCGCAATAGAATTCGGCAACTACGACTAGGCTGCTGAGCTTAGGAAATACTTGGAGCACCGTTGGCACGCTATCGCTTTGAACGGTCCAGCCCATTCGAAGGTGGCTCAAAAAGGAAAACCATTGTTGAATCAGTGCACGCAGGCGAGTCGCTGCCAGCCAAGCAGATTCTGCTCGCGTGCGGACTGAATCTTGCGAGAGGTTACTTATTGACGCCGGCACTGGCGGCAGTTCGGGAGTCTGAGCTGGCCACGGCCAACCGATCCTTGCATTCATGCGCAGAAAGCGTTCCAGTTCGTGCCGCTCGGAACCAGCAACATCGAACACTCGATCTTGATCCCTGGCATCTGAAGCCGCCACGGCACGAACTTGACGTATCAACTCAAGCAAGTTAGGGCTCCTCATGAGAGACCTGCCGCGCCTTGGACCGGCAGAGTGACTGTGTCCACTGGGCGCTGCAGCAAATTGATAACGCTGCTTCGCAGGATCCATCCAGGATCGATCGCGAAGCGGACTGGCACGGCTGCCGACGTCAATGCGGCAAGAGAGTTGTGCCAGCTAGCGGTTCATCAGATCGCGTTTGGGCATTTAGGGCAAGGCCACGCTGTGTCACCCAGCACTTAAGCTATTGCTTGGGAGGTACTTGTGGCTTCTATTTCGCTGCATCAACGAGAGCAATGACTGCTCGCCTAATCGGTTCGCTCAGCGTCGACCAGGCGCGTATGACGTGGAGCAGTTCTGGATCGGAGCCCGGTACAAGCGCACTCGTCCCGACTAGCTGAGCCAGCGGGTGGTTGTCCGTGTCGCTAGTGCCAACCGGGGTGCAAACCGCCGGGTCACTCGTCGCAAGTCCTGGCGCTAGCTCGTTTTGAAATTCGGTACCCGCACGTTTACACCGTGGATGTCGGGGGTTCGAGTCCCTCATCGCCCACTATCGCGCAGGCATCTCAATCCGTCGAGGCGGTCTCGACCAATTTGCGATGCAAGTCGATCAGGGCGTCGAAGTCTCCTCGATCGCCTTGCTTAATTGCTTCGAGGTACTCCGCTCGAATTGCACTCTCCGCGCCGATCAGTTCCTCAGGCCAAACGATTACGGCGTGCTTGTGCCTGCGCAGCCAAATGTTGGCCAAAAACCGGGACCAGCGTCCGTTGCCATTCTCGAAGGGGTGAATGCTCACCGCGCGATGATGCAACCGAGCGGCTTGCTCAACCAGGTCCATTGCAGAGCCTGGCCAGTAGGATAGGTCATCAATCAACTCGGCAAGCCTTTGCCCGATCAAAGGAAACGGCACACCGAGGTTCAAGTTTTTCGCGCGGATGGCGCCTGCCCAACTCCACACGACGCCGAACATTTCGCGATGCAGTTTGAGGCACCAATCATAGGAAAATGATGCGGTTCGCCTCGACGGCTTGCCAGCAAGATGCTTCGTGATTGCCTTGCGGATATTCTGTGCCTCGACGATGCTCAGCTCGCGTCGATTCGTGATGCCTTTGATCTTAAGGCCCGACGTATCAATCGGGGACTCGCCGTCGATTGGCGACCATTCGTTCATGCTCAGCTCGCCCACAGGCGACGCGCCGAGCCGGCAAGCAGCTCATGCACGGTCTGTTCGACAAGGCGCTCGATCGTCTTTGGATCGACCGCCTGGGCTTCAAGCGCCATCGTGCCCTGGACCATTTGAGCGATCCGGGTGGCCTTTGCTTTGGCTTGCGCGTGCCTGAAATCATCGGGCTCCTGCGCGGCTTCGAGCTCCAGTTTTAAGCCGAGCGCTGCGGCGATGGCCACGATCGTAGGAAGCGTCGGGCTCCGCTCGCTGCCCGACAGGGTGCGGTTCACCGTTGGCAGAGAAACCCCCGCCCGCTCGGCAAGCGTCGTTTTCTTCATGCCGAGCAGCTTGCGACGATTCTCGAGTTCGGTGACAAAGCGCGTGCTGGCGTTCATGCGAGAGCCTCGAACCAGAATTTCTATGCCATTCATGATACGTTTTCAACTGAAAGTATATCATGCATGATACATAAATTGCGGCCAAACGTCGCGGCTTGTCTCCCCTGCCCCCACCACAGCCTATGGCTGGGCTCGCAAATCGACTCATATCTCGTTACCTTAAATTGACTTACGATCATTCGCAGCCCAGACATTGGACGCACCAGCGCTTTGGCCACCTGCCAGCCAAACCGCGATTCTGCCGACGCGCGGCTAGGTGAAGCCCTTCAAGAACAGCGCCAGGAACTTCTTGCAGCGCAGTTCGCGGAGATCTTTGGCGTCGGCGCCGGGGTGTCGCACGTCGGTGGGGAGCGCTTTACCATCGGGGGCAATTCGGTAGGCCCGCCGCTGGTGCGCGGCAATCGACGCGCGCAGTTCCTGGGCAAAGCAGCAGTCGTTCACCAGCACCGCGACCTCGGTGTTGAGCTTCTCCGAACGCGGGTCGAAGTTGTAGCTGCCGACGACTGAAATGCAGCAATCGACGACCATGCTCTTGGCGTGCAGCACGCACGGGCCGCGAAATTCCCACAGCTTGATGCCGTGCCACAGCAGCAGTCGCTTCTGGTTGGAGTAACCGCCGTAGGACAGCTTGGAATTCGTGCTGGTCAACGAGTTAGTGAGAACCTGAATGTCGACTCCACGCCTGGCAGCGCGCAGCAAAGCCTGGCGCAGTTTGCGCGACGCGACGAAGTAGGGCGTCTCCAGCACAATCGAGCGCTCGGCCGAGTTCACCAGGTCGAGCATCGCCTCGTCGGTTCCGTCGGTGGTTTTTTTGCGGCCGCCGGCGTCGTACAAGAAGGGGATCGGTGGCAACTGGGGCTGCCCCGCCGACCAGTCGTTGCCCGAATCGAGCGTGATCATCTCCCCTTCGGCCAGGATCGCCCACGCCTGATCGAGGTACGCGCTGGCCCACCGCTTGCCGCCGGCGACATCGCGCTTGCCAAGGCGCGGCACGCACGATTGGGCCAGCCAGTAGTGCCCCCCTTCCACATGCGGGCAGTCGGCCGAAAAATCCTTCAGCTTGGTCGGGCCGATCTGGTTGCTGGCCCACAGGCATTGGAAGTACTTGGCGGCCTCGCAGGCAACCTGCCCGCGCAAGTAGACGTCTCGATCGCAGAAGTTGTGGCAGGCCAGGCCGAAGTGGCGATCTTCCATGTTGCGGCTGCCGGTGATCAACTGGCAACGATCCGAGAGAACCACCTTGTCGTGCATGCGGCGATTGATCCAACAGGGGTGCAGCAAGTTGCCCTGGTGGTACTCGCGAATCTCGACCCCCCGCTCGATCAAGTGGGCCTGCATGGCGTCGGGGATGGTGTTCTTGCTGGCGTCGATGACCATCCGCACGCGGACGCCCCGATCGGCGGCCTCGCGCAACGCGGCCAGCAACATGGCCGAGACATTGTCGAAATCGATGATGTAATAGACGACGGCGATTTCGACCTGGGCCTGCTGAATGATGTCGACGCGGGCCTGCGCGGCTTCGTAATCGTCGCGCAACAGGCGAGCCACATCCGCCCGCGCGGCCGGAGCGCCGAGCGCCCAAAGCAGCAAGGTCGCGCAAGCCAAGCGCAATCGCGGCGCGGTCGCAGCGCCAGAACCTCGATGGTGTCGATCCATCGAACGAAGCTCGCCAATCCGTGGAAGTGAGGTGAGCTTAACATCGGCAGCCGATCGGCCGGCGGTGCATTCCCCGCCGCGGCGACCGTGCCCTGCGTCTAATCGCTACCACGCGATGGAGGACCTGCACGCACCACCAGCCGCCCGCTGCTCGCATGGCTGAGCGGCGCTGGTACAATCGTGCGCCGCGGCGCTTTTACCGTGCCGTCGATACCTGGCGCGGTTCTCCCCGTACCGGGCATTGCTACTTCCGCCCCGCCTGCATTCTCCTGATCAAAGCGGCCCGCATATGAAATTGCTGCGCAGTGTTTGGAGTTGTTCGCTGGTTCTGGCGATTTCAACGGCTGTGATTTCAACGGCCGTGAAATTGATCGTGGTGCTATCGATGGCCGTGCTGGTGCCCGGCACGGCGTCGGCGGCCGAGCCGGCAGAATCGTCAACGCGGCCATCAACCGAGCAACCGGGCGCCCGCCCCAACGTGCTGTTGATCTGCGTCGACGATCTCAAGCCGGTGCTCGGCTGCTATGGCGATGCGGTGGCGCGGTCGCCCAACATCGATCGCCTGGCAAAGCGGGCCGTGCTATTTGAGCGGGCGTACTGCAATCAGGCGGTCTGTTCGCCATCGCGCAATTCGCTGCTGGTTGGCTTGCGGCCGCAGACCCTGGGCATTTACGACCTGGAGACGAACTTCCGCCATGCCCGAGTGGACGCAGTGACCCTACCACAGTATTTCAAGCAGCACGGCTATCGCACGCATTCGCTGGGCAAGGTGTTTCACGTCGGGCATGGCAACCAGGACGATACCGCGAGTTGGAGCGTGCCAAGCTGGAAGCCCGACGCCGCGGCCTATGCCTTACCCGAAAGCCGACCAACAGCGGCCCGCCGGGCGCAGCGCGCGGCGCGTGCCAATCAAAACGGCGCCGCTCGCGCGAACCAAGGCGGCAATCAGCGCCGGGCCAAGGGTGCTGCCTACGAAGCGGCCGACGTGCCCGACAACACCTATGGCGACGGTGCGCTGGCCGACGAGGCGATCGTGCGGTTGCGGGCGGCGGCGGCCGGCGAAACGACGAAGCCGGCGGGCGAGAATTCGAGCCCTGCGGACTCCGCGACGGGCGCCCCGTGGTTTCTGGCCGTTGGCTTCGTGAGGCCGCATCTGCCGTTTGTGTCGCCGCAGAAATACTGGGACCTGTTCGATCGGGGCAAGTTCGAGCTCGCCAAGTTGCAGACTCCGCCAATCGGCGCCCCGAGCTATGCGCCGCAGTTCGGCGGCGAGCTGCGAAACTACCTGGGCATGCCGAAATCGGGCCCGTTGGACGACGAGCTGCAACGCACGCTCATTCACGGCTACTACGCGGCCGCCAGCTATATGGACGCCCAAGTCGGGCGCGTGCTCGACGAGCTCGAGCGCCTCAAGCTGGCAGATAACACCATCGTGGTCCTCTGGGGCGATCATGGCTGGCACCTGGGCGATCACGGCATGTGGTGCAAGCACACCAATTATGAACAGGCCGCGCGGATTCCGCTGCTAATTTCCACTCCCGGCGCCGCGCCTGGCGCTGCCACCGCCGCTGGAGTGAAATCAGCCTCGCTGGTCGAGTCGGTCGATCTGTACCCCACGCTTTGCCAGTTGGCGGGGCTACCGATTCCCGCGGGCCTCGACGGCCGCAGTTTCGCCGACACGCTGCGCGATCCCGCCGCGCCGGCCAGAGACTATGCGACCCACGTTTATCCGCGCGTCGGGCCGAACCAGCAGAAGCTGCTCGGCCGAGCCGTGCGCACCGCGCGCTACCGGCTCGTCGAGTGGAAGGCGTTCGGCGCCGCCCCCGAGTCCGCCGAACTGGAGCTCTACGACTACACGAGCGATCCGCTCGAAACTGAAAACCTCGCAGCGCAGCAGCCGGCCGTCGTCGCCGAGCTGCGGGCGATGCTGGCTCGTCAGCCCGAGGCCTTGCCGCAGATCACGGCGCCTGGGGCCGTCACAGGTCAGGCTGCGGCTGAGCAGGCCGCGGCGCCTCAATAGTTGAGAACTTCGGGCTACAGCTTCGCCGACTACAGTTTCGCCGACCCATCCTGGTCGTCGAGCCTTTGGTTGCCGATCTCATCGAGCGTGATCGGGCCGCCGTCGGGCTGCCAGCCGCAACTGTTGCAGCGCCACTGCGGCGGGCGAATATCGAACGGCGCCGATTGGTCCATCTGAAAAACAGACGGACCTGCTGCTGGCCGCGCGGCGTGATCGGTGAATTCGCTTCCCTTGCACTTGGGGCATCGCTCCCCTTCGCTCCAAGGACTGTCCATGAATCTGCCTTTGTGATGGGCTTGTTGACTGCACGCTGGCAGCCTATGGGTGGCAAGCTGATCGGTGCGACAACTTCAGCCTATCGCGCGACGGACCGCATCGGCAACTGCTGCGGACGGGGGTATTGTCTCAACAGTGAGTTGGTCGCTATTCGGCGATTAGTCCCCAGTTGGCCAAGCCCGCGAAAAACAGCGCAATGATAAAGACCACGAGAAGTGCGATTATCGCACCCTGTTTCGGTCGCTCAAACCAACTGCCGATTCCTGCTCCGAGGCAAAGCACCCCGCCCCATTGGTAGATGACTTCATCGCCGTTCCACGGCATGAGAAAGCCTTGCACCTCACACAGAATCCACAACAGCAGCAAAAAAGCAGACAGCGCCTGCCACGCTATGCGCGGCATCGGCCCGAACATAAGCGACCTGAATCGCTGAGCCGGGGTTTGCTTCGGCTTCTCGTCCATAGCTCTATTCTGGCGCGGCGGATCGGCGGCGTCGATGTTCGAACACCGCCCACGCGGCCTTCCAGATGAGGAACGCGCATAGCGCGACAACGGGATAGATGCAGCTCAGGTGTGGGTACGTGACGACAAGAATTGGCGCGGCCGCGCTGCCACTAGAGACTCCCTCAATGCGAGTGAACAGCCTGTAGTACCACCAGAAAAATTGCGAGTTGAAGCGTTCGCCGAATTCGTTAGCAGAGTAAACAATGACAGTATCAAAAACTGGCCATTGCGCCATCGCCCACGCCAGGATCGCGGTCAGAATCAGGACCGTGGATAACCGGAAGCGGAACCAGCGGCGCTTGATCCCTTGGCTGTCGTCCATGCCGTCAGGATAGCATGTCCCCCCGCCGCGAGGCGTTTCTCGGGTATCCCGACTCGCGCCGAAGTCGCCGGGCGCGGTGAAATGTCCTTCACCGACTGGCAAGATTCCTTGCGTTTTGAATCAGCCGGACGATACTCTACACCGAACCTGCGAATTGCCCCACCGGTCAACCGTCAGGGCGCGGCGTCTGGCAACACCGCTGTCAACATCGAGAACTGCACCGACGATGTCCGCCGAGATTCGACCGATCTTCGTCGTTGGCTCGCCGCGCTCGGGCACGACGCTCATGCGCTCCATCCTGGACGCCCATCCCTCGATTGTCTGCCCGCCCTGGGAAACCGGCGTCTTCGTGGAGCTGGCCAATCTGCTCGACCGCTTCGAGAAGTCGCAGGCCAAGCACAACTTCGTGAAAGACGACGCCTCGATCTGGCAATGGGTCCGCCAGACCGTCGACGACCTGATGGCGCGGGTCACTGGCTCGTTCAACAAGCCGCGCTGGGCGGAGAAGACGCCAGCCCACGTCCTGCACATCGAGCTGATCCATCGCGTCTACCCGCAAGCGCAGTTCGTACACATCATTCGCAACGGTTACGAAGTGGTGCGCTCGCTGCAAAATATGACTTGGGCGCCGCACTACGTGCGCGGCAACGCGCATACCTGGGTCAACTACGTGCAGGCGGGGCGCGCGGCGGCCCGCAACTTGCCCGCCGGCTTGTACCACGAGCTGCGCTACGACGAGCTGGTCACCCAGCCCGAGCCTTTGTTACGGCAACTGTGTGAGTTCTTCGGCGAACCGTTCGAGCCCCAGATGATGGCCTTCGACAAGCCGCAGAACAATACGTTCGGCCAGGCGCGCGAGCCGATCACTGCCGACGTCAAGCGCGACTATCGCGAGTTGACGCGTCTGCAGCGCTGGGCCTTTAACTCCGTGGCTGGCAGCCTGATGCGCGAGCTGGGCTATCGCTGAGGCAACTGCATCGCGTTGCGTGACACCGCCACGAGCTCAACTCTCGATTCCGTACGCTCGCGCCGCCAACTATGCTGGTAGGGTGATGTTCAGCGAGCTTGCCACGACTGTCTCCGAATTCAATCCGCAAGCCGGCGACTACGCGCCGCGGGTGGTTGACTACATTCTGGCAGCCGCCCAAAGCCACCAGGCGAGCGACATCCACCTGCGTCCGACCAGCGACGGTCTCGAGTGGCAATGGCGAATCGATGGCGTCTTGCAGCGCGTGGCCACGCTGCCGGCCGCATCGTCGAGCAACGTCATTGCCCGATTGAAGGTGCTGGCCGAGCTGCTGACGTATCGCAGCGATTTGCCCCAGGAAGGGCGGCTGCGCTCTGGCTCGCCTGGCGTCGAAATGCGGCTGAGCACGTTTCCCACGCTGCACGGCGAGAAGGCCGTCGTAAGGTTGTTTGCCGCGGCTCGCCATCTCGAGCAGTTGGACGACTTGCAGTTGCCCGACGAAATCACGCGCACGGTGCGTCAACTGCTGACGGAGACATCCGGCGCGGTGCTGATCACCGGCCAGGTG
>Ga0163152_10008831_pt1 | contig 10656 bp, 6 predicted proteins | sample OliLakLV19MP8IB2_FD_148635 | JGI IMG/M metagenome (GOLD analysis project Ga0163152, IMG submission 148635) | Freshwater microbial mat bacterial communities from Lake Vanda, McMurdo Dry Valleys, Antarctica - Oligotrophic Lake LV.19.MP8.IB-2 | ecosystem: Environmental > Aquatic > Freshwater > Lake...
ACCGGAATGCAGGTCGGATGAATCTGCGTGTAGCAAGGATTGGCCAGCGCCGCGCCTTTCTTGTAAGCGCGCCAGATGGCCGTCGTGTTGCAGCCCTTGGCGTTGGTGGAAAGGTAGAAAACATTTCCGTAGCCGCCCGTTCCAAGAACCACCGCATCCGCCGCATGCGCCGAGATCTCACCGGTGACGAGATTGCGAACCACAACACCTTTCGCGTGGCCGTCGATCACAACCAGCTCCAGCATTTCCGTGCGCGGAAACATCTTCACTTTGCCCAAGCCGATCTGGCGCTCCAGCGCCTGATAGGCGCCGAGCAGAAGTTGTTGGCCAGTCTGGCCGCGCGCGTAAAAAGTCCGCGAAACCTGCGCGCCGCCAAACGAACGATTTGCGAGGAGCCCGCCATACTCGCGAGCAAAGGGAACGCCTTGCGCGACGCATTGGTCGATGATTTTGACGCTCGTTTCCGCGAGCCGATAAACGTTGGCTTCGCGGGCGCGAAAATCACCGCCCTTGATGGTGTCGTAGAAAAGCCGGTAAACGCTGTCCCCATCGTTTTGATAATTCTTGGCGGCGTTGATGCCGCCCTGCGCCGCGATGCTGTGGGCGCGCCTCGGGCTGTCCTGGAAGCAAAAGCATTTTACGTTGTAACCCAGTTCAGCCATCGACGCCGCCGCAGAGGCACCGGCCAGACCCGATCCAACCACGATCACGTCATACTTCCGTTTGTTCGCCGGGTTCACCAGCTTCAGGTCGAATTTGTATTTCTCCCATAAATCCGGAATGGGACCGGAAGGAATTTTGGAATCGAGTTTCATGTTACTTCAATGCCTCCTTTCCAAAACCGAGCAGAATGGCAATTGGAATTGAGATGTAGCCGACGAAAATAAAAATGGAGATAGCCTTGGCGAATCCGTCGATCAATCCCGCGTACGATTTCTTTTTCCAACCAAGCGATTGGAACATCGAGCCAACGCCGTGGCTCAGGTGCAGTGAGAGCAAACCGATCGCGATGATGTAAAAAATTGAAACCACCGGCTGGCGGAAACCAAGGATCATCATGGCGAAGACATCGTGCCGGTCTTTTGCGTCGTGCAATGTTTTGAAATCCTCGTTCGTGAAATTGATTCCCGGGATTTGCACGGTGAAATGCAACAGGTGATAAATGATGAAAAAGAAAATGATCAACCCGCTCATCAACATCGTGCGCGAGGCGTAACTGGCGGTCGTCGGGTTGTAAGTCTGATAGGCGATTGGACGGGCCGCCTTGTTTTCGGCCGAAATTTTTATCGCCGCCCAAATGTGCAGGAGCACCATCGCCAGCAGGCTGATTCGCGCCACCCAAAGCAGTTCGCCAAGCCCCTGCAGGAATGCGCCATAGCGATTGATTGCCTCTGGCCCAAGAAAGATTTGCAGGTTTCCGATCAAATGGGCGACGACAAAACCGAACAGCCCGAACCCGGTCAGCGCCATGATGTATTTTTTGCCGAGCGAGGAATCAAAAATTTGTGTGACAATATTCATTGGTGAGGCCGCAAACGCAACCGCGTGAGCGAAGCTAATAACTAGGGAGAGGCGCGTCAATGCGGACTAATCGATATAAGCCTCGCTTGGGCGACGGTTACCTTCACTTATTGGCGATAATCACGCGGTTTCAACCAAACCTGCGGTGAGAACCCCGGCAGGTTTCCAACCTGCTTTCGCTTCGAATCCAGGAAATCTCCGCCGATCCGTCCTCTGAACTTATCGCGAAATGCTTCCGAAAGGCCTTTTGCTTTCCATTGAGGCATTACCCTTCCACCGAACTAAAGGCCACCACACTCAACGGCGGCAACGTAATTTCCGCGGAAAACTCCTGATTGTGACACTTGTGTAGATGCGCGGTGACACCGCCCAGGTTGCCTTGATTGCTGCCGCCGTAAATTCCAGCGTCGGAGTTCAATGCCTCTTTCCAGAAACCGGCCTTCGGCATACCAATGCGATAATTGGTCCTCAGAACGGGGGTCAGGTTCATGATGACCGCAACCTGCCGTGAGCAATCACGGTTCTGGCGGACAAAGGACAGAACACTGCTTTCCGCATCCCCGCAATCAATCCAATAAAAACCCGCCAGGTCAAAATCGCCCTCCCAGAGCGCGGGTTCGTTGCGGTAAAATTTATTCAAATCCTCGACGAACCTCTGGGTGCCCCGATGGAACGGGCCGGCGTCAAGCAGCCACCAATCGAGCGACTTGCTTTCTCCCCACTCAGCCACCTGGCCAAATTCGCTGCCCATCATCAAGAGCTGCTTGCCGGGAAACAGCCATTGATAGGCGAGGAGCCCCCGGAGATTCGCGAATTTCTGCCAGTCGTCTCCGGGCATCTTTCCAATCAGCGAGCCCTTGCCGTGAACAACTTCGTCGTGCGAGATCGGCAGGATAAAATTCTCGTTGTGATGATAGAGCATCGCGAACGTCAAATCGTTCTGATGGTATTTCCGGTGAATCGGGTCGTGGCTGAAATATTTCAACGTGTCGTGCATCCAGCCCATGTTCCATTTGAAGGTGAACCCAAGCCCCCCGATGTAAGGCGGTCGCGTGACCTGCGGCCAGGCGGTCGATTCCTCGGCAATGGTGATCGCGCCCGGGTGCTCGGTGTGGACGAGATGATTCGCGTGCCGGAGAAACTCCACCGCCTCGATGTTTTCGCGCCCGCCAAATTTATTTGGAACCCACTCCCCGGCTTTGCGCGAGTAATCGAGGTAAAGCATAGAGGCGACGGCATCGACGCGCAGTCCGTCGATGTGAAATTTGTCACACCAGAAAAGTGCGTTGGCGGAGAGGAAGTTTTTTACCTCATTGCGCCCAAAATTAAAGATGAGCGTCCCCCAATCCTGATGCGAGCCCTGGCGGGGATCTTCATGTTCGTAGAGGGCGGTGCCGTCGAATTTCGCCAGTGCCCATTCGTCGCGCGGAAAATGCGCCGGAACCCAGTCGATGATCACGCCGATACCCGCCTCGTGCAGCGCGTTTACCAGAAACTGAAAATCGTCCGGCGTGCCAAAGCGGCTTGTCGGCGAATAGAATCCCGTCACCTGATAGCCCCAACTCGGGTAATAAGCGTGCTCAGAAACCGGCATGAATTCGACATGCGTGAAATTCATCTTCCGGAGGTAATCAACAAGGGGCCCGGCTAGTTCGCGGTAGCTGAACGACTCAAAGGCATTCTTCTTTTGCCACGAACCGATATGCACTTCGTAGATGCTCATGGGTGAGCGAAAAGGATTCGCCTCGCCCCGCTTTTTCAGCCAGCCATTGTCGCCCCACTTATTCTTGTCGATGTCCCAGACGATGGAAGCGTTCTTCGGAGCGGATTCGAAAAAGAAACCGTAGGGATCGGTTTTCAGAACGATTGCCCCGTGCAAATTCTTGATTTCGTATTTGTAATGCGCGCCCTCGCCAACGCCCGGGAGGAAAATCTCCCAAACACCGCTCGCCCCGAGCGAGCGCATGGAATGCCGGCGCCCGGCCCATTGATTGAAATCGCCGACGACGCTGACGCGTTGCGCGTTCGGCGCCCAAACTGCGAAACTGGTTCCCCAAACACCGTCGATCTCGCGAATGTGCGCCCCAAGTTTTTCGTAGATGCGCCGCTCGTCACCCTGGCCGAACAGGTACAGATCCTGTTCGCCGAGCGTCGGCAAAAACGAATAGGGATCGCGCGTCTGCCAACGATTGCCGTCGTGATTCCTGACGACGAGATCGTAGGCGTAAACTTTGGTGTCAGTGGCCGCGCCTTCGAAGATTCCCGCGTCGTGAATCTTCTTCAGCTTGAATTTGGATTTTTTCTTCTCGTGCGTCGGGTTGATCTCCACCTCCGCCGCATCCGGCAGGAACGCGCGCACCACCACACCCGATCCATCCCCCAGCGGATGCATCCCCAAAAGCGTGTGAGGCGACCGGTGCTGAACGTGAACGAGGCTGTCCAATTCCGCCTGTGTCAAAATCATCACCGTGACGTTAGCACCCGAAACTTAGATGAGAACCTCAAAAATTGAGCACCCGGAATGCCGGCGGGCGCCGTGAGTCGCCCCGGATAATGAAAAGCGTGGGCAACCGATGGGAACGCTGGAAAACCCGCCCGCCTTCCATACTGTTCTTTCAGTCGAACTGCATTTACGTTGACCGGGTGAACGCGAACTTTCTTGAGCCGGAAAACTTAAAGGTGACGGTTGACCGGGTTGCCTATCAACCCAACGCAGCCACGCCGCCGGATCGTCCGCATTGTTTCGTTTATTTTATCAGCATTCACAACGACACGGAGATTCCCGTCACCATCCGTGGCCGCAAATGGGTGGTGACCAATGACCGGGGCGAAGTCACGGCGGTCGAAGGCGATGGCGTCGTGGGAGAACGTCCGACCATCGAACCAGGCGAAAAATTCAGCTACAACTCGTTCCATTTGCTCGACACAAACTCCGCCGTGGCCGAGGGAAGCTACATTGGAGTGGACGCAAACGGCGAAAAAGTCCTCACGCGTATTCCGAAATTCAAAATGACGGTTCCCGGATGACGAGACCGGAATCCGACGGAGCATCGCTCGCATGTCCGCGCTGCAAACGCGTTTCGAGATTCAATCACCGTTCCGGCCAGTTCAGATGCCTGTGCAGGAACTGATACGTTCCGACGCCGTGAATCTCGTGCGGCCCGTTGAAAAATTCGATCTCCGTCCGCGCTCCAATCCCGAGACGATCATATAGGCGACGCACCTTCGCAAACTCGTAAGCGACGTGTTCGTCGATTCCGACCCCGTCGTAATGGCCGCGCTCGACCATGAAGGGCCGGGGCGCGACGAGCGCCGCCATTTCCGCGTAGTTGAACGTGCTGCCAAGGTTCCATTCCGGCATCTCATACTCGCCGGTAAACATATAGCTCCCGGGAAAATCGACACTGACATTTTTGAGAATCCACTCGTTGAAGTCGGCCGAGCAAATCGAAAGCGCATACCCCTCGAGAAGCGACGGAACACGCATGGCCGTCTTGCCGCCATAGGACAGCCCGTAGAACCCGATCCGTTTCGCATCGACGAACGGTTGCTCCGAAAGCCAGCTCAGGATTTGCTGATGCTGCGCGAGAATGACGGAGAAAAGCGACAGGCCGAGCGGATTGGCTTTTCGTTGAAGCACCCGGAATTTGTCCTCGCCGCGATACGGATTATGCGGCACGAAGACAACAAAGCCCCGCTCCGCCAACCGGGCCGCGAAGCCTTTGTAATATCTGAAACCTGGGCTTTGCGGATCGGTTGTGACCGCATCCATCGGCACGCCTTCGAGCCCGTGCTGGCAGACCACCACCGGCCGCCGCTCGCCCTCTTTCAAATCTTTTGGCAATAACAAAATGCCCCAGGCGAAAATGTCGGGGCGCGTATCGAGCACCACTTCGTAGCCCGTCCAGCGATCGTTCTCTAGAATCTTACGGCTTTTGGGGTTCGTGGGGAGGGCGTCGCCGGGCAAGCGCCCGATTACCTCGTCCCAAAATGTTTTTTGAAAATCGCCTTTCATTTGGCCCCATTGCTCCGGTGTTTTGGCTTCCTTCATTTTTTGCCAGAAGAAATTTTCCCGGACTCTCTCGGAGTCGCGGAGAGTTCCCTGGACCCGCTCGACCAACTGGAGAACCTGCTCGCGCTGGCGATCTCCAGAAGCAAGGCTTTCGGCCTGCGGCTTGAGCGGTTCCTCGGAACCCGTGAACGACGCACCCTGCGCTCCGAGCTGTTGGAGGAATTCCGCCAGGAGGGCGTCGGAGCCCGGTCCGGTCGGGACGTTTCCCGTTCCCGAAACAAGCCTGAAATTCTGAAGGAACTTTTCGCCGCCCGAATGCAACAGAGTTTTGGCGCGATTAAATTCTCCTTCGACGGATTGATACTCCGGCGTCGCAATTTTCCCCGGCGCGGCACCGCCTCTCCCGGAGCGTCTCGCAGGCGGACCGTCTATTTTCGGGGCGACGCTGTGCTCAATGACCAATCCACGAGGCGCGATGAGTGTGGCGAGTTCCGCGTCACCGAATTCGCCCAGCAACCCAAAAATGTTTCGGTAAATCGGCTCACTCCACAGTTGTTCGCGCGAGTTGAAATAGCCGCTGACGGCGATGGCGCGGATTCTCGTGTCCAAAGCGGCAGCGTAAAGGGCAAGCAAACCGCCTTCGGCATATCCGATCACGCCAATCCTGGCCGGAGCGTCGGAGGTGGCATTCTCCCGTCCGAGAAAATCGACAGCAGCCAAAACCTTCTGGACTTCGAACCCAATGATGTGCCGGCCCATCTCATAGGCCTGGCGATAAATCCATTCGCGATGCGGCTGGTTGGTGAAGCGGTTGAGTTTCGCGCTGCCGGAATAAGTGTCGTCGCGACTAATGATCGTCGGGATCAACACTTCGCAGCCCTTTTCAGCCAGACGACGCGCAAATTGCGACCCTGGAATTATCCCCGACGCGAGGCCAGCAAGCATTTCGGGCGTTTGATCCGCGTCGGGAAGGGCAATGACGCTCGCCACGGAAGCGGCCCTGGGCTTCAACCACAACCCCTCGGCGAATACATTTTCAAACACCGGCCAGCGAACCTTGAAAATTTCGTATGCTTTTGTTTCCGCAATTTTCGCCGGGGCTTCGGTTGTCCCAACCAGCTCGAGCGCTTTCACCGGAATTCGCTCGTCCGCCGCGCCGATCATCCTCCGAAGGCGTTCACGATTGGGCTGGATTGATTTCTCGTAAGCGTCAGGGCTGGAAAAATCGCGCTGCCAAAATTGCGAACGCGACACCACCGATTTCTCAATCTCACGCATGAGAAATCGATCGATCCCCTCCACCATTTGCGCAGAAATATCGCCTTCCAACCTTAGCGGATCGGTATTCGGAAGGCGTTCCGGCTGAGCAAAGACGGAGAAACCGCAGAACAGTGCGACAAGCGTCGTGTCTTTGATCAATGGCATGGAGCGATACTGACGGGTCTTAAATTTCCCGGCGAGCGAAAACTTTTTGCCCCCAACGGCGAGGCCGCTATTCACACCCGGCGAAGAATGGATTCCTGGAATCAGGGACAAGAATCTTTCTGCTGTATTATCCGATCTAAACACCCTGGGAAAAGCTGCCCAAAACCGGAATCGGAGGAACGATTTCTGTCGCGGTTTGAGACGCGATAAAGTCGCAGGCAGCGCTGCTTGCGACGGATGGTCATTGGCCATCTTTCTGCTAAGAGAAATCCATGACAAGCAAGGAAACCTATATTCAGTGCGCCGGGTATTATTCCCTCCCGTTCGCCGCCGTTCCACTCGCCACCGTCACCCTCCTGGAGTGCCTCGGAAGCGTCCTGCCGTTCTTTTTCGGCTCGGTCGGATTTTGCTTCGCCGTTTCAGCCCTTTGCAAAGGAAGATGGATCGCGAAATTGTGCGGATTGGTCTCGCTGCTCATGTTCACCCACATCGCCCTCGTCTTCCTTTACAATTGAACGCTCCGGCGCGGATCGACTACCCCGCGTCCATTGCCGGGAGCTTCGCAGCGCTCTCTTCCCATCGCTTCGTCAACTCTGCGATCTGATCCTGCACCTCGATCAACTCGCGATTGACCTGATTGGCTCGGCCCGATTGCTCGTAGGTTTCCGGCTTTTCCAGTTCCGCCGTGAGTTCCAACTGGCGCTTTTCAAAATCCTGAATTTCCTTCTCCAACAGCCACACCGTTTTTTGCTGGTCCCGATTGCCACTGGAACGGGACTGGCGTTCCTGCGCTTCCCGGCGTTTCTGGTCCTTGCGACTCTCGCCCGGGCGCGCCGTGCTCTGGGCTTTGACTTCCTCCTTCGCACCCGCCGTCAACGCTTCCCGCGCCGAGGTTGCCTTCGATTTGTCCAGGTAATATTGGTAATCGCCAGCGTAAGGCGTGAGCGTCCCGGCGTTCACGTGCAAAACCTGATTGGCCAGGGCGCGGATGAAATAGACGTCGTGACTGATGAAGACCATCGTCCCTTCAAACTGCTTCAGCGCATAGACCAGCGCGTCGATGCTCGACATGTCCAAATGGGTCGTCGGCTCATCCATGAGCAGCAGATTCGGCGGGTTAAGGAGAAGTTTCACCAACGCGAGCCGGCTTTTTTCACCGCCGCTCAGCACACTCACCTTTTTGAACACGGAATCGCCACTGAACAAAAAGCAGCCGAGCAACGTGCGGATGTTTTGCTCCGTCGTTCGCTGCTCGGTATCCATCGCTTCCTCCAACACGGTGCGGCTGGCATCGAGCATGTCGCCACGATACTGCGAGAAATATCCCGGAGTCACGTTATGGCCCGGTTCCACCGTGCCTTTTTGCGGCACCAGAACGCCGGCAAGGATCTTCAACAAAGTGGATTTGCCCGCTCCGTTTGGGCCAACGAGCACGATGCGTTGTCCACGCTCGGCCTCAAAATCCATCCCGCTATAAATGTAATTGACCGTAGCGGCGTCTCGGGAGAGCGCCGTATTTTCGGTTTTATTATCTGCTGAACGGCGCTCTCCCGAGTCGCCGCTACGAGGCGCGTATGCGAAATCAATGCCTTTCAACCGAATCGCGCGCTGGCCGCCCCGTTGCGGTTGTGGAAATGAAAAGCTGATTTTTTTATCGGCGCTGTCCGGCGGCGCAAGTTTCTCCATGCGCTCGACCTGCTTGAGTTTGCTCTGCGCCTGGGCGGCTTTGGAGGCTTTGGCGCGAAACCGGTTCACGAAATCCATCAGGTGCTCGATTTCCTTCTGCTGATTCAGGTAGGCGGCGGCGTGTTGCTCCTCTTTGGCGGCGCGCTGGACGAGAAACTCGTCGTAGTTGGCGCGATAACGAACCAGCTTTCCGTGGCGAATCTCGACGATGCTGCCGACGAGCAGATTCAAAAACTCGCGATCATGCGAAATCACCACGATGCCGCCGGGATAATGGATCAAATATTCCTGGAACCAGATCAGCGTCTCCAGATCGAGATGGTTCGTCGGCTCGTCCAGCATCAACAAATCCGGCTCGTAAACCAGCAACCGCGCCAGATGCCCGCGCATCACCCAGCCGCCGCTCAGTTCGCGCGCCGGCCGGTCGAAATCTTTCTCTTTGAAACCGAGCCCCACGAGAATTTGCTTCGCCTTGGCGTCCAGCCGGTAGCCTCCCAGTTCGTTGAAACGGTCATGCACGTTGTCGTGAATTTCCTCGGGATGATCCGCGACCTCGGTCGGGTGCTGGGCATCCCAGGCCATGACGATGCGGCGCAGCTTCGTGTATTCCGGCGTGATGGCGGTGGCGAGCTCGATGATCGTTTCGTCGCCGATTGGCGCGCTTTCCTGGGGCAAATAACCGAGCGTGACGCCGCGTTCGAGAATCACTTTGCCCGCGTCGTAGCCCTCGTTGCCGAGAATCATCGAAAAAAGAGTCGTCTTGCCCGCGCCGTTGGGCCCGACCAGCCCGATGCGGTCCTCGCGATTGATTTGGAGCGACACGTCCGAAAACAGAACGCGCCCGCCGTAAGCCTTGCTCAGGCCGGAAATGGTTAACATGGATTAAAGGTAAATAATTGTTACTGACGATTGGGTAAAAACCGAGAGGCCGAAAAAATCAAGCCGCAGCGAGAACCGGCATGAAATCATCCCAACGCGCGACGAAGCCGCCGTTAGCGGCGCATCCATCGGCAAGAAGGTTCTCATTCATCGTGGAAACTTTGCCTGTAAAAGAAGCTTTAAGCAAGCACGCCGGATTTTTCGTGTTCGGGTCTGGAAATGAAGACGAAAATGCTTTTTGCCCGACCTCACCCTCACCCTCTCCTCCAGGAGAGGGAAAATATTTGCCACGTGTTTTGGTTTTTTCATGAGATGGTTCGCGAATCCAGCGGCTCGATCTATCCAAAATATGGCCGAATGATTCTCCTTCTCAATCCCCTCGCCCATCGGATGGGAGAGGGTGGCCGCGGGGCGGTGAGGGAATTGAATTGGAGAACTAAAAAACCTGACTTTGTGTTTAACGCTCGCCCTCACCTAAATACTCTCCCCCGAGGAGAGGACTTCACCTGTCACGTTTTTTGATTTGCTAAAAAACCATCCTGCAAATCCAGTCGCACGTTTTGTCAAGCGAGGCGGCAAATGATTCTCCCTCTCCTCGGAGGAGAGGGCCGGGGTGAGGACGAGCGTTTAAACAAATTTTCCTGTCCCGCTCAACTTCTTGATTTCCTTTGCCAGAAGATCAGCCTGCATTTCCAAGGCTTTATTTTCCAATTCAAGCTGCTTCGCTCGTTCCGCTGCCAGTTCATCCAACATGCCCGGTTTTTTCTCGGCGAGTTGGCAAAGTTCGTAATCAGGACTTTCGCGCAATTGCTGCAACGCTTCCGCGACCACGGCAATTTCCCGTTGCAACGTTTCATGCAGACGCTTCAATTGCGCGAGTTCCTCCACGTCCTTGAAATCCAGCTTCGTCCAGCCTTGACGCAGGATGAATGCTTGCGGGTCTTCCGCGATTTCGCGCAACGTCTCGATGTCGCCGTTGTCCTTCGCGTGATTGATCGCGGCGGTCAGCTTGTGATACGTCTCCAGCTTGTCAGGATCGTTGGCGAAACGGTCGGGATGATACAGCTTCACCAACTTTTTCCAGAGCAACGTCAACTCGGCTTCTTCCTCAGCGGTCAGTTGTTTCTTTTTGT
>Ga0163152_10008833_pt1 | contig 10655 bp, 9 predicted proteins | sample OliLakLV19MP8IB2_FD_148635 | JGI IMG/M metagenome (GOLD analysis project Ga0163152, IMG submission 148635) | Freshwater microbial mat bacterial communities from Lake Vanda, McMurdo Dry Valleys, Antarctica - Oligotrophic Lake LV.19.MP8.IB-2 | ecosystem: Environmental > Aquatic > Freshwater > Lake...
CTACGTTGCTCCGGGCATCGCCAACTCGCGCCGCAAAAGCCTGCCACTCCTCCGTTCAAGCATCGTCACCTGCCTTGGTGCCGATGAAAATGCCTTCGAAGTGAAGCCGGAGATGATGGCGGACGAGAAATCGAAACCTGAGCCCGACGCCGCTGGTCGCGTGCCGTTTCTCGCACCCGGGTACAACCGCGGCCCGGGGAACATGCGCATCGTAAGTGTGCTCGACGTTGAACGGGCGTATCTCGATGATCCGGGCTCACTCAAGCGTGCGTCAGTGCAGGGCAGCGATCTCGACGACCTTGCCTACATGGTGGCCACGATTGCGGTGGCAAACACCGTCGCATGGAATGCTGATCTCGAACGGCTCAACTGTGGCACGCCCGCCAAGGCGAAATCATTTTTGGCACTGTGTCTTCCGGGCGAAGAAGACGCGGTGCTTTCGCTCGCCTCGCGCGAGCTGGGCTCAGACAAGGCCTGCGGTGCGAAGGCGCCATTCGAACGCCGCAAAGCGCTCGCGACGTTTCTCGCCTCCTACATCTTCCTTCGTGTAAGGTAACACTCCATGGCACCACGGGCTCGCTCTGTTTCCCGCAGGGAACTTTTCACGCACGGAGCGCGTGCGTTGCTTGGCACGCCTCTCATCCTGGAGGGGCTTGGCATCACGCGCTTCCTTCCCGAGTTCGCGGCAAAAAATGTCAACGCGTTCGAGCGCGTGCTGGCGCTCGGCGAGGATTCGCGCTTCCTCATTCCCAACGCTCTCGCCGGCGGGCTCGCACTCGCGCGCTTTGGGATGGCCGAGGCGCAACAGCTGCAGGAAGACTGGAGCGTCATTACGATAAAAATATTCGATCAGGTTGATGTGGGCCTTATGCTTGCGCTGGGCAAACTCAATGCGGCCGGCGAAGTTGAGACGGCTGCGCTCGCGGGCGCCACACACCCCACGCTCAACCCGGCGCGCGTCGGCATCGCCGACGGCGTCATGTCCTCAGCAGCGGAACTCGAAAAACCCATCGCGTACCTGCACGGCGCTGGCGGCGGCAAGGATGCGCGCAAGCTCTGCACAGACCCACGTTTGCGCAAACTTCGCTTCAATGACTGGTTTGGGCAGATGCTCGCGACCGGAGTGTCCGACGTCAATTATGCGCTTCCGGCGGGAAGCACCGGACCGCTGCCGGAGAGCGTCGCAGTGCAGGTTGCGCTCAATCTCCGACGTCCGCAGCAGGCCGTGAATCACCAGCTCAACTGCGTGTTCATGGACGAGCAGGCCGACCTCAATGGGTTTCTGGAGCAGGAAGGTGTGGTGTTCAGCCCGCTTGGCTACACGGCCTTCATGATGGGCGACGCATACGACGCCAACGCGTTTGCCGAGGACAGCAATCACGTTTATCGACGGCTTATTGGCACCCGAGCGAACGCTTCGGTGGCAACCGGACTTTCGGTGGGTGCTTACACGACCAATTTCGATCGTCTCATACGCCGCCCCAGTTTTGTGGATCTCACAGCCGGAAAAGACAACTTGCTGCTCTCACTGGATCGCCTTGTCGAAGCGGATCCAAAGAAACGCAAAGAATTCATCGAACGCCGCGTCGCCCTTGTGGACTCTCTCTCATCGCTGTCCGATCTTGGTGCGTTCGAGTCGGCGAAGGTCTCTGCGGAGGATCGCACTTTGCGTTACGCTGTGCAGGGCGCGGGCCGGTTCATCCGGAACGAGGTTCCCGAGAGCACCGAGGCTTCCAAGGACTTTCTTGCGCAGTGTCTTTTCACATCGCGTACGCTGGGATTTGAAGGCGCGCCGCTGCGCAATTTCAACCTTTTCCTGAATATCGCCGATGTCGACGGCAGCGGCCTTTTGTCTGTGAAGAACGGGGGCGCCCCAAAGCCCCGATCGTACAATTACGTGGAAGCGATGCGGCAGCTCGCAGTGGGCCTCAACATCCTCATCAAGGCGAGCGCAGGAAAAAAAGTGCTCATCAATGTCATCACCGATGCCACCCGCAGGGCGGACATGAACGACGGTGACGCTGGCCTCGCGCTCCTGTTCGGGCCGCGCTCGTCGGGCATGCTCGATGATGCGCTCTACGCAAGCGAGGTTGCCATCTCGGGTGAATACAAGCCACAGACATCGGAGAACGACAACGACAGAAACCTTGCGCATTACGCGAAGTTTCCACTCCCGTGGGCAGGAGAGAACGCGGACGCATTTTCTGGAGTCGCTTCTTTGTCGAACTGGCAGTATGGCATTGCTGCTTTTCTTGCAGATCGCACTGGCCACAGCGAGACTGCAGCCAAGCTCATCTCGCCGGTGACTCTCAAACGAAAAGCGTGAGCTAACGATTCATAGAGCCTTGCTCTTTGAATTCAGCCCTCCGAGGCCGGCGCGAGCCAGCTGGATTCGAGGAGTGCATGGATGCGCGGCGGCATGAATTCCCACACCACGTCGTTGCCAGCGCGAAAATTCGCCAACGAAACATGCCTCTCCGCGGATTCAAGAGAGCCTATGCAACCAATGCGGTTCTTGACCCCGCCCAGAAAAAATGGCGCAAGGAAAGCATGGCATATATCAATGGCGCCGACGCCAAAGAGCGCATTCAGGAGTGTCGGCCCGCCTTCCACGAGCACGCTTTGAAGCGGCCGCGCGCGAAACGGACCAGGGCGCAACGCCGAGAGGTCGGTGCTTTCGAGCGCGGCAAAGAATCCCGCAAGCAGGTCCGCTGAACTCTTGGCAGGGAAGGGAACAAATCGCACGCCGTGGCGTTCGCACTCGTCGTGCCAGGCGCGCGCGCCGTCACGCTCAGCGCTATAAGACGACTCCGACACGAAAACCACGAGCGGCGAGCCCAGCGAGAGAGTTCCTTGGCGCAGAGCATTTTTTTGAAGATCCACGGCCGACAAAAGGCGCGCGTGCGGATCGAACACCATGCGCAACGGGGTGAGCGAAGGCTCGGGCAAATCACGGACATCGAGCTTTGGCGCGTCGTTGAGAAGCGTGCCGGCCCCCACGAGGATTCCATCGTACTTTCGACGCAGCCAGTGCGTATAGCGGCGTGCGGATGGGCCCGTTATCCAGCGCCACGCATTTGATTCATCCGCCAGGCAGCCATCGAGCGTCTGCGCCCACTTTCCCACAAGCACGGGGCGCTTGGTCTTCGTGGCCAGAAGAAACGGCGAAAGCCACAGCGCGGCTTCGCGCGCGAGAACTCCCGTGCGCAGTGGGATCCCTGCCGCGCGGATTTTCGCGAACCCACGTCCGTTTACGCTCGCAAACGGATCAACGAGGGCGACCACCACTCGCGCCGGTTTTTTTTCCACAACGAGATCCGCGCAGGGGGGCTGCTTGCCATGGTGCGCGCAGGGCTCGAGGAGCGCATACACTGTCACCTTGCTCCAGTCCGTGTCTGGAGGAACGCGCGAGAATGCGACGCGTTCTCCATGCTGCCCACCGAAGAAATCCGTGCAGCCGCGTGCGATCTCTTTTCCCTCGCAAACGAGCACACACCCGACGCTCGGATTGGGGCTCGCCTTGCCGCAGCCCTCCATCGATGCGCGCAGCGTCTCGCGCATCCAATGCGCATCCTGAGCGTCTACATCCCATGACTTGTCCGCGCCGTTTGCCACAAGCAAGTCTCGCGCGGCAAATTCTTCGGGCAACAGGTCGGGCAGATAGCCACCGAAACCAAATGAGGCCAACATCGATGCACTCCGAGCGGGGGTTGACGGCGCGTGCACGGGACGTTTAGTTTTCTGCAGGAGACGCCAAATGACATCTTTACCGCAGATCCCGTTTCTAGAAAAACTACCGTTTCTTTCCTATACCATGGCTGGCAACTCGCTGCAGTCGTGGATCGTCGCGTTGCTCATAGGCGTCGCACTCTCACTGTTTCTGTTGCGGATGCGGATATTTCTCGTCACGCGTTTCGAAGCTTACGCAAAACGCACAACGCGTCACTGGGACGACGATGCGGCCTCGGTGCTCGCACGCACAAACACCTTCTTTCTCGTGGCTGTTTCCTTTTATTTCGTCATGTACGCCATTGTCCTGCCGCCACGCCTCGAGCGCGTGGCCGATGCGATCGTCACTGCCACCATCTTCTTTCAGCTGCTGCTCTGGCTCGACAGAGTGCTCATGATTATTGTCCACCGGTGGATGAAATCCGAGTACGACAGCCATGGCACGCTTGCGAGTCCGAAGGCGGCCATCCTCACAGCCATAGCGCGTTTCGTTTTGTACGTCATCGTCCTGTTGTCGCTCCTCGACAACCTCGGCGTGAACATCACCGCGCTTGTCACGGGCCTGGGCGTCACCGGCGTGGCCATTGCGCTCGCTGTGCAAAATATTCTCGGCGACCTGTTCGCCTCGGCCTCCATCGCGCTCGACAAGCCGTTCGAGGTGGGTGATTTCATCGTGGTGAACGAATTTTCGGGCACGGTGGAAAAAGTCGGCCTGAAAACCACGCGTGTGCGCTCGGTCAATGGCGAGCAGATTGTGTTCCCCAACGGTTCGCTGCTGCAGTCGCGAGTGAGCAACTTCAAGCGCATGTCGGAACGGCGCATCCCGCTCAATTTCGGCCTCGCTTACGACACCCCCGCCGAGAAGATCGACACGGCCCAAAGCATTGTCCGAGAAGCCATCGAGTCTGCGCCGGGTGTGCGCTTCGAGCGAACGCATTGCGTGCGTTTCGGCGCTGCGTCACTCGAATTCGAAAGCGTGTTCTGGGTGCTCACGTCACGCTTCGCCGACTCCACGGATGCGAGTCATTTCATCGTAAAGCGCATCCTGCAACGCTTTCAGGAAGAGAAGATCGACTTTGCCTCCGCCACGCAGCCACGCCTCACACATCATGCCGAGGCAAAGCAGCCGCCTGCGGTGTCGCGTCTGCTGCCGCTCCCTGAGTGACGGCTGCCCCACGGCCGATCGCAAACTCGCGCAGGCGTTTGCGCGGCCCGACCACGTGGACCGACATAAGGGATTGCCTTCCTCGATCGCGCAAAGCTTTGCGTTTAGAATGCCTGTCGCTTCCATGCACGAAAAAACAGGAGAGTTCACATGTCAAGCGCGACGAAAATGAGAGGCATCATCCTCGCAGGGGGATCGGGAACTCGACTCTATCCGCTCACGAAGGTCGTCTGCAAGCAGCTGCTCCCGGTCCATGACAAACCCATGATTTACTACCCTCTGAGCACGCACATGCTCGCAGGCATCCGCGACGTTCTTATCATCAGCACACCCCACGACGTTCCCTTGTTCCAGCGCCTCCTCGGAGACGGTTCGCAGTGGGGAATGAACCTGACCTACGAAGTGCAGGCCTCTCCCGACGGTCTCGCGCAGGCGTTCCTCATTGGCGAGAGGTTCATTGGCCGAGACAACGTCAGCCTCATCCTTGGCGACAACGTGTTTTACGGCCACGGCCTCACCGAATCGGTCCAGCGGGCGGCTGAATTGCGGGAAGGCGCCACCGTTTTTGGCTACTACGTGCGCGATCCGGAGCGCTACGGTGTGGTGGAATTCGACACTGCCGGCAAGGCCATCAGCATTGAGGAGAAACCAAAGGCGCCCAAAAGCAACTACGCTGTGGTGGGCCTCTATTTCTACGACAACACGGTGGTCGACATTGCACGCGCATTGAAGCCTTCGCCACGCGGCGAGCTCGAGATCACCGACGTGAACGTCGAGTACCTCAAGCAAGGCAAGCTCAATGTGGAAATCTTTGGGCGCGGCACCGCATGGCTCGACATGGGCACGCACGAATCCCTGCTACAGGCGTCGAACTTCATGGAGGTCATTGAGTCGCGCCAGGGCCTCAAGGTGGCGTGCCCGGAGGAAATAGCGCTCAAGAACGGCTGGATAACAAAGGAACAGGTTCTTGCCGCCGCCGCGCCCATGAAGAATTCGAACTACGGCCGTTACCTTATTCAATTGGTGAACGCATGAAGATGGTGGAAAAGGCGCTCGACGGACTCGTGCTTCTTGAATGCGTGCGCTTTGCGGACGAGCGCGGATCGTTCATGGAAACCTGGAGCGCACCCAAGTACGCCGAGGCCGGCGTGCCTGCACAGTTCCCGCAAGACAATCTTTCGGTGTCGCGGCGCGGCGTCCTGCGTGGACTCCACTTCCAGAATCCGAACGCGCAAGGAAAACTCGTGTCATGCCTGAAAGGCAGGGTGTTCGACGTGGCTGTGGATCTGCGCACAGGAAGCCCAACCTTCAAACGCTGGTATGGCGCTGAGCTGTCGGCAGAGAACCGACGCCAGCTTTGGGTGCCGGCTGGATTCGCGCACGGCTTTCTTACGCTGGAAGATGACACCCTCTTCCTTTACAAATGCACCGAAACATATGCTCCAAAGAGCGAGGGCTCACTCCTTTGGAACGACGAGTCCATCGGCATCGAGTGGCCACTTTCACCTGGTGAAGCGCCGTCGCTTTCGCCAAAGGATGCCGTGGCACCCCGGCTCGCGGACATTCCGTTGGAAAAGCTGTTTCGTTGACTCTGCCTTCGAACGGGATCCACCATCGCTTCGGCGTCTCGTCAGTTTTCGTCGGGACCCTCAGTGCCATCACCGGCTTCGGCCCCGCCCGCTCCGTCGCCTCTTTCCACGAAACGCGTCTGGATGCCGTAGAGACGCGCCACAACGCGCGAGAAGGTGAGGAACGCCTCGGCCCGATCGGTCGCGCGGTACATCCCACCTTCGTCCACCACGACGCTGCCGCTGCGCATCTGTTCGTCGAGACGTCTTCCCAACGCGTCGAATTTCACTATGTACTCAGATTGGAAAAGCGCATCGAGTTCGCCACGGGTGACACCTTGTGGCGCGTCGGGCTCAGGCAGACGCGAAAGCAGCCACGTGGAAACTGATCGATCAAGCATCACAGGAACGGCAACAAAGAAGGCCAGATTCAACGAGCCCGCAAGGAAAGTGAATGACACTATCCGCTCAAGAGTCTGACCGAGGTCGAGCGACGCGGCGCGTGCACCTCCCGGGTTCGCATTGAGCGCGAGGATCCGTTTGCGCTGCAAGGCGAGTGTCCATGTGCAGCCGGCCACAAGTGCGGAACACACCACGCCCAGTGAGAGCAGTCCTACGTAGAACGGCACGCCACGAGTCAGCGGCAGCAGCACGCGGAACAGCGCGATGAAACCTGTGGTGACCATGGTGAGCACCATGCCGAAGAGAAGAAAATACGGTTGCATGCGAGCTCCAGGTTGGAATCCAGGCCGCTTAGGACTACAACGCACGGGTCTTGCAATCAAACCCGTCGCTGGAGGTCCCCATGTCCGCTTCTTCCCGACCACAGAGGTTCCACGTGAATCTCTCGCAGGCGTGCATGTCCTTGGGGCGCCGTGCGCCTGCCTGCCTCGTCGTGGCGGCTCTGCTGCCTTCGGCACAAGGTTTCGCCCAGGCCACGCTCGCAAAGGTGAAAAAGCAGGGCTACGTCATGTGCGGTGTCACGGGCGATCTGGCAGGTTTCTCCGCCACGGATTCGAAGGGGCAGATTCAGGGAATTGACGCCGATCTGTGCCGCGCCATCGCGGCCGCATCGGGCGTCGAGGCGCGCTTCAAGCCACTCACCGCCACCACGCGCTTCACTGCACTCCAGTCGGGCGAAATTGACGTTCTCACACGCAACACCACGTGGAGCCTTTCGCGCGACACCAAGCTTGGCTTTGATTTCGTGGGCGTGAACTATTACGACGGCCAGGGTTTCCTTGTGCCGAAATCACTCAATGTGAAATCCGCCAAAGAGCTCGATGGCGCGTCGGTGTGCGTACAGTCGGGCACCACCACGGAACTCAACCTCACCGAGTTCTTCAAGGTGTCGAAAAAGAAGTACAAGCCCGTCGTGTTCGCGAACTTCAACGACGCAAACAAGGCCTACGCCTCAGGTCGCTGCGACGCCTACACGACCGACGCCTCGGGCCTTGCCGCGGTGCGCGCCGCGCTGAAGGATCCTTCGGCTCACGTCATCCTTCCTGACATCATCTCAAAGGAGCCGCTCTCGCCTGCCACGCGTCATGGCGACGACGCCTGGACTGATGTGGTGCGCTGGACGCTCAACGCACTCATCACCGCAGAAGAAAAGGGCGTCACGCAGGCGAACGCAAAGAGCCTGGTGGCTGGAAACGACCCAGAGGTCAAACGCCTCCTCGGTGGCGAAGGGACGCTGGGCGCCGACATGGGCCTTTCCCCCGACTGGGCACTCAAAGCCATTTTGGCGGTTGGCAATTATGGCGAGATTTTCGAGCGCCATCTCGGCGCAAAGACACCCCTGAAGCTCGAGCGCGGACTCAATGCGCTGTGGAACAAGGGCGGCCTGCTGTACTCGCCTCCGTTCAACTGAGCGGTCGCCATGAAAGCGATGCGTTCGAAGGCGGGTTTTCTGCTGCAGTTCGCGTGCGTCGTATTTATCGTCGCACTCGTTGTGTTCGCAGGCATCAATGCAAGCAACAATCTGCGCGCAAGCGGTTCGGCCGCGGGCTTTGGTTTCCTTGCGCAGGTGGCAGGATTCGACATCGCGGAAACCTTTCCGCTGCCATGGTTCCGTGACGGCACGCTCACGTGGGTGGAGTACCGGTCAGAAGGCAGTTACCTTCTCGCACTGGCCACCGGTCTTGCAAACACCCTGAAGGTCGCGGTGGTTGGCATCGTGCTGTCGTCAGCCGTTGGCGTGCTCGTCGCCCTCGTGGCGTCGAGCAAAGACTCTCCGTTGCACCTTCCCGCGCAGTTCTACATTCGCATCGTGCGCAATGTGCCGCTGCTGCTCCAGTTGCTCATCTGGTACGTGTTGCTGTTGCGCATCCTGCCTGAGGTGAGTGAGAGCCTGCGGGTGGGTTCGAGCGTGTTTCTCAACAACCGCGGCCTCTTTGTTCCCGGGCCGGTCATCGACGCAGTCGGAGTTTTTCGTTTCGAGTCGCCCGAACTCGTCTTCGGCGGGCGCAACATCCGCGGCGGACTTTCGCTTTCTCCCGAGTATGTCGCCCTCGTCACGGGGCTCACGCTCTACACCGGCAGCTTCATCGCAGAACTTGTTCGTGTCGCGCTCGCGGCCGTTCCCAGCGGGCAGCGAGAGGCTGCGTCCGCCCTTGGCCTTTCACCGCTCCAGTCATTCCGGCATGTGCTGTTGCCGCAGGCGGTGCGTATTGCGGTTCCGCCCGTCGTGAGCCAATACCTCAACCTTCTAAAGAACTCTTCGCTCGCCGTTGCCATCGGCTACCCAGAGCTCGTGGGTGTCGGCGGAACGGTTATCAACCAGTCGGGCCAGGCGATCGAGGTCGTCCTGCTGTGGATGGCTGTTTACTTGTTTTTCAGCCTGCTCACGTCCTGGTTCGTGAACGGATGGAACGCGCGCACGCTTCGCATTCAGGGAGCCGCATGAAAAAACGCCTGGCTTGGATTCTTGGCGTGCTCGTAATGTGCGTGGCGCTGTGGCCGCTGCTTCGTTGGGCCGTTGTCGATGCGACCCTGTTTGGCTCCGACCTCGCGAGTTGCCAGAAAGAGGGTCTCCGCAATGCCGGCGCCTGCTGGCCCGCCGTCACGGACAATTTTGCCTTGCTGATGGGTGGCCGTTTTCCGCAGGATCGGATCTGGCGCCCGCTTCTCGTCCTGCTGCTCGGCGTCGCGAGCCTTGGCGTCCCAGCGGCGCTGCGCCTTCGCACCTGGCTTTGGCTCGCATTGCCCGTCGCGGCGTTTCCGATTCAAGTGTTTTTGTTGAGTGGCTCGGCGCGCATGGGACTCAAGGGCTTCGAGCCAGTTCCCACTGAGTTGTGGGGCGGCCTTGCCCTCACCTGGCTGCTTTCCGTCGGAGCCATCCTCGGGTCGCTTGTCCCTGGACTTTTTCTGGCACTTGCCCGCACCAGTTCATCTCGGATGTGGCGTATTTTTGCCACGGGAGTTGTTGAAGTCGTGCGCGGTGTTCCACTTATCACGCTGCTCTTCGTCGGACATTTTCTGTTTCCTTTGTTTTTACCGCGCGAAGGGGCACGCGTGGACGAGCTGCTGCGCGCGGGCCTGGTTCTCTCGCTGTTCCTGTCTGTCTACAGCGCGGAGGTGTGGCGCGGCGGGCTCCTCGCGGTTCCGGCGGGCCAGCGAGAAGCGGCGCGTGCGCTCTCCCTTTCCGAAGCTGCGGCGTTGCGTTTTGTCGTTCTGCCGCAAGCGGCTCGAACAGCGCTGCCCGGTCTTGTGTTCACCTTCATCGGCCTTTTCAAGGACACCTCGCTCGTCACCATCATCGGCCTTTACGACCTGCTGGGCATCGCGCGTTCCATCCCACGCAATCCTCAATGGCTTGGCGTCGAGCTAGAGCCTCTGCTGTTTGCAGCCGCCCTCTACGTGTTGGTGGGCATGGGCCTCACGTACGTCGGTCGCACGCTCGCCACGCGCTGGAGTTATCCCACATGAACACACCCTCTGCCGAAATCATCGTGTCCACGCGTGACCTGGTAAAGACCTTTGGCGCGCACCGCGCCCTCGCGGGCGTCACGCTGGAAGTGCGACGCGGAGAGGTCATCGTCGTGCTGGGTCCCTCGGGCTCTGGCAAGTCGACGCTCATCCGCTGCATCAATGGCCTCGAAAAAGCCGATTCGGGCGAAGTCGTGGTCGCGGGCACGTCACTTATAACGGGCGGCCGCCCCGCGGGTGATGCGCTCCTGAAGGTGCGGGCC
>Ga0163152_10008846_pt1 | contig 10644 bp, 7 predicted proteins | sample OliLakLV19MP8IB2_FD_148635 | JGI IMG/M metagenome (GOLD analysis project Ga0163152, IMG submission 148635) | Freshwater microbial mat bacterial communities from Lake Vanda, McMurdo Dry Valleys, Antarctica - Oligotrophic Lake LV.19.MP8.IB-2 | ecosystem: Environmental > Aquatic > Freshwater > Lake...
CCCCTCTGCGCCGCCGCGATCACCTGTTCCGCGGCGATCGCCGCGCTGGCGCCATTGCCTTCGCACGCCGCCGAAGCCGTGGCCGACGAAACCGCGCTCGATCGCTACGTCGCCGAGCCCGATAGCAGCTACGCCTGGAAGGTCGTCGCCACGCACGAGCAGGAAGGAGCCACGGTCTTTATCGTCGACCTCAAGTCGCAGACCTGGCGCACTTCGGAGGACGTCGATCGCAACCTGTGGGAGCACTGGCTGATCGTCGTGAAGCCGAAGGAAGTCGCCAGCTCGACCGGCTTCTTGTTCATTGGCGGCGGCCGCAACGGCAGCGACCCGCCAGGCGGCGCCGACGACTTCATCCTCAACCTGGCCCGCGACAGCAAGTCGGTCGTGGCCGAGCTGAAGCAGGTTCCCAATCAACCGCTCGTGTTCAACGGCGACGGTCACAATCGCAGCGAAGATGACCTGATCGCTTACACCTGGGACAAGTTCATCAAAGGGGGCGACGACCGCTGGCCCGCCCGACTGCCGATGGTCAAAAGCGCCGTCCGCGCGATGGACACCGTGCAGTCGCTGATGGCCAGCCCCGAGGGCGGCTCGATCAAGGTTGAAAAATTCGTGGTCAGCGGCGGATCGAAGCGCGGCTGGACCACCTGGTGTACGGCCGCCGTCGACAAGCGGGTGACCGCGATCGTCCCCTGCGTGATCGACGTGCTGAACGTCCGCCCGTCGATGGAGCATCACTATCAGGCGTACGGCTTCTGGGCGCCGGCCGTCGGCGATTATCAGCGGCACAAGATCATGGACCGCCGCGATCATCCCAACTACGTCAAGCTGCTGGCGATCGAAGATCCGTACACCTACCGTGCGCGGTTCACGATGCCCAAGTTCATCGTCAACGCCGCCAACGACGAGTTCTTCCTCCCCGATTCGTCGCAGTTCTATTACAACGACCTGCCAGGCGAGAAGCACCTGCGCTACGTCCCCAACTCGGGCCATTCGCTGGGCAACTCCGACGCCCGGCAAAGCATCGAGGCCTTCTATCTGTCGGTCGTCGAAGGCAAGCCGCGACCGCAGTACAAGTGGAGCTTCGAGTCCGACGGCTCGATCCGCGTCGAGGCCCAGGACAAGCCGCGCGAAGTGAAGCTGTGGGCGGCCACCAATCCCAGTGCCCGCGACTTCCGAATGGCGGCGGTCGGCAAGGAGGCGTACAAGTCGGTGCCGCTCGAGCCGGCGGCCGACGGAGCCGACGGCGTCTACATCGGCCGCGTCGACAAGCCTGCCAAGGGCTTCACGGCCTACTTCGTCGAGCTGACGTACGATGCGCCGGGCCCGTACCCTTATAAGTTCACCAGCGGGGTGCGCATCTCGCCCGACGTGCTGCCCCACGAAGGCAAGCTGCCGCCGTCAAAGAACGACTGATGGCGGTACACCGCCCAGACAAAACCGCAGTGGCTAGTTTTCAGTTTTCAGCGGCTAGTGGTGGCATCGAATCTAGCCACTGGCCACTGGCCACTACGCCCCCCCTCCCCAATAAGATGTTCCGGGTATTTCCGTCCTTTGCGTCCCGGCGGGGTGTTACAAGAAGTTAAATGGTTACGCCGAAGGACTTTGTACCGGGACGCAAATCAAAACGATTTGCGTCCCGCTTGCGTCCCGGCCGGCCGTTTTGCGTCCCGAGCGCGGACGTGGCTAGCGGTCCGGGATTCCGATCTCCTTCCTCTTCCACTGCTCACCTGATCTTCTGCTCAACTCTCTCGCCCGCAGGGCGTACCCCCCCTTTATAAATGCTCCGGAATTTGCGTCCGAACCGTCCGAAGGTTTTGATATTGCAGCGTAAATCGCTTAGGGAACACAACTTGGGGCGGATGTGGTGTCACCCCTTTTGCGTCCGAAGATCGTCCGATTTGCGTCCGACCGGGGGGCATTTTGCGTCCGAATCGAGTCGGGGTCAGGGGCTAGGGCTCAGGGATTAGGACGGACCAGCTCTCTTCCTCCAGCCTGTCGCCTCAAACCTGTAGCCTATTCGCGCGCGATCACGGGCGAAGCGAGCTGCTGCGCACTCGCACGGTATTCAACAGCCACCGGGCAGCACGAACAACCAAGGCCAGGCCGGAGGTGGCTACCGACGGCAAGCCAAGCACAACCATCGCGGCGCCAACACCGCCGACAACCATGCCGGCGTCAAATTGCGCATGGCTTCCCGACATGGTTCCTGGTGCGATTTCGATCGGTTCCGAAAAACTTCCCGGTGGATAGACGCTCAGATAGATGCCAATCATCCAGATAGCGAATCCGATCCAGAAAGCCGCGCCACCGATTGCGCCCAGCCACACTGGCCACGGGCTAGCCCGGAGACGACCACTCGCCTTCCCATTCGGTGCTCGGTACGGTTTCTCGTCCATAGTTCCATTCTGGCGCGGCGGGGTGGCGGCGGCGACGCTCGACCACTTTCCAGGCGATGAAGGTGGCGAGGGCGGGTCCGATAACAACAGGGTTAAGAACGACAAAGAATGTGCGAAAACGTAACGGACTGCTTGACGGCTCTTCAACCGACAACCATCCAAGAACTACGACGAAGTTCAGACGCTCAATTAGGTCTGTGCGGCTCGCATCGATCGAAAGCGTGCGAGGCGTCGCCATTGCCCACACTGCGATCGCGGTCAGAATCAGCACCGAAGATAGTCGGAAGCGGAACCAGCGGCGCGGTGGCAAGAGGCGCATGACTGTATTCTAGGCTGGCGCGCCTGGCACAAGAAATCTATTGGCCACGGAGGTCACAGAGGACACCGAGAAAATGCAAACATGATTGCGCGAGGTGTCGTCCGTATTCACCTCTCTCTGAGACCTCGGTGCCCTCGGTGGCAAAACAACTCCGTTGCACAACGAGCAATTGTTCATGCGGTACTTGACTGCGGGGAGGATCACCTGCCGAACTGGCGGCGTCGAACAAGTCGCGGTCCGATGGTCCACGCGGCTTTCCAGGCCAGGAAGGCGGCCAGCGCCAGGCCAGGTAGAAGGAAGTGCGGTAGCTCGCGGGCAGGCTCTTCTATCGTAACTCGCCGAGCTCTCAAAGCCGCTTCCCGCTTTAGATGGTCCCAAATCTCAGCGTTCGGGTAACCCTCGCGCTCGTAGTAGGACACTGGGAGTTCTACTGCGGCGGGACCAAGTGTTTCAATATCCTCGACCCAACGTTTCGCAGCCGGCGGAGCGCGCCAAACCTTGTACTGGACCTTTAGCCAAGACACGTCTCTGGCGGACATCGCGAGAATGACCACAAGCACGAAGCAAGTGCTCGGCTTGAACGGAAGCCATTTTCGCGGTCCTATCAGGCTCGCGAATTTCGCGACCAAGAACGCGGCGAGGACAACGGCAGGCCAGCGAAGTCGCAGATTGCCGCTAGTTCGTCGTTTGTTGGTCGCAGTTGGCGAGTGCAGGCTCCCCGGATTGCCGCTGTTCAACCGGCTTTGACGGCGATCGTTCGCGGCTTGACCGCTTCGGCCTTGGGCATGTGGAGCGTGAGCACGCCGCTAGCGTACTCTGCCGTGATGCGGCTGGCATCGATCTCCTCGCTGACGCGGAAGGTGCGGCAGAAATCGCCGACACCGTATTCGTGCAGCAAGTAGCGGGCGTCGGCCGTTTGCCGCCGCGGCACGCGACCGTGAATCGTCAGCATCCCGTCTTCAAAGCGAATGTCAATCAAATCGGAGCCAAGGCCGGGCATGTCGGCCAGCAACAGCAGCTCGGTTTGCTTCTCGACAATGTCGACATTCGGCCGATACCAACGGCCGCTACGGGTTTGCTCGGCAGTGCCCGGCTCAACCCCTTGTTTGGTTTCGTGCGTGGTTTCAGTAACCATGGGACGAAGTTCCTTTTTTGGCGTGTGTGATTGTTGACTGACCGAACAGCGCGCTGGCGATCGGCACCGGCGCAGTGTTTGCGCAGGGCCGGCGGTCGCGCCGCGGCAGCCATTGAAAGTGAAGAATTGAATTGGCGGGGCGATCGCTTGGTCGCGATCAACTCGCCGAACTGACGTGAATCTTCCGCGGCCGGGACGTGGCGGCCTTGGGCAGACGGATTTCGAGAATCCCTTCGCGAAGCCGCGCGTCGACCTTGTCGGCGTCGACTTCAACCGGCAATCGCACCACGCGGGCGAACGGCCCCACGCCGCGCTCCTGACGATGGAACGACGTCCCCTCAGGCGCGTCGGACCGCTTGCCTTTGATCGTCAGCTCTTCGCCGACGACGAAGATATCGAGATCACTTTCCTTGACGCCGGGGACTTCGGCCTCGACGAACAGTTCTTGCTCGGTCTCCCAAACGTTGACGGCCGGATACTGGGTGCCAGGCACCCAGCCGGCCAGCGGCGTCTGCCGCGAAAAATCGCCGAACAGACGTTCGACTTCATGGCGCAACTGGCCCAAAGGATTCTGCTGCGAGAATCTGCGATTGGTCATCTGAGGAAATCTCCTAAATCGAAGGACGTGTTTTCATGGGCCCGGAAAGGGGCGAACTCACTGTTGGATAAAAGCGTGGTGGCCGCTTTTAGATACGCATTTGCCTGGTGGGTGTTCACGGTTGCTTGGTGGGTGTGCACCTTGCTTTTTCGGTGTGATCACCGGCTTAGCCGCAATGTGGCGGCCTGGCAGGCAACCACGCTTCACAGGGAAGCAAACAGTGTGCCCGAGCCGATTGAAGCGGCTCTACATGCAGTTCGCTGAAGCACGGCAAGCATTTAGAACGAGCTCGCCGGCGAGCGAGGCGGGCATCCGTTCTGACAGCCACACGATCTGCGAACGAACGGGCCCGGCGATGCGGCCCTCGCACAGATTGGTCAGCTTCGTATACCGAAGTTCGGGCGGGCCAATCGGTTCAGGCGACCGGCAGCCTGAACTTGGCTGCTGCCGACAAAGCGATCGGTCGAGTTTCACCCCTTGGCCGGCGGCTGCCAGTTTGGCAGTTGTTGATCAATTGGCCGAACGCTATACTCTCGAACTTAATTCCTGCCTTGAACTTTGGGCCGCTCGAGCCCCTTTCGACCCATCGGAGCGTGAACCAAGCATGCGGTTTACGTTGATCGACCGGATCGTGGAATACGAGCCTTGGCAGAAGATTGCCGCGCGCAAGAACTTAACGCTTGCCGAAGAGTATCTTGCCGACCACTTTCCCGGTTTCCCCGTCATGCCGGGCGTGTTGATGCTCGAGGCCATGACCCAAGCCGGGGCGTGGCTGGTGAGGGCCAGCGAGGACTTTCGGCACAGCATGGTCGTGCTCCGCGAGGCGCGCAACGTCAAGTACGGAACTTTTGTCGAGCCGGGACAGACGCTGACAATCAAAGCCGAGGTTCTTGGGCACGACGATCGCGAAGTCAAGCTCAAGGCGCAAGGAGAAGTTGAAGGGCAGGTTTCGGTTTCGGCCCGGCTGGTGCTCGTGCGCTATAACCTGGCCGATACCGATCCTAGCAAGTCAGACAACGATGCCGTGATCGTACAGAACTTGCGAGAATTGTATTCGCAGTTGAACCGCGTCGCCGCGCCGGCCCCGTGACATGGTCGCGAGCGGGCTTTTCGGCCTGCACAGCCGGGGGCGGAGAGGCTGGCGAAACAGGCCACGGCGGCCGAACACGAATCGAACCTTTATCACCAGGACTTTTTTCCTGGGGCCCAGTGCCCTGGAGGACGACGAATGCCGACGCACGACGAGATTTTGACGAAGATCCGCACCGCGCTGGTTGAAGCGCTTGGCGTTGACGAGGACGAAGTCACGCCCGAGGCCACGCTCACCGGCGACCTGGGAGCCGAGTCGATCGACTTTCTGGATATCGTGTTCCGGCTCGAGAAAGCGTTCGACATCAAGATTCCGCGGGGCGAGTTGTTCCCCGAGAGCATCATGACCGACCCGCAGTACGTCAAAGACGGCAAGTTCACGCCGGCGGGCGTCGACGAACTGCGCAAGCGGATGCCGTTTGCCAACATTGAGGCATTCGCCAAGAACCCGGTGGCCCGCGAGTTCGGCAACCTGTTCACCGTCGACATGGTCGCGAAGTACATCGAGAGCAAGGTCAACGTCAAAGCGTAGACACCCCGGTAGCGACCCATGCGCTGGATCTGGATCGATCGCTTCATCGAATTCGAGAGCGGCCGGCGCGCGCGGGCGATCAAGAATGTCTCGCTGGCCGAAGACCATTTGCACGACCACTTCTTCGGCTACCCGGTGATGCCGAACAGTTTGATTCTCGAAGGGCTGGCGCAAACCGGCGGCATTCTTGTCGGCGAGCACAGCAACTTCGAGGAGAAAGTGGTCCTGGCCAAAGTGCCGAAGGTGATCTTCCACCTGCCGGCCCTGCCTGGGGACACGCTCACCTATACGGCCGAAGTCGAGGCCATCAACGCCGACGGCGCCCGGGTGAACGCGACGAGCCACATCGGCGAGCGGCTGCAGGCCGAGGCCGAGATCGTGTTCGCGCACCTGCGGGACGACGACCGCGTGAAGAATCTCTTCGAGCCGAAGAACTTTGTTTTCACGATGAAGCTCTTGGGCGTGTTCGACGTCGGCCGCGGCAGCCCCGGTAGCCCCGCCGAGCCGGCCGGGTTGCGCCAATTCAAGTCGACTGGCGGCGGATGACCCGCGCGACGCGTACTGTGTGGTCGTGCCTCTGGTCGCGAAGGGGTCAATCTCCGACAATGTAAGGACGATACGCCCTGTGGCTGCTGCTTGCCCTGCGGAAGCTGGCTGCCGAATGCCGGATGTGGGGCGGAACTACCGCACTCAAGCGTCTTCGGTAACTCGAAGGCTGAGGATGGACCGATGCGTCGCCGCGTTGTGATTACCGGAATCGGCTGCGTCACCCCGTTGGGGACCACGGTCGAAAGCATGTGGAAGCGCGTGCTCGCCGGCGAGTCGGGCGTGGGGCTGACGACGCTGTTCGACGCCTCGGAGTTCCCCACGAAGATTTCGGCCGAGGTGCGCGACTGGGATATCTCCGCGGTCGGCGAAGACCCCCAGCGCTGGAAGTACCAGGGGCGCCACACGCGCTTCGCCGTCGGCGCCGCCAAGATGGCCTACGCCGATTCAGGGCTGTCGGACACGCAGATCGACCCGACGCGGTTCGGCGTTTATCTCGGCAGCGGCGAAGGGCAGCAAGACTTTATCACCTTCGGCCATATGATGGTCGGCGCCCTGGCCGGCCCGCAGCTCGACGCGGCCCGCTTCACCGAGATCGGCCTCGAAGTGCTGCACCCGCTGATTGAGCTGGAGCAAGAACCGAACATGCCGGCTAGCCACCTGGCGGCGTTGTTCGATGCTGAGGGGCCAAACGCCAATTGCCTCACCGCCTGCGCCGCCAGTAGCCAGGCGATCGGCGAAGCGACCGAGATGATTCGCCGCGGCGACGTCGACCTGATGCTCTCGGGCGGTTGCCACAGCATGATTCATCCGTTCGGCGTCACCGGCTTCAATCTGCTGGGCGCGCTGAGCACCAGCAACGATGAGCCGACCAGGGCGTCGCGACCGTTCGATCGCCGCCGCGATGGCTTCGTGCTCGGCGAAGGGGCCGGCATGCTCATCTTGGAAGAGCTCGAACACGCCCAGCGCCGCGGAGCCAAAATCTACGGCGAGCTGTCGGGCTACGGATCGACAGCAGACGCCTACCGCATCACCGACACGCATCCGGAAGGGCGCGGCGCCGCCAAGTGCCTGGAGCTGTGCCTGGCCGAAGCCGGGCTCAACCCCGAAGACGTCCATTACATCAACGCTCACGGCACGAGCACTGCGGTGAACGACAAGGTCGAAACCTTGGCCATCAAACGCGTGCTGGGAGAGCATGCCCGCAAGGCGCCGGTCTCGAGCACCAAGAGCATGATGGGGCACTTGATCGCGGCAGCCGGTGCGACGGAGTTGATCTTGTGTCTGCTGGCCATCCGCGACAACGTGCTGCCGCCGACGATCAACTACGAGAATCCCGATCCGGACTGCGATCTGGATTACATCCCGAACACGGCTCGCGAGAGCCGCTGCGATCATGCGCTGTCGAATAGCTTTGGCTTCGGCGGCCAGAACGTGACGCTGGCAGTGTCGCGGTTCACGGGGTGAGCAGCAAACGATCAAGAGATGTTCCCTCGTCGCGCCACTTGTTAGGAGCTGGTCGCTCAATGCCCGTGTGTCGCTTCGCACGACCGGGAACCATCGAATTCCACGGCGAGGAAACGGATCGTTTCGATCGTACCGACGGAAGACCGCCGCGCATTTGTGGTTACAAGCATCAACTTTGGCGCGATTTCCCAATTGAGGAACATCGAGATCGAGCTGAGCCGCCACTGCGCGTTCGCATGAGAGGGTAGAGAATTGAGCTACGCAGCCTGTCGGTTGCCCAGTTTCTCGATGGCCACCATAAGTCGACGACGACGTGCGTGGATCAAACGGTGCATCGTGCTGCTGGTTTGGCATGCACTGTCTACGGGTCATTTCGTTCGGGGTAGTGACTTCACGGCAAAGATCGACGAATATCTGCAGGCTGCCGCCGAGGTGCTTCCTTTCAACGGTTCCGTGCTGGTAAAGCACGAGGGCAAGATCCTCGCTGCTCGCGGAATCGGCAAGGCGAACCTTGAGCACGAGGTCGCGAATACCCCACAAACTAAATTTCGAATCGGCTCGATCTCTAAGTCATTCACGGCCCTGCTGGTGTTGCAGCAGGTGGACGAAGGGAGATTGCGGCTGGAGAATTCGATTGACAATTACCTGACCGACTCGCCGGAGGCTTGGAAACCCATCACGGTCCATCATTTGCTTTGCCATACGGGAGGAATCTACAACTACACCGATTCGTTGGAATGGCTGACGCGTCAAGCAACGCTCAGCAAGCCGGAGAAGCTGTTACCGATTTTTCGGGACAAGCCCTTGCGATTTGCGCCCGGCGACAAATTCGAGTACAGCAATTCTGGGTATGTGTTGCTCGGTATGATCCTACAGAAGGTGACGGGCAAGAGCTACGAGACCCTGGTGCATGAGCGGATTACCGAACCACTAGGAATGCTCGACACGGGCTACGACCGTCCGGACGCGATCCTCGCGCACCGGGCTGCGGGCTATCGCGCAACATACGGGACGACGAAGAATGCGCGGTATTTGGATATGGCTTCGGCCGACGCTGCGGGAGCACTGTACTCGACAGTGGAGGATTTGTCGAAGTACGACGATGCCCTGTCAAATGGCAAATTGCTCTCGACCGAAGGCTATGCCAAATTGTTTTCGCCTGTCAAAGACGACTACGCGTATGGCTGGGTGATCGAAGTCCACTCTGGCAAACGGCAAATCTGGCACAACGGCGGGATCAACGGCTTTGCAAGTTCGATTGTCCGACGCCCCGACAGTCAATCTTGCGTCGTAGTTTTGAGCAACTTCGAAGACGGCCCAGCGGATCACATGAGCCGCGATCTGATGGCGCTTATTCAGAACGAAGAGTTTCGCGTGCCGCGGAGGCACGTCGCCGTGGCCGTCGATCCTGTCGGTTACGACGCGCTATCTGGATCGTATCAACTGGAGCCTACGGTGATATTAACCGTAACGCGCGACGGCGACCGCCTGCTGGCCCAACTTCCCGGAGAACCCAAGTTTGAGATCTTTCCGGAATCCGAGTGCAGCTTTTTTTGCAAAGCAAGCTACGCCGAATTGTCGTTCTTCAAGAACGATGCCGGCCAAGTGACGCACCTGGTGTTGCACAAAAACGGATTACACGTCCGGGGAGAACGCTTACCGGATTCGGCTGCTGACGAAGTCACCGCGACGCCAGACGATAAGCAATAGTTTGGGCGCAAGCATCGGCCAGGTTGCGCACAATGGATTTGGCGGTCCTCGAGGGTGGCTGGCCTAAATCCCTATTCGCATATCTTGTGGGACACCGGTGGTCAGGCGTGTCCGAAGTGGTTCCGACAGCGCCCACTAAGCTCAATGGGTCAAGATCCCAAGATTTCGAGCAATACCATTTCGCCCAATAGTCGCGACACAACTCGCTGATTACTCACTCCATCGACTGGCTGGCGTATTCAATAAACCGCGATCGCGCGGCCGGGGCCGCCGTGGCAACCTTCGATCTTCGTGGCGGCGAAAATGAAGTAGGCCGGCCGCTCCTTGAGCTCCGCCAGGTTGGTGAGGAACTCGACGCCGACCATACCGTGCGATCCCAGCGCCCAATAGGTCGACAGCGCGTCGTGCGCGTTGACCCCGCCCAGAGTCGGGCAATCGGTGCCGACGCAGCGGATGCCTTTGCCGGCCAGATAAACGACGGCATCGGGCGTCAGCGCCGGCCAGCCTTCGCGTCGGCCACGCAACGGTTCGACCAGACACGCTTCGCCTGCCGGCAGGGGCTTGCAGTAGTCGTCGGTCCAGCCGCACATGAAGAGTACGATCTCGCCGGCATGAAGTGCCCCGTGTTCGCGCTCGAAGGCTTCGATATCTTCGACGCGGATTGTGGGAGACGCCGGCAATTTGCTGCCCGCCGTGCCGAGCCGCGAACGAACGTCGATCACGCGGGCTTCGCCACACGTTTGCCCGAGCGGGACTTTCTCGGTTGTTTGTTCGCTGCTGCCCAGCGAGCCGAGTTTCGCTTCGTATTCGCTCAGTAACGCTTGGATTTCAGGTGAGTATTTCTCGCGG
>Ga0163152_10008848_pt1 | contig 10643 bp, 9 predicted proteins | sample OliLakLV19MP8IB2_FD_148635 | JGI IMG/M metagenome (GOLD analysis project Ga0163152, IMG submission 148635) | Freshwater microbial mat bacterial communities from Lake Vanda, McMurdo Dry Valleys, Antarctica - Oligotrophic Lake LV.19.MP8.IB-2 | ecosystem: Environmental > Aquatic > Freshwater > Lake...
CCCCACGCCCCCCACGCCATCCGGGTCGAACTCCTCGCCCGCCTTGGTGCACAGAACCCAGCGGTCGCGCCCGCCGAACCACCCGTGCCGCTGCATCAACTCGCCGATCCGCTGCTCGCTTATGCCGTACGCCGGCGCGGTGTCGATGAGGTTCACGCCCAGTTCCGCCCCGGTGCGCAGCAGGTGTTCCGCTTCCTCATCGGTGGGCAACGCGGCGGCGGGAACAGGATGCTTCAGGCCCCGGGTGCGCCCGAGTTTCACCGTGCCCAGGCCGATGACACCGACGCAAAGGCCGGTTCTGCCCAGGCGTCTCAACTCCATACGATGCCCTCCCGGTCCCAGATGTGCAGCGCGATCGGCGGAGCACAGGGCACGGGCGGGTCGAGCGATGAGTCCGCTCGCGGCAGCACCCTCATCTCTCCGAGCAGCGCAACCACCTCGTCCGCCATCAGCGGTGCGAACGCCAGTTTGGTAGGCCACGCGGCGATCGCCGTCCTGGTCCGCACGACGGCCGGTCCATCAGGCCGCTTGTTCGCCTCCGCCCCCCCACGCACGCCCTCAGCGCGGTCAACCATCAGCGTCGCCCATCGTGCTTCCGACGGGACCTTCACCCACGGCACGCACTCCGCGAGTTCGCGCTTCGCCGCTTCGATCTGCTTCTCCCGCGAGCGTTCAACACCCGCCTCGGCGATCTGTCCACCCATGTACCACACATGCTCCGGCTCCCCCGCCGCCGTGCCTACCGGAACGCTTATCCGCCCGCTCGTGATCGTCAGCCGCGGCGAGGTCGATGTCCCGACGCAGTGCCCGAACAACTCTGCGGGCGCTCCGCGGAGCATGACCATGTGCAGAGGCCGGCACTGCATCCTCAGGAACCCCCCCTCGCCCGTGCCCGGGCCGCCGAAGGCTTCGAGCAAGTGCTCATTCCCCGCGCCCGCCGCGAGTACCACCGTCTGCGCCCGCACAGTCACCTCGCGCCCATCCGTGCAGCGCAGGCGGACTTGTCCGGGTGCTCGCTTCAAATCTTCGGACGGCACGAGCGCCCCATGCACGAGGCGGCCGCGACCCAGTTCCGCCAGTCGCGCCACGAGCATCCTCGCATCGAGCACCATCTCGCCCACGCGGTACACGTCGACGCCGCCCACGCCCGTCGGCGCAGCGCGGAGTAACTCCGGCCGGTCCGCGGGCGCAAGCCGCTCCACATCGGTGCGCATCACCCTGGAGGCGCCCGCGCCGGCCATGCGCGACAGCACGCCCGACGAGGTCCAGTAGTGGTAGTGATCGCTCAGCACCGGCACGCCGCGGAGATCGACCGGCGCATCCTTCTCTCCGGCAAGGCAGCGCCGCCAGACGCCGGGCATCGCCGCGATCGCCCTCGCGGCTCCGCCGACCTGTCCATCGAGCGCGTACTTCAACCCGCCGTGAATGATGCCCTGGCTGGCGATCGTCTGCCCCGCGCCCAGCGCGTGCGGCTCGACGAGAAGGCAGGAATAGCCCAGACTCCTGAGACGCGCAAGCGTCCACAGCCCGGCGATCCCGCCGCCGAAGATCAGGACATCGGCTTTGAGAGAGGTGGGCATTCGGGCACCGCGTGACTGGCCGACAGCAAAAGCCCAGCAGTCTATTACTCCCCGGACGCACCCACCCGCGCGGTCTCGCTCTCCAAGTCGCGCGCGCCAGCCGACCCCGCACGCATCGAAGCAGGCAGCAGTCCCCACACGATGCTGATCAGCCCCAGGGCCATGAGCCAGAGGCGCGACGTGTCGCCGATCGTCAGACGCTCCAGGAGCGACGAACTGCGGGCCTTCTCGGGGCGCACGGGCAGGTCCAGCGGCGGCGGCTCGAGAGCCGGGAACACGCTCGCGCTCGTGAGCGCTGGGTCATCGGGGAGCGTCAGCGGCACGCGGTCCTCGGGCGACATGTTCAGTTGCGTCGCCGCGAGCGAGAGCAGCACGCTCTCATCGCCCCGCCCAAGCGCATCGAGGTACGCGGCGTACCGCTCCAGGCGCTCGACGCGGTGCCGCTCGATGGCCATCGCGCGATCGCGCTCCCACCGGGCGTTGTTGAGGCTGCGCTGCGCGGGGATGAGCACCGTGCAGGCGACCACCGCCACGCCCACGATGAGGAAGAGCCAACCCGGGTCCAGGCGGACCAGCGGGCGGAGCGTGCGCGCAGCAGCGGTAGTCGTGGGCATCATCCGGGCGTGAGTATCGGCACGCGGCGTGCAGGAGGCACAGCGGTGATGATCTTTGGTGGCTCGGCTCTCCGAGCCGGGAACGGCACTCCGTGCCGTGCCACCAGAAACTACATCCAGCCAAACCCGCTCCCGCCGACCGAACGCGACTAGAACAGGTAGGCGAGAGTGAAGATCAGGAACGAGAGAACGAGCACCGCGACGACGGCGATCTGGACGCCCGACGGGCCACGGGGCTCGCGCGAGAACGCGTGCCCGCAGTGGTAGCAGACCTCCGCATCGTCGAAGACCTCCTTGCGGCACTCCGGGCAGGTCCGCACCGGGCTGTCGAGCCGCGCAATGTCGTCCTCGGAGGGGTCCTCGTCAAACTCGCGCTCGGGCGGGCGCGCACGCGACGGAACGACCTCGCCCGAGGCCGGGGCGCGCCGGATGGCCTTGCGGTTACGCGGGTTGTCGTCCGGGGCCGAGGGCATTGGGAAGGATAGAGCCACGGGGGGACGGTGGCATCTGGGCCCGATGTACTCGATCACTCCGGCTCCGGCTCGATGTCTCTTGCAAGAACGGCGGGAAGGTCTCTCGCGGCGTGGATCACACGCACAACGTCAATGACCTGTCCGTCCACGCAATACAGCACCAGGTAGTTCGCAAAGCCTGTCACAGCGCGCCGGCGTAGCCCGCTCAGCGGCAGTTCCTGCGAGGTCGTGAAGAGGGGGCCACGCGCTTGGACTTCTCAGGATCACTCGATACGTCGAATCCACGGCCTCATAAGAACGAAGCGCGTGCTCAACGCTGTCGCTCGCGATATACGCCGCGGCCTCGTTCACATCGATGATCGCCCGAGGGCGTATTCTCAAATGAAACTTCATGCCGCGCGTTCACCCGGGCGGAGCCGGTTCAGAAATGCTTGCTTCTGCTGGGCGGTGAAACTATCGGTGAAATCGACAGGCTCTCCGCTCTCAAGTCCTTCCACCACCTTCGCCGCCAGAACTACCAATGCCTCCCGCATCTCCTCCTCCCGCTTCATTTTTTCGCGGATCGCCTCGCGCACGAACTCGCTCGCCGAGCCGTACATGCCCGAAGCGACTTTCGCATCCACAAACCGCTTCAGTTGCTCGGGGAGCGAGACGTTCATCGTGCTGGAGGTGGTGGGCTCAGCCATGCTCACAGCATAGTCTATCGGCCAATGATTGGCAAATATTGGCCGATACTGTGATCGTATTATGTATGGGTTTCGACGCCGCCGTCGATGCGGTTTTCTCGCCGCGCTACACTCGGCCCATGACCACCACCCCTACCGCCCATTCCAAAGCAGTGACCGTTCCCGCCCAGCAGTCCAAGGGCACGAACCTGCACTGGCACGACGGCAATATCAGCCGCGATGAACGGTTCAAGATGCTCAAGGCCCAGGGCGCGACCCTCTGGTTCACCGGCCTCTCCGCCTCCGGCAAGAGCACCATCGCCTGCGCCTTGGAGCAGGTTCTGGTTCAGCGCGGCATCCCCGCCTACCGCCTCGACGGCGACAACATCCGCATGGGCCTCAACAAGAACCTGGGCTTCTCTGCTGAGGACCGCGCGGAGAACATCCGGCGCATCGGCGAGGTCGCCAAACTCTTCGCCGATTCCGGCTGCATCGCGCTGACGAGTTTCATCAGCCCCTACCGCGCCGACCGCGATGCGGCCCGCGCCCTGCACGAGAAGGATGCCGGGGGGGGGGGCGCTGTGCCGTTCATCGAGGTCTTCGTCGATGCCCCCATCGAGGTGTGCGAGCAGCGCGACCCCAAGGGCCTGTACAAAAAGGCTCGCGCCGGCCAACTCAAGGGCTTCACGGGGATCGATGACCCGTACGAGGCGCCCGCCGCCGCCGAACTGATCCTCAAGCCCGCCACAATGTCCGTCGAGGACTCGGTTCGCGCTTGCCTCAAGATGCTCGCCGATCGGCGCGTCATCCCGAATGCCTGATCGCACCCCGGCACGCCCTGATCACTTCTCCGGTATCGCCACGAGACTGCTCTGCTGCAGTTTCGCGGCCTGGCCGCGCGCCTTCATGCGGATCGCCTGCCCGTTGTACAGATTGTGCGGGAACCGCTTCTGCGCATCGCGCAGGCGCGCGCTCTGATACGTCGGCACCTGCGGGTCAAAGTCCGTCACATCGAACACGCCCACGCACACCATGCTCCGCCGCGGCCCGTGGAAGTAGTACGCGTCCTCGCCCTCGCGGCGCAGGCGGACCACCGCCTCCTCCGCGGCCTTGCGGCACTCCTTCAGGTCCGCCTCGGTGGGCTTGTCGAGGTCCTCGCGCCCGTACACGCCCACCTGCAGTGTCTGCACGGCCTTCTTGCCGTACAGCACACGCGCCTGCGACAGGTTGTACTCCGGCAGCGCACCCTTCAGGTCCGCCCGCTGCGGCGGAGCCAGATAGGAATACGCGTATGGCAGAGTGGAGTTGATCTCCATCGTCCGCACGCGGCTCAACTCCGCCTGCGCTGTCGGATCATCAGGTCCGGGGAACTCGCCCACCAGGATGCACACCGCCTCACCACGCTTCTGCAGGTAGGCCTCGGACAACATGCCCTTGGTGCGAAACTCGGCGAGCGTCGTCGCGGCCTGCTCCTCGTGCCCAGGGCCGCGGAAGATACCGACCAGCACCGCCCAGCCGCCCTTCTGCTCGCTGTCGTTCTTCGCGCCGTCGTTCCCAAAGACCTTGCGCCCCTCCTCCAGAATCTTCTCTTTCTTCCGCTGCTCGTCCTTGGAGGTCTGTCCAATCGCGGGCGATGCGCCCAAGCCCAGCCCAAGGGCCAGCGCCGTAGCGAGCAACACCGACCGCGGGGCTTCCCGCGACCCGTTCATGGCCGCAGATAAATATGTCGTAATGTGTTTCTTCATAAGCACTTAACCTGAGAGCGTAGACATTGTCTTTAGTGGAGAACATTCGCTCCGTGTGTCGATAAGCGTATTCGTCCTGAAGGCGCGCAAAGGTGCAGGCCTACAGGAGAAACGTGTCAGGGTCAGGACGACCCTGTGCAAGCGCGATGGAGTGCATGTCCGACACGCACGCTCGGCACGGCCAGCAGGCTCTCCGGGTGACAAGGAGACGATTCCATGGCGCATCTTTCAATGGTCAGCGCGAGCACGGCAGGGACCGCAGACCCCTCCATCCGCCGAATCAGCGACACCCCGCCCACGAATGCCCGCTCGGACACGCGAGCGCGCGACGTGGTGGAAATCTCGCACGGAGCGATTGAGGCCTCCCGCGCCGAGGCCAGCCCCGCACCTATCCGCGCAGAACTCGTCCGCGCAGAACTTGTCAACCGCATCCGCGAGCAGATCGCCTCGGGCACCTACCTCACCGATGACAAGTTGGATGTCGTCGCCGACCGCCTGTCGCGCCGTCTGCACCGGACCGCCTGATTCATTCCACCCCCAGCCTCCCTTGCCTATCCCACGGTACACCGGGGAACGAACGCGAAAGCGTGCGTTCCTTGGGTGCGCGCCGGGCTTGGTAAAATCACTCTCTTGGTGACACCGCTCTTCAGGTGACACCGCTCTTCAGAGCGGTGCAATGAACACTGGTCTGGAGGCCAGCGCCACCAAAAGGCAAGCGCTGTCAAGGTGCCTTCTTTGAGTCCTTCGGCTTCGTGCTGTCGCTTGACGGTGTCTCATCAACAGTCGGCGGCGCAAGCGCCGGCACCGGCTTGTCCACCGGTCCTGCCAGACGCCACGTCGCGCCCAGGATCGCACGCACCGCATACTCAAACCGAACCGGCTCGATCTTCTCGACCGTATCCGTCGCCTTGTGGTAGTGCGGGTAGCGCATCTCCGCCGTTGTTGAGACGATCACACCCGGAATGCCCGCCGCGAGGAACGGCGCATGGTCCGAGCGCAGCAGGTCCGGCGGCGCGATGGGCAGAAAGTCGAGCACAAAGGTCTTCAATCGCGGCTCGGCCTCGTTCATCGCACTGTTGAACGCCTGGCTGAACCACCTGTGCGGCAGGACTCCGCCCATCGCCAGAAAGTCTCCCACCGTCGGCGGCTTGAACACCTTGCTCGGCGGGATCGGGCTTCGCTGGCTGCTGGGCTCATCGGTGTAGTACCCGATCATGTCCATCGAGACCATGCCGACAATCCGCTCATTGCCCGCGTTCCAGCCGTCGAGGTTCCGCCCGACGTACGCGCGCGAGCCGACCAGCCCCGCCTCCTCCAGGTTGAACAGGATCAGCCGCACCGTGCGGTGCATCGGCCGCTCCCGCAGCACACGGGCCATCTCCACGATCGCCGCGACGCCCGTCCCGTTGTCCTCCGCGCCGGGGGAGTTGGGGACAGCATCAAAGTGGGCCGCGATCACCAGCACCTCGCCCGGGAGCGTCCTGCCCGGCAGGTCGATGACGATGTTGTTCCAGGGCTTGTCGTCGCGGTCCCCGCCAAGGAAGTCGAGCGGATCGAGCCTGCACGCGACGCCCAGTGCGGTGAGTTGGTCCAGCAGCAGCGTCTCGGCCTGGCGGAGGCCGGCCTTGTGCTCGGCATCTCCCCACGCCGCGCGCTTGGTGGGCAGCGAGCGGACGGTTGCGAACAGCCGCGCACGGTCGACCTCGGTTTCGGGCGCATCCGCCCGCTCCTCTCCTTCCGCCCCCCCGCGCGCCTCAACCGGCGCGGGCGGCACGCGCGGCGCGGGCGGCACATGCACCGCCCGAACAGACACGGCCCCCGCCATCAGGGCACCCGCCGCGGCCACCGTCCACGCACTCGTCGAGTTCATCATGCCCAACGGTATGGCCCGACCTCGTGCCACTGACCGGGGCTTTGGCCGGTCAGTGCGCTGGCGGGCAAAGTCCTACGGGCACCCTGCAAACCACGCGTTCAGGAACGCGAAGAGGTCGGGAACGTTGGTCACGCCATCGCGGTTGAAGTCGGCCCCGGGCGGCTGGCCCGGCCCGAAGGCGAGCCAGTGGGAGAGGAAGTCCCAGATGTCCTGCACGCTCCGGATTCCGTCGTAGTTGTAGTCGGCCGCGCAGGAGTGGAAGATGTAGATCGCGCCGTAGGTCGTCGGCGGGCAGACGGCGGTGCAGTCGGAGGAGCCGAAGGCGAGGTCGGGCCGGCCGTCGCCGCTGCAATCCGGGATGACGGCGATGCCGGTGCTGAACTGCCCGTAGTTCAAGACCGTTTGCGGCGTCGGGTTCGGCGACACGAACGTGCGCAGAAGTTCGCCCGTGCGGGCGCAGAAGAGGTACGCCCGCCCGTTGTACTGCGGGAACCCGGGCGGAGTCTCCAAGGGCGCATTGACGAGGAGTTCCGGCCAGCCGTCCCCGTTCAGGTCGGGCGTGCCCAGGACGCTGCTGGCAAAATTCCCCGGCATGGGCGCGGCGGGTGAGAGGATGGTGCGCACCCGCGTGCCCGTTGCGCCGGAGAAGATGTGGACGATGCCGCGATACGTCGCGGGCATCCCGGGGGGGCGGCAGTCCGCGCCCACGGCGAAGTCGCCGCATCCGTCGCCGTCGAAGTCGGCCAGGGCCGTCACGGCGTGCCCGAAGCCGCACGGGCCATACGGCGAATCGACGGTGTACAGGAACGCGCCCGTGCCGCCGGAGAAGACATGGACGCGCCCGCCGGAGGGAATGCTCGTCTCCTCTCCCGCGGCGGCGATGGCGAGATCGCCCGCGCCGTCGCCGTCGAGGTCGGCGATGCCCGCGACGCGTCTGCCGAAGCGGCCGCCAACCTGCCGCGAGGGCGACACCAGGCGGTAGCGCAAAGTTGCCGCCCGGGCTGAAAACACATACGCCGCGCCGCGCTCCTGGTCCTCCCCGCTTGCCCCAACGACATATTCGTCGAAGCCATCACCGTCAATATCGGGCACCGAAGTCACGCCGATACCAAAGTTTCCCCCGCTGTATTCCGGGGGTGCCATAAGCGTGTAGATGTGATCGCCGCTCGCGCCGGAGAAGTTGTGCGCGCGACGCTCAAAGTACGCGCCCACGAGTATCTCGGCCCTTCCATCGTCGTCGAGGTCTTCGATCCCCGTGCGCGACCACCCGAAGAGGCCGTGCGTACCGACAATCGGAGACCGAAGCGTGCGGATAAACACTCCGGTGGCACCCGAGTACACATGCACGGAGCCGGTCCGCAGAACTTCGCCGGGCGGATGGTCGGGGTCCACCTCATCGTAGTTGCCCGACAGGAGGTCCCCAAACCCGTCGCCATCGACATCGCCGATCCCCGTGATCATCCACGAGAACGAGTTGTTGGTGGACGGGATTCCGGGGTGGGGGATCGTGATGATCTGCGCGAGCGCTGCTCGCGGGAACAGGAGCGCGGCCGCGAGAAGCAGCACCGGCCCGAAGAACCTCAGACACGATGGCAGACTGAACCCCGCCGAATCTTGTGCCACCGACCGCCGGCAATGCGAGATCGCTCTCTCCAGCCCGTAGGGCTGGACGTGAGTAGCCGGGGGTGAAGGAGGGTCGCCGCGGCGACCGACGCCACCCCCGGAGCGATCGCGCGATTCCTCCTCCAGCCCGGAGGGCTGGTCCAGAGCACGGCCGGGGCGCTTCGAGCAGCCCGTCGGGCTGCAATCACGAGATGGGTCCGTATCCGGGGGTGTCACTCGTCGAAGACTCCTCGCTCCACCCCCGGCTACTTTCGTGCAGGCCGTCGGCCTGACGAACCCTGCCCATCAGGGGCTTCAAACAAAATTCCGATCACGTTCCACCTCCCGCGGACACAGCCTTGGGTACCACGCCGCTCCGCGGCGGTGTATGCCAAGCCCCCTCTGTCACGCTGCGCGTGACCTCTCCCCCGTCGGGGCCGGGGGAGAGGGCAACAGAGGCAAGCCTCACGGATTATTCTGGAGGTAGCGGACGATGCCGTACCCATCCAACGAGTACACGGTGCCGAAGATGCCGAAGCGGGGATTGGACACCTCGTTGTACAGGCCGATGGCCGCGCCAAAGTCCTTCCCGCTGCCCGTGCCGTTGGAGGTCACGAAGCGCCGGTTCAGAGCATCCGGCAGCCAATGGGGATCGCCCAACTTGTCGTACGACATCACGGATAAGTCCGGCGTCTCGCCCCACACGGAAGACCCGGCGACATACAGGTTGCCATCGGAATCCACGGCGAGGTCCGAGGGCAGGTCATCGCCGGTCGCGTCGTTGGCGTTGAAGCGCCGCACATTGTCCAGGCCCGACCAGACCGCCGTCCCCGAGAGCGCGTCGTACGCGATGGTCGCGAACTCGTACCCCATCGTCGCCGACCACGACTCGCCCGTGACGATCACCCGCTCGGTGCCAGTCGCAAAGTCGTAGTCGAACACGATGTCCCGCGCCACGTCCGGCCCGTTCGAGCCCGTGTTGTTGTACGCCGCGACCCAGATCGGGCACAAGTGGAGGCATTGCAGCGACGGCCCATAGGCCAGGGTGACGAAGTCGTACCCCGTCCCCACGGCCTGACCCGACGAGTAGCCGGTGACATAGAGCGTGTCCGCCGTACCCGCGAACGATTGTTCGCGGACCACTAAACTCGTGCCGCCCTCCTTGCCGTTCAGCGGCGGGCCGTAGCGCAGCGCGTCCATCACTAACGGGTTGTCCGTGAACAGGACGGTCGTGATGTCCGTCGATGTGCCCACACCCGGCGATGCCCCCGTCGCGGCCACCTCGTACCCGTCCAGCACGGTCGCGGCTTCACCGGCACCAGGGATGAGCACGAGGTCCGCCAGGTGGTCGTCCCCGCCGGCCAGGCCGTTGTACCTGGCCACCACCGGCTGGCCGACGGAGTCAAAGCCCCAGCGCGGCACGCCGGTCTCTGCGGAGACCTCCATGAGGATGTAGTCAGAGCCGGTCGAGGTGCCAGTGGGCGTGACGCTCTCGGAGTCGCCCCCAATGTACCCATAAATGTTGTCCTGCCTGACCACCACGGGCACATCGTCGCCCAGCGAGTTGCCCGCACCGTTCTTGGCATTGAACTCCCGCAGCCACAGCAGCGTGCCGTTGGTGTTGTACTTCAGGACGATGATGTCCTTGCCCCCGGTGCGCTCGATCACACCCGCCGCGTACACGTTCCCCGTGCCGTCCGTCTCCACGGCCACGCCGTAGGCGTCGATCCCCGCCACGGGGTCGTTGCGGACCATCCGCCAGAGTTCCACACCGTGCTCATCGAGTTTCCACACCGCCATGTGCGGCTTGGGCGGGGATCCCTCCATCACCTTGCCCGTGTAGTAGAGCCGCGGGAGGCCGTCGAAGTCCGCCGCCGCCTTGAACGCGAAGCGCGTCGCCGCCTTGGGGGGCGCGGCCTTCTCCTCGCACACCGTCGGTGTGCCGCACGCCGCCTGCGACACCGCGACCTGCGCGTGCGCCACCGGCACGATCATAAACGCCGCGAGGTACCCGATTCCCGCACACAGGGCGCTCTTCGAGCGCCGGTCGCGAGCGGTTCGGCAAAGGTACGTTCCGACGGAGTTGGGGGG
>Ga0163152_10008851_pt1 | contig 10641 bp, 10 predicted proteins | sample OliLakLV19MP8IB2_FD_148635 | JGI IMG/M metagenome (GOLD analysis project Ga0163152, IMG submission 148635) | Freshwater microbial mat bacterial communities from Lake Vanda, McMurdo Dry Valleys, Antarctica - Oligotrophic Lake LV.19.MP8.IB-2 | ecosystem: Environmental > Aquatic > Freshwater >...
GCCTGGGACACCGACCGCATCTCATTTGTCGAACCTCTGATGGCCGATGGCCTGCTCGGTTCGCCGGAAGCCCTGCTTTACCTCGACGACAGCGAGCATGAACCGGAACCGTTTTGCGTTCCCCTTCTAACGCTGGCCGAAGAACTGCCAACGGGTTCGGACCCGAACGAGCACCACCTGATTCGCGCGGCAGCGCAGTGCTTGCTGATCGAAAGCGCCTGCCGAACACCGGTGGATACAGGTGTGCTCCGATTCCGCAACCGCAGCGTGTCGTTCGTGATGACGGACTTTGCCAGGAAGCGGACCCGGGAAACGCTCGCCGAGATCCGCCGCTTACAAACTTCCACCTAACACCTCGAAAGGGAATGAATCGTGACTACTCAAATCGGACCATTATCTGAAGACACCAAAGAAGAGATCATTGCCACCCAGCCCGATGGGATCTGGCTCGTGCTGGCGGACGAGACCCCGCGTGGCGATGCCACGGCAGAGGATCTTCTATCTACTGACGGAACCATCTCTCCAGCCTCCAGCGTATATTGAAGCGAAACACTACCGGCTGCCCTCGGCCCGCCGCCTCAGCTTCCTCCAGCCTGCAGGATCGATCATCAATGGCTGAACGTTCTGCCGTCCTATGCTTACGAACGCTCCATGATGATGGTCGAGGCCGCCGTACCGGAACAATCGTGCGAGCATAGCCAGCGCGTGGCTGGCCAGCGTCTGGTTAACAAACGATTCTTGTCTCTCCAATGATTCCAAAGCACTGCAGCTTGGGATCAAATCGTCGTCGAGGGACGGATCGACAATCTCCGGGAACACCTCGGCGACCGTGCGCAAACGATTGGCCTTCCGCCGATTGCGGCCGTTCAGCGGCTGCCCGAGCACGAACTGCCCGCTGTCGGTGGAATTGCCGAGATCGAGGTGGTATCTAAGCGATCCGCTGTGTATGTCTGATTTGAATGTGTCGTGTGTTTCGCCGGGTGATCGATAGCGGAGCCGGATTTATCCACGCCTTCGTAGTGCCTATGAATGATCGCGGTGCGCGCCGTTCGTGCAACCCAATTCGTGTCGGGGCCGTCTGATGAACATTATGCACGTGTATTTTGACGGCGACGAGTGTCCGTTCATTCTGAATTCTCAAATGAGATGGCCGACGGAGCCGAACGCATTTCTCGCACATGTGAGCGTGATCAGTGGAAGGACCAGATCGGCGAACACGTGGAGAAGCTACGCGTATCAGGTCGGAGACTGGTTGAGTTTCTGCGAACGGGTTGGCGTCGAATGGAGGCACGCGACTGAACTTAACATCGCGGTTTATCGAAACATCCTCGCGACGGAGCCCAGTGAACTCACGGGCCGCGCGCTCAAGCGCAGCACGATCAATCATAAGCTGGGGGTGATCTGCCAGTACTACAAGTTCGCGCAGAAGAAGGGTTGGATCGAGGCGCTTCCGTTTGACCTTGAAGAAACACGAGTCCCCCGCGGGGGCCCAGCGAGCTTTGCCCCGCCGGCAAGGACTGCGGCATCGAGTAGCTTGCGGCTTTCGGAACCCACGGAAGAAATGGATATCCCGCCGCGACGCGAGGTCCGGCGTTTCATCAAGAGCTTCCAAAGGTGGCGCGATCAGTTGATGGCCGAGCTCATGTGGCTTACCGGAATGCGATGTTCCGAGGTTTGCTCGCTGCCCCTGCATGCTCTGCCTGAGGATCCAGCCGCCATCGAGAAGGAGACGGTGCCGATCAAGATCACCGGCAAGGGGCAGAAGCGGCGGGCAGTCTTGTTCCCGGTTCGCTTGCTGCGATCAATTGACCGGTACGTTCACATGGAACGTGGACGGTCGGCGAGTAATGGCGCGGAGAACTGTCCCACCGTTTTTGTCGGGCGCAGCGGGAAAACGCTCCAGACGTCAGCAGTCAATCGGGTTTTCGCTACCAACTGCAAGCGAACCGGGCTGACGATCTGGCCGCATTTGCTCCGCCACTGCTACGCCGTTGAGCGGCTCACGTATCTCCAGGACATCGGTGCGCCGAATCCGCTGAAGACGGTGCAGATGGAACTGGGGCACGCCCACATGGTGACAACCGAGCGATATCTCCACCTCACCGACCGGATGAAGAACGATGTGGTCGACTCCCACAATACCTTCGTGAGCCGGTTGCTCGAAGGATGATCTATGCGAACTTCCGGCACTGGACAACGCTGGAACTCAGTGGAGGAGGAAACTCTTCGACGGCACGACCTGATCCCGTTGCGCACCGGCAGTGCGCCGCTCGTCCAGACATTCCAGGAGCCTGGTGGCCGGACCTTCTCGGTGGATCTAGCGTTTCTATCGTCGCGTGCCGAACTGGCCCGAGTACTGGCCAACAGCTTCTCGATTACCTATCAACCCGAAGTACGAAAGCCAACCGCGAATCGAACAGCTGACACCCTGAGGCTGCTGTACCGCTTCTTGGACTACCGCGCCGAAGGCCAACACGACGTGCATGCCGCAAAAGACCTGAGCACCGACCTGCTGAAGGAATTTGCCGTCTGGCTGGTTGCCAAACGCCGCCTGAAACGGAAATCTGCGGCCGGAATATTCGCGGCGTGCTGCTGTTTCCTCCGCCGGGCGCGGCGGCTATGTCCCGGTGATTTTGACTCTCTCTTCTCAACGCCGAAAAATCTGTTCGCCGGATCGGTCAATGATCGTACCGAGTCGCGGGCACTTTCGCTGGCGGATTTCCAGAAGATCCTGCAGGCAGCCGAGAGCGATGTCCGGCGAATCCGGGATGAGCACAGGACAGGCGAAGTGCCAGCAAGCGCACAGCACCTGGTTCCGTTCATGGTGATCATCGCGGCGCGGACGGGCATCAATCCGAAGGCAGTCTACGATCTGCGCAGAGATTGCCTGAGCCCCCATGAACTGGACGACAATCTCTTCTACTGCACTTGGGACAAACCGCGAGCCGGCAGGCAACAAAGGCAGTTGCATCGTGTCGATCCGCGGAATCAGATGGGCGTGGTCGAGTTGATCGGATTCCTGAGGCGGTTCACCGAGCCACTGGCGGATTCGGCTGACGCGTCGTTGAGCGGCAAGCTCTTCTTGTATTCCAGCCAGTGCCTGAGCCTGAAGGGCAAGCTTGTCGCGCCAGGCGCCACCCCAGAGACGTTCCAGCGAAATTTCCACGAGTTCGGCGAGCGCCACCACCTGCCGCGATTCACGCTGGCAAACATCCGGCCAACGGCAGCCACCCAGCTCTATCTGGAGACCGGTGGCAACCTCCGAAAGGTCCAGCAGTTTCTACAGCACGCACATCTGCGCACGACGGTGAACTATGTGCTCAACAGCATCACCGAGCCATTCAACGTCCGCTCGATCCAGAAAGCTCAGGAGCGCATGATCGAGCGTGTAACTGCTATTCCTGAAATGCGTGCCGTTGGGGTCGAACGCTTGAAACTGCCAAAGGCGCAAGCGCAGCAGATTGTGGCCGGACACTTCGACACCGCTTCTGGTACCTGCCGCAATCCCTACGACTCGCCGCAACCAGGCGAGGACCAGGGGCGGCCATGCACCGCATTCCACGCTTGCTTCACCTGTCCCAATGGCCTCTGGTTTTTGGAAGATCTACCTCAGGTGATCGCTATCCGTGATCGCCTTGCATCTTTTCGATCAGACATGAAGCCAGAAGAGTGGGAGATGGTTTATGGGCAAAGTGTTCGCATTATTGGGGAGCACATCATCGCGGCGTTCCGGCCGGACCAGATCAAGTCCGCCGAGCTGAAAGCGGAGGCTCACCAAGACCGGCCGGTCCTTGTGGCCAAGGGATCACTCGTATGAGCAGCCAACCGGCGCGGACACCCAAGCACGCCGGCTCGGGCCGTGACAACCCTCAGGTATCCGAGTTGTCGAGATTCCACGATGAGGTATGGGACCTCACGCGCGAGAATCTGAATCCGACCACGGACAAGGCGATGAAACGGATACGTTGGAGCTTCGCGACACCGGATGGCGGACGATTCACGGACCCACGCTTCCGCAGTCTTCTGATCGCATTCAAGCAGTTCCTGCATGCCTTGCGTTGGCATCCGATCGACTCGGTGCCGTTTGGCGCAAGTACGCTACCGGGCATTTTCCGGCGCACGAAGCGATTCGTCGCCCACATTCTGGCATACCCGGCTCCGGCACTTCGATTCAAGGATGTCTTGCCCCACCATTGCGAAGACTACGTGCAGAAGCTGTTGGGCTCCAACCTCAGCGTCGGTTACAAGTACCATTGCCTCAGCGTCCTTGGAAAGCTGGCCTTGTATAGCCAGGTGATGGACGATGGTCTGCTTATCGAACCATTGAACGGCGAGCCGCCGGGCAAGGTTGTTGGTTGGAACATTCCAGCCTTGCTGGAAGCCCAGACCGCGATCATTCCCGACAACATTCTGGGGCCGCTGGTGCGGGCATCTCTCGAATACGTGAATCGTTTTTCAAGTTATCTCCTGGACGCGAGCGACGCCATTGAGGAGATCCGCAAGCGGCAGCCCAGACCCGCCTACTTGGCGGCGCGATACCTGCAGCGCCATCCTGCCGCCTCCTATGGGCTGGAGGAAACGAAGTTCGGAACCGGTCATTCCGTGCGAGATCTAAATCGTGAACTGGGCTTCCTCCAGACCGCCTGCTTCGTTCTGATCGCTTTTGCGACCGGAATGCGACTCAGCGAGATTCTCTCCCTGTGCGAGGGTTGCTGCGAGACACAGTGCGAGCCAGGCCAACCGGACTTGGTGTGGTTGCGCAGTCGTGTCTTCAAGATGCAGGGGGCGCCCGAGGGACGCCAGGCGAAATGGTTGGGTGGACCTGTCTGTGCCAAAGCAGTGCAGGTGCTGGAACGTTTGACTCGACCAACACGCCGGCACACACAATCTCGTTCCCTTTGGGTGCCCATTCCAGCTCTGGCGCGATTGCCACGTGATGCAGGACCACTGATCGGCTCCACGATCCAGTATCGCCTGGAGGTGTTCGTGGCCATGCTCGGGCTCAAGGACCCCCGTGGCGTTCCGTTCCATCTTCATCCACACATGTTCCGCCGAACGTTTGCTCGGCACGTTGTGCGCTACGACACCACAAATCTGCTGGCGTTGAAAGAGCACTTCAAACATGTCTCGCTTTCCATGACAGACTACTACGCCGGCAGTGATCTCGAACTCTGGGCACTGATGATCGAAGAGGAGGAAAGGCTGCTCTTCGAGAGTTTTGACAAGGCGCTGGCGGCAGACCGCTTGGCGGGCCCCGGAGGAGCCCGGCTGACGAGGAAAATCGATGAGGCCATCACGAATGGTCGGCTGCCAAAGGAGTTTCGAGGAGAAGCGGGGAACCACCTGCGCAAGGAGATGATCCGAAATCTGGTGGAATCCGGCCAACGTGTGTATCCATGCGCGGCGTCCAACTACTGTTGGTTCCGGCCGGAATCGGCGCTATGCACCCAAGGAAGTCAACCGCTTCTCAAGCGTTGTAATCCGGGTGCCTGCACGAACTCCCTCATCCTGCTGGAACATAAACCTCATTGGGAAAAGGTTCAACGGGACTGCGAGGAACTGATGGGGCAGAAACCCCAGGCAGAGCCATACCAGCAGGCGCTTCGAGACATACACGCTATCAGCGGCAAGATTTTGCGGGATCTAAAATGAGAGGCACGGCGAAGAAACTGGCAGGCCTGCGACGCTACCATGCGGATCGCCCCATCAAGACTCGCTTGAAGCTGCTCGAAGCGCTCGACCGTATGGAGAGTGCGTGCACTGTCGTGGTTGGCCAGGGATTCAAGTGGAGCAAAGCAACCTTGGCGCAAGAGGCAGGCGTCAACATCAATACTCTCGTTCGGAAGTCGCCCAACGGGGAGTGGGTGTTCCCCGAGATCAACCAACGGTTCGACAGACTCAAGGAGAAGCGTCAGCCAATTGCCGAGGACTTCGATCCAAAGGAAACGAAGATTGCTGAGCTTCGCAATGAGGTCGATAGGCTCCGTGACCAGAATCGGCAACTCGCCCTCGAAGTCAATCGCATTGGCCGCCAGATTCTGGAAGAGAGGGACCGGGCGGATCGAATGTCGATCTACGAGCGGCAGAACGCCTCGCTTCGCGAGGAGATCACCCGCATGACGCAGCCAGAGGTCGGTAAGGTATGAGCACGAATCGATTGTCCGGCCGTGAGCGCGGCGAACAGAATCTGGCGGAGGTTCGTGGGTATCTTGCCGGGCTGAAGGCGACCAACCAGCCGTTGCCGCTTGACGACGGCCGTCCAAATATCACGGCCATCTCCGAGGCTTCCGGCGTGCTTCGCAACGTCTTCTATACCAATGCTGGCGTGAAGCGGCTGCTCGCTGCATTCACGGGTAGTGGCGGCGAGGCTACAGATCCGCCCGCCCGCGTGCTCCACACCGAACGGCAAGTGGAAATCAAAGATCGACGGATTCTACAACTGGAGCAGCAACTGGCCAGCGCGAAAGCGGAATCCGAAGAATTACGGAAACGGCTGACGGCGGCGCTGCAGCTGTTGAACCGCTATCGCGTGATCGAAGACGATGTGCTCAAGACGGGCCGCCGGGTAATCCCGTGACAGTCTCGGCGACCGTGACGATCTCATCGGTCCATCCAGGCCCAAGCGGAGGCGCGATCTTTTCCGGGCACGACACGTGGGGCGCGCGCCTGCGTTTTGTCGCGGACCGGGACAGCATCTTTCGGGCACCCGTGGTGGGCGAGGTGTGGACGCTTGAAGGAGAGAGCCGGATCCATCCGAGATACGGCGATCAGGTGCATGTGCTCAGGGCATCTCCGGTCAAACCGACCGGCAAACTGATTGTCGACTTCCTGTTGCGGCACCCGGCCTTCGATGGCCTTGGCATTGGAAAGGCGAAAGCTGCCAGGTTGTGGGCAGAGTTCGGACCGGACCTCCACGGTGCGTTGAGCAAAGGCGATGTCGGCAGGCTCACCCAGGTGCTCCCCGGAGAGGTCGCACAAAAGCTGGTGGACGCTTGGCACTCAGTCACTGAGGAGGCCAGCGTCGTTTCCTTTCTCGATCAACATGGATTCGACCTTCGACTGGCGAACAAGGTTCGCGCTGTCTGGCCCAAAAACACGCTGGCAAAACTGAATGACAATCCGTATCGGATGCTGGCCTTCGCCAGCTGGGAAAAGGTGGACCGAGCCGCGCGCTCGCTGGGTGTCATCGAGCACGACTCGCGACGGCACGTCGCGGCCGTCGAAGCCTTCCTCTATCGCCGCCTGGACGCCAAACACACGCTGACGCCGCGGGCGATGCTCCTGGCCGGCGTTCGCAGCCAGATGCAGACGCACAGCCTTGATGTGGCCAGCGCCGCCGTCGACCAAGCGCTGAATGAGCATGCGATCACCGTCACCGGCGGCAGCTATCAACCTCTCGGCGCGGCCGTGATGGAAAAGGTAGTCGCCAGCCGTCTTCGCGAAATAGCGGACGGCGCGCCAGGATCGGCGCGGAATCTGTTCTCGACAAATCTCGCGGCGATCATGACCGAAGCCATAGCTGACTTGGAGAGAACTGCTCGATTGAAGCTGAACGCGCGCCAACGACAGGCGGTCGAAATGGCCGTCCACCAGCCGCTCGGCGTACTGACAGGTGGAGCAGGTACCGGAAAGACAGCAGTGCTGCGAGTGGTTCATCGTATCGCCGAACAGATCGGCGTCCCGGTATTGCAGATGGCTCTCAGCGGACGCGCGGCGCAACGGATGCGCGAGGCGACGGAGCGACCGGCATCAACCATCGCGGCCTTTCTTCGCTCGGTCGAGCGACGAGGGCTTGATCCTGAAAGCGAACCGCTGGTCATCATCGACGAAGCATCCATGTTGGACCTTCCGTTGATGTACAGCCTTGTCAGGGCGATGCCGGATCGCGCCCGCTTGCTGCTGGTTGGCGACCCCTACCAACTCCCGCCGATTGGCTTCGGCTTGGTGTTCCATGTACTCGCCGCCAGCCAGAATATCCCCAGAATCGAGCTTGTCGAAGTGCACCGGCAGGCGCAATCAAGCGGCATTCCCCAGGTGGCGCATCAGATCCGGCATGGCGTTGTCCCTCCATTGCCGCCGTTCGCCGGCGTTCACGCCGGTGTGAGTTTCATCGAAGCCGACAAAGATGATGTCATAGGGCGTATTCTCCGGGTCCGCTCGGAATGGGCCGAATGCAACGACGTGCAAATCCTTGGCGTGACCCGCCACGGAACAAGCGGGATCAAGAACATCAATGCGATACTGCACGCCAGTGCCTTGTCCTGCAAATCGAAGCTCGCCGGATGGGACTTGGCGGAGGGCGACCCTATCATCTATACAGCGAACGACTACCAAAAAGAGTTGTGGAATGGCTCGTTGGGCCGCATCGAGAAGATCGTCGGCTCGAACGGAAGGCAATCCGTGGTGTGTTCGCTCGATGGTGTTCGGCACGAAATACCAGCGGAGGACTTCCGTAGAATCGAGCTTGCGTACGCCATCACCGTCCACAAATCGCAGGGCAGCCAGTTCAATCGAGTGATCGTGCCCATCTTCAAAAGCCGGTTACTGGACCGCACTCTGATCTACACTGCGTTGACCCGCGGGGTGGAACAAGTGGTGTTCATCGGAGACCGGAACGCCTTCGATTCCGCAGTAGCCGCACCTCCCCACTCGCACGAAAGACAAGTCGGCTTCTCGATATAACTTGCAATGGTTCAGGTGGATTACTGAGTGAATCTTGGCTAGACTGAGGTTGCGCATTGGGGTCGCGCCCGGTGCGCCCCACGGCCGAAGCGACGGACTGGCTCCGAAGCAATCGGTCTCAAGAAGCCCTTCGGTACTTCCGACGGGCTTTTTGCGTGCCCGTGAGCCGCCATTGCTTTGGTGAAGCTCCTGAGCGAGGCCGTGGGCAGTAAACGCGAAGTCAGCCGCGAAGCGGCTTACCTTATGATTCCGCTGCGGTCATCAAGGACGGCCGCCTGCCCTTAGATGACTCTTGTCTCTTGGTCCGGCGCCAACGCAGAGGATCGATTGCGAGCGGGATTGACCGCGAAGCCGCAATGTCAACGAATGCACCATGATGGCGAATCTCGCCGTACCGAAACAATCGCGCCAAGAGCGCCAAGGTGTGTTGCGCCAGCACGGTGTTCACAAAGGATTCTTGCCTATCGAGGGCCTCGACCGCGCTGCAACTCGGTTCTGTGTCCACGTCAAGAGCTGGATCTGCCACCTCCGAATAGAGTTCGGCGACCGTCCGCAATCGCGTCCGCGAACGCTTGTTTCTCGCGTTCTGCGGTTCGCCCAGGATGAACTGCCCAGTAGAGGCGCTATTACCGACGTCCAGCCAATACCCGACGCCGCTGCGGCCCGCTGTGGTTTCAGAGATGATCGCACGCGCCGCCCGCGTGTCAACACAACCCACCACGATGTCCGGACGAAGAGCCGGTTCGCCATGTCCGCCATACGACGGCGTCAGCGTTTCGGAAGTCAGCGGGCGTGGAATGGCCTTCCAGTTCAATCCCCAGAAAAGGTTGATCCGGCTCATCAGCACGATACCCTTGTTAAATCCAATCTCGCTACGGCTGAAAGGTTGGCGGACACAGTTGAAAGGCGAAACATCGTCCCCGTCGATCACAGTGACCGACAATCCGCAGGGGTGTCCGTGTGCCAACATTGCTTGGTGCAAGTAGGGCAGGCCGCCGAGGATGGCGCTCCCCGTTCCGCCGCATCCCACCACCAAGATCCTTACCTCCCGGCTCAACAACTCGGCATGCAGCCTGTGTGTTTCCATGATTGATTACGGCGCTCCTTCGCCACACCGCGGTACCCTGACAGCCCGCGAGTGAACGCGCTATGGGAACGACAGGCGTCTGTTAAGCTCGGTGAAAATGGACCGAACCGAGTTGATGCCAAGCCAGCAGATCCTTTGCGGTGACTGCGGCCAGATCACACCGAGCTACGAAATCGTCGACTACGGTTCAGCGGAACGCGGATACCGGCGGCTTTGTAGCCAATGTTTTAACGCGCTGGTTGCCAAACTGGATGGAATCGAGGGATTCGAGAATGCCAAGTTCGAGCCGATAGGTCTCACCGATTGTGCGGGAGAAGTCCACGAGTTTCATTTTCGCACCCATCTGTTCGGGCCCGGCGTGGCTCTCAATGCGTTCGAGCTTCACGACGGACAACCGGCTGGCTACCAGTTCCAGATCATCGGTGAGCCAGAGGATGATCTGCTCGTTCTGCTTGGGCGATTGATCGAGAAGATTCGCCGCGCCTTGTCCCTCAAACACATTACGGACGCCTCGCAAGGACCGCAGATCGCGGACCATCGCGTCGTGCGAGGCCGGATCGAGTGGGACGACGCCAGCGATGGCCGCGCACCGCGCCTTATTGTCGATGGCCGCGAGGTTACCTGGAATGACCTCGGGCGCATGCTGATGAGCTTTGAGGGTTGGCAGTTCAGGCTGCATCTCCTCGACAAGAGTGACGAGGTCTGATCTGCTCGGCCAGAACCCTTAACAGAGTGGAGGATCCCGCATGGTGAAAGGCCATCCGACATAGGCATACGGTGCTTTCTTATGCACGTAGGTGGGAAGGCCGTAGACAAAGGGTCTGTATCATACACATACGCGCCGTCGCTAATATAACAGGTAGTACGAGACC
>Ga0163152_10008856_pt1 | contig 10637 bp, 8 predicted proteins | sample OliLakLV19MP8IB2_FD_148635 | JGI IMG/M metagenome (GOLD analysis project Ga0163152, IMG submission 148635) | Freshwater microbial mat bacterial communities from Lake Vanda, McMurdo Dry Valleys, Antarctica - Oligotrophic Lake LV.19.MP8.IB-2 | ecosystem: Environmental > Aquatic > Freshwater > Lake...
GAAAACGGGCATCGAGGGCGCCGATACGCTCCACGAGTCCCTCGGCAAGCGTGCGCCCGACGGCGTGTGTTTCGGTGAGTGCGTACAGGCAGAATTTTACAGACGAACTGCCGGCATTCACCACGAGCACGGCACCGTGCTCCAAAGAAGCGGGCGAGGTGGATGTTCCCACGCTCACGCGACTTCGCTCACTTCCACCCGGCGCACGAGAGTCACGCGGATCTGCCCCGGAAATTCAACGTCGCTCTGCAGCTTTGTGCAGATGTCGGCGGCGAGCGTGTCCATGCCGTCCTGCCGCACGCGGCGGTTGTCAACAAACACGTGCACTTCGCGTCCGGCGTGCATGATGGCTGTGGAGGTGACGCCGCGCCCCGAAAAGCTCGTGACCACGTCGTTGATGTTCTGGATACGGATCTGGAAGCCTTCTTCCATGTCGACGCGGGCACCCGGACGCGCACCCGACATGGCGTCGGCCGCCTTCAGGATGTAGGCGTGCGGCGTTTCCACCACCTTGTCGTCGTGGTGCGAGAGGACCGTGTCCACCACGATCTCTTCTTCTCCGAACCGCGTCGCGTAGTCACCGCTGATGACCGCGTGGCTGCCCTCGATTTTCCAGTCAAGCACCTTGCCGATGTCGTGCAGGATCCCCGACCGCTTGGCGAGCGCCGGGTCCACGCCCACCTCGTCGGCAAGCATGCCGGCAAGACGCGCCACTTCGAGCGAATGGAAATACTGGTTCTGGCGGTGGCTCGTGCGGTAGTTGAGCGAGCCGATGAGCCTGAGGATCTCCGGGTGGGGAGCGGGCAGGCCCAGGATTTTCACCGCTTCTTCGCCAAGCTTGAGTATGAACCGGTCCACATGCTTGCGGTGTTTCGATATCACCGCCCGAATTTTGTCGGGGTTCTGCACATTGCGCGAAAGGATCTCATCGAGCGAAAGGCGGATGATCTCCTTGTCGACGCCAGCGCCGCCCGAGATCTTCGCCGTGGGCGGTTCTTTGGGGTCGTTGCTTTGCAGCAGCTCCACGGCCGTTTCAGTGCCCTCGATGAGCAGGGCGAGCAGGGGTGAACCGTCGGCGAACGCGCGCTCGGCCACTGCCTTGCTCGGTGTTTCCACGCTGAACGGAATCTTGGGCCATACGAAAGTGGGGTTGTAGCGCACGTACACGCTTGAAAGCACATCGCGGGCATGGCGACGCGCCTCGGCCTTCATCTCCTCATGCGACTCGAGCATCCAGCGTGAGATTCCGAGCTTCTCGGCACTGAGCACCTCCTCGCGGATACCGGCCTCCCACTCCTCACGACGGGTGTTCGTCTTTGCCGTCAGGGCGTCAACGAATTTCTCGTTTTGTTCCTCAAGGCCGGAGAGCACTTCCCCCGCCTTTTCATGCAACAAGATGCCTGCCGCTCTTCGCTCTTCCAGCGTCTGCTCGTGCGATGTGAGCGCATTGGCACGCACGTCGAGTTCGCTCTGCTTTTCGTTCAGGTCGGATTCATAATCTTCCTGCAGCGCAAGCGCGACGGCCGTCTCTTCTTCGATTCGGATGCGCTCGGCTTCAAATTGCTCACTCGCAGCGCGAGTGGCTTCGTCAACAATGATGCGGCGGCGGCGTTCGGCGCTCACGCGGTAGCCGTCGGCGTTGTGGTGCACGCCTTTGTGCAGCGCAGCCGTACGGCGCGCCATGTGCAGGCCATACCAGGCCCCTGCGCCTGCGCAGAGCGCGCTGAACGCGGCCCCGAGGACGAGCGGCATCTGTTCCATCGTGTCTGTACCTCTTCCCTTGGAATCAACGGGATGCAATCCTGGGCTCAGGCTAGCATGAAAGGACACGACATGGCAGCGTCCAGCCCGTTTCCCGCATCTCCCATTTTCCCATCTCGTTTGGACATCGCTCGCATCGCCCGCGACGCGGGTGCACTGACCCTCACCTACTTCCGGCGACACGCATCGCAGGCCATCCGCGTGGATGAAAAAGCTGACGACCAGGGCCTTGTGACCGAAGCGGATCTCGCAACCGAAGCATTTGTCCGGGCGTGCATCCGCGAACGCTTTCCGGGCCATGCGGTGCTCGGCGAGGAGGAAGGCTGGAGCGGTTTGCCGGGTGGACATCCCCTTTCCCACCAGAGCAGCGGGAGCAAGGAGGGCGGTGGTGACACCGGACGTTCCGACGGCACAGAGAATGCCGAGCCCTTGCCGGTGTGGATAGTCGACCCCATCGACGGCACAACCAACTTTTCCAATGGCAATCCGTTCTACTGTGTGAGCATTGGCTTTGCCCTCGTACAAAACGGACGCGCCACGTTGCAGGCAGCAGCCATATGCCACCCACTTCCAGGCGATGTGTACTCGGCTGTCCGGGGCGAAGGCGCCTTCGTGAACGATGAACCGATGCGCGTGAATCCCGAAACTCGTTTTGCACGCGCCTCGTTCGCCACCGGCTTTTCTTCAAACAAAGGTCAGGCTCTGTGCAGCATCGCCCGTGCTATCGAGCGGGTGCAGGATCAGACCATAGGCTTGCGCGTCAATGGCGCCGCGGCACTTGATCTGGCATTCACTTCGCGCGGCATTCTGCATGGATTCTTTGAACGGGCGCTCAAGCCCTGGGACTTGGCCGCAGGCGTCCTGCTGGTTCAGGAGGCGGGCGCAACCGTCACCAACGTGGCCGGCGAACCCTTCGATGTTCTGCGAGACGACAACGTCTTGTGCGCCAACGCTTCGTTGCACTCACAGCTTGGTTCGGTGCTTCGAGAAATCGGTTATTGAGCTGGGAGAAGAATCGAATGACAACGAGGAAATCGTCCCATGATTGATAGTTTTTTTCTGGAGCGCTTTGGTCCGATAAATCGACTCAAATGCAAGCGTCTTACCAATATCAATGTCATCGTCGGGAAGAATGGTACTGGAAAAAGTTACCTACTCAAAGCGCTCTACAGTGCCATCAAGACAGTGGAATCCCACAAACGTGGAAACGAGCCTCGTTCAGCGTCCGAACTCCTCTTCGACAAGCTCTATTGGACGTTCCAACCTGAAAAAATGGGAGATCTCGTCTCGAAGGGTGAAAGATCGGCCCTCGCGTTCGAAATGATGATCGGAAAGGAAGTCTTTAGCTACTCCTTCGGCAAGGAGACGGCAAAAAGCATCACTGGGGTGAGGTATCCAGAAAAGCTTCGTACAAACAACTCCATCTTTCTGCCGGCCAAAGAGGTGCTATCGCTGCACCAAATCATTTTGAGCACGCGCGATAGAGATCTAGCCTTCGGTTTTGACGACACGTACTTCGACTTGGCGCGAGCATTAAAGGCGCCGACGACTAAAGGCAAAAATTACAGAGCCTTTGCCGATTCACGCTCGCAGCTCGAAGAGATGCTTCAGGGCCGTATTGAATACGATGAATCCTCGGGACGGTGGTATTTCAAGAAGGGAAATCAGAAATATCTCGTTGGCCTGACCTCCGAGGGAACTAAAAAAATCTCTATACTCGATACACTTCTTGGAAATCGATACTTGGACGAAGGCTCCGTCGTATTCTTTGATGAACCTGAATCGGCGCTGCATCCGGCGGCGATTTCCCGCCTGCTCGAAATCGTCTTCCTCCTCGCGTCATCCTCGGGAATGCAATTTTTCCTGGCCACGCATTCGTACTTCGTCATCAAGAAGCTTTACCTACTTGCGCAAAGAAACAAGACATCAATCTCATTCATTTCGAACGACGACGACAATTGGCACCAATCCGATCTCTTGGATGGTATGCCAAAAAACCCCATCATTGACGAATCAATCCATCTCTACGAAGAAGAGATGGATCTCAGCCTTTCATGAGCCGCATGACTATCTTCGAATCCAAGATGAATTTTGGCCCTTTCGAGTGCGACGATGTCTTCCACGTGGAAAAAAGCAACCTCTACACGAAATTGCAGAAGGGAGTTCGCATCGCCGAATTCGTGATTCGGAGAAAAATCGAGGAGGGCAATGCATTTTGGATAGTCGAGGCAAAAAGCAGCTCTCCTCAACCGGGCAAAGAGAATTTCGCACTGTTCATCAGTGAAGTTGCGGAGAAATGGATCAATACCTTTCAATTGACTGCGGCCGCGTCACTCTCTCGACATGGCGAGGTCAATGATCTTCCGCCGACTTTTGGAACATTCCTCTCGCCAGCCGAGCGACTACACTTTGTTCTCGTCATGCGGGGACATAAAGACGAGTGGCTCCCACCATTGAGTGAAAAATTGAATGACACTTTGCGTTCATTCCTGAAAACGTGGCACATCGGACCGAATTCTATTCGTGTGCTCAACGATGCGCGTGCGCGTAGCGAGGGACTCATAGAATAGCGCGTGAGCAAAAGGCGGACATTTCAACGATTAGAAAGAAGCAGCGTGACGTCCATCACGCGCTCGCCAGCGATGGCAAAGACGGTGTGGCCCGCACGAGGTTTTGCAGCCACGGCAACGGCACCTGTGAACTGTCCGAAAGAGGGGAGTGTGACGCAGTCACCCGTGAAGAAAAAACACGGCAACGTCACTGTCGCACCTCCGAGTGAGAGCGAAACCCCTGGGTGAATGTGGCCTCCGAACACAAAGCTTCTGCCGTCGCTGCGTGGTTCGTGCGTGTAAAGAAACGGCATTTCCAGGACGTCTCCTTCCACGACATCGATGCGCAGAAAAAACGGGGGATCGCCTGCGTGCGCGTCGTGGTTGCCTTTCACGAGCAGGACTTCGAGTTCGGCGTGACGCTCGCGCCAGGCGGAAAGCGACGCGAGAGTCGACTCGGTCCAGCCTTGTCTTGCGTGGAAAAAATCGCCGAGCACCACCAGACGCGTGGCCTGCGTCGCCAGGAGCGCGCGCGTGAGGCGACCCAAGGTTTCCTCATCGGAGCCGCGCGGTACGGGAATGCCGAGCGCACGGAATGTGGCGTCTTTTCCGAAGTGCGTGTCGGCCACAAACAGGGTGCTCACGCCTGTCCGGTAGAGCGCCCGCTCCGCAAGGAGCCACAACTCCTCCCCACAGCAGACGAGCCGACGTGCACCGGCCGGCAGCGCAGGTCTTTTTTCGTTGTACGGGGTGGCATCGGGATCCACATATCCTCCTTGGCTCGAGCTGACTTAGCACACCCCACCGCTTGCGAGAACGGAGCGCGACGGATCTCCAGGCCTGCGTGAGGGCCTTGCGTGCGTCCTCGGTGGAATCGCGCTATGAATGGTGTCCTTCTCGCGCGCGACGCACGAGGAGACCTCCTTTCCCAAGGACACCGAATCCCATGCGCAGCGCCTCCGCCATCCGTCGACTTCCGCCCCGTGACTGGCTCGACAACGGGCTTGTGCTCGACTCTTTTCTGGAGTCCGTGGATGAGCGCGGCCTTGAACTCTACCCGGCTCAGGAGGAGGCGGTGCTCGCGCTGTTTGAGGGGCACAACGTCATACTCAACACCCCCACCGGCTCAGGCAAGTCGCTCGTGGCCTCGGCGCTTCACACGAAGTCATTCGCCTGGGGGATGCGGTCGGTCTACACCTGCCCCATCAAAGCCCTGGTGAACGAAAAATTCCTTGCGCTCTGCCGTGAGTTCGGGCCGAAGAACGTGGGCCTCGTGACGGGCGATTCTTCCGTGAACGCGAACGCGCCCATCCTGTGCTGCACCGCAGAAATTCTTGCGAACATGGCATTGCAAGGTGGCACCGCCGCGGGCGTCGACGACGTGGTGATGGATGAGTTCCACTACTACGCCGACAAGGAGCGCGGCGTCGCCTGGCAGATCCCGCTGCTCACCCTCACACGCACGCGCTTCCTGCTGATGTCGGCAACGCTTGGCGACACGGATTTTTTCCGCGACGCGCTCACGAAACTCAATGGGCACTCGACCACCGTGGTGAAGTCGAACGACAGGCCCGTGCCGCTGCATTTTCTTTACGGGGAAACGCACCTCCATGAAACGGTGCCGGCGCTTATCCGCAACCAGAAAGCGCCGCTCTACCTGGTAAACTTCACGCAAAACGACGCCGCCGACGAGGCGCAGAATTTTCTTTCCATCGACTTCTGCACGAAGGACGAAAAGCGCACCATTGCCGAGGCCATTTCCACGGTGCCGTTTGACAGCCCGTATGGGAAGGAAATCTCCAAGCTGTTGCGCCATGGCATCGGTCTGCACCACGCGGGGCTGTTGCCCAAGTACCGCCTGCTGGTGGAACGACTCGCTCAGCGCGGTCTGCTGAAGATCATCAGCGGCACAGACACACTTGGCGTGGGCGTCAATGTGCCCATCCGCACCGTGGTGTTCACCAAATTGTGCAAATTCGACGGCGAGAAGGTCGGCATCCTGAGCGTGCGCGACTTCCGTCAGATCAGCGGACGCGCGGGACGCAAGGGCTTCGATGACGAAGGCACCGTTGTCGTGCAGGCGCCCGAGCACAGCATCGAGAATCAGCGACTCGAGCAGAAAGCAGGTGGCGATGCATCGAAACTGCGCCGCATCGTAAAGAAAAAGCCGCCCGAGCGTGGATTTGTCCCGTGGAACAAGGACACGTTCACAAAACTCGTGACGGCTCCGCCCGAACCTCTCGTGTCTCGTTTTGATGTCACGCACGGAATGATCCTCAACGTCCTCAGCCGTGAGCGCGGAGGCGTGGAGGCGCTGCGCGCGCTCATCCGCGACTGCCACGAATCCGACGTCATAAAGAAACGCCTCCGTGCCCGCGCCTTCGAATTGTTCCGCTCGCTCCACTCACGCGGCATCATCGGCATCGTTCCGCCGGAGGAGCGCGTTCCGGGGCACACCCCATTGCGTGTGAACGTGGTTCTGCAGGACGACTTCTCGCTCAACCAGACGCTGTCGCTGTTTCTTGTGGACACCCTCGCACTGCTCGACAGGGAGGCCCCCGAGTACGCATTGCGCGTCCTGACGCTCGTGGAGTCCATCCAGGAGGATCCCGACATCATCCTGCGCAAGCAGCTTTCGCGCGCGCGCGACGAGAAGATGATGGAACTCAAGATGGCCGGCGTGGAGTTCGAGGAGCGCGTGGCGGAGCTCGAGAAGATGGAGCACCCCAAGCCCGACAGGGATTTTCTGTACGACACGTTCAACACCTTCGCCGCCGCGCATCCCTGGGTGGGTCAGGAGGGCGTGAAACCCAAGGCCGTGGCGCGAGAGATTTTCGAGAACGGACACACCTTCGACGAGTACGTGCGCGAGTATTCGCTCGAGCGCTCGGAAGGCGTTCTGTTGCGTTACCTTTCCTATGTTTACAACGCGCTGTCGCAGACTGTGCCCGAACCGACAAAGACCGATGAGGTGAAGGCAATCGAGTACACGCTGCGATCCCTCATCCGCGAGGTGGATTCGTCCTTGCTCGACGAATGGACCGCGATGCATGGAGGAGGCGAGGAAGACACACGGAGCGCTGAGGAGATTGCCGCCGCAGCCGTCCGCCCCCCACCCCCGCCGCGCGACATCACCCGCGACACGCGCGAGTTCGCAATCCTCGTACGAAACGCCGTGTTCCGTTTTCTGCACGCACTCGCCTCGCACGATTTCACCAAGGCGTTTTCTCTTCTTGCGGGCCAAGCGGCACCTGCCGATCTCGGTTTCGAAGACGAGCAGGGGCACGTCATTCCACTCACCGCACAGCTGCTTGAGGAGCGCACGAAAGCCTTTGAAGAAGAACACGAGGCCATCCGTCTGCGTGGAGACGCGCGCTCGCCGCAGCGCACAAAGATTGCTCGGCTTGGCGACTCGCAAACACACCTGCGCGTGGAGCACACCATTGCCGATGCTGCCGAACTCGAGGACTGGGGCCTTGTCTTTGCCGTCGACACGGACCTGTCACGCGATGCGGATCACCCCGTGCTCGCGCTGTTGCGCTTTGCGCCCATCGGCTGAAGGCGTGCGCTTGTCGTCTTTTTCAAATGCGAGGTTCAGCCGCTAAAATGGTCGATAAGACGCCAGAAAAATCGGGTGAAGACGTGCTCGCCGCGTGCGTTGACTGGCTGCGGACGAATGCGTGTGCCGATCTCGTTCTCGTCTTTGGATCGGTGGCCAGTGGCCGTGCGACGGCGGTGAGTGATCTCGATCTTGCCTTTCACTCGCAAGGTAGCCTCGACCCCGTACGCGTCGCGGAAATGGCCCAGTCTCTTGGCCTCATTGCTCGCAGGGAAGTCGACCTCGTCGACCTGGCACGCGCGCATGGTACGCTGCACAACGAGATTCTCACCAAGGGCCGGATTCTTTTTCAGGAAGATGCGACGGTTTTTGGGATGGAAATATCACGCATGCTGAGAGAGCAGGAGGACGACATGCGTATGGCACGCGGGATGCTCGAGGAGAGGCTTTCGGTATGGCGCAAATGAATCGCACGCTCGTTCTGGAAAAACTCGACAGCATTCGCCTTTGCGTCGCTCGCGTCGCAAGCAAGACACCCGCGACGCTCGATCTCTTGCGCGCCGACATCGACGCACAGGACATCATCTGTATCAATCTTGAACGTTGTATCCAGGCGTGTGTCGACATCGCGAGCCACATCATTTCGGCTCGCGCGCAGCCTGTCCCTTCCACCATGGCGGAAGCGTTTTTGACGTTGCATGCCATGGGCGTATTGCCGGAAGCTACCGCACGCAACCTCGTGAAGTCCGTTGGCCTGCGCAATCTCATCGCGCACGAGTACCGCAAAATCGACTACGCCATCGTCTTCGATGTCGCGAAAAATCACCTCTGCGTCTTTGAGGATTTTGGTGCAGCGGTGCTCACGCTGTTTCCTTGATGAGTGTCCGGGCTATGGCACTGGCTATGGCACTGGCTATGGCTCTGGCGTCGGCTCAGGCTGCGGCTTCCGGCCCGCGAGAGTGCGAAAGACCACACGCAGCGACTGCGCTTCTTCCGCATCGAGAGGCGCCAGAGGTGCAGGCGGCATGCGGCGCGCGAAGTCATACCCAGGCGATTTTGGATCGACGCGTGCGAGCGCGCGCTCGAGGTTGCGCGGCGAAGCCGTAAGGTAACGGATGAGACTTTCCGTGTCGTGGAAGGCTATTTCGGGAGCGTATGAGGCAGCCGTATTCACCCAGGCCGACACAGGGTGCGCGGGCGTCGCCGCATGCGCGGCTCGGTACACATCACCATGGCAGGAAAAACACTTTTGCAACGGGGGGCGCGGAGCATCGAACACCACAGGCGCGAGGGGGGCTGGCGTGGACCAGACCTGCGCGGGCAGCAGACGGGCGACGCGCGACCGCGCCGATGTGCACCAGGCGCGAGTGGTGGCCAGTGCGGCCGCGCGGTAATCCGGGATCGAACTCACGGGACTTGAGGCGCCTGCGGCACTCGCAAAATAGGCATCAACCACTGCGTGCGCGTTCAAAACACCAGTCCACTGGGCAGCAAGTTCGTCGGGCATGACGCCGTCATCAAGAAACACGCGCCCCAGTTCCAGACTCTGGTAAAAATGCCGCACACCCACCACGGGCGAGACCGTGCGGCCTCCCCAGGGATTGAACGACATCGAGTAGCGGCGCACGTCCTCGCCCACAAGCCCCAGCAACGCGTTGAACGTTCCTATTTGAGGGCCCAAATCCACACGAACACGACCGGGAACTTCGCGCGGAAATTTTTCTTCGCCCCAACCCACGCCGCCGAGGTCTTTTCCAAGGAAAGTATATTTGACGCGCACACCAAGATCTTCACCCGTGCGCTCCATGTTCGCGAAGTACGCGTCGGCCCTGAATCCGTAAAATCCTTCCAACGTGTCTGAGATCTCGAACGCACGCAGCTCCGGGTCACCGCACACAAGGGATGCGCCCAAGGCAAAACGCAGCTCCGCGGGCGGGTTCTTTTCTTTCAGGCGCGCGGCAAGGGTGCGCATGTTCCACACGTTGAAGAAACGCGCGAGAGACTGGTTCGGCCGGCGTGGTTCAGGACGAACGACATCGGAGGGGAACACGGCGGACGGTCGGCTCACGTACGGGTGCGGCACGGCACTGTAGAGTGCGTCAGTCCTCGCGAAGTCTTGGAACGTGTCGAACAACTTTCGCTCTTCAATCACATGGTCACGCAGCGCAGGCGCCACGTCAGCCGGCAGGGCTTCCGCCTCGAGAATGTCATCGAGCGACCCGTACACACCTGGAAACACGTCGTGGCTCTCCCACAGAGGAGCCGTGTTTTTTCCATGGCAGGCAACGCAGGCATCCGGGTCGCGCGCCACCTCGATTCCCTCATCTGAGTAGCGGATCTCCGCCGTTCGGTAACGCGACGACTCCGGTTCGAACCAAAGGACTTCGAGCGCGCGTCCGCCGTTGTCGGGGTGCGCGAAGGAAATGAGCAGCGAGGCATTTTCGCCGAACAAGACACCGCGCGGGCGCACTGGATTTGTGCGTTGAAGACTGCGCGACGTGCTGACGTAGGCCACGTTTTTTACATAGGCCGGGTAGCGCCTTGCGATGGTGAGCACGGTGTCGGCAGCGGAGGCAGGCTTCTCTTCCGCAAGCAGCTTTACGAAGGCATCGAAGGTGAGCGAGCTCTCAATCTGGGCATCGTTGTACCCCGTGAGGCTCGCGGCAATTGCCTCATTCGACCAACCAACCCACGCCATCGAAGCAGCGTACACCGCATAAAACAACGGCGCCGCTGGCCTCGACAGAACCAGGCGAAACGTCAGACAG
>Ga0163152_10008859_pt1 | contig 10637 bp, 7 predicted proteins | sample OliLakLV19MP8IB2_FD_148635 | JGI IMG/M metagenome (GOLD analysis project Ga0163152, IMG submission 148635) | Freshwater microbial mat bacterial communities from Lake Vanda, McMurdo Dry Valleys, Antarctica - Oligotrophic Lake LV.19.MP8.IB-2 | ecosystem: Environmental > Aquatic > Freshwater > Lake...
CACCTGAACAGCGCGCTCCCCTTCTCCAGCCGATGGCGCGGGTTCAGAGTTCGGTTGCGTTTCAGGCGCAACCGGCACAAGCACCGGATTTTTCGCGTCGGCCCGCTCTTGTGCTCCAAAATTGGGCGAAGATTTTTTCGTCGGCGTTTTCTGTCGGCTGGCAGCCCGTGGCACTGCACGCGGCTGTGGTTTTTCGACAGCCTCGGTTTTCGCCTGTGCCGGCGCCTCGGAAGGCACGACATTTTTATCGCCTAAACTGTCGCCAAGCTGCACCCGCCAGGGAGCGGGCTGGCCTCCGCTTGGCAAAGCGAGCGGTTTCTTCAACGACGAGATTGAGAACCACAGAAGCGTGTGCAGGAAAATGGCGGCCATGAGGCACAACCACACGTCCTGGCGGTCGATGCGCTCCGCATGGATCCATCGACTCCACTGCGCCAGAGTCTCGCGCGAGAACGCGTTGCGGTTCGAGTGCATTCGAACCACACGTGCTTCCATGCGGCTCTCGAGTTTTCCAGCATCGTGCGGTGCCAGGTCCGTGGACTCGACATTCTGCGCGCTCGTGGTTTTTTTCCCGCGGTTCAGGGTGTCCATGGACGCTTTCGTGGTGCTGCTTGCTCGAGGCGCCGGTGCCTCGCTCCTATCGACATTAGGTGCTTTGCGCACATGCCACAACGAAACCATCAACTCCTTGCCACGGAAAAGCCGTTCATGCATCGTCGCGTGCACGGTTTGCAGGGTTGCGCACGCAGGGAGGGGTCATGACTTCAGAGACACGAGTCGTGCGAACGACACAAACGCCCACTCAAAATCTTGAGGCCTTCGACGTGGTTGTGGTGGGAAGCGGTCTCGCTGGTCTGTCGTGCGCGCGGGCCTTGTCGAGGCAGGGTGCACGCGTGGCCGTGGTGGAAAAGGCCACCAAGCTTGGTGGGCACCTCCTGCCGTTCGATCGCGGTGGCGTGACTTTCGAAGTGGGCATCCATTACATCGCCGACGTGGGACAAGGCTCGCCATTCCAAGAGGCATGTGAGGATCTCGGCGTCGCATTTCGCTATGTCGCGCTCGACGAAGCTTTCGAAGAGCTTCGATTCCCCGAAGGCAAGCGCGCATTCTACCGGGGTGGATTTTCCACGTTTATCGAAGAACTCAAGACGCGGTTTCCACCGAATCTTGCAGGGCTCGCGCGCTACGAAAAAATCGTCGACCTTGCGTGGGAGCTTTCTCGGCGCATCCGGTTTCCAGCGCGCTCGCGCGATCTGGCCGCTATCGTGTTGCGCGAACCGCGCTTCCTCAAACTCGTCCCACTGCTTGGGCTTTCACTGGAGGCGGCCCTGCGCGAGCGGTTCGGCTTTGGGTCCGAGCTGGCGGAAATTCTCTCGGCGCAGCACGTTTTGATGGGGGTCCGCCCGCGCGAAGCGTCCGCGCTGCTCCACTTCGTGGTTCACAGATACTATTTCGAGGACGCTTGTTTTGTGGAAGGCGGAGGGCGCGAAATGATCCGTCAGCTGCTCAACGATGACGTGCGTTACTTTGCCGGCGTGGATATCGGCTTGCGCCGGGAGTCCGACGGCACCTTTCGTGTTGAGGGCACTCGTGCTGGTCATGCCAATGGTGACAGTGTTCGCATCAATCTGAGCGCGCGGAGGGTGGTGTGGACGCCGGATCCGCGCCTTCTCGCCGACGCAGCCCCAAGCCTTGCGGCAACGCTGCCCGCACTCTCACGCATGCGCCTGCAAGCCTCCCGCGATCCGCATGGTCTGACAGTGGCATACTTTGCCACGCGCGCTCCGCTTGAGGAACTCGGCCTTCCCAATCGCAACGTCTGGCTCATGGGCTCGTTGTCGGCGGACGCGAGCTACGACGAAGAAGACCCCGTGCGACTTGCCGCCGAAGCGCCCGTCTATATTTCCACCGGTTCACTTCGCGACCCACATGCCTGCCCACTTGGAAATCCGATGGGCGCACGTGGCGTGTTCCAGGCCATGTTTCTCTGTCCGGGCAACGCACGTGCCTGGAACGTTGACGCGTACGAAACCTACCGCGTTCCGGAAAGCAAGGGCGGGCAGGGCCGCGCCTACCGCCTTAAGAAGGGAGAGGTGCTCGCCACGCTCGCGGCTCGCATTGAAAAAGAATTTCCTGGCCTGGCGGAAAATCTTGCCTGGAAGGAACTCGGCACGCCGCTCACGCACCGTCGTTACCTTCACTCCGTGTCGGGCTCGGGCTATGGTTTTGCCGCCACCGTAGCGGATTTTCTGTGGTCGCGTCCATCGCACGAGAGCGGCATCGACGGGCTTCATTTTTGTGGGGCCCATGTAAAACCTGCCCACGGAATCGTGACGGCGCTGGTGAACGGTGTCGGACTTGCACGGCGCATAGCGTCCTGGGACAATGCGAAGATACATGCGCGCCGCGCTTCGCCTTCCGGCGGAAAATGTGGCGCGTCCCTTTCGGGGACGACCTTTGAAACCGCCGAACGCCCGCTCTGATCAGCAAGCACCAGGAGCCCGCCCCCAAGGCGCGGCGTCGGTGCCTGCGGCGTCCGCACCGAACCCACAGGTGGCTCGGGAAAAGGCCATAGCGTTTTCACGTCCCGAGCAGCTTGCCGAGATCTTTTCGGAGGCGAACCGCCTCAAGCTGCAGGTGCTCATCAAGACGAGCAACACCGGCAAGTCAATCCGTGGCAGCGTGGAGGGATTCGATCCGGGCGCGGGCACCATTCGCATCGGCAACGTGTCGCCTGCCGGCGATCAGCTTCTCCTCGGACACGATCTGGTGAAAGTGGAGTTTATCCTCCTTTCAAAGAAGCTCGTATTCGTTGCGCATGTGCGAGCCCGCGTGGCTGGAAAGATCCTCGTCGGACTGCCCGACAAGGTCGTGGCCATCGAACGGCGTGTGAACGCGCGTTTTCGCGTTCCTGCGTCGCACGCGGCATTCATCGAGTTTCCCGAGCGATCCATCGATCCGATGCGTTACGATGCGCCGTTCATTCCAGAGTTCATGCGCGATCAGCGCCACACAATCCCACGCTTTCGGATCGATGACGTCAGTCTCGGTGGCGTCGCATGCTTCACGCGGTTTGGAGCTCCCGCGGAACTCTTTCGCTCGGCCGAAGAGTACGTCACGGCTTCCCTTTTGTTTCCTGGGCAGGTCACCCTCTCGGTGCCGATTTCGGTGCGTTGGACAAAGAAAACGACCGCTGCGCTTGCGCCCGGTCGTTTCGAACAGCTTCAAAGAGTGATCATGGCCCGTTTCCAGCCTTTTATGAGTCCCGAAGACTCTGACATGCGTGAGACGTATTTTCGTATGGGACTCCAATTCCACGAGGTCCCAAAAGAACTCGACATGGCGCTGAGGCAATTCATCCGGGTCGTGCAGTCCGCCGAATCGGTTTGATCACGCGCGAGTGTCTCAGCTCGCGAGTGCGTGAAAATCCGAACGTGCCGTACGCTGGCGGATAAGAGAAATAGCGCGGACCGCTTCCTGCGGATTCGGAAATTCGAAGTGCAAGCCACGCGGAGCGCGGAACTGCTCATTGTCTGTCACGATGATTGTGGGTTTGAGGCCCTCTTCTACCATCGCTTCCCACAGATCAAAGGAGGTGACGCCAGGGGGCAGCAGGTCAACGGCGACTGTGTGGCTCATGGTGTGTTCTCTCTTAATTTTATGTGTTGCTCTTTACGGACTATTCGCGAGCCATTGCTGGAGCCTGGCCGCTGTCTGATAGAAGCAATGCAACCGGCGTGCCAGTTTAAAAACGAATTGCAAAAGTTCATATTCGAGTCAGTTTGCCCGCCAGAAAGTGGGGGTGAACGAGCAGGTGACCTTGAGTTCGCTCTTTCAGCCAGAGGCTCGGGCTATTTGTTTGAACTTTCAAACAGACTGTTGAATGAAAACCCCAACATCGTTCTGAAATGAGGCGCATCCCCAACGCACGCTTGACCCTGAGTTGGGCAGGTCCGATAACTGTGCAACCCTCCATTAAGGATGATGGCATGGTCGCATCGGCAGAGTCTTCTCAAGGCCTTGCGCGCGACGATGCGCAAACGTCCAGGTCCACCGGGCGTCGAAGTCGCCTCGCGCACCTCGTATTCAAATTGTGGCTTTGGATGCACCGTTGCCTGCGTTCACTGCCGCCTTCGCTCGTGCTTGTTGGTGGGCTCCTCCTCTCGGGTGCGGCGACCTACGTGTTTGCCAGAGACGCTCTGCAGGATGCCGAAAGGCGGTTTGAACGCAGCGCGAGGTTCATGGAAAACTGGGTCCGCTACCGTGCCCGAGCTTACGAGACCACGCTTGCGCAGACCGGTGCGTTCCTCACTGTTTCGCAGGGCGCATCGCGTGATGATTTCCGTTCCTATGTGTATGACATGGGGCTCCTCAACACCTTTCCCGGTGTACGGGCCATCGGCTATCTGGAGCGTGTTGATGCCGCCAAAAGTTCCGCGTGGATTGCGGAGGCACGCACTTTTTCAGCCGGTGCAGCGTTGAAGCCCTCGCCCTCCATTGACCGGCCCGTGGTCTTTCCAGTCACCTATTTCGAGTCCCTCGAAAGCCTCGACGCACTGTTGCTTGGAGTGGACCACGGTTCCGATCCAGTCCGTGCCGCCGCGCTTGATCTGGCACGCGATGAAGGGCGCGTGCACCTCACGGGACGCACACTTTCGTTCGCCACAGACGCAGCCCGCTCGGAATCCGTGGTCATCATGTACGCGCCCGTGTACGAACGTGGCGAGACGCGAAAAACCGTTCAGGAAAGGCGTGACGATCTTTCGGGCTATGCCTACATGTTGTTTCGCACGAACGCTTTTTTTGCACGCCTGAATAACGAGGTGCAGAGCCGAACGAACGCCACCTTCGACGCCGAATCCGAGTATGAGGTGTTCGATGGCGAAGGAACATCTGAAGACGCGCTCCTGTACCGAAATCCAGACGACTCGCCGTTTGCGTCTGCACGCTTTCGCCGGACAGTGACCATTGAAACCGCCGGCCACCCGTGGACGCTAAGGTTCCACTCCAAAAAGTCTCTGGACCGAGAGATCATGGGTGCCCTTGGCATCAACGCTCCACTTGTATTCGGAGGCGGACTCGGGCTGTCTCTGCTGTTCTTCCTCGTGCTGCGATCGAGCCGACTTGAGGCCCTGCGCGAACGGGCACTGCACGATAGCGAGAGCCGTGCATTGCAAGCAGTGCGTGAGAGCGAGAATCGCTTCCGCGTCCTTGCCGACACCGCGCCCGTGCTCATGTGGATGTCAGGCGAGAACGGTGCTTGCACTTTCTTCAACGAGAGCTGGTTGAAGTTCACCGGTAGAACGATGGCCGAGGAAATTGGAGATGGCTGGCAGGATGCCATCCATCCCGAAGATCGTGGGTTCGCCTTGGAAACGTACGGGGCTGCGTTTGCCGCGCGCCAGCCATTCTCCATCGAATCCAGATTTAGACGCAGCGACGGATCCTACCGTTGGATTCTGGGGCATGCCGTGCCGCGGTACGAAAGCGACGGTGCTTTTGCAGGCTATCTGGGCACGTGTGTTGACATCGAGGAGCGCAAGCGCGCAGAGCAGGAACGCGAACGCATGCGCGGCCGTGAGCATGAAGCGCTTGCCGAAGCGGAGCGGCAGGGCCAGCTCAAGGACGAATTTCTTGCAACGCTTTCCCACGAGTTGCGCACTCCGCTGTCGGCCATCACGGGTTGGGCCGAGATGCTCATGAAGAACGTGCTGCCAAAGAGCGATTATCCTCGCGCGTTCGCGGCCATCGACAGGAATGCCCGCGCACAGCTCAAGCTCGTGTCGGACCTTCTGGATATTTCCCGCATTATCAGCGGAAAACTCGAGTTGGAATCCACGGTTGTGGAAATCAATTCGGTGGTGCGTGCGGGTGTCGAGTCGGTGCGTTTTTCCGCTGAGTCAAAAGGCGTCGAACTCATAGTGCATGAACACGATCGCGATACGAGGGGGGAACGCGCAGGAAAAAGCGGTCGCGCACGTGGCACGGACTTCAATCTGCGTGTGTTTGGCGATGCCGCGCGCTTGCAGCAGGTGCTTTGGAACCTTCTCTCGAATGCCATCAAATTCACCCCGCAGGGCGGCCGCGTGATGGTGACTTCGGCGGAGGAAGAGGGACATGTCGTTGTGCGCGTGACCGACACGGGAGAGGGCATCGAGTCGGCGTTCCTTCCGCATCTGTTTGAACGCTTCACGCAATCGGACACGAGCACCACGCGCCGGCACGGCGGACTCGGCTTGGGCCTTTCCATCGTACGGCATTTTATCGAGCTGCATGGCGGACGTGTGTGGGCCGAAAGCGAAGGGCGGGGCCAGGGCGCCACGGTGGGTTTCCGCTTGCCGCTGCATCAGCCGCGAGATCTGAAAAGTGTCGAGGGTGCGCTCGGTGGTGCGCGAGCCACAGGGATTGGGGCCAGCGCAGACAGAGAGGGTGAGAGCGACGGGGAAGCACAGGTCCTACAACTCCACGCCGACCGAGGTTGGGGTCAGACGAGCCGCGCTCTCGAAGGGCTGAACGTGGTCGTGGTGGACGACAACGAGGACGCAGCGAATATGCTTGCCACTATCCTGCGCCACCATGGTGCGCTCGTTGTGGAGACTCACAGCGCGTCCCATGCGTTCGACTGCGTTCGGCGCCAGTGTCCATCGGTCGTGATATCCGACCTCGGCATGCCCGAGGAAGATGGGTACTCGCTCATGCGCCGTATCCGCGCACTTCCACCCGAGCAAGGAGGGCGCGTTCCGGCCCTCGCGCTGAGCGCGCATGTGCAGGAAAAAAGCCGGGAGGAGGCGCTGGCTGCCGGCTATTTCGCGTGCCTCACGAAGCCGGTGGACGCGGTTTTCCTCATCGAGACCATCTCATTGCTCGCGGGTGTCGATCGTGGTTAGGGTGTGGCGGCAACAATTGCGACGCCGCCATCGGAACCACCGCCCTCGGAGCTCGTCTTTACATGAACAACGTTTTTCTTGCGCAGCTCGTCCTTTTCCATTCGCTTGACGCGGAGGAAATCGATGCTCTCATGCCTTTCCTCGATCGCACGTTCGCGAAGAAGGGCGAGACACTATTTTCCCGTGGCGAAACACGCGACAGATTGCGTGTTGTGGAGACGGGACGTGTGCGCCTGGAAATGGCCGAAGCAGGAATGGGCGACTGGGACGAGTACACGACAGTGTTCGGACCCGGGCAGTTCATGGGTGAGGCGACGCTGCTGCAGGAAGGCATGATCCACCGTGCGTCGTGCATCGCGGTCACTGACTGCTCTTTCGTGCTGTTGCGACGCGCAAGATTCCTGGAGCTGCAAGCCGCGCATCCTCAAGTCGCTGGAAAAATCCTGATGGCATGCGGCAATCACATGTTCCAACGCGTCACGGGTGCAGGTAGCAACGCCATCGCACCACAGCTCGCCATGGCCTATTCCACTGGTCGAAAGCGTATGGAGCACGACTTGTTGGGTGATCGAGAGATCCCAGCCGAGGCGTATTTCGGTGTTCAAACCTTGCGTGCGCGTGAAAATTTCCACATCTCTGGTGTTACGTTACGCAACTTTCCGGTGTTCGTGCGCGCCCTTGCGGAGGTAAAAAAGGCAGCCGCACTCGCGAACGCGAGACTTGGTCTGCTGTCGCCAGACGTGTGCGGTTTCATTGGCCAGGCGTGCGACGAGATCGTTCAGGGTCACTGGCACGAACAATTTATTGTTGACATGATCCAGGGCGGCGCCGGCACCAGCACGAACATGAACGCGAACGAGGTGATAGCCAACCGGGCGCTCGAACTCGCGGGCCGGGAAAAAGGCGACTACTCGTTCATCCACCCGAACAATCACGTCAACCTCAGCCAGAGCACAAACGACGCTTACCCCACGGCAGTTCGGGTGGCGACCTTGCACTCCATTCCGCAGCTCACCGATGCGCTCTCCGAGTTGTGTGCCTCCCTGGGCACCAAGGCGCGCGAGTTTTCCGACATCATCAAGATGGGTCGCACGCAGCTGCAGGACGCCGTGCCCATGACTCTTGGGCAGGAGTTCGAGGCGTTCCGCGTGACACTGGAAGAAGACATCACGCGCATCCGTGAGTCGGCGCACCTGTTCCACGAAGTGAATATGGGCGGCACCGCCATCGGCACGGGCCTCAACGCACACAAGGACTATGCGTCAGAAGTCGTTCGATCTCTCAGAGACGTCACGGGATTTCCTATCGTGGCTGCGGCCAACCTCATCGAAGCCACGCCCGACACCGGGCTGTTCGTGCTGTTCTCGGGCGTGCTGAAACGGCTTGCCGTAAAGCTCTCAAAAATCTGCAACGACCTGCGTCTGCTTTCGAGCGGGCCACGCTGCGGTTTCAACGAGATCAACCTGCCCGCCATGCAACCGGGATCGAGCATCATGCCCGGAAAAGTGAATCCGGTGGTGCCCGAGGTGGTGAATCAGGTTGCTTTTCAGGTGGTCGGAAACGACCTCACCATCACGATGGCGTCGGAGGCCGGCCAGTTGCAGCTCAATGTGATGGAGCCGGTGATCGTTTTCAACCTGTTCCAGAGTGTCATCACGCTCACGCGCGCGGTGCGTTCGCTTGACCGCCTGTGCGTGCGCGGCATCACCGCCAACCGCGACGTGTGTCGCCGTTACGTTGAAAACAGCATCGGCCTCGTGACCGCCCTCAATCCCTACATCGGCTATGAGAACGCCACTCGGATCGCGATGGAAGCTCTGGCCACAGGCGAAACCGTGTTCAACCTCGTCCTGAAATACAAAATGCTCTCGCGCGAAAAACTCGAGGATGTGCTGCGTCCCGAGAATATGGTGGCGCGCTGAGTCGTGGATGCTGTGTCGGTCACGATCTGAACGCTCATTCGGGAACGGTTGTACTTCGGAGGTCGGTTGTTTTTTACATGGCCGAAATTACAACGAAAATTGTCTTCTTAGGCAAAATTGTTGGCATATTCGGACCCCGCAAAGCGGCGCATTAGGAATAGTCGTGAAGATTTGAATGAAAGCTCGGAACTGTTGTTGTAGGTCTAGAGCAGGAGGAAACTCCTGCTCCGGTGCACGGATGACCCGTGGTCCTGGGATGTTCGTTTTTAAGAGGTGAGTCATGAAACACATTCGTTCTAAAATTCCTACGTTTCTCACGTGGCTCGGAGCCGCCGCGATGCTGGTGCTCTCCGGCTGCGGCGCACAGGAAGCTGGCAGTGCAGATCGCACGCTGGAGTCCAAGGTCATGGCAGCACCTGGCCCTGTCACGCACCAGATCTGCGGCGACGACGTCAATGTCCGCAACGCAGCCCTCGCCGTCATCGGCACTGCCAACCGCGGCGAGAAAGTGACGCTCATGTCCGAGCGCGTCACCGGCACAGGCGCTCTGGCTGGCAACACCTTCGCACGCGTGTATTTTCACGCTTCGCCTGCTGAATACGGTTACGTGGGCCAGCAGTTTCTTTGTAAGCTCGGCAGCCAGCCTGCTCCTGCTCTTGTTCCTTTTCCTACGGGCAAGCGTGTGATCGACGTCAACTACGAGACCAACGTTCTCAATTACTATGTCGATGGCAAGGTCGTGAGCAAATGGAACGTGGGAACCATGCGTCAGGCAGTCCTCGATGCGAAAGACTATAAAGTGGGTGTCTACACCATCTGGGCCAAAGACGTATGCCCTCCTTGGACCAAGCCCGGCACCAACGTGACGATTCCCGGCTGCGCTCCCGACAATCCCCTGGGCTCCCACGGCCTGTGGTTTAGCACTTACCTTTACGGTCTGCACGGCACGATTCAGCCTGAATTGATTGCAGAAGGCAGCAGTGCCGAGCAACGCCGTGTGAGCAGCGGATGCATCCGCAACGCCAATGACAACATCGAGTGGCTCTACGACCGAGTCCAAAAAGGCGACCAAGTCAGGCTTCACTGGAATGACAGGTACACCAGGTGAAGACCGGCGACCGCCTCGTCTGATTCGCAGAGGCCATGTGCGAGTCGATGAGGAGAGAGCCGGAACCGAGAACGCCGCGGAAGAGTTGCCAAGCAGCGCTCTTCCGCGGTGTTTTTGTTTGCCCGTCGTCGTTTCGACGAGCTAAGGAAACAGATGCTGCGCATGGGGCGGCGGTCTTTTCGCTTGCCTCGACCTGCAACATTTTCTTTTACGTGGTCGACTTCCAGCGAGGCTCCTTTCACTTGCGCCTCTATCCGTGCGAAACTTCCCATCCGCACCGAAGTCCCATGTTTGAAAAATGGTCAGTTTGGGGGAAATCATGGACCATACAAAAGTCACTATTGAAGCGACCATTGCTGCTGATCTCAAAAAAGTGTGGGAGCTGTGGACAAAGCCCGAACACATCACGAAATGGAATTTTGCGATCGACTCCTGGCAGTGCCCCAAGGCCGAGAACGATTTGAGGGTGGGTGGAAAGTACTTTGCCCGAATGGAAGCAAAAGACGGAAGTTTCGGCTTCGACTTTGAAGCGACATACGATGAAGTCGTCGATCAGAAGAAAATCAAATACACCATGGCCGATGGCCGCAGCGCGACAACCGACTTTGTAGGTAGCGTGTAAAAAAGTGTGTCTGGCCTTGGCCCATGATATTTGGGCAGAAAGGTTCCAGTCACATGAGGATGTTCATGAGCATTGTGAAGGTCGAGATCAAGTTGCCG
>Ga0163152_10008860_pt1 | contig 10636 bp, 5 predicted proteins | sample OliLakLV19MP8IB2_FD_148635 | JGI IMG/M metagenome (GOLD analysis project Ga0163152, IMG submission 148635) | Freshwater microbial mat bacterial communities from Lake Vanda, McMurdo Dry Valleys, Antarctica - Oligotrophic Lake LV.19.MP8.IB-2 | ecosystem: Environmental > Aquatic > Freshwater > Lake...
GCTCCAGATACTCGACGTGCAGGAGCTGGAGCGTCACGCCGGGCTTGCGCCGCTCGGTATGCAGATAGGCGCAGTCGGGCGCGGCACGCTCCCGTCGGGGCCCGGCCAGCGACACCATCAGACAACTGAGCATGCTGGGCAAGCCGACCGACATCATCGCCCAGCTGGCATTCTCAGCGGCCGACGGCGTCCGCCGTACAGACCTCGAGCGACGCGGACTGACCGACGTCAGCCTGCGCGATGAGCGAACCAAGACCGATGCCGCCATCGCCGAGGAACGACAGCGTGTCGAAGGAACGGCGGACGACGTGCTTCGCGTGGCTCGCGATCGTGCCGACCAGGTGGTGCGGACGGCACGGGACCATGCCGATAGTGACGTTGTCCGGTCGAATGACACCGGCGCCGTTGTCGATAAAGCGCGCACCCGGGCAGACGGGATCCTCGAGGACGAGCGAGCTCACGCCGACGAGGCGCTGGCAGGCGAGCGCACCCTACATCGGCGCCGCCCCGACGTTCTACTGGCGCAGGAGCGCGCAACCACCAACCGAGACCTCAGCGACGAAAGAACTCACCTCGATAGTTTGATTGTCGACCAGCGGGAGGCGAACGAGAGGATGGTCAGCGCCACCCTCAGGGCGCAGGAACTCATCCGTGAGGCAGAGGCGGCCAAGGCAAGCGCCGAGGAGAGCGAGGCCGAACTCCGCAACGTGGCCGAGTTCCGCGAGAGATTCATCGGCATTCTTGGTCACGACCTGCGCACTCCGGTGGGATCAATCGTCATGGCCGCGACCCTGCTGCTCCGTCGGGGCCACCTGGACAGCGAAGACGCCGCGACCGCCGCGCGGATCAACCGCAGCAGCCAGCGCATCACCCGGATGATCGCCCAGCTGCTCGATCTCACGCGTGCCCGTCTTGGCGGCGGATTGCCGATAGAACGGGCACCGACCGATCTGCGTGGGATCTGTCAGAACGTCACCGAAGAATTCGCTGCGCTTTTCCAGATGGAGCTTCATGGCGATCTGACCGGCCACTGGGACCAGGATCGTCTGGTGGAGGTCGTCTCCAACCTGGCGGGGAATGCCATCGAGCACGCCACCGCGGGGACGGCGGTGACCATCAAGGCCCACGGCGACGCCGGGGCGGTCCTGCTGGAGGTGAGCAACCAGGGCGATCCCATCCCGACCGACGTCATCCCGTTCATCTTCGAACCTTTTCGCCGCGCGAAGCAGCACGAAAAGTCGCCCTCCGGAAACCTTGGACTGGGGCTCTACATCGCCCACCAGATCGTACTGTCACACGGCGGACGCCTGGTCGCCCGATCGCACCAGGGCACGACGACGTTCGAGGTGCACTTGCCCCGGCGGGCCACGGGACCGGGGGCGCCCGAACATCGAACCTCGCGCCCCGAAGTCGACGTTCTCGTTGACGTGGACCCGGAAAATCGTGCCAAGCAGGCGGTGCGCGAAAGCGAGGCCAGGTACCGGGCCATGTTCGAGTCGACCACCGTCGGCGTGAGCGAGACCGACGCGGACACCGGTCGCTTGCTGCGGGTCAACGACCAGTTCGCGCTCATGCTGGGATACCCCGCGGCCGAGCTGGTCGGCAGGACTTTCCTGGATCTCACCCACCCCGACGACCTGCCGGGACACTGGGAGGGCTACTGTCGTCTGACCCGGGGCGAGGGCGAGATCTACGAGACCGAGAAGCGCATGATCCGCAAGGATGGCACCACCATCTGGGTGCACACCACCACCAATCTGGTCAAGGACACCGCCAGCCGCCCCACCCGCACCATGGCCATCACCCTCGACGTCACCGAGCGCAAGCGTGCAGAAAGGGCAACGGAGGACCTGGTCGTCGAGCTGCGCGAAAAAGAGGAGCGGCTGCGTTTCACCCTGGACGCCACCCAGGTGGGCCAGTGGGAGGTCGACCTGTCGTCGGCCAGAGCGACACGATCCTTGCGGCACGATCAGATCTACGGGTACGACAAGCTAGACCCAGAGACCGGGTACCTGGCCTTCTTGAACAAGCACATCCACCCGTCCGATCGCGCCCTGGTCGAACGGTCCTTCAAGGATGCGATGACCGGGGGAAAGCCGTGGGAGATCGAGTGCCGAATGATCCGAACCGACCAGGCGCTCCGGTGGATCTGGGTCAAGGGAAGCGTGTACCTGAGAGCCGACGGCAAGCCCCAGCGGATGCTGGGTTTGACCATGGACATCACCGACCGCAAGCAGCTCGAGAACGAGCTACGGCAGCAGGGCACCGACCTGTCGGAGAACGATCACCGGAAGAACGAGTTCCTGGCCATGCTCGGTCACGAGCTCCGCAACCCGCTGTCCGCGATGTCCCATGGGCTGGCCATGCTGGGCCGGGTGCAGGACGACCCGACTCGGGCCGAGGAGCTCCGGGCGATGATGATCAGGCAAACCACGCGGATGGGGACGCTTCTTGACCAGGTTCTGGACAACGCCCGGGTGGTATCCGGCAAGATCACGCTTTGCAAGGAAAGCATCGATCTGGCAGATGTGGTTCGGGCTGCCGTTGAAACGATCAAACCGTTCATGGACCAGCAGAAGCACAGCGTGAACCTGGTGCTACCGGCGCAGCGTACGCCGGTGATGGGCGATGCCGTCCGGCTGACCCAGGCCGTGGAGAACCTCCTGACGAACGCTGTCAAGTACAGCAGCAACGACGGGCTCATCACGGTGACCCTCGATGCCGACAAGGACAGGGCCCGGATCATCGTTCGCGACACGGGTATCGGCATGGACGCCACCTTCCTTCCTCACGTGTTCGATGTGTTCACCCAGGCGCCGCGATCGCTCGACCGACCAAAAGGCGGGCTGGGTCTTGGGTTGCCGCTCGTGAAACGTCTGGCCGAGATGCACGGGGGAGGGGTCACCGCTTCCAGCGGTGGGCTTGGGCAGGGCAGCGAGTTCATCATCACCCTGCCGCGCCTGATGGATGTGGAGTCGCCCCAGGCCCAGAGCGCCAACGCCCCCGTCGAGCAGGGCAAGGTCCGTTCCCGACGCATCCTGGTGGTGGACGACGAGGCGGATCTTGCCCAGAACTTCGCCGATCTCCTGGAGCTGGACGGACACCGCACCCTGGCGGTCAATGATGGTCCGGCGGCCCTGGCCGCCGTCCGCTCGTTTTCTCCCGAGATTGTGGTACTGGACCTGGGGCTGCCCGAGATGGACGGCTACGAGGTGGCCAGACGGCTCCGGCAGGAACAGGGGGACAAGAAGATCCTCCTCATCGCGGTGACCGGCTATCAAAATGACGGTGCTCGGCTGAAAGAGGCCGGCTTCGACCACCACCTCATCAAGCCGCCCGACATGAAGAAGCTGTCCGACTGCATCGCGGCGTGGGGTGAGTGAGCAGCCGGTAAAGTCGCTGAATTCAGGGGATTTACCGATGGTCTCCCGGAAGGGGCCGGACCCATCGTCGAGCCACGAGGATAGTAGCGACTGCACAGGTTGCGGTCGTCGCTTCCCCGAGGAGTGCCATGCTGCATGAGTTTGTCACCGAGAACCGCGCCGAGCTGTGGCAAACGGCAGTACAAGCGCGAACGTCCGATAAGGACAGATTACGTCCACTCGCCCGAGCGAAAACCCAGCTAAAGATGACTATCAACTGACTATCAACTTCCGCGCGTCGGTATACGCGTCGACGGCGGCCGCGAGCTTCTTCCCTTCCGGTATGGTCGACGTCGCGTGAGGGCCGGCGCGGGCGCGACGCAGCCGGCCAGGAACACCAGCGGCACGACGAAACGAAACGACGCGACCGACAACGCCATCGTGGCGCACCTCCTCGGGTGCATCGTCCTAACATCACGGCGCGAGGGCGGCACCATCAGACGGACGATCAGGGGCGGCCGGACCGAATTCAGGTATCGACTTTCGTTCGGCCCCGACTATGCTGCCGGCAGTGTCGGGCTCGCGCGCGCATTGGCCGATCCGGCGCTATGCCCTCGGTGAGGAACCTGGGGACGATCTTTCGGACACGACGACGCCAAGCGAGCGTTTGGCCATGATGTGGCGCCTCGCGCGAGAAGGGTGGGCACTCGCCGGGCGCCCATTGCCTACCTACGAGCGAAAGAGCGCCCCGACGCGACTCTATCGTCCCGGCGAACCCCGCGAGGACGAGTGACGGAGCTGCGCGAGCTCAATCCCGATTTTCGGGATCTTCTGCTCGCGCTCAGCGGGGAGAGCGTGGAGTTCGTTGTGATCGGTGCCCATGCCCTCGCGCTGCACGGTGTTCCGCGTGGCATGGGGGATCTTGACGTGTTGGTGCGGTCGTCCGAGGAGAACGCCGCGAGGGTGTGGCGAGCCCTCGTCCGCTTCGGCGTTCCAATGGAGGCCGCCGGGGTTCGCGCCGCCGATTTCGCGACCCGGGGCATCGTCTACCAAATCGGGCTGCCGCCCTCGCCATCGACGTGCTGACCGAAATCACCGGCGTCACGTTCGACGAAGCGTGGGCCAGTCGCGCGGCCGTCGATCTGCAAGGGTCGACGATCTGGTTTCTCGGTCGGGAGGCCTTGGTACGCAACAAGCAAGCGACCGGACGGCCAAAGGATCTCGCGGACGTGTCTCGCTTGCGTCGCTGAGTCCGCGTCGATACTCCGCATTCGTCGGGCATTTCCTAACGATGGCCCCGGGGACGGGTCGGGGTGGTGCCGGCCGAACGCGAAGACGGGTTTACCGAACGAAGAATCGGGTGCTCGACCCGACCGCGTTGCGGCACCCGTGGTCCATTGGTAGCTTCCACCCCTTCACCTACTACCCGGGTCCGACGGCCCGCGTGGGCGGTCGTGTATGCAGCCACTACCTCACGAAGAAGGATCGTCGCTCCGCGACGCCATCCGCCGCGCCTCGACGACGCGTGCCGGCGAGCGTTTGCGTGTCGAAGGACTCCGCGGCAGCGCGCGCGCGCTGCTGATCGCCGAGGCCTACCGCTCGGCGCCCTCGCCGTTCGTGGTGCTGGCTTCGGGAACGGCCGAGGCGGAGGCATTGGCGAGCGATCTTGCGCTGTTCCTCGGAGAAGATCGCGGCCTGCCCGCGCTGCTGCGAGCCGTACAGTCGTTCCCGGCGTGGGACGTGCCGGCGTTCGAGCCGGTCTCGCCACCGGCCGCCGTCGTCCACGATCGCATGCGGGCGCTCTTCCATCTCGTCCACGGCCGCGACCCGATCATCGTGACGACTCCGGACGCGGTGATGCAGCGCTTGCTGCCGCGGACGGTCGTGAAGGAGGCGATGCGCTACCTCGTCGAGGGCGACGACGTCGACGCCGGCGAGCTGACGCAGCATCTGATCGACTGGGGCTATCTGCGCGTGCCGGTCGTCGAGGACGTTGGCGAGTTCAGCGTGCGCGGCGGGCTGATCGACGTCTTCACGCCGCTCGACGCGCAGCCCTTCCGCCTCGAGCTCGACGGCGACCGCATCGAGAGCCTCCGCACGTTCGATCCGGACACGCAGCGCTCGTCCGATCAGCGCGAGGAGGTCGTCATCATTCCCGTGCGCGAGGCATCGCTCGCCGACCTGCGCGCGCCCGAAGCGCGCCGCGCGGTCGAGATGCGGGCGATCGAGATCGAGATGGCGCGTCTCGATCGGAACGCCATGAGCGACGCGCTCGAGAACGGGCTCTTCTTTCCCGGCGTCGAGTTCGTCGCGCCCTATGTCTACCCGGATGGGCTCGCGACGTTCTTCGACTATCTGCCGAACGACGCGCGCCTGTGGATCGACGATCCGGCGGGCGTCGAAAGCGCCTGGGACGGGACGTGGGAGCTCGTGCAGCAGCGTGTTCGCGAGGCCGAGCAGGGGCGCCGCTTCTTCGCGCCCGCCGATCGCTTTGCTCTCAGTGCGCACGCGGTGCGCGAGCTCCTGCGGCCGATGCCGACCATCGAGCTCGATCCGCTGATCGGCCTCGCCGGTACGGCCGGGCACCTGCGCGTCTCCTGCTACACGCTCGCCGATCTCAGCGCCGCGCGCGCCAATCAGTCGACGCCGAGCCTGAAGCCCGTCGCCGATCGCATCCGCGAGTGGACGGCCGAGGGTCGCCGCACGTTCGTGATCGTCCACGGCGCGGGTCAGCGCACGCGGCTCCAAGGACTGCTCACCGCGAACGGCGTCGACGTGGCGATGACGAACGAGCCGCTCGCGGCGCTCCTCGCCGAGCGCGGCGGGCCGCCGGTCATCGTCGACGGCTCGTTGTCGCAGGGCTTTCGGCTGCCGGGCGAGCCGTGGGTGTTCATCGGCGAGGAAGAGATCTTCGGCGAGCGTCGTCAGCAGCGCCGCGTCCGCCGGGTCAGCGCCGCCGACGTGCTCTCGAGCCTCGCCGAGCTCAAGAGCGACGACTTCGTGGTGCACGTCGACCACGGCATCGGCCTCTATCGCGGGTTGAAGCACCTGAGCGTCGCCGACACCGAGGGCGACTTCCTGCACCTCGAGTACCAGGGCGGCGATCGCATGTACGTGCCGGTCGAGCGCATCAATCTGGTCGGCAAATACATCGGCGGCGGCGAGGGCGCCGAACCGGCGCTCGACAAGCTCGGCGGCACCGCGTGGGAGCGCGTCAAATCCAAGACGAAAGAGGCGCTGCTCTCGATGGCGCGCGAGCTCGTCGAGATCGGTGCCAAGCGGCAGGTGCTCTCGGGCGAGAGCTTCGAGAGCGGCGACCCGCTCTTCCAGGAGTTCGAGGCACGCTTCGCCTTCGACGAGACCCCCGATCAACAGAAGGCGATCGACGACGTGCTGGCGGATCTCGGCAGCGACAAGCCGATGGATCGGCTGGTCTGCGGCGACGTCGGCTTCGGGAAGACCGAGGTCGCGATGCGCGCCACCTTCGCCGTCGTGATGGGCGGCAAGCAGGTGGCCGTGCTCGTGCCGACGACGGTGCTCGCGCAGCAGCACTACGACACGATGTGCAAGCGCTTCGCGGGCTATCCGGTCAGGGTGGAGCTCTTGTCGCGCTTCCGCTCCAACGCCGAGAACAAGGCGACGGTCGCCGGCCTCGCCGACGGCACGGTCGACGTCGTCGTCGGCACGCACCGGCTGTTGCAGAAGGACGTGAGCGTCGCCCGGCTCGGTCTCCTCGTGATCGACGAGGAGCACCGCTTCGGCGTGCGGGACAAAGAGCGCGTGAAGGCGCTCCGGGCCACCGTCGACGTCCTCACGCTGACGGCGACGCCGATCCCGCGTACGCTGCAGATGGCGCTCACCGGTATCCGCGACCTGTCGGTGATCGAGAGTCCGCCCGTCGATCGGCTCGCCATCCGCACCTACGTCACCAAAGCCGACGACCACGTGATCCGCGAAGCGATCCTGCGCGAGCTGCGGCGCGGTGGGCAGGTGTTTTTCGTGCACAACCGCGTCGAGACGATCGAGCGGCAGGCGCTGCACATCAAGGAGCTGGTGCCGGAGGCCACGGTGCTGGTCGGCCACGGTCAGATGGGCGAGCGCCAGCTCGAGCAGGTCATGGACGACTTCATCCACCAGCGCGCCAACGTGCTGGTGTGCTCGACGATCATCGAGTCGGGTCTCGACATTCCGCGCGCCAACACGATCCTCATCAATCGGGCGGATACTCTCGGCCTGGCGCAGCTGTATCAGCTGCGCGGACGCGTCGGACGGTCGAACATCCGGGCCTACGCCTACCTCCTCATCCCGGGCGAACACATGATCGGCACCGACGCGCACAAGCGTCTCGAAGCGCTGCAGGAGCTCGACGAGCTCGGCGGCGGCTTCCGCTTGGCGTCGCACGACCTCGAGATCCGCGGCGCCGGCAACATGCTCGGGAAGCAGCAGAGCGGCAACATCACCGCCGTCGGCTTCGAGCTCTACACCCAGATGATGGAAGAGGCCGTCCGCGAGGTGCAGGGCGAGACGATCGCGAAGGACGTCGAGCCCGAGATCCAGCTCGGGTTCCCGGCCTACATTCCTGATTCCTACGTCCAGGACGTGAACCAACGCCTGGTGCTCTACAAACGACTCGCCGGTTTCAAGACGCAACCCGACCTCGACGCGATCGTCGACGAGATGATCGACCGCTTCGGGCCGGTGCCGGCGCTCGTCGACAGCCTGCTCCGCTTGATGGAGCTGCGCCGCTGCTTGAAGGATCAGCTGATCACCGCCGCGCGCGTCCGCGGCGAGCAGGTCGTCCTCGAGTTCCACCCCGAGACGCCCGTCCACATCGACTGCATCCTGGCCGTGCAGAAGGAAATGAAGGACCGCATGAAGGTCTTCCCCGACGCGCGCGTCGGGTATCGGCCGATGGCGAAGGACGCGGACGGGTTGGTCGCGGAGCTGAAGGATCTGTGTGCGCGGCTTTCGGTCAGGGCGTACGCCTGAAGCGCCCGTCCTACGCGGCGTCGCTCTCAAGCTCGTCGCTTACGCACACCCGCGCCTCGCTCCGCAGGTCGCGCAGATCGTTCCGGAGCGTGGTTTCGTGGCGATCCGCGAACGCGGTCGCGAGCACGATGACCGCGGCGACCGTGGGGAACATGGCGAGTGCGTACACGACGAGCATCGACATCGCGCCTCCTGCTTCGTTGCGTGACGGCGCGAGCGGCGAGCTCGACGCGTCATCGTAGGTGGGACCGTCGCCGCATCGCAGCAGGAGTCGTATCTGCGATGTGCGGAAGCGGCCGCTCGGCGCGTCGCGCGCTTATGCAGATGCGTATGTCAGCGCTCTGACCACGCGCACACTTTCGCGCGGCGCTGTGCCCGGCGTTACAAATGAAACGACCGCCGGATGCGCGTGGCATCCGGCGGCCGTCGTTACAGTGACGGTGCGGGCTCGTCGCTAGGGCAGGCCGAGCGCCGTTCCGCGGATCGTGACGCGGCCAGGACCGGGCAAGCCGGCGACGGCGTTGACCGCCGACGCGCTCGTCGGGCCGACGCAGAACACCGCGGCGAGCGTCGGGTGCGAGACGTCGTTCACCGGCGGATCTTCCACGCCTTCGGCAATGAGCGTGTTGGTGCCGACCTTCCCGGTGAAGCCACCGGTCAGGAAGCAGCCGCGATTCGCCGCGACGCAGCTGACCGCACCGCCACCGCAATCGACGTCCGAGCCGCAAGCGCGTTGGCCGTGACCGGACGCGACCGAACAGGTCTTCGTGACCGGACCGGAAGTGCACTCGCCTTCCTGATCGACAGGGGCGGTGTCGGTGCAATCGAACACCCCGACCGTGCTTGTGTCGTCGAGGCAGGCGCTCGGCTTGGAGGGCTCGCCGGCCTTCCCGCAGAGGCCACCGCCCGGGCACGCCGTGTTGTTGTTGCATGCCCCACCGTTGTTGCTGCCGCCGAGACAGCGCCGGCCGCCGCAGACCGTCGCGCCGACCGCGATGCAATCGTTGTTGCTGTCGCACGGGGTGGCTTCCGTGTTGTTGCAGGTGTCGCACAGGCACTTCTCGCCGGAGCCGTCGCCACAATTCGGGCTATCCGCCGTCAGCGTCTTGGTGACCGTGTCGGTCGAGTTGCTGAGGTCGATCGGCAACGTGGCCACCAGCGTTCCGGGGTTCGGCGGGCAATCGAGGCTGGTGCGCCCGAAGTCGGGACGACCAGGGACGAAGCCATTGGCGTCGCAAGCCAGCCCGGCGCGCGGACCGTCGTCGCACGTACCGCCGGCGACGCCGTCGTTGATGCCGCCGCTGTCGCTGCAGCGGGGGCACGGATTGTCGGTCGGGCCGGTGTAGACCCGCGAGCTGAGCAGCGCCGTCGTGGCCGCCTCACCGCTCTCGATGTTCGCGGTACCGGTGATGGGGCCGTCGAACTGATTGACGACGCACGTGCCGACCCCGCCCGCCGCCAGTGGCAGCGTCGAGCCGAAGAAGAACTCACAGGTGCCGCCGGTACACGGCGTGTCGTCGGTGCACTTGACCGACGAGTCGTTGGTGCAGCGCTGATTGTCGAGCTGGTTCGGCAGCGTGTTCGGAATCGGACCGGTCAACGGGCAGGTGCCGCACGGGCGTCCTTCCGCGGCGCACGACAAGTCGACGGTCACGTCACCGTTGCTGATCACCGGAGCGCGGTGCGCGATGCCGGTCCACCCGGTGTCGAGCAACGACGCGGGATCGGTGGCGTCACCGGTGAAGGAGAGGCGACTCGGACACAGGCACTGACAGCCGACGCTGCAGATCTCGAGCCCGTTCCCGGCGTTCGGACAGACGGATTGGCCCGGAGGATCGCAATCTTCGCCGGTGTCGACCGTGCCGTTCGAGCAGGCGGCGACGATGGTCGGCTCCGGACCAGGCGTCGACGTCGGGTTCGGCGTCTCGACCGCGGTCTCGGTGATGGTCGGCGTGGCGACGGGCTCTTCCGTTGCGGTCGCGACCGGTGCTTCCGTGGCCGTCGCCACGGGCTCTTCGGGTGTGGCGGTGGCAACCGGCTCTTCCGGCGTCGTCGTTGCAACGGGCTCCTCGGGCGTCGCGGTGGCAACGGGCTCTTCCGGGGTCGCGGTCGCGACCGGTGCTTCCGTGGCCGTCGCGACGGGACTCTCGGTCGGCGTTCCGACCGGCTCCTCCGGTGTCGCCGTGGCGACAGGCTCTTCGGGCGTCGCGGTGGCGACGGGCTCCTCGGGTGTCGTCGTCGCGGTCGCCACCGGCTCTTCGGGCGTCGCGGTCGCCACCGGCACG
>Ga0163152_10008861_pt1 | contig 10636 bp, 12 predicted proteins | sample OliLakLV19MP8IB2_FD_148635 | JGI IMG/M metagenome (GOLD analysis project Ga0163152, IMG submission 148635) | Freshwater microbial mat bacterial communities from Lake Vanda, McMurdo Dry Valleys, Antarctica - Oligotrophic Lake LV.19.MP8.IB-2 | ecosystem: Environmental > Aquatic > Freshwater >...
CGTGCCGGTGCTGCTCGTGGCCGGGCTGCGCTGGATGGCGGCCGGCGTGCTGCTGTGCGCCGTGCTGCTGGCCCTGGGCCGGCGTCTGCCGCCGCGGCGGTTGTGGGGCGCGCTCATGTTGCTCGGCGTGCTCATGAACATCGTCGGCAACGGCTTCGTGGTGTTCGCGCAGCAGTACGTCGCAAGCGGACTCACCGCCGTGCTCATTGCCGTGACGCCGTTCTGGTCGGCGCTGCTCGAACGGTCGTTGCCGCACGGCGAGCGCTTCACCGGGCGCGCGTTGGCAGGTCTGGCCGTGGGCTTCACCGGCATCGTCGTGCTCGTGTGGCCTACCATGTCGCAGGGCGGCGCCGGCGGCCGCGCCTTCGTCGTGGGCGTGATCGCGATTCAACTGGCCTGCATCGGGTGGGTGTGCGGCACCTCGTACGCCAGGCGGCATGAACTCGGCGCCGACCCGCTGCCGTCGGCCGGACTGCAGATGGTCTTCAGCGGCGTCATGTTGATCACCGCCGCCACCGCGCACGGGGACTGGGCGCACCTGTCGTTCACGCCGCGCACGCTGGGCGCCATGGCGTATCTCACCGTGGTGGGATCGCTCGTGGCCTACTCGGCCTACATCTACGCGATTCAGCACCTGCGGCTGTCGCTCGTCTCGCTCTACGCCTACATCAACCCGATCATCGCCGTGGCGCTCGGCACGCTGCTGCTGGGCGAGCCGTTGTCGGGGCGCATCGTGCTGGCCGGGGGGCTCGTGCTCGCCGGCACCGGGATCGTCGGCCGCAAGTAGCGCAGCGGCGACGCGCGACCACTACCCGCCCTTTCGCGGTTTACATCCAGACGGCTCTTGGCTATGGTTACGCCGAACCGTTCGTAGCAATTTTGCCTCTGGAGAAACCCGATGCAGGTCATTCCGGTGGCGGCCGTTCACCGCGGCTTCGGGACCACGTCCCGACGCGATGCGTGGTGGGCGACGCCCCTTGCGGTGTTCGTTGGCTTGTCGGCGTTTGTCGTCTATGCGACCTGGGCAGCGTTCCAGGGCGAGCACTACACCTACGGCCCGTACCTGTCGCCGTTCTATTCGCCGGAGCTGTTCGGCGACTCGCCGCACGCGTGGTTCGGGCCCAAGCCGGCGCTCTGGCCGGGGTGGCTGCCGTTCTCGCCGGCGCTGCTCATCCTGCCCTTTCCCGGGCTCTTCCGTTTCACGTGCTACTACTACCGCGGCGCCTACTACAAGGCGTTCTGGTCCGACCCGCCGTCGTGCGCGGTCGGTGAGCCGCGCAAGAGCTACTGGGGCGAGAACTCGTTTCCGTTGATTCTGCAGAACGCGCATCGCTTCTTCATGTGGGTGGCGCTGGTGTTCATCGGCCTGCTGGCCTACGACGTGTGGCTGGCGTTCTGGTTCACCAATCCGGCCACGGGCGCCGTAGAATTCGGCATCGGCGTGGGCACGATCGTGCTGGCCGTCAATGTCGTGCTGCTGACGGGCTACACCTGGGGCTGCCACGTGCTGCGTCACGTGGTGGGAGGACGAATGGATGAAGTGTCGAAGTCGAAGACCTGCGACATGGCCTACGCGTGCGTGTCGGGCCTGAACGGCCGACACCAGCTGTTTGCGTGGCTGTCTCTCTTCAGCGTGATGTCGAGCGATCTCTACGTGCGCCTCTGCTCGATGGGCGTCGTCACCGACGTGAGGCTCTGGTAGATGCCGGCTGCACACACGCATAGCTACGACGTGCTCATCGTTGGCGCCGGCGGCGCCGGGTTGCGGGCGGCCATCGAAGCGGCCGCCAGTGGCGTGTCGGTGGGCCTCATCTGCAAGTCGCTGCTCGGCAAAGCGCACACCGTGATGGCCGAAGGCGGCATGGCCGCGGCCATGGGCCACAACGACGACCGCGACAACTGGAAGGTGCATTTCGCCGACACGATGCGCGGCGGCCAGTACGTGAACAACTGGCGCATGGCCGAGATCCATGCCAAGGAGGCGCCCGACCGGGTGCGCGAGCTCGAGGGCTACGGCGCGGTCTTCGACCGCACCGCCGATGGCCGCATCAACCAGCGTAACTTCGGCGGCCACCGCTATCCGCGGCTGGCGCACGTCGGCGACCGCACCGGGCTGGAGCTGATTCGCACGCTGCAGGACCACACCATCCATCAGGGCGTCACCGTGCACATGGAGTACACGGTGGTCGAGCTGCTGCTCGACGAAGGCGGTGTCTCGGGCGTGCTCGCCTACGACCGCGAGCGCGGACGTTTCCACACCTTCCTCGCCAAGGCCGTGGTGCTGGCCACCGGCGGCGTCGGCCGCGCCTACAAGATCACGAGTAACAGCTGGGAGGGCACCGGCGATGGCCACGGCCTGGCGTATCGCGCCGGCGCCGAGCTCATCGACATGGAGTTCGTGCAGTTCCACCCGACCGGCATGGTGTGGCCGCCGAGCGTGCGCGGCATCCTGGTGACCGAAGGCGTGCGCGGGGAAGGCGGCGTGCTGCGCAACAGCGAGGGCCGCCGCTTCATGTTCGACGACATCCCCGACAACTACAAGCCGCAGACCGCGTCAGGTCCAGAAGAGGGCTGGCGCTACACCCAGGGCGACAAGGAGGCGCGGCGTCCGCCGGAGCTGCTGACGCGCGACCACGTGGCGCGCTGCATCAATCGCGAGGTGAAGGCCGGCCGCGGCAGTCCGCACGGCGGCGTGTTCCTCGACATCGCGTGGATCAAGGAAAAGCTGCCCGGCGCCGAGGCGCACATCAAGCGCAAGCTGCCGAGCATGTACCACCAGTTCAAGGAACTGGCCGATCTCGACATCACGACGACGCCGATGGAGGTGGGCCCCACCACCCACTACATCATGGGCGGCATCCGCGTGAACGCCGACTCGCAGGAGTCGACGATTCCGGGCCTGTTCGCCGCGGGCGAATGCGCCGCCGGCATCAACGGCGCCAATCGGCTGGGCGGCAACTCGTTGTCGGATCTGATCGTGTTCGGCAAGCGTGCCGGCGAGCATGCGGCCGCCTGCGCGCGCCGCCGTGGCGCCGTGCGCATCGACGACGGCGCCGTGGACCGCGCCATGGCCGACACCCTGGCGCCGTTCGAACGCGGCTCGGCCGAGAATCCCTACAAGGTGCAGCAAGACCTGCAAGACACCATGCAGGCGCTCGTGGGCATCGTGCGCCTCGAAGGCGAGATGCGTGAAGCGCTCGGCCGGCTCACGGGGTTCCGCGAGCGGGCCGCCCGCGCCGGCGTGGATGGCCATCGCGAGTATCATTCGGGCTGGCACACCTGCCTGGATCTCAAGAACCTGCTCGACGTGTCCGAAGCCATCACGCAATCGGCGATCGAGCGGCGCGAGAGTCGGGGCGGCCACTTCCGCGACGACCATCCCGAGAAGTCCGCCGAGTTCGGCGCGTGCAACATGGTGACCCGGCGCGCCACCGACGGCTCCATGCAGGTGTCGCGCGTGCCGGTGCCGGCCATCCCGCCTGAGCTGGCGCAGGTGATCGAGGAGCAGAAGAGCTGATGAGCGCGACATTCCGTATCTGGCGGGGCAAGGCTGGCGAGGCCGCAGGGTTCCGGGACTACCGCACCGACGTGTCGGAGGGCATGGTGGTGCTCGACGCGGTGCATCAGATCCAGGCCGACCAGGCGCCGGATCTGGCCTGCCGTTGGAACTGCAAGGCCGGCAAGTGCGGGTCGTGTTCGGCCGAAATCAACGGCCGGCCGAAGCTGATGTGCATGACCAGGTTGAACACGCTCGACCTGACCCAACCGGTGACGGTGGAGCCGATGCGCGCCTTTCCGCTCATCAAGGACCTGGTCACCGACGTGTCGTGGAATTTCGCGGTGAAGAAGGGCATCCAGCGCTTCCGGCCGCGCACGCCCGATGCCGCCGACGGCACCTGGCGCATGTCGCAGCGCGATGCCGACCGCGTGCAGGAGTTCCGCAAGTGCATCGAGTGCTTCCTGTGCCAGGACGTGTGTCACGTGCTGCGCGATCATGACAAGCACGAAGAGTTCATCGGCCCGCGCTTCCTCACCTACACGGCGGCGCTCGAGATGCATCCCCTCGACACGGCTGACCGGCTGCCCGAGCTGAAGGACAACCACGGCATCGGCTACTGCAACATCACCGGGTGCTGCACCAAGGTGTGTCCGGAACACATCCAGATCACCGACAACGCCATCATCCCGCTCAAGGAGCGCGTCGTCGATCGGTTCTACGATCCGGTCACGCGCGTGCTGCGGATGTTCATGTCGTAGGAGGGGCCACGATGATTCCGCTCAAGCCGCTCTCCGCAGACGCCGTCCCGGCCGCGCTCACCAAGGCCGAGCGCTATCGCCTGCTCAACGAACCGCACCAGGCCGAAAGCATCTGCGAGGACATTCTGGCCGCCGACCCCGGCAATGCCCAGGCCGTGGCCATCCTGCTGCTGGCGCTCACGGACCAGTTCGCGACGGGCGACGGACATCTGGTGGCGCGGGCGCTGGCGCTGGCGGCGCGGATGGAGTCGGCCTACGACCGGGCCTACTTCGCCGGACTCGTGGCCGAGCGGCGCGCTCGCGCCCTGATGAGCGGCGGCGCCGGCCGCGCGCGCACGGCCGGTCCCTGGCTGCGCGATGCGATGGCGCACTACGAGCAGGCGGAAGACCTGCGGCCGCCCGGCAACGACGAGGCGCGGTTGCGGTGGAACGCGTGTGCGCGCGTGCTCAACGCCCATCCGGAGATGGCGGTGCAGGACGACGAGCGCACGGCGCCGCTGATGCTGGAATAGCTGCAGGCCGCCGCCACGCTGCGCAGCGAGCGCGCCAGTCGCCCGTCAGGGCGTGACGCGCGTGCCCGTCCAGGCGCCGCCGTCGAGCCGATCGCCCGTCACGGTGACGCGCAGCGTCTCGCCGTCCACGGTGAGCGTCAGGTTCCGGCCGCGCAGGCGTCCGGTGAGCTTCGTGACCTGGCCCCCCGTGGTCAACTCGCCGGCCACCATCTGGAACTCCTGCCGCAGCGTGAGCTCGCCGCGTGTCGTCGTCCACCGACCGGCGATGCGCGCCGGCACGTAGTAGAGGAGCGCCGTGCACCAGCTTCCACAGCCCTCGCCCAGGTCTTCCTTGGCGTCGGGCTCCCATTCGGGAATGCCGAACGTGTTCAGGACCAGCCGCGTGCCAGGCGCGAGCCCGAGGAACGTTGGGCCCAGGCGTTCGAGATTGTCGGGAAGCAGGAACAGCGCCATCACCGTGGCCTTCGAGATGTCGGCCGTGAACATGTCGCCCTCGATGAACGTCGCCCGGCCGGCGACGCCGGCCTCCTGCGCGAGCCTCGTCGCCATCGCCACCATCTGGGGGTTGTACTCCACGCCGATCGCCCGCGCGCCGCGCCTGGCCGCGGCGATGATGTTGCGCCCGTCGCCCGAGCCCAGATCCATCACGAGGTCGTCGCGCGTCACCTGCGCCATGTCGAGCATCTTCTCGACCAGCGCCGGCGGCGTGGGCACCCACACCACGTCCTTGCCGCCCTGGCCAATCTCGGGTTCGAAGGGCTTCGGCTGCGTCTGCGCCGCCGCAACGGTGATGGCCGCGAGCGCGCACCCTACGAATGCGGCCACGACCAGCCGGGGCCGTGACGCGATGGCCGTCATCCTCGGTCCTCCACGACGGCTCGACTGATGAGCCGCGCCCGGATCCCCGCGCGCTGCGACTCGGTCAGTTCGTTCCCGTAGAGCTGTTCGAGTGCGGCCATCTTCAATTCCACTGCGTCGCTGATGCCGCGGTCGCGCAACCGCGCCAACACCAACTGCCTGGCCGTGCCGAACATGCCCGTAGCCATCGCGAGGCGCTCCTCGCTCGTGCGGGCCATCAACAGGCCATGCCACACGGCCATCGTCTCTGGCGATGTCTCAGCAGGGTCACGACTCACGCCTTCACCTCGTCGAGCAGCGCCGACACGCCCAGGAGCGGCGCCCAGTGCGCGAGATAGCCCCAGTCGAGCTCAGACACGGACTGCACCAGGTTCTGGACGTCGCTCGCCGAGCTGCCGTTCGACGCGCCGGTCGAACTCCTCTCGACGGTAGGCGAGCGCCGCCGCAAGCGCCGGCACGTGCTCGAGCCTGAGGTCGAGCACGATGTCGACGTCGTGCGTCATGCGGGGCCGCGCGTAGTAGCTCGCGGCGATTGACCCGCTCACCAGGTCGTCGATGCCGACGGAACCAAGCGCATCGACGACACGGCCGAGCACGGCCAGTTGTTCGTCGCCAGGGCCAACCACGCCGGCGAGTCTACTATGCCGCAGCCCAACCCAAACGTGATCCCTCGTAGCGGAACCAGTGCGAATTCAGAGAACGCGAGAAGCGGGGAGTGGCACTCCAGAAGACCAGAACGCACTCTCGGCATTCTCGGTTCCGGGCAGCGGGCGGGCGGCCACGTCGACGCGATCGAGCGCGGGTGGTGTCAGCGGCTGGTGCGTCGAGATGGCGGGCGGATCGTCGTCGAGAATTGAAGCGATCAGGCTCGCTCCCCGTGCCATCTCGTAGACGACGGCGCCGAACGCGAAGATGTCGGTTCGCGCATCGGCTGCCTGGCCTTCGAGTTGTTCTAGCCAGCGCGAGAAAGCGTCGGAAGAGCGACATGTCCTGAATCGCCGCGATCGACCGCACGTCGCGCGCCCCGCCATCGACTCGGTGTGACGTGACGCATCAGCCCGGATTCGTGAGAACCGGTCAGGAACCAGCGTATCTGACACGTCAGGAGCACGTGAGCAAGGGGGGAGTGCCCTCCTACTTCGCCGGAGCGCGCTGCTTCAGCTCCTCGAATCCGTTGAGCACCACGCGTATCTCCGTCCGCGAGTGTCCGCTCTGGTCGTCGGTCGCATTGAACACGCCGATGAAGCGGCCGTCGGGCATGACGTCGAACGCGCGCGGCTGACCAGATAACCAGCCGCCGTCCAGGCTGGCTGGAAACTGTGTGGGCGGGCCGAACGTGATCCCGCCGCTGGCGCTCACCCGCATGGCGGCCATCTGGCCCGCAGTCGCCGAGGCCACGAACATGAGTTCCGATCCGTCGGGGGTCCAGACCGGATGAAAATCCACAATCTGCCGCGGCGCCTGGTAAACGCCGCTGTTAGCGCCACGATGCCCCATGGAAGCAGACGCCCGATCGACACCCGCGACCGCGCAGAAGCCTTGGTCGTAGCAATTGACGAGTCCGATTCGGCAATCCACTTCAACTCGCGGCACAGGTCGGCTGCGGTCTGCCAGCGTTCATCTGGATCTTTCGCCAGGCACGTCGTGACAAGGCGATCGAGCGAGGCGGGCGTCAGCGGCTTCAGGTGGGACACCGGAGGCGATATGTCCTTGAGGAGCGCGCTGATCACGCTCGCTGGGCTCTTCCCCGTCAGCATTTCGCAGACGACGGCACCGAACCCAAAGATGTCCGTCCGCGCGTCTGCTTCTCAACCTTCGAGTTGTTCCGGAGCCATGTACTGGAACGTGCCGAGGATCGCGCCCTGTGCTGTCAAGTTCGACGGTGACGTCGGCAGCATCGACGCCCCCGCGCCGGCAATGACAGACGCGCTCACTTTCGCCAGACCAGCGTCGAGCAGCTTCGCGCCGCTCTTGGTCAACATCACGTTGCCCGGTTTCACGTCGCGATGCGTGATGCCCGCTTGATGCGCGGTGCTGAGCGCGTCAGCGATCTGAGTGGCAATCGCCAGCGCGTGTGTGAGCGGCAGTGCGCCCTTCGTCAACCGATATGTCTCTTGCTCTTCGGTTCGCCGACTACAGCGCGGCCGTGAATTCTTCGGCCGACACCTCTGCCTGTCGCAGAAGCCCGGCCAGCGTGCCGACTTTGATCTCCGGATGCACGGGCACCACGCAACCGTTCGATTCGCGCCGCATGATGACGTGGCTGCCGCTTTGGCGAACCTGCCGAAACCCGAGATGCTGCAAGGCGCGAATAACCTCGGCCCCCCACTCGGGGCAGCTTAGGCATGCGTGGGCCCTGGGATCGAGAACATCGTGACGACGGGATGTCCAAGCGAGGACATGGGGAACTCCGACAAATACAATGCCGTGGCTTCGCGCAGATTGGCTACGGCTTCTTCGACGGTTTCGCCCTGGGTCGTCGTGCCCGTCTCAGGGTTCAATGCAACGAATCCGCCTTCTTCGGCCGGCGTGAGAACGGCAGTCAGTTCCATGGCTGGTCTCCAGGATGTGAAACGAGTTAGCGAAAGGTCATCGCACAAGGACGGCCTCCTTGTTCAGCCCCAGGGGCCGAGGTGCGTGCCTGCCTGGAGACTCATGTCCTCACCGCCGCCGGCCAGTTGACCACGAGCGTGAACGGCGCCGCCTGGGACTGCGCGTCCCCGGCCACGAGGCGGGTCCCTTCCACGGTCACCGCCGCCGCCATCAGCCTGCTGTCGGACGACAGATAAAAGACCTCCCCGCCGTCGCGATGCCACCGAGGATACCCAGATCGCGAAGCACGGCGCACGGCGATCGTCGAACCCGTCATCGGCTGGATCAAGCACGTGCTGGGCTTCCGCCGCTTCAGTCTCCGCGGCGAGGCCAAGGCGCGCGGCGAGTGGAACGTCGTGTGCCTGGCCGTCAACCTGACACGCTTCCATCGCATCCAGACCGCGTGAGGGGAGCCGCGCGGCGTGGCCGCCACCCGGACGGCGAGGCGCCGAGGGGCCCGGGTGGCTCTTACAGCCCCGCCGTGGTCTCTTCGGCCATGAACTGCACGACCTGCTGCAGGTCGCCGCCCGAGCGCTCGAAAGCCGCCAGTTGACGGTCGGCGCCGGTGCCGTGTTGCAGAATCCAGCGCACGCCGTCGACGTCGCGGCGGCTGCCCAGTTCGTCCACGGCCTCGTCCACCAGGCCGAGATACTCCTCGATCAACTGGCGCTCGGGCACTTCCGTTTCGCGTCCGAAGTCGATGAGCGAGCCCTGGATGCCGTAGCGCGAGGCGCGCCACTTGTTCTCCATGATGAGCGCGCGGCTGTAGGGCCGCCAGGCCTGGTTCTTCTCGTGCAGCTTCCAGAGCGTGTAGACCGTGGCCTGGATGAGCGCGGCGATCGCCAGCGTTTCGTCCACGCGCATCGGCAGGTCGCAGATGCGCACCTCGATCGTCGGGAAGAACGGATGCGGCCGCACGTCCCACCAGATCTTCTTGGCGTTGTCGATGCAGTTGGTGCGGATGAGCAGGTTGACGAAGGCCTCGTAGTCGGCCCAGCCGTTGAACGTGTCGGGAATGTTGGTGCGCGGGAACTTGTCGAACACCTTGCAGCGATACGACTTGAGGCCGGTGTTCATGCCGAGCCAGAACGGCGAGTTGGCCGAGAGCGCCAGCAGGTGCGGCAGGAAGTAGCGAATCTGGTTCATCAGGTGGATGATCGTTTCGCGGTCTTCCACGCCCACGTGCACGTGCAGCCCGAAGATGAGGTTCGAGCGCGCCACCAGCTGCAGGTCCTCGACCACCTGCAGGTAGCGCTCGTCGGGCGAGATGTCCTGCACGCGCCAGTCGGCAAAAGGATGCGTGGCCCCGGCCACGAGCGCCAGCCCGTTGTCGCGCGCCAGCGCCACCATCTGGCGGCGCAGCGTCACGAGATCCTCGCGCGCCTCGGTCATGTTGCGGCACACGCCGGTGCCGACCTCCACCACCGACTGGTGCATCTCGGACTTGACCTTCTCCTTCATCACCCGCTTGCCCTGCGCCATCAGCTCGGTCTGGATGTGCGAGCGCAGGTCGAAGGTGACGGGGTCGACCGTCTGGTACTCCTCCTCGATGCCGATCGAGAACGAGGGCGGCTTCATGGCCGGCCCTTGAGCATCGGCGCCCAGCGCAGGTCGGGCTCGGACGGCGGCTCCTGCGCCTTCTTCACCGCAAACGTCGCCACGGCTTCGACGATCCACGCGAAGTTCTCGGCGCCCACCGAATGCGGGTCGGCGTCCGGCGCGGGATTCATGAAGTCGATGGCGTAGGGCACGCCGTCCTCCACCGCGAACTCCACGGTGTTGAGGTCGTAGCCGAGCGCGCGGCAGAGCGTGAGGGCGTCTTTCGACACCCGCTCGAGCAGGCCCTTGGGATACGCCGGCGGGTTCTTCACGTAGCGCTCATGGAACGGCGAGCGCGGGTCGTAGGCCATCACGTGTACCTGCTCCTGGCCCACCACGTAGCAGCGGAAGTACTCGGTGAAGTTCACGGCCTTCTGCAGCGTCATGCACAAGGTGCGTGTCTGATCGTAGCTGGCGAAGAACTCGTCGCGCGACTTCACCTGGAACACGTCGCGCCAGCCGCCGCCGTCGAACGGCTTCAAGAAGGCGGGGAAGCCGATGTACTCGAAGATCTCGTCCCAGTTGAGCGGGTAGAGCAGGTTGCGCATCGACTTGTCGGTCGTGCCCGACGGATGTTCCTTGTGCGGCAGCAGCACCGTGGGCGGCACGGCCACGCCCAGGCGCTTGGCCAGGGCGTAGTTGAAGAACTTGTCGTCGGCGCTCGACCAGTAGGGGTTGTTGATGACGTAGGCGCCGGCGAGGGCCGCCGTCTTCAGCCAGGCCCGATAGAACGGGATGTCGTGCGAGATGCGGTCGACGACGACCCGGTAGGGGCACGGCCCTTCCATCTTGACGCCGCCGATTTGCACGAACTCGGC
>Ga0163152_10008865_pt1 | contig 10631 bp, 6 predicted proteins | sample OliLakLV19MP8IB2_FD_148635 | JGI IMG/M metagenome (GOLD analysis project Ga0163152, IMG submission 148635) | Freshwater microbial mat bacterial communities from Lake Vanda, McMurdo Dry Valleys, Antarctica - Oligotrophic Lake LV.19.MP8.IB-2 | ecosystem: Environmental > Aquatic > Freshwater > Lake...
ATCATCGCACAGTGTTTTCATCTGCAAGGAATCGGCAATCCCGCAGTTTCATCCGATCACCTCGGCCTGCAGCAAAACTTCATTGCGGATTGATGCCGCTGCGTAACCAAGGGCCTGGCGAACGTCTTCAGCCGTAAGCTGCGGATAACGTACAACGATCTCGGCCCCCGTGGCACCGGATGCAATCAGATCCAGAATAAACTCAACACTGATTCGCGTGCCCCTGATGATCGGCTTGCCGCCCAGAATCTCCGTGTTTGAAGTAATTCGCTGGAACATGGGATCCTTTCTGCATCGGACGATTCAAACAAGTTCTGAGACGGCGAACGTCGAACAGGGGCAGTCCCGTCTGGCGGTTACGGAGTATACCCCAGATTCGGTGCCAGCCAGCGTTCCATATCTTTCACAGTGCGATTCATCCGGGCGGCGTAGTGTTCGACCTGGTCCCTGGTCACGCGGTCGACGCTGAAGTAACGAGCTTCCGGAAGGCTGAAATAGAGTCCGCTCACCGATGCGGCCGGCCACATGGCGAAGCTGGATGTGAGCGTCATACCGATCGTCTTGTCCGGCTCCAGCAGCTTCCAGAGATCGCCCTTCGGCAGATGATCGGGACATGATGGATAGCCGAATGCCGGGCGAATTCCACGGTACTCTTCTTCGATCAGTTGCTCGCTCGTCAGACCCTCAGACTTGCCGAAGCCCCATTCTCGGCGAGCCTTTGCGTGAAGGTATTCGGCGAATGCTTCGGCAAAACGGTCGGCCAGGGCCTTGATCATGATGGCCCGATAGTCGTCCCCCGCGGCCTCCGCCGATTTCGCCAATTCATCGCACCCGTGACCAGCGGTGACAGCGAAGGCTCCGAGGTAATCGGGAGCAGGATTCGGGATTTGGGATTCAGGATTCAAGGCTGGATCGCCGGAGAATCGCGATGCGTGTTTCTGAACCCCGTTTCCTGATTCCTGATTCCTTGCTTCTGTATCCTGAATCCTGAATCCTGAATCCTGCAGCGGCGCGATGTAATCGGCGAGGCTGCGAAAATCCTTCTGACCGACTCGTTCCCACTGCTGCCGCAGCATCGGGAAGCGCATCAGTTCCTTCGACCGAGTTTCGTCGGTCCACAGAATGATGTCATCGCCGTCGGAATTTGCAGGCCAGAATCCGTAGACGGCTTTGGCGATGAGGTTCTTGTCCGCCAGCAGCGTCTTGAGTTCGGCCTGCGCATCGGCGAACAGTTTGCGGGCTTCTTCTCCGACAACCTCGTCGTTCAAAATCTTCGGATACTTGCCGATGAGCTGCCAGGAGCTGAAGAACGGCGACCAGTCGATGTACGGAACCAGTTCTTCCAGCGGCAGACTTTCGATCACTCGCGCGCCGAGGAAATCGGGCTTTGGAGGAACATAGTTGGCCCAGTCGATCGTAAATCGTTTCGCCAGTGCGTCCTGATAGGGAACCAGAGCCACCTGCTGTCTCTGATCAAACGAAGCTTTCGCTTTGACCTGAGCTTCCACATTCTTCGCGACGAATGCCGGCTTGCGATCCGCATCCAGCAGCGCTTCGACGACACCAACCGCCAGCGACGCATCACCGACATGAACGACCGGCTGATCAAAGGCCGGCGCGATCTTCACGGCCGTATGTTTCGCGCTGGTCGTGGCGCCGCCGATGAGCAGCGGGACGGTGAATCCCTGCTCTTTCATGGTCCGGGCGACGATGATCATTTCTTCCAGCGACGGTGTGATCAGGCCGCTGAGTCCGATGATGTCGACGTTGTGTTTAACGGCTTCTTCAAGAATTCTTTCACATGGCACCATTACGCCGAGATCGATCACTTTGAAGTTGTTGCACCGCAGAACGACCGCGACGATGTTTTTGCCAATGTCGTGGACGTCACCCTTCACCGTCGCGATCAGGAACACGCCACGGTTACTTTCGGCCGCGACTGAACCGGACGATTGTGCAGTCGCAGCGAGAGCAACGGCTTCCTCGCGAGTACCCCGAAACAGTCCCGAGTCTTTGAAGTACTGCGATGCATTTCCCGCCGCGACCGCCGCTTTCTCTGCTTCCATGAACGGCTCAAGCCATGCGACAGACTTCTTCATCACGCGCGCCGACTTAACCACCTGAGGCAGAAACATTTTCCCCGCGCCGAACAGTTCACCGACGACGTTCATCCCGTCCATCAGCGGGCCCTGGATAATGTCCAGGGGCCGCGGATACTTCAGACGAGCTTCCTCCGTATCCTGATCGACGTAGTCCGTGATGCCCTTCAGCAGCGCATGCTGCAATCGTTTTTCCACAGACTCTTCCCGCCATTCCTCGGCTTTCCGCTTTCCGCTTTCCGCTTTGTTCTTCACCCGCTCGGAAAGATCCACCAGTCGCTCGGTTGCGTCAGGACGGCGATTCAGAAGGACGTCTTCGATATAAACCAGGAGCTCTTTGTCAATCTCTTCGTAGACCTCCAGCTGTTGGGGATTGACAATCCCCATGTCCAGCCCGGCCTGTATCGCGTGATACAGGAACGCCGCATTCATCGCTTCGCGCACGGCATCGTTACCACGGAACGAGAACGACACGTTGCTCACGCCGCCCGACGTCTTTGCTCCGGGGCATTCTTTTTTGATGCGGCGAACTGCTTCGATGAACTCGACGGCGTAGTTGGCGTGTTCTTCCATACCCGTGCCAACGGTCAGAATGTTGGCATCAAAAATGATGTCCGTCGGCGGGAATCCGACGGTTTCCGTCAGCAGCTTGTAGGCTCGTTTGCAGATGCGGACCTTGTTTTCACAGTCGGCCGCCTGACCGAATTCGTCGAAGGCCATGACGATCACCGCGGCCCCGTATCGTCGAACGAGCTTTGCGCGATGCAGGAACTCAGCTTCGCCTTCTTTCAGGCTGATGCTGTTGACGATGCTCTTGCCGTGACAGCATTTCAGTCCGGCTTCGACGACCTTCCAGTCCGAGCTGTCGATCATAATGGGCACACGGATATTGTCGTCGTGCAGCAGCCACAGGAATTTCTCCATGCAGCGAGCCCCGTCGAGCAGCCCTTCGTCCATGTTCACGTCAATCACATTCGCGCCGCCTTCGACCTGATCACGGGCGATACTGATGGCTTCCTCGAACTTGTCTTCGCGGACCAAACGCAGAAATTTGCGGGAGCCGGCGACGTTCGTCCGTTCGCCAACGTTCATGAAATTCGCCTCGGGCCGCAGCGCGAGATAGTCAAATCCTGAGTACGTCGACCAGCCGTTGCCCTGAGGGATCCTGCGTGGCTTTAATCCCTGCACAGCATCAGTGACTTTGCGGATGTACTCCGGCGTCGTCCCGCAGCATCCACCGACGATGTTGAGCAGTCCGGCTTTCGCGCTCGCAAAGAGCAGTTCTGAGAACTCGCTCGCCGAACTGTCAAAGCCGCCCATGCCGTCCGGCATCCCGGCATTCGGATAGCAACTCACATACGACGTCGCCATGTTCGACAGCGTCTCGAGATACGGCTTCATCTGCTTCGGCCCCAGCGCGCAGTTGAAGCCCACGCTCAACGCCGGAAAATGCTCGACAGAGGTGTAAAATGCTTCGACGCTCTGACCCAGCAGGGTCACGCCGCCGGCGAACACGGTGCCGGAAATCATCACCGGAATCTCGCGGCCCTTTTCGTCGAACACCGCATAAATCGCAAACAGACAGGCCTTCATGTTCAGCGTGTCGAAACTGGTTTCCGGAAGCAGCACATCGCAGCCACCGTCCATGAGTCCCCTGATCTGCTCGGCGTAGGACGCGACCATCTGATCGAACGTGAACGGCCGCGAGCCTGGCTTGTCCGCGTTCATGGAGAGCTGGACTTTTGTCGGCCCGATACTGCCTGCGACATAACGCGGCTTCTTCGGATTGCGGGCTGTCTCCTGATCACAGACCGCTCGCGCCAGCTCCGCTCCCGCCTTGTTGATCTGATACGTCAGATGCGACAGCTGGAATTCTTCCATCGACACGAGATTGGCGTTGAACGTATCGGTTTCGATGATGTCCGCACCAGCATCCAGATACTGCTGATGAATCCTGCTGATCATCTTGGGCTGAGTCAGCACGAGCAAATCCGTGGCGTTCCTGACGTCCACGTTGTGATTTTTGAGGAGCTCACCTCGATAAAACGCTTCATCCGGATTGGCCGACATGATCAGCGCGCCCATCGAGCCGTCGATGACCAGAATGCGTTCACTGAGCAGTTCGCGAATGTCGGGTCTGTGGATCAGCATTTGTCTCGGTGGCTTCAAAATAAGCCCGGCATTTTCAAAATGCCAAGCCTCTGCACGGTCGCGCGGAATGAGGGAAAACGGCATTCTAGATGCACTGCAGCAGGACACAAAGCTGCGTTTCGCGGTTCGATCAGTATTCGGCGAAGCGGCTACTGTTGACCCGCCGCTCCGCCGGCGGGGATTCTGCCGAAAGAGGACCATGGGGAAATCTTCCGATCCTCAATTCACCGGCTTTCAAGGGTTCCGCAGGAGTGGTAGCATCTCCGGCACGGCTTTGTGTGCCGCACTTTCACCTGTTTCAGGACCGCCAATGCTCTTCCTGCTGAGCTTCCTGCAGATCGCAATACCCGCCGGCGGAGCGGCGGGACAACAGTAGTGGCGCTCCGACTACAATGATCCGGGATGAATGGCTTCTTGCGTCCCCTTCGCCGCGGGCTTCAGTCCTGGCAGTTCCACCTGACCGGGGCGGTCGCGGCCTATTCTGAGAGTGAAAGTCCCGTCGGTGAACACCGGTGCGACGAAGGTCGGTCCCTCGGATCGCACCGTATACAGCACTTCCCCGCTCGATTCTTCGACCACCTGAAACACCGCCGAGTCTGCGTCGTCGATGGTGACTTCCGGAAGCCAGCCGACGGGTTTGCGGCCGTCGTTGGCATCCATGGAGACGGTGATCGGCCAGCCGGGATACTGCTCCCTGTCGCCGCTTGAGACGTCCGAGAATCTGGGCCAGCATTCAAAGGTGATGGTGCGTTTCACCTTGTCAAACCGAGCGATCCCGTAACCATCGCCCCGCAGTTTCTCGTCCGACGGGTCAGCCGGATTGGCGTATGCCAGCATCGTGATCAGATTGCCGAGACCGTCTTCGTAATCGCCGGTCCAGGGAAGCGGACTTCCCGCAACGGGATTCGGTCCGGCCTGTTCATCGAGCGGATGCCACCAGCGGCCGTAGATCGTGTTGACAATAGCCGGGCTGGTAAATGCAAACGGCCCGTCGCCGTGAGATTCAATCCCGTGTTTCACGACCACAGCCAGATGCTGATCGCCGCAAAGGTGCACGGCGCGCGCTCTTCGCAGCTCACGCAGTGCCACGTTCCGGCCGGACTGAGGCCAGCCGTTGCAGTCGAGATCCGCCAGCAGACGATTGTCGCGGCTGCCGTGCAGATGCACGGCTCCGCAGAAGGCCGTCTGCGACAGCACGCATTTCATCTGCGCACCAGTCCAGTCCTCGGACCAGTCGTGCAGGAACTTCAGTTGACGATCACCGAGCAGTTCCAGCCCTGGCAAGTCGATTGAGGCTCGATCGTACCTGGGATCCGTGATGTGATCGGGGCGCGGTCCCTGTTGCGGGATCGTGCCTTCCGGACCGGTCTTGAACTTGCGGTCCTCAAGAACTGCGAAGTCGATGCCACCGACTCGCAGTCGAGTGAAATAGACACCAATGCCCTGCAGCACGGGAACTGGATCCACCGGATCCGGCAAATGCCACGTCTGGCAGCGCTCGACCATGTTTACGTAGCTGGCCGGATAGAAATAACCGCCGTCGGCACCCTGGGAGTTGCTCGCCTTGCCGCCGGATTCGCCCCACAGATTCGGGTGACCGACATCATGATCATCGGGGATGGCCACGACCGGACGATCCTTCAGGACGTCGCGGAACTGCACGCCCCATTCCAGCCAGCCGAACGTGTGTTGCGTGTGGTGGTATGACTGGTCTCCGGCGAAGAACAGCAGATCGGGGTCCTGCTTCTTCAGGTTTTCGACAATCGACACACGAGGTCCCGGGGTGCGACTGGAGTTGCAGGACATCGAAGCGACGACGATCGTTGATTTGTCGACGGGATCCCGTCGTATCATTCCTTCGAAATGAGACTGATCGGCAAGGCGGACTCGATAGACCGCACTCCTGGAATGATCCCAGTTCTCAACACGAAAATGCGCGCTCCAGCCGGGGTAGAGCACAGGCGATTCCGCAACCTTCTTCCATTGCTCGCCGTTCTTGAATTCCAGCGTCACGGTGCGAGGCTCGTCCGGCATCAGCGGATACAACTGCGCCGACAGTTTCAACACGCCGTGATCGTGCGTGTACAGCGCGAACGCGACAACCTGATCCCGGGGAACCCTCAGTTGTGGTTCCTGCGGCTTTCCTTTGTTCGGGCCTCGCTCGATGGTTGTCGGCTTCCACCATTCGCCCGTAGCGTCGGAGTCGAGCTTCGGGGACTCAGTTCCGAACGGCTGCGGATCAGTCTCCTGCGCGCGAGAGCCGGTTGCTGCCATCGCAATCATCGTCAGCAAGACAACCTTCGTCGTAGCATGCATTGTTTGGTACCTTTGGTTCTCTGTTCCGGAAAGGCTGCATTCTACTGTTGTCCAGCCGCTCCGTCGGCTGGGATTCGAAGCCCGGCTTTTTGAAAAAGCCGGGCTTCTGGCGGTTGCGAAGCAACCAGAGCAAATTCCCGCCGACGGAGCGGCGGGCCAACAGTAGGTCACTCACAGCCCTGGAGCGAACAACGACTACTGGCTCAGCGGCAAGGGATCGTTCACCACCTGCCGCAGAGTTGGAGGCTGGCCGTTGATCGATTCCGCTTCGTAGCGAACGTCGCGCCATTCGACAGGCTGGCCGTTGTTGTCCTGCTTCACAATCAGGCGCCCGTCCGCGGAAAATTCCCGAGCCGGCTCACCAGGAACAGTACGAGTCCAGCCGAGCAGGACGTTGCCCGAATCGTAGTGGTAATCATCTCGCCATTTTTTGGGGATGTCGAGGACGGGATCCACATAACGACGGCTGAATTCAGTGTCTCCATAATCGATGGACTCAATCAATTTCCGGTCATTGTACGTCCGCTTCTCATTGGCCAGTGTGTAGGAACTCACAAACGCCGGAAGCGACGCGGTCGCTCCGTTCAGCGCGAAGACTCCGATGTCCACTCGATTCGTCTGCATACCCGGAAGGCGCGGAATCGCCGCTCGGTCATGCCATTCGATGATGACTTCTGCCCGTGAACCCTTCTCATTGAGTGTTCGGATGCGAACGTGGTCCGGGTCGCCCTGCAGCACCGCCCAGAGAAATGTCAGCGGCCGGCCGGCGCTGTCCACACTGTGCGCAGCATCGATCACCATACGTCGCTGAAACGCACTTGTCCGAAAGACGCGCGCGATGGCTGAAGGAGTATCGAACAGCTGCTCTGCCGAACCCGGATGAAAAAAGTCTCTGCCGGGGATGCCCCGATCTTCCTCAATCACGCTCAGTCGCACGGTCGCAGGAAGAGTTTCCAATGTCAGGTCGTGAGCCAATTGCACCATTCGCAGCGTGTCCAGTTCCGTACTTTGAAAGACAACCGGGTGGGCTGTGCCACTCAAATAGTCGTCCTCGGTCTGAACGGATTTCTGACTTCGACGCAACAGCATCTGTATGACGGGCATCAATAAATGCTTCTCAACCAGTTGTCGTTTCACATCCGGGCGGAAGGCAGCCAGAGTCAGCGCGAGGGCTTCCAGAAACGGCTGGTCAGAACCTGACGATCCTTGTGAGATGATCCAAAACGGCGTATTCGCCGGATAGACGTCGCCATGAGTCGTGTCAAAGTCGTTGTGTTCCGGATAGCAGTACATCTGATTGTTCACGAACTGGTTGTACGCCAGCTTCATCAGCAGATCGTCGTGCATCAGCGAACGAGGATTGCTGCGCCAGAACGGAGAACCAACATGAGACGTTGAGGAGTTACCGAAGGTCGGCATCTCAAAAGCCTGACCGATCCGCATCCCCCAGTCTGCATCGGCCTTCGATGCTTCCGCCGAATACTCGACACGGACCAGCTGAGGGAATTTTGCGAGATTCAGATTCGAATGATCCCGGTCACGGTTATCGTAGAGATCGCCGAAATGACCCGCCGCAGAGCCTTCGTTGATCCAGCCCTGGACGCCGCTTCCGCCGGTGAAATTCCCGGAAGTTTCGTGATCGACTCCGGATTCGGCTGTGCCGCAAACGATGTGATCAGCGACATCCGACCCTCGTTCCACCGTGTGTTCTGTTCGGTGACAGTCGCAACTCCGTTTGTGATCTGACCGGGCTGAAACATTACGACCGGCGTGAGAGCTGTGAACGGCTCCTGCGCTGCCTTGAGAATGACTGCGAAAGCAGGATCCGCCCGCAGGGACTGCAGGTCGGTATCTGTTTCCAGTTGTCGGGTGTCCCGGAAACCAAGTCTGACGGCTTCATTCAAGCTGGCCAGCGCCGTCGGAATCTCACCAGAGACCGCCTGCATACAGGCAAGATTGTACCAGGCGGTTGGTTCCTGCGGTTCGATCTGTGTCATGCGCTGGGCAGCCCGACTCGCCAGATCCAGTCGTTTGTGTGAAATGGCATACCGCAGCGTCTCCTGCAGGTGCAGTCGTTCCAGTCGTTTTGCCGGCAAGTCAAACACCGCAGCCCGTTGCCACAGTGTGTCGGGCGCCATCATTCCCAGCACGACAGCAACGATCAGGGCAGCGATTGAAGTCAGCACAGGAACGGTTCTCATTCAGGCGCTCATACGGGAGCATTGATGAACTTTTGGAGAGCAGACTCTAAAGTGCGACGCGCGGAATAAGCAAAGGACTCTGGCAGCAATCACGGATCCATGAGCCTGGGTCAGGTCGATTCAGCACTGAGGCGGACGCCTCAGCCACGGCAATTGGTCCAGCGAACCACCACAAGGAATCACTGTATGCAGTATCGAACTCTGGGCCCGAGTGGCCTGAAGATCAGTGTGATTGGTCTGGGAACCTGGGCGATCGGCGGCGGGGACTGGAAATTCGGCTGGGGTGATCAGGATGAAAAGTCTGCCATTGATGCCATCGTCCGTGCCGTCGAGCTGGGCATCAACTGGATTGACACTGCTGCAATTTACGGAGAAGGCCGGAGTGAAGTGCTCGTTGCAAAGGCGATGGAAGCGATCCCGCCAGCGGACCGCCCGTTGATCGCCACCAAATGCGCGCGTGTGGCGCTGGGTAACGGTGAGATCGGCAAGTGCCTGCGGCGTGACAGCATCATCGCCGAATGTGAGGCCAGTCTGACACGGCTGAATACTGACTGCATCGACCTTTACCAGATGCACTGGCCGGAACCGGACGAAGAAATCGAAGAGGGCTGGCAGACGCTGGTCGAGCTGAAGCGACGGGGAAAAGTGCGGCACATCGGCGTTTCGAATCACTCGGTCAGTCAGATGCAGCGGCTGCAGGCCATTCATCCGATTGTCTCGCTGCAGCCGCCGTACAGCATGATCGCCCGCGACATTGAAGCCGAAATCCTGCCGTTCTGCGGTCGCGAGAACATCGGCGTCATCTGTTACAGCCCGATGGGAAAAGGATTGCTCACTGGAACATTCACAGCCGAACGAGTGGCCGCATTGTCTGCGAAAGACCATCGCTCACGCGACCCGAGGTTCCAGTCGCCTCAGCTTGAAATCAATCTGACGTTCGTCGCAAAGCTTGGTGTGCTGGCAAAGCAGCTTGGCTGGACCGTTGCCGATGTGGCGATCGCCTGGACGCTGCGCCGCCCGGAATTGACGTCGGCGATCGTCGGAGCCCGCAGCCCGCAGCAGATTGAGCAGACGGTTTCCGCCGGCGACCGTGTGCTTGACGCAGCCAGCATAGAAACCATCACAAGTGCGATTGAGCAGCGGGACCGACAGCTGGACGAAATCGGCGGAGCCGCGAAGCCACGCGTGTAACCGGAGACTTGTCGAGGCAAAAACGATGAAGGCACTCGTCACCGGTGGCGGCGGATTTCTCGGACTATACATCGTCGAACAGTTGCTTCAGGCCGGACATGATGTCCGAGTCTTCTGCCGCGGGCATTATCAGTCACTGGATGCTCTGGGCGTACAATGCGTTCAGGGCGATCTGCGGGATGCCAAGGCCGTCAGTGACGCCTGTCGCGACATCGACGCCGTGTTTCACGCGGCCGCGGTTCCCGGCGTGTGGGGTCCGTGGGAGATGTTTCACGGGATCAACACACTTGGAACACTCAACATCATCGCGGCCTGTCGAGTGCATTCTGTCTCGCGCCTGATTTACACCAGCTCACCAAGCGTTGTCTTCGACGGGCACGATCACGTTGATGCTGATGAATCCCTGCCCTGTCCGACGACGTGGATGTGCCACTATCCGCATTCGAAAGCACTCGCCGAGCAGGCGGTGCTGGCGGCCAGCGATCCTGACCGGCTGAGAACGATCTCGCTGAGACCCCATCTGATTTGGGGGCCTCGCGACAACCACTTAATTCCGCGGCTGATAGAAAAGGCTCGTTCGGGACGACTGCGAAGAGTCGGCGACGGCAGCAACGTGGTCTCCGTGGCATACGTCGAAAACGCTGCAGTCGCACACCTGCAGGCCGAACTGTCG
>Ga0163152_10008866_pt1 | contig 10629 bp, 9 predicted proteins | sample OliLakLV19MP8IB2_FD_148635 | JGI IMG/M metagenome (GOLD analysis project Ga0163152, IMG submission 148635) | Freshwater microbial mat bacterial communities from Lake Vanda, McMurdo Dry Valleys, Antarctica - Oligotrophic Lake LV.19.MP8.IB-2 | ecosystem: Environmental > Aquatic > Freshwater > Lake...
CGGCTGGAACCTGGGGATGGCGTTTCAATTGCAGGATGACTTGCTGGGGATTTGGGGCGACCCGGCCGTCACCGGCAAGTCGGCGGCCAGCGACCTGGAAAAGCGCAAGAAGAGCCTGCCGGTGGTGTTTGGGCTGGAGCGCTCGGCCGACTTCGCCCGCGCCTACGCCGCGCCGCACGCCGCCGGCGAGCCGGTCGCGGCGCTGGCCGACCAACTGGCCGCCCTGGGTGCCCGCGCCGATGTCGAGCAGCGCGTCCACGCCGCCACCGCCAGCGCCGTCGAGGCCCTGGAACAATGCGCCCCGGCCGCGCCCGCCGCCCAGGCCCTGCGCGACCTCACCGACCAACTGCTGCGCCGCAAGCAGTAGGCGGGGCCGGCGAAGGGGGACTATCGGACACAAGGGCCGAGGGGGCTAAAGCGCATAAAGGGTCTAAAGCGAAGGCGTTTTAGTTAGGGCGGCCACCCTAACAACATTCGGCGCGTTTCCGAGGGTGCGCGCTAATCCACAGCGCATCCGTTTCATCCGCTACAAAGTCCGTTGCCACCTAGATCAGCAGCGTGGGTTGCAGCCCAATGGCCGCCCGCAGCCGCGCCGCCTGCTCCCCGAGCGCCCGCGTGTCAGAAGTCGAGCTTAGATCAATCCGCACCCGCTGCCCCGACCGCAGAATCAGCGCCAACGAATAGCTGTGCTGGCTCATGGACTCCAACCCCACGTCGGCGATCTCGGCCACGCGGTATTCCTTCACCCAGCGCCCAAACGGCCGGCGATACTCCAGCGCCACGACGCCGCGCGCCGGGTCGAGGCGGGTGGTGATGGCCGGGATGAGCAGCCACATGAGCACTGCGCCAATCGGCATGGCCAGGCCCGCCAGGAAGGCGATGCCGACCGAGATCAACGTGCTCAGGTCCAGCTCCAGGCGTAGCAGCAGCGGCAGCCCGACGCTCAGGCTCACGATCAGGCCGCCCAGGACGCTGAACAGCGGGAACAACCACCACATGAACGTGACTTTGTACTCGTGCAGGATTGTGGGCGCTGAAGTCGCCATAGCCGCCTCGCCTTACACGAATTCCTGGAATACGCGGTTGCCCAGCAGCCGCCCGCCGTAAGTCAGGTTGACGCCATCAGTGTCCCACGCCAGCAGACCGAGCGCCGCCAGGTGCCGCAGCTTGCGGCCAAACGCTGCGCGCAGCCCCACGCCATAGCGCGCTTGAAAGTCCGCCTCGCGCACGCCTTCGCGCGTCAGCCGCAGCCCCAGCATCATCGTCTCGTTCATCGCGTCCGCCCGCGTCTGCACGATGCGGTCTATCGTCGCCGGCGAGAACGGATAGGTCTGCGCCTCGCCTTCCAGCATCCGCTTGATATAGGCCCCCGGCGCGAGCGCGTTCGAGTAGCGCCAGCCGTTCACGCAGCCGTGGGCCCCGGCCCCCAGCCCCAGGTACGGCCAGTTGCGCCAGTACTGCAAATTGTGGCGGCACTGAAAATAGCCCGGCGTCCGGGTGCTATCGGCTAGCGCCCAATTGGAGATTTCGTATTGCTCGTAGCCGTGCGCGCGTAAGGTGTCCGAGGCGTAGTTGTACATCTCCGCCGCCAGGTCCGGGTCCGGCATGGGCAGCAGACCTTGGTAGACCCAGGCCCGCAGCGGCGTGCCGTTTTCGAGCGACAGCGCGTAGAGCGACAGGTGCTCCGGCCGCAGCCCTAACACCCGCCGCACGCTGGCCTGCCACATTTCAAGCGTCTGGTGCGGCAGCGCGAAGATCAGGTCGAGGTTGAGGCCATAGGCGGTGTCGTCAAAGCCGGCGGCGCGCGCCATGCCAACGGCCGCGACCACGTCGTCAAATGTGTGCAGCCGGTCGAGCAGCTTTAGCTCGGAGGCTTGCGAGGACTGCACCCCAAACGACAGCCGGTTGACGCCCAGGCCGCGCAGCCCGGCCAGGTAGGCCGCGTCCACTGTGCCGGGGTTGGCCTCCAGCGTGATCTCGCACGCGGCCGTCAGCGCAAAGCTCTCGCGCAGCGCCGCGAAGATGGCGGCGTAGTGTTTCAGCGGCAGCAGCGACGGTGTGCCGCCGCCGAAGAAGATGGTGTGCACCGCCGGCTGCTCCCCGGCCGCCGCGCCGACGGCCCGTATCTCCCGCGCCAGGGCTGCGGCGTAGGCCGGCATCAGATCGTCCAGCCCAGCGTAGGTGTTGAAGTCGCAGTAGGCGCAGCGCACCTGGCAGAAGGGGATGTGCAAATACAAACTCAGCGGCGGCGCGTGCCATTCTGCTGCCTGCGTTTGCGTTGTCGCGACTGCTATTGGCGTATCCATGCTGTGATTCTACCCGCTGCGGCGTCCCAATACTAGCCCCTGGTATGCCAGCGGTGGGATTCCTCACCCCGCCAACTACGTTACGTTGCGACACGGCTGCGAGCGGGGCTTCGGAATGACAGTGGACTGTGGGGTGTTTCGGGCAGGCCCAATGCCGAAATGGGCAGACTCTGGTGCAGCCACATAGCTCCCGCTGCCCCATTCGTGCCATTCGCGCGAAGCGATTCGTGGCCAATGGTTTTCCTCCGCGTGACTCGCCCTCCCAGCAGCAGCAGAGTATCATTACCCACCTTCACACTCACTCAGGAGAAAGCCGCATGAGTCCCCAAGACACTACCGGGCTGGCCGTCTACAACGTCCGCGACTACGGCGCTACGGGCCACAAGGCCGACAGCGCCCAGGCCGCCATCCAAGCCGCCATCGAGGCCTGCGCCGCGGCCGGCGGCGGCCTGGTCTACCTCCCGCCCGGCGCGTACACCACCGGCACCCTGCGGCTGCGCAACTACGTGCGCATCTTTCTGGAGGCCGGCGCAACGATCTACTCTAGCAAGAACCCAGCCGACTTCGACAAGGCCCTGTTCTTCGGCGACGGCGTCCACCACATCAGCCTGGACGGCTACGGCACCATTGACGGCCAGGCCGAGTATGCCTGGCGGCTGAAGGAGGAGTGGACCGACTACAACATCTACGCCAACCAGCTCATCGCCGAGAAGCTCGGCCTCCCGCTCACGCGCTCCTTCCCCACCGCCGACACCGTCGGCCACCTGGTGCTGCTGCTGCACTGCTCGGACGTGCGCATCGAGCGCTTGCGGTTGCTGCACTCGCCGTCGTGGACCATCCACATGTACGACTGCGAGCGCGTCAACATAGACGGCGTCTACATCTACACTAGCCAGCGCGACGGCGTGTGGGCCGACGGCATTGACCCGGACGGCTGCCGCGACGTACACATCAACAACTGCACCATCGAGACCGGTGACGACTCGATTGTGTTTTACTCCTACACCATCTACGGCCCGGCTCTGCCGTGCGAGAACATCACCGTCACCAACTGCCGGCTGTCGTCGTCGTCCAGCGCCATCAAGTTCTGCGACTGCAACTTCAACGTCATCCGCAACATCACCATTGACAACTGCGTCATCACCAACTCCAACCGCGGCATTGCCTTCATGGTCTTCGACGGCGGCGTGCTCGAGAACATCGCCATCAGCAACATCACCATCGAGTGCAAGCGCTTCGACTGGTTCTGGTGGGGCGACGGCGACCCGCTGCACTTCAACCTGATCCAGCGCAGCGAGCTGCACCTGAACTGGGATAAGAGCACCGAGCCGCCGGTGGGCAAAATGCGCAACATTCTGCTCTCCAACATCATCGCCCACGGCCCCGGCCCCAGCCTGATCCACGGCAGCGTCAACTCGCCGCTCGAAAACATCACCTTCGACAACGTGCGCCTGACCATAGACGCCGACCCCGACTCGCCCTGGCAGAAAGACCCCACCGCCCTCACCATCGAGAACGCCCGCAACATTAGCCTGCGCGACTGCGAGATCGCCTGGGCCACGCCATCGCAGCCGCATTGGGGCAGCGCCCTGGTGGTCGAGAACGTGACCGGCCTGCGGCTAGACGGCGTCTCAGCCGGCCCGGCCCCCACTGGCTCGGCCGCGCCCGCCGTCGTCCTCAAGAACGTCGCCTCGGCGGTGGTCACCAACAGCACCGCCCAGGCCGGCACCGGCACTTTCCTAAGCATCGAGGGCGCGGCCACCCGCGCTATCCTGCTGCACGGAAACGACCTGCGCCAGGCCGCCGTGGGTGTCAGCCGTGCCGCCGAGGTGCCGGCCGATGCGGTGGAAAACGGCTAGACCGGGCCGAATCAAAATCGGCGGCGCTGCACTGGGCCTGAGCCTGGCGAGCGCCGCCGATTTTTTTAAGCCGCCTGCCGCTTATTGTTGCAGCACCAGCACCCAGTCCGACAGCGTCGGATGGATCGGTATCCGCCAACTGCCATCGGCGCGTGGCTGCACCGGCCCCAGCGGGTGCTCCGCCCCGGTGCGCGGGTCCCAATAGAACGCGGTGTAGTGGGCGTCGGCCTCGATTTTTTGCACCGTCAGGATCGTCTCGCCCCACATCGGGCCGTACATGTAGATCACGCGCACCTGGCCGGGGATGCCGGCCGCGAACGGCCATTCGGTGTGCTCGGGCGAGCCGGCCGGGTCCACCCAGTCTTGATGCGGCTCGAAGCGCCACCACTCGTAGCGCTCCAACAGGCGCTTGCCCAGCGCCAGGTGGGCCGACCCCGGCAGTTGGGCGGCCTCGTCCCACGGCAGGTGGCCCCAGGTGGCCCCGTGCGGCGACGCCCCGTAGGGCTGCTCGCGCGTGTTCATCTGCCACAGGCCGTTCGCGCCGTAGGTGTGGCCGGCCGCCCCGCTCAACACCGCCGACCAGAACGTGAAGCGCTGCACCTCTGCGCCGGAGTAGTGGAGGATGCCCTCGTAGCTCACCTCGTCAATCAGCGCCGGCATAATTGGCTCGTGTTTGTACTCGCGCTGGATTTGGGTCACGCTCGCCACCAGCGTCTCCGGGCCGCCGTGCGCCGGCTGGATGAGGTTGACCGCCAGCATCCCTTCCGCCTGCACCCGGTCGCAAATCTCCTGGGCCGAGTGCAGCGTCAGCGGGTGATGATAGGGATCAAGCTGCTTGATGTAGCGCCCGACCTCGATCCACCCCTCCACTTGCGTGCGGATGTCGGCCTCTTTGTCTGCGGAGAGGTAATAGGGCATGGCCGCCTCGCCCGCCAGGCACCACACCACCGGGTAGGCGCCCCAGCGCGCGATCATGTTGCGCCAATGCTGCTTGATCTTGCGGATGCCCATCTGCGGCAGGTAGTAGCCCCAACTGCCCACAATGCACGGCACTAGCCCCGACTGCACCAGCCAGCTCACGCGCAGATCGGCCTGGTCAAAGTAGGCCGGGTTCAGGCGGGCATAGTCCGCCTCCCAAGGGTAGCCGGCCTCGTTCGCGCCGCGTGGGTCGAAGCCCGGCATGTCCGGGTATAGCCCGGCCACAATCTGAATCAGCGTAAAGCCCTTGCCGGTCCGGTCGGCGCTCAGGCTCTGAAAGCCCTCCGGCCACTTCAGGCGCTGGCAGAAGCCCATCCACCAGGTGTCGCCCAGCCAGAAGAAGGGCGTGCCGTCGGCGTGTTCCAGCGTGCGGCGCGAGGCCGCCACCCGCAGCGGCCCATGCTGCAATAGCGCGTTGCCGCCGGTGTACGGCCGGGCTTCTAATGCCAGCGCCTGCCCGTGCAGATCGGCGTTGCCCGCGTCGCTGCACTCGGTCTTGATTTGATAGGCGCCGGGTTGCGGCGGCGCAAAGCGCACGCGCCACTGGCCCCCACCTGACCAGAAGGCCGGCACACGCCAGCTTTGGCCGTCTGGCCCGGTCACCACGGCGTCTAGCTCAACCGCGTCGAACGGAGCAGCGTACGGCTGGCTCGAGCGATAGCTCCACTCGCTGACTTCGTGCTGAGTGCCAAACAAGGTCTTGACCACGCGCTCAACCTCCAGCGGCCGGTGCGTCTGCCGGCCGCGTACTAGTGGATATGGGTGAATAGCAAAGAATAGAAGCGAAGCCGGTAATCGTCAATCTGCGCCAGTGGCAACGGATGGGCTTCGCCCAAAGTCCGCTACGCGTGCCCTAAAGGATGCTTCGCTAAAACGGATATGCTATGGTTTAGCCAGGGCCAGCGGATACTGGCCACGCGTTTTCAAGCTGACAGCCCTAACCAAACCGCCCACGTTTTAGACTCTTTAGACGCTTTATGCCCGTCTGCCCTAGCGCAGCCTCCCCCGAGTCCCCTTTTTCACTCGCCCCTGCGATCCAAACGGAATTGCTTTCAGATTGCTTCGGCGTTTCGGACCAAGGTGTGTTATACTTAACTTAATTAACCGGCTTCGCGACCAAACGGCCGCCAATCCCGCTAACGGACTGGCGGCCGTCTTTGTTCCAAGAGCCCCTGCCCAGGAGAGTCAGCATGAACGAAAAGCTTTACGTCGGGAACCTGTCATATTCGACCACCGAGGCCGATCTGCGTGAGCTGTTCGCTCAGGCCGGGACTGTCAGCAGCTGCGAGCTGATCAAGGACCGCGACAGCGGTCAATCGAAGGGCTTCGCCTTCGTGACCATGGCCTCGCAGGCCGAGGCCGAGAAGGCTACCACCATGTTCAATGGCAAGTCGTTTGGCGAGCGCGCCCTGACTGTCAACACCGCCAAGCCGCGCGAAGAGCGCCGGCCGGGCGGCGGCAACGATCGCGGTGGGTCGCGCGGCGGTAGCGGCGGCCGGCGTTTCTAGACGAAACGCACGGCACCAATCCTTGTCAGTTTTAGGAGGATGCCATGCCGTTTAGCGTCAACGAACGAGTTGTCTATCCGACTTTCGGCGTCGGCCGCATCACCGCCCTGGTGACCAAGAGCTTTTTCGACGCCGAAAGTCAGGTGTACTACGAAGTGAAGGGTGAGCACAGCACTGTCTGGGTGCAAGTGGATGAATCCAGCGCCCGCGGCCTGCGCCGCTTGACGCGCCCCGAAGAGCTGGCGGCGTTTCGCGATGTGCTCCGCGGCAAGCCGGTGGCGCTCAACCCCGACTTTCGGCAGCGCCAGCGTGACATGCGCAGCCGCCTGAAGCTGGGCACCCTGCACGACATCTGTGAAGTGGTGCGCGACCTGAGCGGCCACAGTTGGCCCAAGGCCCTCTCCGGGTACGACGCCGAAGCGCTTCGCAAGAGCGCCGGGGCGCTGACCCAAGAGTGGGCCGCCGCCGATAACATCTCGGTGGCCGACGCCAACGCCGAAGTCAACGGCCTGCTGCGCGAAGCCCGCCAGACCTACTCGGTCTAGCGCGCCGACCGCACCCAACCGATACGTTCGCCACGACGCGGCGGTTCCCAACGGAACCGCCGCGTTTTGTTTTGCCCGCCGCCCTCAGCCCAGGTCGGCCACGCGGATCGGCTGGCCGTCCTGCGCGCTGGAGCGGTAGGCGGCCTCCAGCAGCTCTACCACCCGCGCCCCCACCGTGCCGGGGCAGCCGTTCGCGGCCTGGCCCAGGATGACATCCACCAGGTTGGCGGCGGTGGCGAACTTGGGATAGCGGTCGTCGGGCGGCAGCGGGCCATAGTCGGCCTCCGTGCCGTCGTGGTGGCGCACATGCAGCGTGCCAGCGCCTTGGTTCAGGCGCAGATAGCCCTTCTCGCAGTAGATGTTGATCTCTAGCTGCCCGCCGTCGCCCGTCCCCAGGTTGCCGGTGCTGCTCAGGACGCCGATCGCGCGCTGGCCGTTCGCCGGCTCGAAGCGCACATTGATCGCGTCAATCACATCTACCGCCACTTCCCAGTTGTCCATGAAGCTGGTCACCAGCTCGGCCTTTAGCCCGGTCACGAAGAACAGCGCCCCGGCCGCGTGCGTCATCTGCAAATGCCCCTGCCCGCCGCCCGAGAGCTTGGGGTCGGCATAGGCGCGCCCCGGCCCGGTGACGGTGTATTGCATGATCGGTTGGTAGGCCTGGTCGTTGCCGCGATAGAACTCGATCACCATCGAGGCAAACAGCACGCTCACCAACTGGATCGCGCCCAACTGGCCGGACTGCATCACGGTCCGCGCCTGGCGCGTGATGGCGGTGTAGTTCCACGGGTAGCCGACGATCAGCTCCCGGCCGCGCTCCTCGGCCAGCCTGGTCAGCGTGTAGGCGTGGGCGGCTTCCAGCACCATCGGCTTTTCAAGCAGCACATGCACCCCGGCCTCCAGACAGGCCTTGGTGATCTCGTAGTGCGAGGTGTGGTTGGTGGCGACGATCACGCCGTCGAGCTGTTCGGCGGCCAGCATGGCGTGATAATCTTCATACGTCTGGATGGGGCCAAAGACGCTGGCAGCCCGCGCCAGGGCCTCGGCCGAACGGTCGCACAGCGCCACCAGCTCGGCTTGCGGGTTCGCCAGCAGGCCGGGGATGTGGGTGCTGGTGGTCCACCAGCCGATGCCGATAATGCCGATCCGTGCTTTGGAGGTAGCCATCGTGACCTCTGGGGCCAAAATTAGGACCGGGGCCGGTTACACCACCGAGTCGAACAGGTACTTATGCACGACTTCTTCGCGCACCTCGATGCCCAGGCCGGGCTTGTTGAGCACCGGCACCCACCCACCCTGCTGCACAATCGGCTCAGTCACCAGCTCGAATTGCAGCGGGCTGGGCAGCGGCTTGAGTTCAAAGACGATGTAGTTGGTGGCCGTGGCCGTCAGGTGCACGGCCGCCGCCGTGTTGATGGCGCTGCTCCAGGTGTGGGGGTTGAAGAACAGGTGCGCCGCCGTCGTCATCTCGATCACCTTTTTGACGCCGGTGATGCCTTCCACCCGGCCCGGGTCTACCAGGTAGATGTCGGCCACGCCCAGATCAATCAGGCGCTTGTAGCCGGCCGGGGTCCACTCGCGCTCGCCGGTCGCCACCTGGGTCTGGATGGACTCGCGCAGGTGCTTGTAGGCTTCCAGGTTGGTCGGCTGAAACGGGTCTTCGATCCAGCGCAGGCCGTACTTCTCGAACTCGCGCGACATGCGCACGCCCATCGCGTAGTCCCAGCGGGTTTTCTTGCCCAGGTCTACCATGAAGTCTACGTCTGGGCCAATCGCCTCGCGCACCGTGCGCACGTAGGCGATGTCGCGCTTCTCGTCCAGGCCCAGCGCTGCCTCGCCGGTCTTGCCGAAGCCGACCTTGACGGCCGTGTAGCCGGCGGCGGCGTGGTCGGCCAGTTCCTTGGCTAAGTCGTCCAGGCTGGCCTGAGAGGGATGCGTGCTGGCGCAGGCCCGCAGCCGGTCATGCACCTTGCCGCCCAGCAGCGTGTGGATCGGCACGCCCAGCGCTTTACCCTTGAGGTCCCACAGGGCAATGTCGAGCGCGCTGATGGCGAAATTCGCCAGGCCGGTGTCGCCGTACCACCAGCAGTGGTCTTTCAGCAGCGTGTGGAGCGCGATGTTCTCGGTCGGGTCGCGGCCCAGCAGCGCCGGCCCGAGGCCCTGCTCGATGAGCACCTTAACCGCCAGCGCGGCTTCGGGCCACTGTGAAATACACTCGCCCCAGCCCACCAGGCCATTGTCGGTCTCGATCTTCGCCAGAGTCACATGCCGCCAGTTGAGGCGGTCGTTGGGTTCCTGGTAGCGCAGCGGATAGGCCGTAATTTTCTTGATTTGCATGTCTGAGCCTTATAGGGGTCAGGGCATCACGGCCCCGCCGTTGACATCCACAATCGCGCCGGTCATGTACGAGGCGGCGTCGGAGGCCAGGAACGCGATCACCTGCGCGATCTCGGCCGGCTCGGCCAGGCGCTTGAGCGGCACCTGGCTGACGGCCGTGTCGAGCGAGGCTTGCGGCAGGTTGGTCATCAGGCGCGTGTTGACCGTGCCGGGCGCGATGCAGTTGACCAGGATGTTATCGGGCGCGAAGTGGCGCGCAAACGCCTTGGTCATGGACATGATGCCGGCTTTGCTGGCGCTGTAGACCGTGGCGTTGAAGATGCCGCCCGTGCGCCCGCCGGTCGAGCTGACGTTGACGATCCGCCCCCAGCCGTTGGGTTTCATGGCGTTGCCGGCCTCGCGCGACAGGAAGAACACCGACTTGAGGTTGGTGTCCATGATCTGGTCGTAGCTCTCTTCGGTCATGGCGTCAATCGAAATGCGCGGGCAGATGCCGGCGTTGTTCACCAGAATATCCAGCCGGCCAAAGTGGCCCAGCAGCCCCTTGACCATCGCCTGGATTTCGGAGAGCTGCGTGATGTCGTGCTTGATGGCGATGGCCGTGGCCCCGCCCGCCTTCAGCCGCTCCGCCTCAAGCTCGGCCTGCGCCAGGTCAATATCGCACAGCACCACGCTCGCGCCGGCGTCGCACAGCGCCTCGGCCGCCGCCAGGCCCAGCCCGCGCGCCGCGCCGGTGACCAGCGCCACCCGGCCAGCCGCGCTCCCGGCGCTCATGCCCCCGGCATTCACGCCGCCCCCGCATTGGCGCGCAGCAGGTCGCGCAGCAGCACCGTCTCGGAGACGTTGTCCACCTCGTTGCAGTGTTCCCAGTCCACCCACACGTACTCGACGCCGACGTAGCCGGGGTAGTGCGCGGCCTGCATCGCCCTGAGCACACGCGGGTAGTCAATGGTGTTCTCTTGGAACTTGGCCTGCAACCGGCCCGGCCGCGCTCCGCGCGCGTGGAAGTGACTGGCGTACGGGATCAGCGGCTCGCACTCGTCGTCGCTGATGCCCTGCGAGGTGAAGTGGGTGTAGTCCAGCGTCAGGGTCAGCC
>Ga0163152_10008868_pt1 | contig 10628 bp, 9 predicted proteins | sample OliLakLV19MP8IB2_FD_148635 | JGI IMG/M metagenome (GOLD analysis project Ga0163152, IMG submission 148635) | Freshwater microbial mat bacterial communities from Lake Vanda, McMurdo Dry Valleys, Antarctica - Oligotrophic Lake LV.19.MP8.IB-2 | ecosystem: Environmental > Aquatic > Freshwater > Lake...
GCGTATATGCGCCGATCGCACCTTCCACTTCCAACTCCTTGACCGGTCCCGGGCTTCTGTTGCTAACGACGACCTCGTGCCCGCCGCGCACCAGGCGCCGCGCCATGTTGGCTCCCATCCGTCCTAATCCAATTATGCCGATTTGCATTTAAATTTCCTTTCCTGGTTGGGTGCATCAAAATCAATTATGGCAACGACTTCAGATAACTATCCATGGCTAGCGCCGCCTTACGCCCCGCCGCGACGGCAGTCACAATCAAGTCAGGACCACGCACATCATCACCGGCTGCATATACGCCTCCCAACGTGGCTACTCCTGTCTCTTCAGATTCAACTTCAAAAATGCCAGGTTTTCTCGTCTTCAATTCCGGCGTCTTGGACGGAATCAACTGATCACCGCTGTAACCAATTGCAAGGATTACGATATCGGCTGGTATGGTGAAATTTGATCCCGGGATTGGGATGCGGATGCGGGACGGCAAGCGTTGTTCGGGTTGATGCGCAGGCTTGGATCTCATCCGCTGCATTTCAATTTGGCGAACGTGACCTTGCTCATCACCAATAAAACGAATTGGATTTGCCAGAAATTCGTAATGGACGCCTTCTTCCTTCGCATGCTTGGAATCCTCCTCCCGTGCCCTCATCTCCGTTTCGGTACCCCGGTAATAACCCACTACGACGCCATCTGCAAAGCCATGCTGGACTTGCAAACGACGGGCCGTGCGAACACAGTCGGTGGATGTATCACCGCCGCCAATCACAACAACGGTCTTGTCAATTTCAGGTAGACCTTTTAATCCTTCTGGCAAGTCGTCCAACGGCAAATTGCCGCGCACCAGAAACTCCGTTGCCTGATAGACACCTTTCAAATCCTCGCCGGGCAATTTAATCGCTCGGCCAACGGGTGTGCCGATACCAAGAAAAACGGCGTCGTATTGCTGGTGGAGATCATCCACTTGAATATCCCGCCCGACGCGCGTGTTGCAGATGAACTTCACACCGATAGATTCGAGGTGGGCGATTTTGGCTTGCACGATATCTTTATCAAGTTTGAAACTTGGGATGCCATAATGAAGCAATCCCCCGGGTTTTGGCCACTCTTCGTAGACAACAACCGTATGCCCGTGAGTGGTCAACTGCTCTGCCACGGCAATGCTGGCGGGACCACTTCCGACGACCGCCACACGACGACCCGTCGCTGACTCCATTGACGGGGTGGGGAATCCACTTTGGTTGCGCTGCGAGTCGGCGCAAAAAGCCTCCAGTTTTCCAATATTGACCGGGCGGTCATATCCGGCAACAGTGCAGGAACCTTCGCACAAGGCTTCTTGTGGACAGAGTCGCCCGCACACTTCGGGAAAATTGGATGTCAGGCGGAAAATATTGGCAGCCTCATCATATTTGTTTAGTTCAATGGCGATCAAAGCTTTGGGGATGTTGTTATGAAGCGGGCAACCTAAAATGCAAGGTTCGGTGGCAGGGCAGTGAATGCAGCGTGTTGCTTCAACCACTGCTTGTTTTTCGTCATAGCCCGTAAATACCATTTGAAAATTTTTAAGCCGCTCAGAGGGTGGTTGCTCTGGCGGCGGTCCCGGTGGAATATGAACACGGTCTTTACGACTGGGATCAAGGGAAATTGTTTCCGGATTATCCGATTCGTGCTTTGGGAACAGTAAAAAGTTATCCATTTTTTCCTTTCTAACAATTGAATCTTTTATGCATATCTTAGGGTAAAGTCAGCCCCAATCCTTCCAGAGACTTCTGTGTTGACTCATAACTGGCATGAATAATGCCTGTAATTCCCAAGCTTTGAGCCACCTCAACGAACATCGCCCGGTCATCAATGTAAACAACTTGTTCCGGGCGCGTTTGAGCAATGTCCAATGCAATTCTGTATATGTCGGTATCTGGCTTTCGGTAATGAACAAAGCACGATGAAACAAAGAAGTCTATGAATGTGCCCAGTTTGAATTGTTCGACACGATAGACTGTCAGTTCGCGCCCCTCATTGCTGACAGCCGCGACTTGAAGTTTGTATTGAGTCTTGAGCTTGCGCATCAATTCAAGCATCTCGGGAAAAGGTTGCGACTGTGCATACATAAATGCCTTAAACTCTTCGCGTGAGAACGAACGCTCTTGATAAAAAACAACCCTATTCAAATATTCGTCCAAGCTGAGCTTGCCTTCTTCATATGTGTCAAAGGTCAGGTGATGGCGCTCATCCATCTCTTTGTAGTCCAGAGCGAATTTTTCAGCGGCGCGAGTTCGAATGCCGCGATCCCAGCCATTTGTGAGCAAGACACCGCCGATATCAAGGAATAGGGTTGTGATTGGGGGTAACTGTGCCATCATCCCACTTCCTTTACCTTTAGTGCAGCCTCGAGAGCATCCTGTAAAGCCAGTAAACCTTGGTTTACATTGGGCCCAAGATGGATACGTCCTACCCGCCGGCCGTGTTTTCGCAGCGCTTCCAAATCACCCAATGCCTCGGCGCGCTTGAATATGCCAAAAGTGTATGCCGCACCCGGAATAGGTATATCTTTTGCATCATCGGCCGTCAGTTGCAGGAACAATCCCGTGTTCGGGCCGCCCTTATGGAACTGGCCCGTGGAATGCAGGAAGCGAGGACCATAACCCAGGGTGGTTGGGAGGTGTAGACCATCTTGGATCAGCCTACGAAGATCTTGTAGGGTTTGTTGGTTGGCCGAATTCTCGCCGAGATAAGCCATCAAGGCGAGATAATCTCCCGGGCGGCCTTGAGCTAGGAACTGTCTCAGGATATCTTCGGCAGTGGACGCCGCCTGCTCGAAATAGAGGCTCAAGTGGGCTTCGGTGAGCGACGGTTTCTCTTCCGGTAATCTTCCCTGGCTGCCAACCATCGCCAGCAGGCGGTTGGTATTGTCCTTGCTTTCCTGGACATTGGGCTGATTAAAAGCATTGATGCCCAGGATCGCTCCGGCCGTGGCAGTAGCAATTTCCCAACGGAAGAATTCCTGTCCGAGGTCGAGAAGATCGTCCATATAAATGGTGATGACGGGTTGGCCAGCTTCGCTCAAGCGGGACACGCTTTGTTCCAGTGCTTTATCCGTTGTATCTTTCATGCGGATGTAGACAAAGATCCGGTCATCTCCATATTCATTTGGTTTGCCGACTGGTTCACCCGCCACTGGTAGGAGACCTGTGCCTTCTTTCCCGGTGCTTTCGGCCAGGAGCTGTTCCAGCCACATTCCCAATGGAGCAAGCGACTCTTGAAGAATGAAGGTCACCTTATTTCGTTTGTGGTTTTTAGCCAACTCACCCAGCGCCGCTCCAAGCATCAATCCGGGATTTTCCTGTGCTCGAATGCCTGGAGCACAGGCATGGCTCATGCGCAGGGCACGCTCCAGGAGTTCATTAACGTCAATTCCCATCAAGGAAGCCGGAACCAGACCGAAGTAGGATAGGGCGGAATAGCGCCCGCCGATATCCGCAAAATTAAGGAATGTCTTCCGATAATTCCGGCCCTGTGCCAGCTTTGCCAGGCTCGTCCCAGGGTCGGTAATCACACAGAAATTTTCACCGGCGCGCTCACCTTTGATCTCTTTTACTTTCTGATAGAAATATTCTCCAAAAGCAAGCGGCTCTGCGGTTGTCCCTGATTTACTGGCTACAATGAAAAGAGTCTTTTCCAGTGGGAGCGAATGCTCAATCTCCAGAATGGTGGCCGGGTCTGTGGAATCCAAAACCGTCAGGGGGAAAGCGCCATCCACAATGGGGAACGTACGCGCGAAGACCAACGGGGTCAGGCCACTCACTCCATCCTGATCGATCAATCCCTGGAGTTCACCATTTTCGAGGGCATTGCGCCGTAGATAGTCCAGCCAGACGCTCTGCCCAAAACTTTCCAAAACCAATAATGGATTTTTGTTCATTTTATTTGCTCCTTACATTCGATAGCGGCCACTTTTGCCAGGCGCCGTTCAAAGCGTTCAGTCTTTTCATAGCGAGCCGCAAGATAGATTTGGATTATTTCCCAGGCTAGAGCAAAGGAAATCACGCGCCCGCCCAGACACAAGAGATTCATGTCATCATCTTCGACGCCTTGATGGGCGGAAAAACTTTCGTGGATCAGGGCTGAACGGACGCCAGGGATCTTGTTGGCAGTGAAGCTGGCGCCCACTCCGCTGCCACACATTGCTATGCCGCGCTCTACTTCACTTTGCGCGACCGCCCTGGCCAACGGAATGACAAAGTCCGGATAATCATCTTCGGGATTCAAAGTGTAAGCGCCGAAATCGCGCACCTCGTGCCCAGAATCGCGTAGCGCCTTCAAGATAGGTTCTTTCAAGATATAGCCACCGTGATCGGTTGCTAAGCCAATAAGCATTGTTACCTTCTTTCTAAAACCATCAGGATTTTTTCTGTAGTTTTAATACAGTAAGAACCTGCTGAACAACATGATCGACACTAAAACCGTACTCACGCATGACTGTCTCACCCGGAGCCGATGCGCCAAAGCGATCCACCCCGATCACTGCTATTCCCGCCCCAACATACGGACGCCAGCCTAGAGATACTCCCGCTTCGATGGCAAGCATGGGGACATCCGGAGGTAGTACCGCTTCTTTATATTCGACCGGTTGTGCGTCGAACAAATTCCAACAAGGCAGGCTGACAACGCGTGCTCTGATACCCTGCGTCTCCAGTTTCTCACGCGCCGCGAGAGCCAGTGGAACTTCAGAACCCGTGGCGATCAAGGTAATATCTGGAAGAGTGCTTCCGTTTGCATCTGCAAGCACGTATCCTCCTGAGCGAACGCCAAGCGGGAGTTGCGTGTACTTCTTCAAATCAAGGATTGGCAGATTCTGACGGGTGAGGATTAGCGCGACTGGACCATCTTTATGCTCGATGGCGATCCGCCAGGCAGCGGCAGTTTCGTTCGCATCGGCCGGGCGGATGACCAGCATATTTGGAATGGAACGCAATCCCAACAGTTGTTCGACCGGTTCGTGCGTGGGACCGTCTTCTCCAAGCGCGATGCTGTCATGCGTAAAAACATAGGTCACGTGCAGACCCATTAAAGCCGCCAAACGCATCGGAGGGCGCATGTAATCTGAGAAGATCAGAAAAGTGGATCCAAAAGGAAGCGTGCCGCCATGAGCCGCCATGCCATTAATGATCGACCCCATGGCGTGTTCACGGATACCAAAATGGAGATTATTGCCGGAGTAACTCCAACCGCCTCCGACAGAACCTTGGGAGTCATACATCGTTTCCTGGCGGCCTTCGAAGTCGCCCTCCTCTGCCAGAGCCGTATGCGTGGATGGGTCCAAGTCCGCCGAGCCGCCGATAAATGTGGGCAGCTTGGATGCAATGCCATTCATTATTTTGCCCGATGCTACACGCGTGGCCATACCTTTTGTGTCGGGTAAGAACTCTGGAATATCCATGTCCCAGCCTTGCGGTAATTCCTCCTGCATCATTCGACGCAACTCCTGTGCCAAATCTGGATAGAACTGCGCGTACGCGGAGAATCGTTTATCCCAATTCGTTTCATATTTCTTTCCTTTGTCTACGGCTTTGCGGAAATTCGCCAAGGCAGACTCAGGGATATAGAACGATGGCTCGAGCGGCCAACCAAGATTTTGCTTGGTCAGTATTACCTCAGCCTCGCCCAACGGAGAACCATGCGCTTCATAAGTATCCTGTTTATTGGGTGAACCAAATCCCAGATGAGTCTGAACGAGGATGAGCGAGGGACGGGCTTTTACCTGGTGCGCGCGCTTGATGGCGCGTTCAATCGTTTTGAGGTCATTTCCATCTGCTATGGATTGAGTATGCCAGCCATATGCCGCGAAACGTTTTTTTACATCTTCTGTGAAAGTGAGATCTGTTGCCGCTGAAAGAGTGACATGGTTGTTATCATATAAACAGATTAATTTTCCGAGTCGTAAATGACCTGCCAAAGAAGCCGATTCAGATGCCACACCCTCCATTAAATCCCCATCGCTGACAAGGCTATATGTATAATGATCGATGATTTTATGTCCAAGCTGGTTATAACGGGCGGCTAGAAATGCTTCTGCCATTGCCATTCCAATGGCATTGCCAAATCCCTGACCAAGCGGACCGGTCGTCACTTCGACTCCGGGTGTAATGCCTCGTTCAGGATGCCCGGGCGTCATACTGCCCCATTGTCGAAATTGTTTAATCTGGTCGAGCGAAAGATCATAACCCGTCAGATGAAGCAGACTATATAACAACATCGATCCATGTCCTGCGGATAGAACAAAGCGGTCACGGTTAAACCATTGGGGATTACCGGGGTTGTGTTTGAGAAAGCGCGTCCACAAGATATAAGCCATGGGCGCCGCACCCATGGGCAAGCCGGGATGTCCGCTGTTTGCTTTTTGAATCGCATCTATCGCTAAAAAACGAATCGTATTGATCGATAATTTATCCGAGTCAATGGGTGAGGATATTTTTGAAATATCTTTACTCATTTTTGTTTTCCTTTCTCAAGTTGCAGCTTGGCATGACGCTGCCTTTCACTCCGCAATCTCGGCCTCATTCATCAGCAACTTGCGAACCGACTGCAATTCTTTACGGCGAGCCTGATCTACTTCCGGGTAACTCATCCCAAGTCCATTCAGCGTTTCGATGATAATTTTGGAAACAATTAAACGGGCATTATCCTTATCATCGGCGGGGACGACATACCAGGGTGCTTCGTTTGTGCTGGTTGCGCTCAGGCATTCCTGGTACGCCTCCTGGTAATTTTCCCAAATTTTTCGCTCTTGGATGTCAGCCAAGCTGAATTTCCAGTTCTTGTCTGGCTCATCAATCCGCGCCAGAAAACGTTTGCGCTGTTCGTCTTTTGACAGGTGCAGGAAGAATTTGATGATGCGGGTTCCGTTTTGATGGAGATGGTGCTCCAAATCTACGATGGAACGATAGCGCTCTTTCCAAACAGCCTGCTCGTCGAGCAATTCATCTGGGAGACCCTGACTGTGGAGAATCTCCGGATGGACACGGACGATAAGCACCTCCTCGTAGTAGGAGCGATTGAAGATGCCAATGCGCCCGCGTTCAGGTAAACGGCAGGTCGTGCGCCAGAGAAAATCATGTTCAAGTTCTTCGGCGCTGGGCTGTTTAAAGCTGAAAGCCTGAACACCTTGCGGATTGACACCGGACATGACGTGCCGGATAGCGCCATCCTTGCCGGCAGCGTCCATACCCTGGAAAATCAGCAGCAGTGCATAATGGTTGGAGGCGTAATGCAAGCGTTGCAGCGAACTCAACTCATCAACGTGTTCTTCCAGAAGTTTTTTATAGCCTTTCTTCGATTTGAAAAAGGGCTTCACAATTGTTGGCCACCCCTTGAGTTCAACCTTTTTTCCGGGTTGCACACAGAAATCCTTTGACTTGATTTTCATTTTCATCCTTTCGGTCAGGTTGGCCGCGATGTTGGTCGCGTCTGTATTCAATTAGATATGAGTATAAAATTACATCCAGCCAATCATAAGAACAACAAAGACCAAATACAGACCGACGATAATTGCACCGGCCATTCTATTGAGACCTCTATTGAAATACAGAAGAACCAGGGCTGTAACTGTTGTGCCTACAAGCCACCAGACTGAAAAGATATTTCGTTCCGACAACGGAGCGAAACTCAATATTGCCGCAGGAACACATATTCCAAATAAGATATTCAGGGTATTACTATTCAGAGATTCGCTCATTACGGCTGCCCCCCTTTGACCTAGAGCCAGCCTGATAGATGTTATGACATTGGGGATGCCGGTCAAGGCAGCAAGAATAAGCATGCCCACGATAGCTGTGCTTATTCCCCATGCACTGCTTAAGAAAATCGCTGAACGAACCATTCCCATGCTTGTTACTATGATAGCGATCAGAGCAAGCCCTCCCATCCATGCCCAGGACCATGATTTCGATATAACCATTTTAGGTTCGCTTGAAGCATGGCGAGTCTGAGCGATCACTACGATCAAAAACGCGTAAACTTTCTCAGGCAATCTCCATTTTTTGATCTGATCGGGTTTTAGGCTGGAAACGATGATATAGGGAACCAACAAAAGCATCAATAACATAAGACTAACCGGGGCTGAAATAAATCTGAAGACCAATAAAACCAGTACCAGGATTACCATTAACGAAGCCACACCGTTGAAAATAATGCCCTGCCTTTTTACAAGCAGTCTCCCCGCAATCAAGGCGCTTAGCCCCAATAAGGCGGCCAGGTTGAAAATGCTGGATCCGATGATAATGCCCACGCCAATATCATGCTGTCCAACCAATAAAGCGGTGACTGCCGATGAAATTTCAGGGGTGTTTGCGGCTAATGCAGCAATCATGCCTAGTAACCCTCCTGATAAGCGGAAGCGCGTTCTAAGCGTTACAATACTTCCGCCTAAAATGAAACTGGATATTGTCATCAAGACAAAACATACAGAAAAAATGCTTATCGCCGATACTATTGTCAATCTACGCCTCTCTCTACGTTTTGTCCGAATTCCACTTCCAATTCCGAATTTCCGGCAGGTCCTCGCCGTTTCTGTCGATGCACGACGTATGATCGATTTTGCAATACTATTCCCTCTTCTCCCCTGGGCGCAAAGCAAGTTCGGCTTCAAACGCTTCGCGCACGCTCGCCAACCTCGCGTCGATCCTCGCACAGTCATGCGCGGACTCAAGGGTGCGCTCAGCAAGTTCGGCTATCCATTGCACTTGATCGCGAAGCGCCCGCCGCCGTTCTGGCCTGTCAGTCAGACCGATGATGATTTGCAGCGCGCCGAGCATCCGCAACATGATGGCGAGATCGCCGTTGGCATTGCTTCGAATTTGGTCGAATGCTTCCGCCAGCAGGCTTTCGAAACCGGCTTCTTTTGCAATCACCCGCAGTTCGCCTTCCTCGTAGCGATGTGATGATGGGATTTGCCGGGGTGCCAGGCGCGCCAGTATCGTCGACAGATAATCCACGCACGTTACGGCTGTTGTCGTGTCGTTGATGCCGGGCGAGAGTGCTTTCAATGCCACATCCACGATCTGTCTGATGCCGAAGTCCGCGTCCTGTTCCACTGAGCGGTAGGGGCTGATGTTAAACGTTTCCTGAAGGGCGGTGATCGTCTCCTGGTCCGGCTCTTCTTCCAGAGAGAGTGAGACCAGCGTAGTGTTCTGAACAACGAAATCGCCGATGCCGTACTCCATCCGCACGATGGTCTTCTTGTCCTTCGCCAAACGCAGGAGCCCTGCGTTATCCACGCCCTGGATATAGCCGCTCTCCCTGGACGGGACGCCACGCCAGTTCAGCCCGGCCAGAGAGAGCAGCGTTTGGTCATCATCGTCTTTGTCAGGCTCTTGTCCGAGTTTTTCAGGAAAAAGCCGGTCAATGGCCGCGATGGTTTCCTGGGCGACCGAGGCGATGATGCTGGAAGCCTGGATGGAAGAGGCGATATGATGAATGAAGAACATAAGGGCGCCGACGCCTCCGAGCGCCATCACGAAGCCGAAGAAGACCGCCAGGTTTGGGACAAATGCGTCGACGCCATCGCGAATGGTGCGCAACACGATCAGGCAATACGTGAAAATGCCGGCGAAGATCCCGAGCACGACCTGGGTGATCCTGCTGCGCATAAAGTTCCGCAGGATACGGGATGTATATTGGCTCGAAGCAAGCGCCAACACCACGAGGATCATGGAGAAGGTAACGCCAACCACGGTCATCATCGAACCGGCGATCGTGGACATCATGTCTCGCGCACCTTGCGCCCCAGCCCCAAACAGGCGCGGCCACTGGGCCAGCCATCGGTCACTCACGATGGAGTCTGCGCCGATCAATACAACCGCGAAGCCGATGCTGCCCATGACAATGAGCGAAGGCATAAACCAAAAGCTCGACCGCAGATTGCTCCAGAGTTGTTTAAACTTATTCATGGGCAAGACCCCACTTCCAGTTGCAGATTTCCGGCATGTCCTGGTGAAAGGCATTATCGAAACAAGCCACTTGTACCAAGTCGGGAAGCCGGCACTGAAAGGCCTCGGTCAGCAGGATCTCTTCTGGTAAATGTTCGGGATCGAAAGGCTGAAGTTGATGCAACTCCTCGACCATTTCTGCTGTGATTCGCTGTGGTTCGAAATACTTCGGTCCGCCATGCACCACGCGATGCCCCACAGCAGTCAACTCTCCGCGCTGAAAGCGTTTCTCGATCCAATCCATTAACTCTCCGACCACTGCTACGTGGTTCGCCGCAGTCGCCGGGCGGGAGAAATTGTCGGCCTTGTTCAAGCCTTTCACGATAAATCTGGAATCCTGCAGTCCAATCCGCTCAATTCTGCCTTCAAGGATGCGTTGAAGTAAGTTACCGACCTCGAAAAGCGCGAACTTGATGTTCGATGAGCCGCCGTTGATCGTCAGGACACAGGCTTTAGCTTGTTTCACTGATGGTCTCTCCATCTTTCCACAATCTCAAGAAAGGGTGCATATAGTGACGATTTCGAATCACCGCTGCCATTGGATTCGAGAGGACTCCAAAACGACTGCAACGCCATCGTGCTGTGATATGACTTGCGCTGCATAGTCCGTGGCTGGGCATGCTGTAGGTACCTGTGCCGTGCAGCTGTAGCTG
>Ga0163152_10008869_pt1 | contig 10628 bp, 8 predicted proteins | sample OliLakLV19MP8IB2_FD_148635 | JGI IMG/M metagenome (GOLD analysis project Ga0163152, IMG submission 148635) | Freshwater microbial mat bacterial communities from Lake Vanda, McMurdo Dry Valleys, Antarctica - Oligotrophic Lake LV.19.MP8.IB-2 | ecosystem: Environmental > Aquatic > Freshwater > Lake...
GTGGAAAGCCTGCTACCGCTGAATTCCGGCTTCATGCCGGCGAGGGGTATCCCTCTTAGGCGGAATGTGGGCTTAATTTATTTTGGGCAGTAAGGCGGTGAGTGCCCCGGTAGTAGTGTTGGCTCCCGACGTAGCTGTCTTGGGGATCTGTCAGGGAGGGTCTTTCGTCGCCGGGAAACGCCTTGGAGAGGATGAACACTTCCATGGCGAGGTCCACGGCTTCGCGCCAGACTTCGAGTTCACGATGTGAGGTAATTTTCATCGGCGCGCTGTCTCCCCGTCCCCACTTCCCCTGTCTTGTCCCCGTGTCTCACCCTCCCCAGCTCCCCTTCTCCCTTTCCTATGTGCCGCTTCCCTGCTTCGCTTTTCCGTCAGGCGATATTTTTGCAGCCGGCTGTTTGGCTTTTCCGGCAAGGTGTATTCCACGAAGCCAGCAGCCATGAGATCGGTGATAGCCTGCCGCAGGGCCCGGGTGATGGCCTTGTGGCCGATGGCCCTGGCGATTTCTGCCCGGGAGGCAGGCGCCCCGGCGAGACAAGCCATGATGCGCTGATGGACTGACTCTGACCCCCACTCTGGCCTCCACTCTGACCTCGACCGCCATGACTCTGACCTCGACTCTGACCCCCGGCGGGTTGTATCGTCCTTGGCGCTGGCTGCGACGGGACGGCGGATGATCTGGATCACCTGCCCCTGCTCCTGGCGAAACTCCGGTGGCGGAAGTCCCGCGGTGCGGCAGAGCTCAATCATGTCGAGCGTGCCCGTGCCGGCGCGCTCGATGTAGCGCGTCAGAAACATCGGCTCGGCGATCAGGGGATTGCGCGGGATGGAAGGGTGCGGGCGATGGAGCGCTTCTGCGGTCAATGGCGGAGGCAGTTCCCCGGGGTTCCAGATTTCGAGCCGGTCGGCGAAGAGCATCACTTGAACCGACGCATTCGAGGCGTAGTCGCGATGGGCGACGGCGTTGACGATCGCCTCAGAAACGGCGTCCGGCGGAAGCTCGTATTTCTCCGGCGCCTGATTGCTCTGGACGCGGGTGCCAACTTCGCGATCGAGCTTGGACAGGACGAAGTCCACCGCCTGATCGACGAGTTCAAACACGGTGCCGTTGAAACTGCTGTAGGCCGGGATCGGCTTGCGGATCTCCGTGCCGTGAAAGCGGAGACATTTGACGAAGGAAGTCGGCAGGAACCGCTGGGGCTCGTCGCCGAACAGCAGGACGGCGGCATGGCTGGGGTGATCGCCGTCGAGCAGGTTCAGGTGAACCAAGGCATCCTGCATCGGCGTCTCGGGCCCTAGAGCATAGCCGCGGCGGCTCTGGGCGAGACGCAGAAAGACTTCCACCTTCTTGAGCGAGAGATCGGCGAAGGTGGCCCGTGGGCAGGCGGCGGCATCAAAAGGCAGGGAGCGAATTTTACCCGTGCGCATCAAGTGGGCCACGAGGCTGGCGTAGAGACCCGACGTAAGCTCGGGCAGGGTCGAGAAGCGTCGGCGGACCACCTGGGCCGAAGCCCGGCGGATCAGCGCCTGCATCCTGGGATGGCGCGAGGCGTCGGAGGTGCCTTGGACAAAGACCAAGCGCTCCTTGCCGGCGGCGGTCGCGCGATCGAACTCGCGCTCGGTGGGAGAAAGGCCGGTCGTGTCCTCGATACCGTAGGTCTGGCCGAAGAGCCCGACGTACAGAGAGCAGCCGTCCACTTCGGCAAGATAGACTTGATCGGCCCGCTGATCCGAGGCGGGAATATCCTCAAAAAGAAAGACATCAAAGAACTGCGACAGCAGCGGGTCATTTTGCACAAAGCTCTTCAGTGCGCGCCGCTCCGCCTCCAACTCCTTTTGCACGGAGCTGACGAAGATGCGGGCGCGGGCGTTGACCGAAGCCATGGATGTCAGGAAATGATGACCGGACCGTCCTTGAGCTTCGATTCTATGCTGGTGCGCGCCGCAGCGAGCCACCGGTCAAGTTCCGCGGAGTTGCGAAGGGTAGCCGAGGGCAGGGAAACATGCTGGGCCTTGGGCTCGAGCAGGCGTGCGGCCTCGGCCAGCAACTTGTCCACGCGGCCTGCGACGGCATCAGTGCGGTCGCTCCATTGGTGGAGAGGGATGCGGGCGAGCGCGGCGAGTAACTCCTCCTCGCTGCTGATCGAAGAACCGTCCGCTTCCGGCACGGGTGAGGCCGCCAGAAGCTGCTTTTGCTGGTCGGCCGTAAGTTTCTTCCACGTATCTGCACCTTCCAGCCGCTGGATTTCCTTTGCCCGCACTTCCCCATAATGCCGGCGGCACGCGGTCAGGGCAGAGCGCAAGGCGTCGGACGCCTGGCGAATGAGGGGCGAAACATGGTCCGTTGCGTCAAGCAGACGGCGGTCCTGCAAGATCGCATTGGCGGAGGCGTGGACGGGATCGAGAGCGGCCAAGCCGGGACCGCACTTGCGCAACGCTTCAAGACCAGTCCACAGGGGAACGCGGGTGCCGGCGAGTTCGGCGAGTTTCTTCCAGTCGGTCCCCCACTGTTTCAGTTGGTTGTGTTGCGCAAGAATCTCTGCCAGTTGCTCATTGCCCGACAGGCGACGGAGATCATCGACCGAGGTCACCACGGGACGTTGCGGCAGCGGGGCTTCACCGCCCGCCGCGTAGCCACATGCCAGCAGTCGCTCCGAGTATTCGCGGGCCTTGACGTTGAGGTCGTCGTTGTTGCGGCAGACGACCCCGAGAGATTGGAAGAGGCCCTTGAGGGCGATCTTGTCCTTGGCCGACAAGGTGACTGACTCCGTGCGGAAGCTCGCCTTGGCGATGCGCGGGTGGTCGAGTTGCTTGGCACTGATGGCCTCCCCACTCTTGGCGTCGGCCGCAAGCAGGCGACCTGACGCACAAAGACAAACGAGTGCTCCGTGAACGGCGTCCTTGTCCCAGCCATAAGGTGAACGCTGGAAATGGGAGAGAATTTGGCGGCCCTCTTTGCCGGCACCGATGTGATGGAGAATTTCTTTGCAGACAGGGTGTTCGTCCGTGTTGCCCTTCCAACCGAGGGCGTTGAGGGGAGAGTCGTCGCCTTGGCGGGCGCGATTTGCAGCGACCTCCCAGCCTTTGAAGTCGGCCTCGGCGAAGCGGGGAAACAGGCGCGTGAGGGCGTCGTTCGCACCATCCTTCACTTTGTCCAGGAGCTCAAGTGCGTGGAGTTCCACTCCGCCGCCCTTGAAGACCTTGGCCTCCGCAAGGATTTCCTTGAGGATGCTTTCCACGGCCCGTTCTGCGTCGCCTTTCCGCGAGAGCATCGCCGCTTGGGCCTCCTCTGCGGAGCGGGTGGTGGGCGCGCCCTTGATATCGAGCACTGCATCGGCCGCCTTCATGCGGATGAGGTTTTCGCGCAACACGTCCTCTTTTTGCTGGGGCAACCAGGCAAACAGCACGGCGCTGTCCGGGCCGGCCTCGCGAGCCTTGCCCTGCACGTGCTTGGCATCCACCTCCCAACCGTCCCGCACCCAGAGAGGAATCACTTGCTCCGAGTTCTCCGGAGCCTCCGAGCCAAAATGGATAAGCAATTCGCGCGTGGTCTTGGTCACACCCTGTTGCAGGCGGAGAGAATCCAGCGCGTCGTCCACGTCGGCGCGTAGCCGTGCCTTACGCTCCTGAGCGATGGACGCGACCTCACCGCGCACCTTGGCAATGTGGACACGAAGCAAGTCGTCCCACTCTGCGGATTCCTTCGTCTGTAGATTGTATTCGCTGCCGTCGTTAAGGAGAACCGAGGCGTCCACCAATTCCTTCAGGAGAGCGGGGACTTCGTGGCGGATCTTGGCACCATCGGCGGCGAGATCCTGCACCAGCAGGTCGGCAATCATCTCCTCGTTGGCCCGCAAGCCGATGTCCATGCCCTTGTCGCGGCTCAGCTTCCTGATCAGAAACACCAAGCCGCAAATGCGCGCCTTGAGTGCGCCGGACGTGGTTCCGTCCGCTTTCAATTTGATGATCCGATCGCTGACTTCGCGCGAAAGAATTCCCTGCTGCACCAGTGCGGTCTGCTGCTGAAAAAACATGAAGTCACCCGCGATGACATGACCGACCTTTTGGTCGGCCACATCGCGGAGTGCCTCGTGAGTGATACGGAGCTGGGTGCGAAGGAGGGAACTGCTGCCTGAGGGATCAACGGCATGCAGGGCGTTTTCCCAAAAGCGGCGGCGCGTCGGCAGTATCGGATAATCGGTTACGAGCCACTGGCGGTCGGCGCTGGTCGCGGCGATGCTGCTTTTCGCCAGTTGCCGGGAGATTTCTCCCGAGTTCTTCTCCAGCTCGGCCTCCAATTGGGCGACCCCCTCGGGCTTCTTGGCCAGAAGCACCTTGCGCGTCACCGTCTCCACGTCCGCATCGGACAGCTCGACCCGAATCGTGAAGCGGTCGCGTAGCCAGGAAAACTGCGGCGTGTCGGTGCTGAGTGCGTTTTGCCCGGCGCCAACGACCAGTACCCGGGAGCCCATCTGCTTATTGAGAGCCTCGGTGAGTTCGGTGATGTCGCGCGAACGGTCCTTGTTGTCGCCGATATAGTGCTGCACCTCATCGAGCACGACCACCGTGAGTGGAATCTCGCCCTTGCCTGGGATGACGAGGGCGTCCTTGGCGAGACTCACGAACTCGCTGGTGATGACATCGGTCTTGTTCGGAAACTGTTGGCGGAGCAGCTCACGAATATCCTTGTCGTCGCCGAGACCGGGATCGCAAGCGAGCAGCGCCTTGCGGAGGTGAGCGCTGACGTAGAGGTCATTGAGCTCACGTCGAAAATCTTTGCCAGCCGCGCGAACGTGGTCCTCGACCCGCTCGTAGTAGCCTTTGTCGCGCAGGAAGAGGCAGAACTTGGCCTGATTATAGGCGGCCGGCAGACCACACCCGCGAAAAATGATTCCGAGGACGGTGAGTCGGGCACTCTCGCCGGATCCTTCCGGCATCGTGCCCGAAACCGCAAAAACCCCGCCCTTCGCGCGCTTGCCCTGATTGTCCAGTTCCTTGAGTTGGGCGAGCACGTCCTTGGGCAGATCGGGCGCCAATCCCCGGGCCGTGGCACCGTCCTTGAATGCCGTGTTGCTCCAAAGGTGGCAGAGCATCTTCAACAAATGGGATTTGCCCGAGCCATAGAAACCGGAAACCCAAGCGGCTCGCTGAGCGGCAGAGCCGAGGTTTTCGAGAAAAGACGAAAGGATACGATTCAGACCGGCGGCGTATTGGCCCTCGCACACAAAGTGCTCCAGCTCGTAGCGGAGCATCTCCTCGGCGCGGGGATCGTCGGCATCGTTCAGGATTCGGGCCTGGCCGTCGTTGACGAGATTCGCCGTCTTGGGGTCGCGCCGGAACAGCTCGGAATTTTTCATGTATAAGCCACTTCGTTGAGGGTAATAGGCAGCGACATGTAGCCCCAGCCGTCGCGGGCATCGAGTAGATGATAGTTGTTCTTGTCGTAACTGCCGGGGAAATACAGCACCAGCCGGCCAGGAATGCGGGCCTCGATGTGTTTGAGAACAGCCGAAACACGAGCGAAGCCGAAAAGCGTGCCGACCCCAAACACTCCCACCGCATCTTGCTCTGTCGTCGTCTCCAGCCGCGCGCTGATTATTGCAGCCACATGAGCCGTGAAATCGGACTCCAGCTTTTGCCGCAGATCCTCGGGATAGGCGAAGTAGTCCGCCGCGTATTCCTGGGCTGCCATCCACTCGGGGAAAACGTTATCCAAATCGATCCTTTCCCAGCCGTGCCCGGCTTTTTCGCAGGCCTGCTGAAATAACTCGCGCTTGGCGCGGAGCCGGCGCTCCTCCTCTTTCGGGTAGACGACGAAAAGAGTTCGCTCGGAGGGCGCGAGATTACGCGACCATGGGAGCGAAATGTGCTCCTCGAATTTCTTGGCGAGCTGTTCAATCCTACCCATGGGAGGCCCTTTCAATTTCCTGACGGGTGAGCAAATCGGGGAAGTTTATTTCCACGACCTCTTCGGCCTGACGATAGCGCATGAACCCCGCCATCGAGGAACGAGCGGCAATGTTGGCGAGGGTCTCAGGGGCGGAGTCCAGCACGTTACACCAGTTTGTGCGGAGGAGCGACGGCCCGCGCAAGCCTTGTAAATAGCCAAGAAACAGCGACATGGTCACAGAAGCAGGAGTCGGCGTGATGTGCTGCCGGCGCTTGAGTGTCCGCCCACTGAGATGTCCGGATTGGGTCCAGCTGGAAGCGGCGTTGCGCACCACCTTGTCGAGAGTGGACTCGTTGAGCCTCGATCCCGCATACAAGCGGAGGGCGGTCGCAATGGCATCGCGATCGAAGCTCTGCCCAGTGCGCAATCCGAGGACAGCCGGCGCGGTGGCGCGGAGCAGCGGATCCCGCGCGAGACTGCACAGCAACGCGAGCACAGCCTGAGACTCGCGGTCGACCGCCCAGAGGCGGGATAGAGCGCGAAAAATCGGGACCGAGGTATCGAGGGCGTAGAGTTCCGAGAGACGCTGCGCCGTCAGACGGCGAGTGGAAGCGGTCGATTTCCCCAAGACATTGTCTTCAACGATTGCCCGGACGAAATCATCCCTAGTCGCGCCGACCTCCACTGCCGCTAACAGAGCGGAAAGCTCTTCGACCATAATGGTCCGACTGGTGTGGGTGCCGCTAGCACCTGACTTGAATCCAAGAAACTCCGGGTAAGAATCCGTCGCCATCTAGCCGGCAAACTTGCCGGCTAAACACCCGCTGTCGATTTAATTCGTTGCTACAGAGTGCGGGGGTCATCGATTCGGACGTGGTTTTTGCGGTGACACGCACTTGGGGTGCGAAATTCAGGGCAATCAGGCCGGGGCGAAATTGAGCCTTTTGCGTGTTGCAGGTTCCGTGTTGATGCAACGTACCTCAGGCTGAACCCACGGGTCCGGGAGCCCCTCGCCGCCAGCCACGTCCCGGCATTGGAAGGCAAACTCGCATCCAAGCGCTCAATGGGATCGACGACGTCGACGCCGCGCTCCGCGTAATGAACCGCCCAGTATTTTGCGATCGACACCTCCAACTCCTACGGTGACGCCGCCGGGAGCTTCATCCTCGTGCCCTCAGCCACTTCCGGCGGTCGGGGTCGACACTGTAGCGGAGACACCGGTGGCCGATATATCTGGAAGCCACGTAACCCTCGTAAAAATTCTCGTTCTTCTTCCTGTCACCTTTCTGCCGCCGAGCGCCTCCGGCTCGATTTTCGAATCCAAGACCGTCATGCCTAAGCTGCGCACTTCGCCTCGCGACTCCTAACGCATGACCACAGGTAGTTGGCACACTTTCTGGATCGCTGTCTATTTCGCGCTATTCGCTGTGACCGCTGGGCTGCTCTATCTTTACTACGCACGACGGCAACAGTCGAAGCCGCCTCTGGAATTCAAATTTCTGCGCGGACCGGGCGAGTCCCTGCGACAACGAGGCGCCAAGTTCGATGAAGATTTGATCATCATGTTGCCGTTCGCCGGCCTCGCACCGATTGTTTCGGCGCTGCTCACTTACGGGCTGCTCGTTTGGATCAGCCCACGGATGAGACTCGCTGTTGGGTTAACGATCGTCGCGATCGTTGGAATAGGTGTGCTTGTTTTATCGATGCGGTGGTTTTTGCGCCGGCAGTTCCGCGCCCGCAACGATCGCCTCGGCTATCTTGGCGAGCGAGCGGTGGGTGAAGCCCTCGACGCCCTCAGTCGGGATGGCTTTCGTATCTTCCACGATATCCCAGCCGATTCAGGCGGGCACACGTTCAACGTTGATCACGTCGCCGTCGGGCCCCACGGGGTGTTTGCGATCGAAACAAAAACGCGCCGCAAAGGACGCGCGCGTCCCGGCTACGAGGCGCACAAAGTCGCGTATGACGGCCAGCAGCTGATCTGGCCATGGGCCGAGGATCGTTTCGGACTTCGAAACGCCGAGGATAGGGCACGGTGGTTGACCGAATGGCTCAATAAAATGACGGGCTTGGGAATCATCGCCAAACCCGTTCTCGTGCTGCCTGGCTGGTTTGTTGTACCCAAAGGCGTCGGTTCGGTGACGGTTGTAAACCACAAGCAAGTCGCCGGCGCCATCCTCCGCGCGCCAAGCGGTGTGCTCACAGGTGACCAGGTGGGGCTCATCGCCCGCCAGCTCGACGCCCGATGCCGTGACGTGGAGGACTAGTCGCGCATCGCCCCGGGCGCGAAAATCCTTCGACCGGTCGAGATTAATAGTCTTAAGCTGAACCGGCCGGTACGAACGTTCGACCGTACGCAAACCCGTGGTTTAGCTAATCGCGAAAACGGCTCCTCCGAGTGTCCAGACGACTGCGGGTTCAAAACCCTCAGGCCAGGCGTGGACCCAGCTCAATTCCCTATCACGATTCATGACATGACCCCGTCCTGCCCCCCCCACGGCTTAGTTAGCCCGACTTCCGCAACTGGAGGCAAAGGGCGGCGGAAGTGATTGATGAGTCGTGAGGCGGGACAGTAACGTGTAACTCTGGGAGTTCTGTGTCGCAGCAGCCGACACAGGACTCCTGTTGAACAAGCCCGGGAATGACCAGCAAGTGCGAACGCTTATGCGCTTTGTATTTGGCGAGAGAAGACCGGCCGGCGGAACTCTCGGGCAAAATTGTGGATAGACCCCATCTGATTCGACCCACTCAGTCGATCGATCACTGTGGATCTCAGCGCGTACACTCGGTTTGAAGGCTTTTGTATACTATATTGGGAGACATCGGCATCACTCCGCCCGGCCCCACTGGCAATGCGGAGTCGAGGGCGGGAGTAGAGTTTGACGCGAAGTCGCTTCACGCTGAACAGGAGGGGGGAGCGCGGGAGTTGGGCGACGCAGACCAGCGTGAACGTCTGGCAGTGCGGGCACCGCAAGTGCCATGACGGCTCTTCGCTCGCCGGCCGGACGATAATCAGCGCGGCGAGCAGCGTTTCAACGAGGATCCGGCGTCGCTTCGCCGCTGGATGCATCCAGCCGAAATAGCGCACCGGGTGCTGCCCGGGCGGAGGCACGTGCTGCAGGTAACGGCGCATGAACTCGTCGGCGGCGAGCGTGCATTCCACTGGCCGCTGGGTGGCTGAATCAGTGTAGCGGAACGTCACGCTCTGGTCGTCGGCGCGGACGATGCGCTCGTCACTGATGGCCGTCCGCCGCACGTAACGGGCGAGATATTTGACAACGTTCGCACCCGAGCCGGCGGGCCGACAGTGGACCCACCAGCCTTCGCGCTAGGACACCGCGGGCACTTGCGCGTGCAGTTCCGGCGCCGCTGTGCGCAACGCCTCGTCCATTCCCTGGCGCAGCGCGCACTCCACGGCCTTTTTTGGCAGGAGCCAGTCCGGGTGCGTGCCGCCCGCCATGTGCGATCGGCGCAGAGACCCCCGCCCGGGATAATGAAGTGCCAATGCGGATGCGACTGGAGTTGCCGCCCCCATGTGTGTAATACGCCGAGCATGCCCAACTCGGCTCCGAGATGCCGCGGCTGGCAGGCGACTATTTGCAGCACGCGCGCGGCCTGCTGGAAGAACAGATCATGCAGCAACTCCGGCCGCGCGGCGAAGACTGGGCGAAGGTCCTCCGGCACAGTAAAGGTCACCAGAAAATACGGTACTGGAAGGAGTCGCTCCATCTGCTTTTGCGTCCACTCCGCGGTGCGCTCCCCGCCGCAGCGCGGGCAAGCCCGGTGATGACAACTATGATACGCGAAATCGGCCTGGTCGCATGCCGTGCAGCGATAAAGATGCCTGCCCAAAGCAGGCGTGCGGCAGCGTATAATCGCGAGCAAGGCGCGGCGTTGCGCCGGCGTGAGTGGATACGAACCATCCAACCACGCCGGCGCCTGCCGGGTCAGCCAATCAGCCAAAACGGACATCGCGCGGGAGCGACGCGCAGAATGTGGCTAGAGAGCGGAAGCGGGTTTCAATTTTTCGAGGGCCACGCGGGCGCTCGCTTCGTTGACTGCCGTCAGGTGCGTGTAAATGACGGTCGTTTCCAGTGAGGCGTGGCCGAGATACGCGGAGATGAGGCGGATGCTCACGTTTTCCTCCAGGAGGTGGGTGGCATACGAATGCCGCAGCGGGTGGACGCAAATCCCCTTCGGCAGGCCGGCCCCGGCCACCGCCAGCCGCATACAATGCTGAATCGAAGGGATGCTCATCGGCTTCGACCGCCGCCGCAAGATGTGCCGACCCAGCGGGTGCGGCGTGCCAGCCCCGGCCGACGCCGGGAAAGATCCAACGCGAATGCCGGTGGGTCTTCCACCACGGCCGCAGTTCAGCGAGCATCCACCCCGGCAGTGGCACGTAGCGGTCCTTGTTTCCCTTGGCCTGCCGGATGTGCACGCGTTCTCCGCCGCGCAGGTCGCCCACCTCGAGCTTAACCGCTTCCCCAACCCGTAGCCCGCAGGCGTAGATCAGGCGCAACACCACGCGAAACCGCTCTTCACGGATCGCCGCGAAGAGCCGCGCCACTTCCTCCCGCGTCAGCACTTGCGGCAGGCGTTGACGATCCGGACTACGCACCAGGTCGAACAACTTCCAGTCGCGCCCCAGGTGCAACCCGTAGTAGACGCGCAGTGCCGCGACGGCCGTGCGGATCGACGACGGCGCATACGCTCGCTGCTCCTTTAAATGCAAGAC